>Ga0123334_1004061_pt1 | contig 15199 bp, 10 predicted proteins | sample BiotimSIPDNA_FD_89706 | JGI IMG/M metagenome (GOLD analysis project Ga0123334, IMG submission 89706) | Anaerobic biogas reactor microbial communites from Washington, USA - Biogas_R1 time_0 SIP DNA | ecosystem: Engineered > Bioreactor > Anaerobic > Unclassified | place: Washington, USA... | reverse complement strand
GGGAAGGGAAGGGCGCAGAGGCACCTTCCAGACTGCTTTCGAAGGTGTTGTCGGCAACATGCAGCGCCGTTACCAGGAAACCCAGTCCGATTGGATTCGGATCAAACTGGGATCATATATCACCAAGACACCTTGCCCGGAATGTGGTGGAAAACGCCTGCGCAAAGAGGCACTGGGTGTGCGGGTAGATGAAAAAAACATTATTGAAATTACTGAGATGCCGGTGGATATGCTCTTGCCCTGGATCGAAAGATTGGAATCTGAAGATACCCCTTTAATCAAACGCGACCAGGCAATTGCGGATCGCATTCTGAGGGAGATCGATGCCAGGGTGAGCTTTTTGACCGATGTCGGTTTGGATTATCTCACCCTCGACCGGTCTGCTTCCACGCTTAGCGGTGGTGAAGCCCAGCGTATTCGCCTGGCGACCCAAATTGGTTCCAAGCTGATGGGCGTTTTGTATGTTTTGGACGAGCCTTCAATCGGTTTACATCCCCGTGATAATGATAAATTGTTGTCTACGCTTAAGGGTCTGCGCGATTTGGGCAACACGGTTTTGGTTGTCGAACACGACGAAGACACCATGCGCAATGCCGACTGGATCATCGACCTTGGTCCGGGGGCAGGTGAATATGGTGGTTGGCTGGTAGCCGAAGGCACTACTGAGGATATTGAAGCAGAACCAAAATCAATAACCGGGGCTTACCTTTCAGGTGCCAAAAAAGTGCCTCTGCCAGCCGAGCGGCGCAGCGGTAATGGGCACGTGCTCAAAATATTTGGCGCACAGGAAAACAACCTGAAAAACATCAATGTCGAGATCCCCTTGGGTGAGCTGGTTTGTATCACCGGTGTGTCTGGGTCGGGCAAATCTACCCTGATGGTCGATATTCTGTACAATGCCCTTGCTCGTAAATTAATGCGTGCGCATACCAGCGCAGGCAAGCACAGATCCATTGAAGGTGCCGAGCACCTTGATAAGATCATCAACATCGATCAATCCCCGATTGGGCGGACTCCCCGCTCCAATCCGGCTACTTACACAGGTTTGTTTGACAGCATTCGTGACCTTTTCACCGAATTACCCGATTCAAAAATCCGCGGGTATAAAAAAGGGCGCTTCTCATTTAATGTCAAAGGTGGACGCTGTGAAGCCTGTATGGGTGAAGGGCAGTTGAAAATCGAAATGCAGTTTATGCCTGATGTGTATGTGCCTTGTGAAGTTTGCCATGGAAAGCGTTACAACCACGAAACACTCCAGGTGCGCTTCAAAGACAAAAATATAGCCGACGTGCTGGATATGACCGTTGAAACGGCTATTGAGTTTTTTGATGCCTTCCCAAAAAATAAACGTCGGCTTCAAACTCTATGTGATGTAGGGCTTGGCTATATCCGCCTGGGTCAACCAGCCCCCACACTTTCTGGTGGTGAAGCCCAGCGGGTGAAACTCGCCAAGGAACTGTCGCGCATCGCCACCGGACGAACCCTTTATGTACTTGATGAACCTTCGGTCGGGCTGCATGCCGCGGATGTCCACAAACTGATTGAGGTTTTGCAGGAATTAGTCAACAACGGTAACACCGTGCTGATCATTGAGCACAACATGGATATCATCAAGGTTGCCGATTGGATTATCGATCTCGGACCTGACGGCGGTATCCACGGTGGCAAAGTAATCGCCCAGGGTACGCCGGAACAGGTTTCTGCGAATCCGGACAGTTATACCGGGCAATACCTGCATATGTACGTGTTAAATCACCACAATCATGACTTCAACGGCACAAGTTGAGCATATTAAACATTCCACACCATTCTGAAAGGGGGTGGAATGTTTGAAGCTTTTGCGCTTGCCTATCTTCGTCAAGGCAAGAGGTTATTCTTATTCTGTAGGCAGACCGGAGATATGAACGTCCCTGGGGGCATCAACGGTAAACTGGTATTTCAAAACAACTTCTGAGCCTGGCGCAATTGATAATCTCCAGGTCATCCGGTTGAGCTCATCAGTCTCAGCTGGCTTTGGCTCAACAGACTCGAGCTTTACCTTGATATCATCCTGGCGTGAAACCGGTGTGCCATCCTGCACCTCTGCCCGAAGAGTTTCTTTGGAGGTGTTGTTGATCTTGATTTGATACTTATTCGAGCGCACATTCCGGTCTTGCAACATTTTCTTGCTTACATCCTGCTGCACGATCTCCCGCTCAACCACAACCCGCTGATCAACCCCGAAACTCAAATCATTTTTACCGCCTGCAGGGGTCAGGTTGAAGGGGTTTTCTCCCAGATACTCACCGTTAAAGAAGAGAGCTGCTTTGCCTGGCATAAGTGTGAAATGAGAATCATTGCTGATTTTCACCCGTCTGTATGCCTCTGGTGACAGCTTCGGTATGATTAACAAGTCGACTTCTGCTGGCAGTTCAAGGACTGTGATGCCAAGCCTGGTTGCGGTATCTTTGCTTGGGACGCTGACCACCTGGGGCAGTTCGAATTGCATGCTGACACCCTGGTCTTTGATTTCTGCCTGGCTAAACCCAACCTCCTGTAGTGGAGCAGACTCCATTGAAGCCATTCCCATCATCGGCATAGCATCAATGCTTTTACGCAGCATATCCTTATTTATTGGCATACTCGCTGGGGCGAAGCGCGATACATACCAGGGCTCCAGCTCAGGAAGGTTTTTGAATCCAAGTGGTGAGGATGTAGAGAGGCTCATAGCAACATCTTGCCAATCCTCCCCGGTTTTTTGGTTTACCTGTGCTTCGTAAGCGAGGGAGAATTTTTGCTCATCCAGAGAAGCACGATAAACAGGCTGCCACCCACAGGCATATTGCAGGTAACTCAACTCAAGCGTGACTGCAGATTCTTCATCAACCTGGACTCCCACTTTCACCAGCGTGCTTTCACGGTTTCCCATTGAACTGACTGCCTGATATTGCTGCTGCTTTTCAGCCAAATCTTCTTCCATTCTTTGCAAGCTTACACGCAGCTGGGTTTGCTCCTGGATATATTTTTCCCGTTCAGTATCAATATGTCTTATCCGCTCAAAGTGACCATCTATGCTAAGTTTTTCCTGGTTGAGGGCGAAAACGACACTGCGTGTTTCTGAGAGCAACCCATTCAGGTGGGAAATTTTTGCCTGCGAGCCTTCCAACCGCTGCTTGGCAGCCTGGATCTCTTCGTTGAGTGCTTTCAATTCTGCTTCGAGTTTCGCGACTTCTTCATGGCTTGTTCTGGCTGTAAAAACTCTTTCAGTAACCACATCTTTCAAAATCACTGCTTTGGAACTCGCCTTCAGGTTAACGCTTACAGAAGAAGGGTCAATATTTGCGGGTATATTCTGAAGGCGCAGCTCATGCGCTCCAACCGATAATTCCAGCTCGGCTGTCCGCATAAGCCTGCCGCTGCTCGGGTAAAGAATAACTTTTGTTATCTTTGAATTTACTTCAGGCATGGCAACTCCGTTTCACTTGAGATAATTCATTGTATAATTTTTCAAACAAAACTTCAAGAGATGGAATTATCTATGTTCAGAACTCGCTTCGCCCCCAGCCCCACTGGTTATATGCACATCGGCAACCTGCGCACCGCCCTTTATGCCTATCTGATAGCAAAACAGGCAGACGGCAGATTTATCCTACGTATTGAGGATACCGACCAAAACCGAAATGTCCCTGAGGCAGTCGAAGCAATTTATAAAGGCTTGGAATTGGCTGGTATCGATTATGACGAAGGACCCGACAAAGACGGCGGATTCGGACCCTACGTGCAGAGCCAGCGTTTGCCGATCTACGCTGAATATGCGGAAAAAGTGCTCCAGAGCGGACACGCTTACTATTGCTTCTGCCAAAAAGAAGACAAACCAGCCCTCGAAGCGACCGGGGAACGTGTGCAGGGTTATCGTGACCCATGCCGCAATCTCGGCGCGGAAGAGATCAGGGCAAATTTTGAAAAGGGAATCAAACCTGTGATTCGCCAACGCATCCCCGAACCGGGAACGAGCTCTTTTTTCGACCATGTATACGGTGAGATCACCATCGATCATAATCAGCTCGATGACCAGGTTTTGCTGAAGTCGGATGGCTTCCCCACATACAATTTTGCCAACGTTGTCGATGACCATCTGATGGCTATCACCCACGTAATCAGGGGTCAGGAATATCTGACTTCGACACCCAAATACAACCTGCTCTATGAAGCCTTTGGCTGGAACCGACCGGAATACATTCATTTGCCTCATATTATTAAAGAAGACGGCAGCAAACTGAGCAAGCGAGCTGGCGATCCTTCCTTTGAAGATTTGGTCAGAATGGGCTACCTTCCCCAGGCGATTATTAATTACGTCGCCCTGCTCGGTTGGAACCCGGGTGATGAACGCGAGTTTTTCCTGCTGGCAGATCTTGTTGAGGCTTTCGACATGAACCGGATCAACAAATCAAATGCCGCTTTCTCGTTTGATAAATTGCGCTGGCTGAATGGCGAACACATTCGCTCTCTCAGTCCCGAAGCTTTTCACGAGGTTGCATTACCCTACTATCCCCCAGCCCTTGCCTTTTTCGATTTGCGAAAACTGAGCGATCTCATCCAGGTGCGCACGGAAAACCTGGTTGAAATCCCCGATCTGGTTGCTTTTTTTGCTGATTTACCAGAATATGAAGCAACACTTTTCAATCACCAGAAGTCAAAATCAACGCTGGAAAGCTCCCGGATGGTTCTCGAAGCTGCCCTGCCGATTTTCCAATCCATTGAGGATTGGAACAATGAAATTCTGTTTACCGCGTTAAAAACCTTCGCCCAGGAACAGGGTTTTAAGGTTGGAACCGTCATGTGGGCAATCCGCACTGCTCTGTCAGGGCAGGAGACCTCCCCCGGTGGTGCCACCGAACTGGCGGCGGTGTTGGGGAAAGACGAAACCCTGCGCAGGATGAAACTTGGGTTGGAAAAGCTACCCTGACCGGACAGGCAGCAGTCTCTTTACGAACTTTCTCATAATACATAAGGCAGAGAAGGTTGGTTCCTGCAGCCTTCCCAGGTCCTCATCTGTTTGTTGCTCTTAAATACTGTATTTGTTTCGATAAAACGAATCCTTTAGCGGTACAATTCTTGCATCAAAAGACACCAGGTAATGAACGAAATGATTTCAACTCTCGATTTCAACCCTGTGTTGACGGTGTTTCCATATGCACTGTTGTATTATGCGCTGTTGTTGGCTTCAAGTGGGCTGGCGTTAGCTTCGGTTTTGCGCTCACATGATGACCGAAAGGCTCCACTGCAGATCAGCTTGGCGATCATTTTCATTTCTCAGCTGGTGTTACTTACCGCAAATTTGCTCGCCTACCAGCGTTTTGAGCCCGTAGTTTCTTTGTTTCCATTACTACACCGCAGTTTGAACCTGGTTTGCCTGGTTTGGCTGGTCTGGTCGATCTTCAGACTGCGGGACGTGAGTCTGAGCGCCTGGTTACCCCTGATTGCGACCGTTTTAACATTGCTAATCTCGGCTATCCTCATTCTCTGGTGGCTGCCTGTTTTTGGCTCACAGAATTTCAATTTCAGTTGGGTCGATTACTTATGGATTGCCCTGACCATAATATTAATTTCAGGCGCTGGGGTTGTTTATCTGAAGAAATACGGGTTTAGTCCCATTGATCCACTCCTGATTCTTTCCATTTCAGCAGCTGGTTTTATTCTCTACCTGTTTCTTCCGATGGCGGGTAACTTACCATCTGTGGTCATGCTCAGCCAGCTGCTTTATTATCCTTTGCTAATCAGCCTTGTTCATCAAGCGCCTGGCAGCCAACCTTCTAAGGCTGGTGATGTATCAGATAACAATCTGAAACAAAACCAGCCATTGCGTGCAAATATCGCCAACACCTTTCTCGAAGTTAGTCTTCAATCAGAGCGTGACGGGCTCGAAAAATCGCTTTCGCACGGGCTGAGCCTTTATTTAATGGCAGACCTGTTGGGTTTTCTTTCCTACCAGGAGGGCAGCCAGTTTGCAAGGTTGTCGAATACCTACGATTTGATCAGGGAAGAGCATCTTCCGCCTATCGAATTGCCCATTCAGCGCATACCTTCCCTTTTTTCTTCAATCCAAAACATGGAAATTGTCGTTTCAAATCAAGAGGGTCATTTCCAGGTTGAAAAAACAGCCTTGAGAGACCTCAGCGGTTACAACCAGGTTGGGAACTTGCTTTACTATCCAGTACACTCCGCAAAAGTCTCTTTTAACCAGGGCGTTTTAGGGCTAACTCCTTACACAAATAAGACATGGCTGCAGGAAGACCTGAACCGCCTTGATCATTTGAAAGAAAACGTGGGCAAAGTGCTCCAAAAAGCTATTGAGCTGGATAAAAACTCAGCCCAACTCCAGGAGCTGATTGTTGATTTGGAAGACAAAACACAGAAATTAGAGCTATTAGACCAGGAATACGAAACCAGTCAGGCTGACCTTGAGCAGATTAAAAAAGATCTCGAACTAACCCAATCAGCCTGGGCTGAAGAAGTTGTGCTATGGGTCAACCGCCAAAAAGAGATGGAAGAAGAGATGGAGAGTCTCCAGGCTTCTATTGAAGAAAACCTGGAAAGCGCTGCCCAGGTTGAAACTCTCAAGCTCCAGAAGCAGCACCTTGAAGAAACCATTCTTCGCAATGCCAACCAGGTTGAACAATTGAAAAACGTGCTCAAACAAGCAGGCTTGTTAATTAATAATCTCACCCAATCACCAGGGGGTATACTTGATTTTCAGGACGAAGAGAATCTCGCCACTGGTTTAGAAAGCAATGACTGAAAGCTGCTAAAATGCGCCTGAAAAAACACCAATCCATCACAATCACAGTCATCTTCATTTTATGCATGTCTTTCATCGGTGTTATTCTCGGTTCGGTTTTTATCACTGCCATGGCACATTCCGAAAGCTCACCATGGCACATCAGCTTGAAAGACATGCAGCGAACGCCAACACCTTTTCAACCCTATTCGTTTGCGAATATTATGGAAGATGGCAGCATTGAACTGATTCCACAACCGATGTTCACCCCAACACCCGTCCCTGCCATTCCCCAGGGCGAGCTTCCCGAAAACCAATGGAACATTCTAATGCTTGGAGTGGACGATTTTGGTGAGAATAACTTCCGCACAGATGTGATTATCCTGCTTTCAATCAACCCTAAACATGAAACGGTCAGCATGATTTCGTTTCCACGCGACTTATATGTGACCATCCCTGGCTATTGGTCCAACCGGATCAATACCGCCTGGGCATTGGGAGGTTTCCCCCTGCTTCAACAAACATTTGAGGTCAATTTTGGCATCAGACCCGACAACTATATGATGGTTAATTACAATGGCTTCAAAGACGTCGTCAACAGTCTTGGGGGTATTGAAGTGAAAGTCAGTGAAGAGCTGCAGGATAGCTGTCAGATTGACCCCAGTGGTTGGTGTGTCATTGAACCAGGTGTCCAGCTTATGGATGGGGGCACCGCCCTCTGGTATTCCCGCTCCCGCCTAACCACGAGTGATTTTGACCGCAACCGCAGAGCTCAGGAAGTCGTTGTGGCGATCTTTAAAAGGGCAGTCAATCTGAATATGCTTACCAAAGTCCCTGAACTTTACAGTTTATACCGCGAATACGTTGACACCGATATCAAACTGCACCAGGTCTTGCCCCTGCTGCCAATGGCAAAGCCACTGATGAACACTGACAATATTCGCCGTTTTGCTGTCACTCCCGATATGGTTTCAAACTGGATCACATATGAAGGAGCAATGGTATTGATGCCGAACAACTGGGCAATTTCAGAAATGCTTTCTGAAGCGCTTTATCGCAATGAATAATTTGTATCTGCCAGATTAAGCCTCGTTAATCTTTTTTGGAACCGCAGATATTGACAACCGGTTAATTATTCGCCGAATTCATTTAGACCGACAGGAAAATAATAAATGACTCCTATATTACAAGTGACAAACCTGGTAAAAACATTTGGAAAACTGAAAACAGTAGACGATGTCTCTTTTGACATCCATGAGGGCGAGATTTTTAGCTTGCTCGGTCCGAATGGTGCCGGCAAAACAACCCTCATCTCCATGCTCTCGACATTGCTCACCCCAACGAGCGGTGATGCCCAGATCAACGGCTATTCAATCATCTCTGACGATATGCAGGTGCTCAAATACATTGGCATTGTCCCCCAGGAAATAGCTTTATATGACGAACTGACTGCTGTTGAAAATCTTGTTTATTGGGGGAAGCTCTATGATCTGAAAGGGCGTAAGCTGGACAAACGGGTCAAAGAAGTTTTGGAACAAATCGGTCTCAGCGATCGTGCCAAAGACCGGATCAAAACTTATTCCGGAGGTATGAAGCGCCGAATCAACATCGCAGCCGGGCTGCTTCATAAACCAAAACTGCTTTTTATGGACGAACCCACGGTTGGTGTCGATCCTCAATCCAGGCGCATGATCCTTGATATGGTGAAAGAACTTAACCAGCAAGGGATGGCGATCCTCTATACTACCCATTACATGGAAGAAGCCCAGGAACTGTCTGACCGGGTTGGTATCATCGACCATGGGAATCTGATCGCAATCGGAACACAGGAAGAGCTGACCCTGCAGGTAGGTGAGAATGATTCCATTCGGTTTGAAACTGACCCGATTGACGACTTGCCCTCAATCGCTGCCCAACTGCAGAATTTTGGCGAGATCTCAAAGGTAGTCGTGGAACGAAACGGTCTGACTGTGATCGTCAAAGATGCCGAAAGCAGCCTGGCTCCGATCATTAATCAAGCCAGCCAGGCAGGAGCACACATCAAATCAATCGAGATCGTCGAACCGAACCTCGAAACTGTATTCCTCCATCTGACTGGTCGGGCCTTGAGGGATTGAGACAATGCGTAAGATTTGGCAGATCGCACTCAAAGATCTTAAACTGATCGTCCGCGATCCAATGGCTCTGGTTTTTTACCTGTTGGCTCCTTTTTTGCTGACCCTTGGCATGGCAGCAATTACCGGAGCGTTCAGTTCAGACGATCCCGGGCTTTCAAACATTCCGCTGGTGATTACCAACGCCGATAAAGGGCAGCTTGGTGATGGACTGGTGAACGTCTTCCAGTCCGACGAGTTGGAACCTCTGATTGCACCCGTAATCGAAGAAAGTTTTGAAACTTCCCGCAAACTGGTGGACGAACGCCAAGCCGTTGCTGCCCTCCTGATTCCTGAGGGCTTCACTGCCAGCATCATCCCTCAGACCGGTTTGCCCGCTCCCACAGACGTTATCCAGCTTCAGCTTTACACAGACGGCGAATCCATTCATTCCATCGGTGTTGTCCGCGTCATTATCGAGACCTTCCTCAACGAGGTGGAATCCACCCAGGTAACCCTTTCAACTGTCCTGACAAAATTGCTCTCTGCTGGATTGATCACACCTGATGAAGTGCCTGGTCTGACAGGCGGATTTTCTACCGAATCAGAAACCAACCTCGGTTACACGATTGAGAGTAATGACAAGACCTTCGACCAGAAAAACGCATCCTATCTCGCGATGATCGCGCCTGGCATGGCACTGATGTTCCTGATGTGGAATGTTACTGCCGGTTCGGTATCCTTTCTGATCGAACGCAGGGAATACACGTTACAACGCAACCTGGTGAGCCCCACACGTGGTTATCAGATCATTCTTGGAAAATCTTTGGGGCTCTTCCTTCGTGGTTTTACCCAGGTGCGTATTTTAGTTTTAACCTCAACGCTGCTGTTTGGGCTCACCTGGGGCAGCTGGCTGGAAGTTATATTATTAATTGCTTTTGCCACCTACGGAGCGCTGGGTTGGGGGATGTTTCTCACAAGCTTCCTAAAGACACCTTCCCAGGTTTCGAATGCTGGTACCGCAATCGGTCTGCTCTTTGGTTTGTTGGGCGGTGGTTTCTTGCCTATTGTGGCCATGCCAACCTGGATGCAAACGGTGGCTAAAGTTTCGCCAAACGGTTTGGGCAGCCAGGGCTTCAACATTCTTGGGGCTGGAGGCAGTCTGGGCGACCTGACGATGATTCTTTTACAGCTCTTTCTGATGGGGACGCTGTTGTTAATTTTGGCATCGATCTTTTTCCGCCGTAACATTATCCTGGTGAATGATTGAACATGGAAAAAACCTTCAGCATTATCAGGAAAGACATCCGGCTCTATTTTGCCTCACCGGTCTCAATTTTGTTTTATTTCGTGCTTCCCATTGTTTTTACAACGGTCCTTGCGGTCACAACCGGATCCTTTAGCAGCAGTGCGATTACTTTAAACTATGTAGATCAATCTGATTCTCCCCTTTCTGTTAACCTGTTGGAAGAACTGGGCGAGAGCGGTGATCTCAAACCAGAAGCTATCGACCTCAACAAAGCCCAGAAACTTTTTGACGAAGGTCAGCTCGATACTTACCTGGTTATCCCTCCGGATTTTAATTCTGATGCTTTGATTCGTGGCGACCTGACGGTTTATCTTTTTCAACAGCCCAACCGTACTTCGAGCCAAACTATTTACCAGGCACTTCGCCTTGCACTGAACAAACTAACAAGTGCTCAGGTGAAGCTCACGACGGTTTTGCAAGCCTATCAACAAAGTCATCCGGAAGTCACTTCTTCAGAACTGGAAAAGCTGGGAGAAGAACTGAATGCGGAGATAAGGCTCAAACTTGCAGAAGCTCCATTCAGGTTGACAGAGTCCATCAGCCAGGCGGAGAGCGATATAGTCTACAATCCTGCCACGAGCTCTTCAGCGGGGCAGCTGATCACCTGGGTTTTTATTCCGCTGGTTGGCTTGTCTGGTGCGATGGTCCATGAGCGTAGCCGCGGAACACTCAAACGCCTGCTTGCCACACCAACCTCTCGTCTGACCTATTTTTCGGCAACCATATTCGGTCACGTTCTGATCGCATTGGTTCAGATGAGCCTTCTGATGATCTTTGGTGGATTGGTATTGAAGGCACCCTGGCTCGAGAGACCTTTGCCGACCTTTCTGCTCCTGCTGGCGTTTTCGCTTGCCTCTGCCGGGCTTGGTGCGTTTTTGGGAAGCCTGGTCAGGACAGAAGGTCAGGCAAACGGGCTCAGCAATTCGATAGGGATGATCTTTGCCCTGCTTTCCGGTGCCTGGTTCCCGATCGAGCTTTTTCCGAAAGTTATGCAAAACACTGCTAAGATTTTCCCGACCTATTGGGGAATGAAGGGGCTTAAAGATATTCTGATCAGCAACAAACCGATCGGGCAGATTTTTCCGACAATTGGGATTTTGTTGCTATTCGCCGTTGGATTCCTCGCCCTTGGAATGCTTTTCTTCAAAACGGAATAATCACCAATTTTTCATTGGGGCTGGCTGACAGCAAGCGGAGGGATGATTTTCCCTCCGCCTTTCTTTACCTTAGTTCTTACAGAAGAGATGTTACTCGATATTTATCTCAATTAATTTGCGATGGGCTTCGCGCAAAACTTCTGCGTCCATTTTCTCAACCTTTCGGTCATAGGTCAGATAGCCATTAATTTCCGTTTCGATGTCGGTGGTTTGAGTGTAAATTGCTGCGCTGAGGCCCTTCGGAATCAGCGGTGCCACCTGATCTTCGAGCAGTTTCAGATACGCTTTTGTCAGCGATGCCGAATCCTCATAATGCCCATATCCAAAGCGCTTTTTCTCACTGCAGACATGCCCGTCAACCTGCATGGTATACCCACCGAACTCAGTTACTGCCAATATTCGCTCATCAGGGACGCGAGCGCTCAGCCTCTTCACATAAACATGCCTGCTCTGAAAATCTCCCCCGCCCTGGTCAAACCAGCCGGATGCATGGTCCACCAGGCGGTTGGGGTCGAGCGTTTTGACACACTCAGCGATGCGAATCGCATTGAACTGCCCCCAGCTTTCATTAAACGGAATCCAAACCGCGATGCTGGGAACGTTATAGAGAGTCTCGATCATGTCCTGAAGTTCAACCTGGAATTCCTCCTGGTTTTTAGGGTCTTCGCGCCCAAATCGCTTAAAGCGGCGTTGGTCATAGCGGTGGATTCCCGAAGTGAAGGTGAAATAAACAATAGCATCCTTGGTCGTGCGACCTCCGTTGGGCATATCCTGCCAAACGATCATTCCGAGCTTATCGCAGGCGTGATACCAACGAAGCGGCTCTACCTTAACATGTTTGCGAATCATGTTGCAGCCAATCTTTTTGGCGTATTCGATATCAAAGAGCATTGCCTCTTCCGAAGGTGCGGTATAGAGACCTTCCGGGTAATATCCCTGGTCGAGCGGTCCGTATTGGAAAAGTGGTTCGTTGTTTACGGCAAACCGCCAGTAGCCCTGGCTGTCTTTCATTTTGCTGAACTTGCGCATCGCAAAATAACTGCTGACCAGGTCGATTTCACCGCTCTCGTCAAGCAGGCGCACTTCCAGATCGTAAAGATGTGGGTGATCGGGATGCCAAAGCTTAGCATCGTGAAGATGAAAAATCAAGGCGCTGCTATTGGCTGTACCTTCAACTTTGCCCACTTCTTTGCCATTAAAACTGGCTATCGCTTCCAATTTGCATTCAGCAGATAAAGCCGCTTCGTTTAGGTTTACTTTTAACTCCAGGGTCTCAGTGTCGATTGAAGGAGTCAACTTGAGCGAGCGAATGTGTTTTTGGGGCAGCACTTCCAGCCAGACTGTCTGCCAGATACCGGAAACAGAGGTATACCAGATTCCCCCTGGTTTGAGGCGCTGTTTGCCTTTTTGATGCAGGGCATGCTCGGTTGCGTCCTCAACCACCACAACCAGCTCGTTTCCCTCTTTCTGAATCAAAGCAGTTATATCAAAACTGAAGGGCAGGTAACCACCCCAATGGGTGCCTGCCAATTTTCCGTTCACCCAAACCTGGCACTCAAAATCCACCGCCCCGAAATGCAGCAAGACGACTTTACCTGGTGTGGAATTCACCTCAAAAACGCGCCGATACCAGAGTTTCTCATCAGGTTGAAGCACATGAGACACCCCCGAAAGCGAAGATTCGGGAGGGAAAGGCACCAAAATCTTGCTCTCAAAGCTGGTGGGTTTGGGCAAATCAGCTTTTTGGATGCTGCATTCCCACCAGCCGTTCAGATTTTGCCAATCTGACCGTACCATTTGTGGACGGGGATATTCCGGCAGGGGTATAGGCTGCGCAGGTTTGAAAGCTGTTATCAGTTGATGTGTTAATTGATTTTGCATAGGGTGACGTTTATCCTGTTTGATGTTCTTGTTTCAGAAAGGGAAGGGGCAGTAAAGCCAATAAACCAAGCACAGCCCCAACCTGGAAAATTAATGGAACAGCTAAAAAGCCTTCTTTTCCATCCAATATTGCCGGCGTACCAAAAGTGCGGATTAGCGCTGAGCCAATCCCTGGACCGATGAGCATGGGAAGTAAGATCCAAAAGATCATTCGCACGCCTAAAAATCTGCCCCGCGATTGTTCAGGGAGAAGGTCTTTCAGCCAGGCGGTAGATGCTATCGACGCTGCCATGTTTCCGGCTTGCCAAAGCAAACCAGCCAGGGCGAGCAAAACCACTGACTGAACCAGTGAAAAGAAAAAGCAGCCCAGGCAGGTGACTACAACCGACAGTGCCAGCATCAGCTTTTTGTTGAACTTGTCTGCCAGAATACCCATCGGGATCGCAAGGATTGCACTTCCGACGATCACAGCCCCACCGATGAGTGAATATTGGCTTTTTGTGACTCCGATGGTGTGGTTGATGTAAATTAACATATAAGGAAACGCAACCTGAAAACCAATCCCTAGCAGCATTGCGCTCACCAGCAGGAGGAAAAGAGCTTTGTTCGCCATAATCGTCTTCAGGTTGAAGAGCTCTTTGATCTCTTGCCAGAAAGGTTTCAGCTCACCTTCCTGCGATGGAGCAGGTTCTTCTTTGATGGCAAAACCAGCAACCAGTCCGACCACCATTACGATTCCACCGAGGATATAAAAGAAAGCGAAATATCCTGCCTTGTCGATGAAGATGCCGGCGGCAACAATGGAAATCAGTTGGGCGATAAACAGGCTCAGACTCAACACGCCTTCCACTCTTCCGCGGTTTTCACTTGGGGCGATATCAGCGGTCCAGGCGTTGAAGGCAGCATCGTTTGCCATCGAGCCGAAGAAAGTCATCAGACAATCGACCAGTACCACCATTACCACTGCCAGGCTCATGTTTTTGACAAAGGCGGTCATCGGGAAAGCGGCTGTCATTAAGCCCCAAAAAACATAACCAATCAGGATATAAGGCTTACGCCTTCCCCACTTCGACTTCGTCCGGTCGCTCAAGGTGCCCATGAGAAATCGTCGTCAGGGTTGCGACAATAGCTGAGGCAGCCACCATCCAGGCTACCGGTCTTGGGTCGGGTGTGATGGTTTCGTAAACGAAACTGTTAAACCAGGTGTTTTCTACCGCCCAGGCGATTTGCCCGGTAATAGCCAGTGCAGCCAGGATAACCCAGGTGCGTTTGTCGATTTTTTTGGTATTGCTTGTTTCAGATTGCATTAACAAAACCTCGAAGCGTTTTCCCTTATTCTAAGGTACTCCGAGGTTTTTGTGTCAGAAGCTGTTAAGAATCCTATGGCACCACGAATTTCAACAAGCTGTTGTTGGTTGAATCAGTAACCCAGACATCTCCATTAAACGCGATCGTAACACCACTGATGGTAGTCATTGCATAGCTGTTGTCAAAACCGCCCCATAAGAACTCGAACTGCCCGTTTTGGTCAAAAACGATCACCCGCCCACGGTCCGGATCGGTCAAAACTATCCGTCCACTTTGGTCCAGTGCCAGGAAAGGTTTGTTGTCCAGTGATTGGCTCTGCCAGGCATCCACTTCCCAAAAACTGATAGCCCGGAATTGAGAGCCGCTTTCATCGGGTTCGAACACCTGAACACGGTAGTTCCACGTATCAGCAACATAAACTCTTCCGTCAGTATCCACGTCGATCCCGACCGGTTCGTCCAGCTTGCCCAGGTCCATCCCCAGGCTGCCAAATTGAGTGAGGTAATTGCCCATCGAATCAAATACGACCACGCGCTGTTTTCCAGTATCAGTGACATACACCCGGTTTTGAGCGTCCACCACAATTCCCCGGGGTCCCCAGAAGCCGTCTTCAAATCCGCCTCCATCAAAAGTGGACCACATCCGTACAAAGACACCCTCGGATGTGAAGACCTGGATGCGGTGATTCCACGTG
>Ga0123334_1004059_pt1 | contig 15204 bp, 15 predicted proteins | sample BiotimSIPDNA_FD_89706 | JGI IMG/M metagenome (GOLD analysis project Ga0123334, IMG submission 89706) | Anaerobic biogas reactor microbial communites from Washington, USA - Biogas_R1 time_0 SIP DNA | ecosystem: Engineered > Bioreactor > Anaerobic > Unclassified | place: Washington, USA... | reverse complement strand
GAAATAGATGAAAAAAAAGCAAATTATCGTTTTGTTTTTTATTGGTTATCAAGTCAATATGAAAGCTTAAAAGCACTTTCTGAAGGTGCACAACCTAACCTTAATGCCGGGAAAGTAAAGAATTATCCTATTCCTCTGCCCCCTCTCCCCATCCAGGAAGAAATCGTCGCCATCCTCGATCGCTTCGAAGCCCTGGTGAGCGATCTCAAAGACGGCTTGCCCGCCGAAATCGCCGCCCGCCGCAAACAATACGAATATTACCGCAACCAACTCCTCACCTTCAAACCCAAACCCCCTCACCCCCTTTAATTCCCCCTCTAAAGAGGGGGTTGATTGACGTAGCCACCCCCTCTTCACAGGCGCACTCTTTCCACCCCCTCTTCAGAGGGGGGTTGGAATAGCAGAACAAGCCACCCCCTCTTTAGAGGGGGGTAGGGGGGTGATAAAGAAACTTTCATTATTCCATAACCAGACCGGTCTACCTGTCTGTCAACTCAACCAACCTTTGATCAACCACTTCCCTGATCCGTTCACAAACCTCAAAGAAATTCCGATCGACCTCAAGGTTCGTGAACCGCAACACAATTAACCCCTGGGATTCCAGCCAAGCTGTACGAAACTCATCTTTCTTCAACCCCTCGTCATCAAAATGCTGCCCACCGTCAATCTCCACAACAAGTTTCGCCTTGTGACAATAAAAGTCGACAATGTAGTTTCCTAAAACCATCTGGCGATGCATTCGCACAGGAAAAGAATTCAGATATTGGTGCCAGAGTCGTTTTTCTTGTTTGGTTGCATTTTTACGTAGTTCGCGTGAGCGATCACGGAGGGGATGAGGGGACATGGGTTAAGTTTAATGGAAAACGAGGAATTGGGTGAAGATTTTATCACCCCCTTTAATTCACATGCTCTTTGCCACCCCCTCTTTAGAGGGGGGTAGGGGGGTGAGAGAGGAAGATGAACAAAAAGCCTTCTCTGAACAAGAGTCCGACAGGTATAATACCCCCTAGGGAGACTTCAACATGACCACTTACAACATCGTCGCCTCAACCAACGAAGCCACGGTCGTGGCAGAGTGCAAACCCAGCCCCTATGCCACCGAGACTTATCAGAGTGAAGCCGATCTGGAAGGCGAATTTATCAAACAACTCGAAACCCAGGGTTATCAGCTGATCGAGCTCGATAAAGAATCGACCCTGATTAACAATTTACGCCTGCAGCTCGAGGCGCTTAACCACATTAGCTTCAGCGACGATGAATGGCAGCGCTTTTACGGTGAAAAGATCGCTAACCAGCGTGAAGGCATCGTCGAAAAAACCCGCAAAATTCAGAGCGACCATATCCAGCTACTTCGCCGTGATGATGGAGATATGATCAATATCCGATTGATCGACAAACAAAATATTCACAACAACAAACTGCAGGTGCTCAACCAATACGAAGCTCCGGGCGGCAAGCACGCAGCCCGGTATGACGTGACAATCCTGGTCAACGGTCTGCCGTTGGTGCATATTGAGCTCAAAAGGCGCGGTGTCGCCATTCGCGAAGCCTTCAACCAGATCAACCGATATCAACGCGATAGTTTCTGGAGCGAGTCAGGGCTGTTTGAATATGTGCAGCTGTTTGTGATCTCCAACGGAACAAACACCAAATATTACTCCAACACCACCCGCTTTCAGCACCTCGAAGAAATGAAAGACGGCTTCCGCGGCGGAGCTAAAAAAAGCAGCCACAGTTTCGAATTTACAAGCTACTGGGCAGACAGCACCAACCGCAACATCCCCGACCTGGTCGACTTTACCCGCACCTTCTTCGCCAGGCACACCCTGCTCAACGTCCTGACGCGCTATTGCGTATTCAACGTCCAAAATCAGCTGCTTGTTATGCGGCCCTACCAGATCGCAGCAACCGAACGCATTCTCAACCGCATTTTGACCTCCAGCAACGCCCGTCAGACCGGCAAGGTTGAGGCGGGCGGCTACATCTGGCACACCACCGGTTCGGGCAAAACGCTCACCAGCTTCAAAACCGCCCAACTGGCAACCGGCATCGAAGGGATTGAGAAAGTGCTTTTCGTGGTCGACCGTAAAGACCTCGACTATCAGACCATGCAGGAGTATGACAAATTCCAGAAAGGCGCTGCCAACGGCAACACCTCCACGAAAATGCTGCAGAAGCAGCTTGAAGACCCCAATGAGAAAATTTTGGTCACCACTATCCAGAAACTCTCGCTCTTTATAAACCGTAACAAACAGCACCCAATTTATAAGAAGCATGTTGTTCTGATTTTTGATGAGTGTCATCGCTCACAATTTGGTGAGATGCGCCAGACGATCGTGAAAGCTTTCAAGCATTATCATATCTTCGGCTTTACCGGCACACCTATCTTTGCAGATAATGCCAACCCTAACGCTGTTGGTCAGGTTTGGACCACAGAGCAGGCGTTTGGCGAACGCTTACACACCTACACCATCGCAGACGCGATCAACGACGGCAATGTGCTGCCCTTCAGGGTCGACTTTATCAATACGGTCAAACCTAAAGATGATTTTTCTGATCAGAAGGTCTCGGCGATTGACACTGAAAGAGCCATGCGGGACCCCAGGCGCATCAGTGGGGTGGTTGATTATCTGCTCGAACATTTTGATCAAAAGACCAAACGTGCATTCGGCTACAACAAGGACGGTGTCAGGAGATTTGGTTTTAATGCCATATTTGCTGTCTCTTCAATCGATGCCGCAAAACTTTATTATACAGAGATTAAAAGACAGATAACTGAAAAAAACAAGAACTTGAAAATCGCGACCATTTACAGTTTCAGCGCGAATGAAGAAGATCCGGAAAGTGGACTGCCTGATGAGAGCTTTGACACAGATAGCCTTGACAAAAGCTCACGCGACTTTTTGGATGACGCCATCCAGGACTATAACCAATATTTCAAAACCAACTACGATACCTCTTCAGAGAAGTTCGAAAATTACTACAAAGATCTCTCCAAGAAGGTTAAGGAACGCGAAATTGACCTGATGGTTGTGGTCAACATGTTCCTGACCGGTTTTGATGCTACCACGTTAAACACGCTTTGGGTGGACAAAAACCTGCGCTCACATGGGCTCATCCAGGCTTATTCGCGCACTAACCGCATTCTCAATTCAGTAAAAACTTTTGGTAACATCGTCTGCTTTCGCGATCTCAGCAAAGCCACAGATGACGCGATCGCTCTGTTTGGCAACCGCGAAGCCGGTGGCATCGTATTGATGAAGACATATGAAGAATATTACAGCGTTGGCTATGATTTTAATGGCAAACACCAGCGCCCTTATGTGGAACTGATTGATGACCTCTTGAAGAACTACCCGCTGGGGGATCAATTGGTTGGTGAGCAGGCAAAGAGCGATTTTGTGAGGCTGTATGGTGCGATATTGAAGATGCAAAACATTCTGACATCGTTTGATGAGTTTGAAGGAAATGAAATCCTGAACCCGCGAAATCAACAGGATTATCAGAGCCTCTACATTGACCTCTATCAACAGATGCGTCCGGCTCACGAAGGTGAAAAAGTGGTTATCAACGACGATTTGGTCTTTGAAGTTGAGTTGATCAAGCAGGTGGAAGTTAACATCGACTATATCCTGATCAAGGTGGCTGAATATCAAAAGAGCCACATGCAGAACAAAACCATTCTGTCTGATATCGAGAAGTCGATCGGTGCCAGTCTGGAGCTGCGCAGTAAAAAGGACCTGATCTATGGTTTTATCGATCGAGTGAATATGAATACGGAAGTTGAGAAAGACTGGACAGCTTACGTCGATGAGAGAAAAGAACAGGATTTGCAGGTCATCATTGAGGAAGAAAAGCTGGAACCTTCCAGAACCCGGAAGTATATGCATAACGCCCTGCGCGACCACGACTTCCGTACGACTGGTGTTGATTTTGACAAACTTCTACCCCCACTGGATATATTCAGTCCATTGCGGGGACTAGTTAAGACACGTATTATTGAAAAGCTTAACGCTTATTTCGAAAAATTCCTGGGGTTGGGATAACGTCTCCATCGATCGAAATACCCGACACCCCCAATCCCGCCCTACGGGAACGCACCAGAGCCAAAAACTGTTAAAGAAGTATTAGAAATTCTATACAATACTTGACTTCTATTCGTCGGGGGCGTATTATTATTTTTAGCACTCAGTACCTTTGAGTGCTAAATTATCGCAAAATACTATCGGAGGAAAAATGACAATTTCTATGAAACCCTTAGGCAGTCGTGTGGTCATCGAGCCTATCGAGCAAGAGGAAATGACCAGTGGCGGGATCGTTTTACCAGAAACCGCAAAAGAAAAACCCCAAAAAGGCACAGTGTTGGCAGTTGGTCCTGGCGACCGCGACGATGACGGCGAACGCATCGGGATGGATGTGGCAGTCGGTGATGTGGTCCTTTTCGCCAAATATTCTGGCACTGAGATCAAGTATGACGGTAAGAAGTTGTTAATTATGCGCGAGAGCGATATCCTCGCGATTCTTTAAAAAACAGGATTCAAGGAGAAATAAATATGGCAAAACAATTAGTTTTTGGAGATGAAGCACGCCGTTATTTAAAAAATGGTGTTGACGCAGTCGCGAACGCAGTCGCTACTACCCTCGGTCCCAAGGGCCGCAATGTCGCCCTCGACCGCAAATATGGTTCGCCCACCATCACCCATGATGGTGTCACCGTTGCAAAAGAAATCGAACTTGAAGACCCCTACGAGAATATGGGCGCCCAGCTTCTCAAAGAAGCAGCGACCAAAACCAATGACATCGCCGGAGACGGCACCACCACCTCAACCGTGCTGGCACACGCGATCGTCAGCGAAGGTTTGAAAAACCTGGCTGCCGGCGCCAACCCGATGCTGCTCAAGCGCGGTATCGAAGCAGCCTCCCGTATCGTATCTGAAGCGATTCACAGCCAGGCAATCAACATCACCACCAAAGCCGAGATCGGCAACGTTGCCACCATCTCTGCCCAGGACGAGCAAATTGGCTCGCTGATTGCCGATGTGATGGACAAAGTTGGTAAAGACGGCGTCATCACCGTGGAAGAATCGAAGGCGCTCGAATTTGAGACCGAATATGTTGAAGGTATGCAGTTTGACCGCGGCTATATCAGCCCCTATTTCGTCACCGATACCGAGCATATGGTTGCCGAAATCGTTGATCCCTACATTTTGATCTATGACAAGAAAATCTCTGCGGCGAACGACATCGTACCGCTGCTCGAAAAAATGGTCCAGGTGGGTAAACGCGATATCGTTATCATCGCAGAAGACGTTGACGGCGAAGCCATCGCAGCCCTGGTGCTCAACAAGATTCGCGGCGTTCTGAACGTTGTCGCCATCAAAGCCCCCGGCTTTGGCGATCGCCGCAAGGCAATGCTGCAGGATATCGCAATCCTGACCAACGCCTCCGTAATCTCTGAAGAGACCGGTCGCAAACTTGAAAACGCCACAATCGAAGACCTCGGTCGTGCCGAAAAAGTGACCATCGACAAAGACAACACCACGATCGTTGGCGGTAAGGGTGATACCAGCGCGATCAGAGGTCGCATCGACCAGATCCGTGCTGAAATCGAGAACACAACCAGCGATTATGACCGCGAAAAACTGCAGGAACGCCTGGCGAAACTGGCTGGCGGTGTCGCGATTATCCGTGTTGGTGCCGCAACCGAAACCGAGCTGAAAGAAAAGAAACATCGTGTTGAAGATGCGCTGTCAGCAACCCGCGCAGCAGTTGAAGAAGGGATCGTCCCTGGCGGCGGTGTCGCTTTGGTCAACGCTGTGGATTCGCTCAAGGACCTGAAAATGGACCAGGAAGATGCTCAGATCGGCGTCAATATTGTGCGCAATGCCCTGCCTGTGCCGATGAAGAAAATCGTTGAGAATGCCGGTAAAGATGGCTCTGTGATTGTCGCAACCGTGCAGCAGCAACAGGCTGAATCTGGTAACCAGCACATTGGCTTCAACGTTTTGACCGAAGAATACGGCGATATGGTTGAGCTGGGTGTGATCGACCCCGCCAAGGTTACCCGCGGCGCGCTCGAGAACGCGGCTTCAATTGCAGCGATGATCCTGACCACCGAAGCCCTGATCACCGACATCCCCGAACCTGAGGGCGCAGCACCCGCGATGCCCCCCGGCGGCGGAATGTACTAAACCGAAAGTTAAATTTGAACCTAAAAGCCGGTCGAGGGACCGGCTTTTTTTGGACAAATTCAGTCAATTTAAACGAGGGTAATGTCGAGGTCAAACTTTTATCAGGTACAATCGTGGGAGAGAGGATAGACATGATTGATGAAAAGACCCTGGCTGCAATAATAGAATTCCAACAAGATGAAATTAACGACCACGTTATCTATAATGCTATTGCCAACGACTTAAAAGACGAAAACGACGCAAAGACAATTCGCAAATTGGCTGCGGATGAACTGCGCCATACCGAATTTTGGGAAAAATATACAGGCAAGGTCGCCAAACCGCAAAAAATTGTGACCGGGTTTTTTGGTTTCCTTTCAAAAGTGCTCGGTTACACCTTTGTGATTAAGCTGCTCGAGAATCGCGAAGAAAAAACGATCAGCGCATATAAAAGCTTGGAAGGCACCATCCCCGGGATTGACTGGCTGATTCGTGACGAAGAAGAGCACGAAGCAAGCCTGATTGCCATGCTCGACGAACCGCATCTGAAATACGCGGGTTCGATCGTTTTGGGGCTAAATGACGCCCTGGTGGAGCTCTCCGGAACGCTTGCGGGGTTGACGCTCGCCTTCCAAAACACGCGAATGATCGCCCTCAGCGGTCTCGTGACCGGCATCGCTGCCGCTCTTTCAATGGCGGCTTCAGAATATCTCTCCACCCGCACCGAAGAGGAGACAACAAAAGAACCTCTCAAAGCGGCGATCTATACCGGCATCGCTTACATTGTCACGGTTGCGTTTTTAATTTTGCCTTACCTGGTTTTTAGCAACTATTTTATCGCCCTTGCGGTGATGATGTCCACGGTATTTGCCATTATCGCATTTTTTAGTTTTTACATGTCGGTACTGCGGGATGAGAAATTTAGCAAGCATTTCCTCAGCATGGCAGCGATCAGTGTCGGTGTCGCCCTGATCAGCTTCGTGTTTGGCTATGTGATAAAGAATTTTATTGAGATTTAGATTTTGAAAAGCGAATTCGGAGCTCGACATCTTAGATAAGACCGCGTCATTATGAGCTTTTTTCCATTTTCCTTAAGGGTCCTTTAAGCTTATTAGATTTAAAATCGTGGCAGTCTGAAAAGGAGGCACCGGATTAATGGTGTACAGACTGCCACGTTGATGAGCGTTTTTTTGCCTATTGGCAGATTTAGCTAGAAAGTTGGAACCACCTTCTCTAAGTCAAACCAATTACTCCAAGGTTATGTAAGCCCACTCATTGTAATCATATTCTTCTAAACCAACAACCACACCCCTACCATTTTCATCTAAGAAATCTGGGTCTGTTTCAGCATATGATAGAACATCATCAAAATCTTCGTGAAGGTCTTTTAATGACCTGCCAAGACTTATCCTGGCACCCATTCGAAGCCCTTTCTTGAACAGATTTAATGGAACATGAATATTTACTAATTCGTCATCGGTATCTAATATTTTAAGGATGATATTCATCCATCGGGTTTCTTCGAGATCAGGATCGCGAACCTCGATTGTATCGAGTAATTGAGTTGCCTCATTGATATCGATTTTGTCTGCCTTGAACATATTCAATATTCTAATTACATCACTGTTGATTTTCATTTTTCTCCTTTTCTCTATTCGTATTTATCCTCGCCGTTTAAGTAGCGAAGAGCTTGGTTAACGTTGATTCGACCAGCTTCTATATCGTCAAGAATTTGTCGTCGCTGAGTTTCAGTTGGTTTTGAGAGGATTTCTCCCGGAATCGAGCCCAGCACTTCAATAAGATTAGCAAGGCGGTTCTTTATAGTTGGATATGAAAGCCCCAGGATCTCCTCCATACGATTTAGTCGACCTTCAGTGCGAACAAAAGTCAGCATAAAGTTCATCTGTTCCGAAGTCACGTTTTGAAACGGACTTTGTGCTATGGCAAATCTGCCTTCTATGGAAGTCTTACAATCAGGACAGAAAAACCGTGTTACGATCACGTTTCCTTGGCAAAATGGACAATTATTTGGCAATTGGTTCATATTTTCTCCTTTCTTACTGATATACCCCTATTATAATATAAATAGTCAATAAAGTCAAGGTAAAGATTAATAAAACTAAGATTAATCGTTAGAAACATTAATATAATTGAACAAAGCCAAAACTATATTGATAATATGCTAACTATCATTTCTCTCTTCTGACAACCATCACAAAACCAAGAAGTTATCATGTCATTCAATGTCAACACTTTTTTCCAGCTTGGTATAATAAACTATAAAAATGAAGAGGTTGGTTTATGAAAATCATCGAATGCATCCCCAATTTTTCTGACGCCAGAAGACCGGAAGTGATCGAAGCGATTATGGAGGCAGTCGCGTCCGTCCCGGGTGTCCACATATTGGACCGCCACTCGGACATGGACCATAACCGAACCGTTCTGACCTTCATCGGGGATCCTGCCGGTGTGGAAGAAGCCGCCTATCTGGGCATCGCCAAGGCTGCTGAACTGATCGACCTCAACCAGCATCAGGGCGAACACCCGCGCATGGGCGCTGCAGATGTGGTCCCGTTTGTGCCGATCACAGACGTGACCATGCAGGAATGCATCGAAATTGCCCGCCGCCTTAGCAAGCGTGTTGCTGACACCTTGAATATCCCGGTATATCTCTATGAGGCAGCATCTACCCGCCCAGACCGTGTAAACCTGGAAGATATTCGCCGCGGTGAGTATGAAGGCATCAAAGAAACCATCGCGACAAACCCCTATCGCGAACCCGATTTCGGACCCAAGGTGATGGGTCCAGCTGGCGCGGTTGTCATCGGCGCGCGCGAACCATTAATTGCCTACAACATTTTCCTGAACACGCCCGATGTGAGTATCGCTGAAAAAATCGCCCGGCGGGTTCGCAACTCCTCTGGTGGCTTCCATTTCGTGAAAGGCATGGGTGTATTGGTCGACGGTCTGGCACAGGTATCAATGAACCTGACCAACTACCGCCGGTCGCCCATGGCACAGGTAACCGAATTCGTTCGCCGCGAAGCCCAGCGATACGGCGCGGGCATAGACCACACCGAGATTGTGGGGTTGGTCCCAAGCAGGGCGATCATCAATGCAGGTCGCTACTATCTGCAATTGGACGGTTTTGAGCACGAGCAACTGCTCGAGAACCGACTGTTTGCTGTGCAAGGCACTCAGGCTGACTCAACCCAGAAAAGCTTCCTGGACGAGGTTGCCGAAGGCACAACCGCCCCCGGCGGCGGCTCTGCGGCTGCTTATGCCGGGGCGCTTGGCGCTGCCCTGGCGGTGATGGTTGCCCGCCTGACTACAGGCAGACAAAAATATAAAGATGTTGAAGAGGAATGCTGGCAGGCGATCGAAAAAGGCGAGGCGCTGCGCAAAGATCTCACCGAAGCGATCGAACTGGACGCACAATCCTTCGAAGGCATCCTGATCGCCAGGCGTTTGCCCCGAGATACGGAAGAGAATATTCAGATTCGTGAAGATGCGATCAAGGAAGCCAGTTTCACGGCGGCAGCCACCCCGCTGCACACTGCCGAAATGTGCCTTAAGGTGATGAAGTTAGCCAGGCGCATGGCTGAAATTGGCAATATCAATACGATTTCGGATGCTGCCTCTGGGGTCTATCAGGCTCGCGCCGGGTTGGAATCTGCCTTCCTAAACGTTGAAATCAACCTGATTGGCTATGAGCATGAAAGCAAAGCAATCGCGTTGCTCAACCAGGGTCGACACTTGCGGGAAGAAGCAGCATCAATTGTTGGGCAGCTGCAGGCTTTGCTCAAGGAACGCGCTGAACTATAGATGAGTAAAGTTGTCGTAATTGGCTCTGGGAACCCGAGCAAACTCGCTGCAGTGCGGGCGGGTTTCCAAGCTGTTTTCTCAACCCAGGTGTTTGATTTCAAGGTCTGCGAGGTGGACTCGGGGGTCTCATCGCAGCCAATGGGTGACCATGAGACCCTGGCAGGTGCCCGCAACCGTGCTGTCAATGCGCGGGGGGCTTTTGCTGAGGCTGACTATTGGGTCGGTGTGGAAGGTGGCTTGAGCAACATCGAAGGAGTTCTGGCGGCGTATAGCTGGGTTTTTATAATTGGGAAACAAAACCAAGGTTTTGCCCGGTCAGCTTCCTACATTTTGCCTGAAAGAATTGCTGATTTGGTCAGGCAGGGGATGGAACAAGGCGAAGCGGATGACCTCGTCTTCGGGCAGGAGAACAGCAAACAATCCAGCGGCGGGGTCGGCTTACTCACCAATGACTTGATCACCCGGGCTGATTTGTATGCGATGGCAGTTAAGCTGGCTCTAATCCCATTTATCCAGGGCAATCTTTACCCTGCAGTGTGAAAGACCGAGCATGACTCAATTTTGGAAAGAAAAATCCTTTGAAGAGATGACTCACACAGAGTGGGAGTCGCTTTGTGATGGTTGCGCCAAATGCTGCCTGATTAAGTTTCGCGAGCGCAACACAAGGGAGGTGAAGTTTACCAACGTGGTTTGCCGCTACCTCGACCTACCCACTTGCCGCTGCAGCGATTATCTCAACCGCCATGAGAATGTACCGGAATGCATCCTATTGACGCCGGAACTCGCCAGAAATCTTGACTGGCTGCCGAAGACCTGTGCCTACCGACTGGTGGCAGACGGCGAAGATCTTCCGTGGTGGCACCCGCTTAAAACCCGCGATACCAAGTCGGCACTGCGAGCCGGCGCAACGGTCTATGGCAGGGTGGTCAGTGAAGCCGAAGTCGATAATGACGACCTCGAGGATATGGTTGTCAATTGGTTTGATTAATTAAGCGCCAATTGTGCCGCGCTACGCTGGCGGTGAATGGAAATAGGACGGCAGTACAACTGTCTTCTGCATTTTTCACGACGATCTCTCGAACTCGTTTGGGAATTCGCTTTTTTTACGTTAGAATAAATCAAACCGATCTAATCAAGCGGAGGCTTATGAGCAAATTGGAAACGCCTGTCACCAGGATGGTACTGGCTGTCGTGAACGATCAGGACAGTGATATCGTCGAGGAGGCTCTGCAGCAAGAGCGCACCTCTTTCTCCAAATTCCCCAGTACTGGTGGTTTTTTACTTGAGAAAAATGTTACCTTTCTGATTGCCACCGACGACCGACAGAAAGATAAAGTTGTTGAATTGCTCTCCGCAGCCGCTAAAAAGCGAGTCAGTTACGTCGCCGCGACAATGGATTACACCCCCTTCCCGATGGTCATTCCCGCTGAAACGATGATCGGTGGTGTCACAATCTTTACCATGAAAGTCGAACACTTTGAGGAGTATTGATATGAAATTGATTATGGCAATTATCAAAGATGGAGACAACGAACGCGTATCCAAAAGACTGACCGATGAGAAATTTAGGGTGACATTCATCGCTTCTACCGGGGGCTTCTTTCGCAGCGGTCGCAGCACGCTAATCATTGGGGTTGACCCAGAACGTGTACAGCGGGCACTCGATATCATCAAAGAGAGTACTACTCCATCTGAAAATGAAAAGGAAAAGCAAGCCACTGTTTTTGTGCTCGATGTGGACGAATATCGTCAGCTCTAAAAAGAACATGATCTGGTAGTAAATCCCCTTGCTTTTACAAAGATTGAGTGATGGGCATTATGGCACTATAATCAAGTAAATCAAGTATCATGGAGAGATTATTATGGTTAACTTTGGAAAAGCATTCACTTACATCTTTGATGACGAACAATGGTTCGACAAACTGATCGTGCCCATTTTGGTCAGTTTGATTCCCGTGATCGGTCAGTTGGCTTTCACCGGTTACACCCTGCGCACGATAAAGAACGTCGTCCAGAATGAAATTCGCCCGCTGCCCAGGTTCAACTTTGGTGAAGACCTGGGGCGAGGTTTCCGGTTTTTCCTGATAGGGTTGGTCTACGCCATTCCTATTTTCATCATTACCGGAATTATGCTTATTCCGACGATGGCTCTCAACAATAACGACTCTATCGGAGGCTTCGGGATTTTCGTTATGCTTATCTGCGGCTTATTGTTTTTTGTCTATGCTCTTTTCCTGGCAATCTTCGAGCCGATCGCTATGGCGAATTTTGCTGTCAAAGATACTTTCGCTTCCGCCTTCGAATGGGGCAATTTCTTTAAGCGACTCGGCAACAATTTTTCAGCCTGGCTGCTGGTTTTTGCGGGGATGCTTATCGCGGGGTTTATCTCCCCCCTTGGCTCGATTATATTATTCATCGGGGTCATTTTGACAACCACTTACAGTCAGTTGATGGTGGCACATCTGACCGGTCAGGCATACGCAGCCTCAGAAACAAAGAATTAAAAAATACTTTTTAAACGAAAAAAGAGCGAGGTGTCAGACACCTCGCTCTTGTGGTTTTTCTGAAAAACCTTCAACGTGATAGATCTGGACTTCCAGTTTTTTGTGCTTCCAGTAATTGGGGCTGCAGCCCATCTTTCGGCAGAGTTGTGCCAGGAAAAGCTTTGGGTCGGGCAATTCATCCCAAACCTGAGGTAAAAAAGTTGCCCGGCGGTGACCTTCTGAAATAATCACCCCATCAATACCGGGTCTAAGTTTCGCGGCTAAATCCTGCGGATTATTGTATTCGAGCGGTTCCGGATTGGACAGACGTGAGACCTCAATGGTCAGCTTGTCTGCTTCTTCAGGTGTAACCGGTGTGAAACGTGGGTCTTCACTGGCAGCCTGCACTGCTCTTTTCTGCACGTCCAAAACCAATGGCTGGTAAGCCTCCAATGTGCCAATGCAGCCGCGCAGCTGACCATAGAGCGTGAGTGTCACAAAACTGGCACCATTAGCATTCAACCTGGGGGTAAACCTCTCCGGGTCTAAATTGGGGAGGGGTTGATTATGGGCAATAGCCGTCACTGCTTCCCGCGCGACGGTTAGCAGGTGTTCTTGCTCTTGTGGACTGAGTTTCTCTGGCATAGGATTTGCACCATTCCTTTCAGAACATTCAGGCATGCATATTATACAGAGATATTGAAGCTTTGGTTAATTAACGTGAAACAGGAATAACGATGTCAAAACAAATGTATCAGACCGATGACGAAAACCTACCCCGCAAAGCCGGATTTTGGCAGCCAAAAGCTGACCACCAGCCAGTAGAGCCACCACGCTCCTCTTCAGATTCCCAGGGGCGTGCCGGTAAGTCCGGGCAAGAGGAGCACGGTATGGGCAGCCAAAACCGTTTTGAAAAATGGCAGCAAAAGCAGGTTAGCTCCCGGCAAGAACCGATCTTGCCGCCAAACAGTAAGGCAGTTAAAAGCGCTTTTGGTTTGATCTGGCAGGTGTTATCAACTGTGATCCTCGCAGGCATCATCACCGCCACCTTGTTTTCTCTTTGGATGCCTGGCAATTTTGCCGCTGGAAGCTTGGGAAAGCAGGTTGGGGAGGTTATCGCTGATGGCGAGCGGCTTACCCAAACCGAAATCGCCGCAGGGGTTTTGCCGGCAGGCTTTCCCACAAACCGAATCGGCATTGTGGTTGGACACCGCGGCTTCGATAGTGGTGCGGTTTGCGCCAATGGGTTAACCGAGTTAGAGATTAACAGCAATGTTGCCACCTATGCCCAGCAAAAACTGATTGCGGCAGGTTTTGAAGTCGATTTGCTCGATGAATTTGACGCACGCTTGAAAAATTATGAAGCCGGATTGCTCCTTTCGATCCATTCAGACTCTTGTGATTACATCAATGACTCGGCAACTGGTTTCAAAGTTGCTGCGGCTTTTTCGCAAAAAGGCGATCAGAGTTCCACAAGGCTGGTGCAGTGTTTGGCAGATCGTTATGCGAACATCACAGGTTTAAGGTATCATTACCAGTCGGTAACAACTGACATGACCTCCTACCACGCTTTTGATGAAATCAGCCCTTACACCACTGCTGGGATCATTGAGCTGGGCTTTCTGAATCTTGACCAGGAGATCCTGAAGACCCAGCCAGAACTGCTGGCAGAAGGTATCTTTGCGGGAATCAGTTGTTACATGAATGACGAAGAGGTAAAACAACCATAGCCATATGGTGAAAACGAGTCGATGATCGAGCAAGCTAAAAACGTTCCTGAACTCATCCAGCAGGCAAAACAAGCCATCCTGGATGGTGATTCTGCGCTTGCAAGGCAACTGGCAGAGCGCGCCCTGATCAATTCGCCGGAAAATAGTGACGCGAAACTGATCCTTGCCGGGCTTTCAGAACCTGAGGAGAGTGCAGTCTTACTGCGCGAGCTGCTCGACTCCACCCCCGACAACCCTTATGTTTACAAAGCGATGCGCTGGTCGAGTGCCCGCTCGCGCCTGGAGACTGCCGGGCAGTGGGCTCCCGCAGAAGAAGATCTTACCAGCGCAGGTACGGCTCAGCGAACCGCGCGAAGCCACAGACCTGCATGGGTTATCCTCCTTTTGGCATCAATTGCCGGGCTGATTATTTTTGGGCTCTATTCGGTCGGAATCATTCCTGACCGTCCGGTTGCAGGGCAGCAATTTTTGATTAAAAACGAAAGCAACCCGCTGATAAAACCCAGCCTGACACCTACCAAAACCGCCACACCAACCAATACACCGACTTATACAGCGACCCCTGTGGCGACCAACACACCTACGCCGACTGACACGCCCACACCTACTGCCACACCCACTGAGACTCCCGTGCCAACCGTTGAGATTGAGCCTTTTCTCTACGAGCCCGAGCCTTACGAGCCGCCTGAGGTGGTTTCGCTGGGTGACAAATGGATTGATATCAACCTGAACGAACAGAGGCTGTATGCCTATGAAGGCACAACGATCGTAAATTCGTTTTTGGTGTCCACCGGTCTGGATATTACGCCCACTGTCACTGGCACTTTTTATGTGTGGATTAAGCTGCGCTACGATGACATGGTTGGACCCGGGTACAATTTACCTGATGTCCCTTATGTGATGTATTTTTATAAGGGATATGGCATTCATGGCACCTATTGGCATAACAATTTTGGCACTCCCATGAGCTATGGCTGCGTGAATATGGAGACCAGT
>Ga0123334_1004049_pt1 | contig 15228 bp, 8 predicted proteins | sample BiotimSIPDNA_FD_89706 | JGI IMG/M metagenome (GOLD analysis project Ga0123334, IMG submission 89706) | Anaerobic biogas reactor microbial communites from Washington, USA - Biogas_R1 time_0 SIP DNA | ecosystem: Engineered > Bioreactor > Anaerobic > Unclassified | place: Washington, USA | collected... | reverse complement strand
CGCCAACAGCTACATTGCCGTTAACAGTCATCTCGTGATTGATAGTGAGATCCTTCTCAACTCTGATACAACCGTTGACTACTAAAGGACCGTTGCCTGAAAATTTGATACTTCCCATTGAATAGAAGCCTGCTGTCTTATTGTATGCAACGCTGCCGTTGTATACAGAATTTACCCATGAACCAAATGTACTCTGGCCCATCTGAAGATCGGATTCACCGTCGCCGTCCATAAGGTAAACACTTGAATTGATGATAGCATTACTTTGCTGATTATTTGTGTGGATAGTTCCGGCAAAGAGATTGAACGGAACGCTTCCATCCTTGCTTCCTATAATACAGCCATTTGAAGAAGAAAGCTGGAAATCACCGTCTACATAGAGGTAAGGTATCTCTGTGAACTTAAGTCCGCCCTTTGCAACATCCTTAAATTCCTTAGTGAAGTCTACATAAAAACTACCATTGTTAGGGAAATATACATCGCCCCAGATAGTAGCACCCTTAGACTTCTGAGTGTAGTACAGAGCCATTTCTGTCATTACCTTATAGTTACCGTTGATAACTATAGGTGCTTCCTGCTTGTTCTGATCCTTAGGAGTATAGGTTATTCCTGTCCAGTACTCACGATCTTCAAGAGTAGTCGGAGCAGGATCGCCTTCCTTATACTTGAAGTATGTAATACCGTCGCTCCATGACTTATGATCGCCTTCCGGCTTTGTCTTGTCGTACGGCACACCAATACCCATTCCGATATAGGAACCACCGAGAACGGTACCGCCGTTTCCGTTAGGACTTGTGCCGCCCATTGTAAGATATCCAGGACCGTCGTCAGATTTAACGACGGGATCCTGTATTACGTGTGAAGTGATTGTTGTTGTTTCACCGCCGAGTGTTACGTCAGCGCTGATAAGAAGTCTGTTTTTCTCGGCCCACTGCATCTTCACTGGATCGAAGATGTAAACTGTGCCGTCGTATGAGATCTTTGCATTTGTTATCTTACCGAGTGAAGGCTCATTGATACCAACGTCAACGTTGATACTTCCACCCTCAGTTATTCCGGCAACTGCATTTGCAAATTCGTTATCCGTTCCCACAGCTGCGAGGATACTATCGATCGCAGCACGGGCGGTATACGAAGCCTGAGATGCCGAGTAAGATTTGTGAGCTCGCCTGTTTGCAGCCGAAGCCAGCGCCAGCGCACTCGTCATGAAAATGATCATCAGCGCCAGAACTGAGACAACTGTAAACAGTACTGAACCTTTAAGGGTTCTTTTTTTCTCAGTTTTCATTTTTCTTAACCGCCTTTCTGGTTATCATCACTCAATAACTGCTACGGATAGTGCGATTAGTCCTTGAATTCAGGTTTCTCCATGTTATAGATAGAATAGAGTGAAATTACGATATCTGACTTAATAACCGTATCGTCTTCAAGATTCTCTCTCTGCTGGTCACTATTCTGCTGGTTGTTCTGTCCCTGCTGCTGGTTGTTCTGATTGTTCTGAGCAGCCTGCTTCTTCTCGTCGCCCTCTTCGTTGTACTTTTCCATGCCGATAGATGTGATGAGAACTGCCTCGTCGTAATCAGCTATCATATCCATATACTTCCATACATTTGCCTTGGTACCAACGACAGTAAGACCGTATCTTGTAGAAATGATAGTTTCAACATTTCTGCCTTCGATTGTTGAAGCTTCCTTGCTATCGGCTTCCATCTTCTCCTGAAGTGTGCCGTTGATATCAGCGCTCTCACGAAGTGATGGTGCAACATCTACATACTGCTCATAGTAGTATGCAAGTGTATTTGCTGCTAAATCATCGACCTTGAGTTCGATAACCTCACACTCACACTTGTTAGCATACTCCTGCATGAACTTATCAAGGAGTGTTGTTCTGTCGATGTCGCTCTTTTCAACGAATATTTCGCCGAGGCTTGAAGCCTTTTTCTGTGCTTCTTCGATGTCCTTTTCAAGCTGGGTGCCTGTAGCAATACGTCTCTCGATTCTGTCCTGTTCGTCCTGAACCTCTGTACGTTTTTCCTCATTATCCTTTATAGCAGCTCTCTTCGGCTTGATAAGTCCGATATAACCGCCGATGATTATGAATAACGCAAGAACTATACCAAGGATAACCTTGTCTCTGTAATTTAATTTCATTTCAACTCAACCTCCCTTAGTTAATACTCTCTTCCACTTTCTTCTTTGCCTCTTCCTCAGCTGCAAAGATATCAGCGGCAGCACTGGTTTCACCATTAACTTCGAGATTAAGTGTCATGTGAAGCTGATCCTTAGCTTCCCTTTCAGGATGTTCCGGATCCTTTACACCCTTTTCAATATTATAACCGGGATAAAGTGTAGCTGAGCGGAACTCAGATCTTCTGAATGTCGGTCTTCCATTATCTTCCTTGAGCTGAAGGAGAGCATCTACATATTCAGCCGGGAACTTTCGAGCATAGTCCTTGCTCTTTTCGAGATCTACTACATCTAAATACAGATCGAAATTGATGATGCCGTTCTGGAAGCCATGATATTGGATTACTCCATTTGCGTCTTCGCCATATACCTTCTTCCATACATCCTTAGCAGTCTCACGAAGAATATCGAACTTTCTTCCTCGGATAACAGGCTGTGAATCATATGCAGCTCTTGCATTCTGTACCTGTGTCTGGTAAGCGATCGCCTGATCTTTCTTGAGTTCAAGTGCTGTTATATTATCGAGCTTTGCCTTGGTTGACGGGCTGTCGATAAAGTCCTGAGCCTCTGTGATATCCTTCTCGACGCTCTTATTCTTCAGGTGGAAGCCCAGATAAGTACCGCCTACGATAAGGAGTGCAGCATCAAGAGCTCCGAGGAGAACGATGTTTCCTGAGTTGTCGTTCTTTACCTTGCTTCTTACGATAGCACCGAGGTCTGTTTCGAGGAGGTTGATCTTCTCAGTGTCCTTGTTTCTCTTGAACATAGCGCCGATAGCGTTAGCGTAGAGGGAGAACTCAAGGTTTTCATGTCCGTGGATCTGAGGAGGAACGTTGATAAGGCTGGTCTTAAGATCAAGCTTTTCAAGTTCATCTGTAAGTCTTACGTACTCGTGTGTGTCTCCGTAGAAGATAACGTTCTCGATAGTCTCACCGGTGTTACGGCTTCTGTGGAACTGTAACATACGGAAGATATTCTCGTTGACTGCCTCGAAAACGTAGTCATCGGAGTAGCCGTAGTCTGCGGCATCGATGGAAGCGAAACGTGAGAATGAAAGTGAGCCCTGCTCATAGAGGTTGAGTGAGATGAAGTTATTGTCGATCTGAACTGCAAGGAGAGGCATCTTGGATCTGATCTTTGTATCAGCAAGAAGAACCTTTGTAATACAGTTGCATCCGATCATAACTGATCTCAGTGAGATACCGAGAAGCTTGAACACTTCTCTGTAGCTGTTTACGATCTCAAAAGGACAAGCTGTAGCGAGGATCCTGTATGCAGGCTCGCCGCCCTCTGTGTTCTCTGCGTCGCCTACGATGATGTAGGATACGCTGTAGGAATCGTCAAGATTGAGCTCAGCCTGCATCTGCTGCTTAACTACCTTCTGAAGATCCTGAGTCTTTACCTTAGCAACATTCATTTCCTTGAATATTGTAAGGTTGGAGGAGATCGATACGATAGCCTCCTTGTCGGGCATTTTATGTGTTTTAAGAACTGCGTTGATGAGAGTAGCCACATTGGGGACATCCTTAACATGGCCGTTTACAATAAGGTTTTCTTCAACATTAAGGTTTGCAGCGGAACTGATCTTGATCTTGCCGTTGCTTTCTGTTCCCTTAACGACACGTATATTTCTATCGGTAATATCAAATGAAAGCATTTATCTTTCCACCTTTCCGTTTTATTCGTTTTCGATACCCTCGAAGGCACCATAGAGTGCTGGGTAAATACCGCAGACTACAAGACCGATGATGACACCCATGAAGATAAGGAGCACAGGCTCGATTATAGCTACGAGACGCTGAACAGCTGACTCTGATTCATCTTCATAGTATTCTGAAGTCTTTTCAAGGATCGAATCCAGCGCACCGGACTCTTCACCAACGTAAAGTACTGATGTGAACATCGGCTCGAAGATCTCAGTTCTTGTGATAGCTGCTGAGATCGATTCACCCTGTTTTACCTCGTCGACAACGTCGATGAACTTCTCATCGATGTAGGAGTTGCCGAGGATAGCAGATGCTCTCTCAAGGCTCTCTACCATCGGGATACCGCTGGAGTAGAGTGAAGAGAGGGTACGTGCAAAACGTCCGGTATAGATCTTGGTGATAAGAGGACCGAAGCCCGGGCCCTTAACGAGCAGCCTGTCGACTTTAAGTCGGAAGCTTGGTGATTTAAGAGCATATTTGAGGCCGAATATGAGTGCTACGATAATTCCTATGAGCAGATACCATTTCGATCTCAGGAAGTCACTTATGCCCTTCATTACCTTTGTAAGAGGAGGCATCGTTGACGGGTCTTCATACATTTCGATGAATGTCGGCATGATGAACGTAAAGAGGAAGATAACGATCGCAATACAGAGCACCAGGAGGATGATCGGGTAGATCATAGCGCCCTTGATGGTGTTTTTCAGTTTATTTTCCTTCTGATAGTGATCTGACATTCGCTGCATGATGATATCCAGTGAACCACTGGTCTCACCTGCGCCTACCATTGAGATCAGGAAGTCCGGGAACGAACCCTCATGCATTTCGAGAGCTGAGGAGAAGGATTCACCCTTCTGAACGTTCTCGTAGATGTCCTGCCATATAGCTCTTGCTTTTTCGTTTTCCTGTTCCTTGGTGAGAATGTCGATCGATTTTACAAGTGTAAGACCAGAGGTAAGCATGGCGCTGAGCTGACGGCAGCAGAATGCTAGATCCTTGGTTTTGAACTTGTACAATGATTTTGACTCGGTTGAATCGCTTTCCTTGTAATCTTTGACGTACAAGCCTTTTTCCTTAATTTTCTTTAAGAATTCCTGCTCGTTTTCCGCATTGATTATGCCCTTGACCTGTTGGTTCTTAGCGTCCTGGGCTACATAGGAAAAACTCTTCATGAAACCACCTCCATTAATATTGCTTTTGCTATTCGTTCACACTGTCTTAACATTATAATTATATCATTTTATATGTTACTTTTCAATCTCTTTTTTGACTTAAATCACACTGCCATTTTTAGTAATATTTACCAAGCATTATACATAATGTAATTTACAGCCTTAAAAATGAAAAAATAATTCTACAAAAATCAATTTTCAAGACAGCACAATAGGAGCATTGATGTCCCAATGCTACCGATTGTTAAACTTATACAAATATTATATCACACTCAACTTTAAATTGCAACATTTAAGCGCAGATTTTTTCTGTATTTTTATAGAATTGTTAAGTACAGCAAAACGCTTACCCCCATTTTATGCATTTTGCCGTCACTGACAAAAACCACCTTGTCCATTTGTCATATTTTTGCCATATACATATATGATTTTTACCATAAAACGAGCAGCAAGGAAGAAAAAATGCACAAAAAAGAGCCGCAAAGAAGCTCCATCTTCCTTGCGGCTCTCTTTAGTTTTAAAATAGTATATTACTCCTCCGGCCTCTCTCTTCCGGCAGGGAACGGTCTGACGTTCACCGGCTGCATGGAATACCTTATGATGTGAGTGACCTCGCCATACTCCGGAGAAGCTGTCATGCACAGCTCAAGCGGCCCGGCATCGGCTGTAAAGTCAGCTGATACAGGCCATATCAGCTTTATCCTTTCAGCTTCCACCACCTTCTCAAGCGCCTGTACTGCCCAATATCCGGCAGAAGTAACTCCGCTTATAACAAAGGAATGATCCGCAAGATCGTAGCCATTGTGCATACGATCAACGTAAATAACTATGGTGTCTGCAAGCTTTTCTCCCTGTATGAAAAGTTCTCCAAACTCATATGTAGGGATATTTTTCCCGTTTGCTATTATCTCCATCTTTTTCCCTCCTTCCGGAGCGCTCCGCAGTGCCCTCCATAAAGGGACAGAAAAAAACGCCCATACAACGCAAAAACATTGTACAGGCTTGAGATAAGGCAAAAAATCGGAAGAAATTATATGAAAAATGGTGATTTCTTGTATTACTACACACAGCCAAGGCGCTCTATCAGATACCTGACACCGTGAAATCGACTTCCACCTTTGTCCACGATTTAAAATCAGCAGCATCAACTATGCACGGAGAATAACTGCTGTCATCTGCCGGGACCTTTCCGCCGACCGAGACTGCATCCTCCGGAATACCGCCTACCCACGTATTATAGATGTTTGAGCGCAGCTCCACTCCGTCGTCGGACGATGTATAATTCTTCGCCTTCATAGCGATCTCGTTCCCGTCCACACGGATAGCATCTATAGTTATGACTGCATTTGGATAAAGCTGCTTGCCGTCCTTTATAACAACTGCCGCAAACATCAGTCCATTCGGCTTTATACTGTCATCTTCAGCATCTCCCGTAGTATCAAGACGGAAGCCGTTTGTATCAGCATCCACGCTTACAGTATAGCTGCCGCTGCCGTTGATGTGCGGCACTCCTGCACCGTATGACAGCATAGTATGAGCAGGATCGTCCTTTTTTCCAGCATACTGTATCCAGCCCTGCGCTTCGTTTATGTAGAGAAAAGCATCACCGGACTCAGCTCCTACCGCCTCTTCTATCTCAACAGCAGTCTCCTCCGAGCTGGAAGAACTTTTGCTTCCGCAGGATGCAGCTCCGCACACCATTGTTGAAACGATCAGGAATAGGCTCATTTTTCTTAAAATCATCTTCATTCCCTCTTTCTCTTTATATCTGCCAATGGTTACCATACTTATATAATACACAATTTCGCGTCATTATTCAATTCGTTTATTGTACAAATTTCAACTTGCCTCCATATGCGGATTCAACAAAAAGCCCCGGTCATATGTGTGGTACTTATATAACAGTATATGCCAGATACTCGGGGAAAACCTTTCTGAGGAAAGGTTCTTCCCCGAACCCCTTTCCAAAGACTTTTAATCTTAATTTTCCTCAGATAGGGCGCACGAAAATAAAAAATCCCATGTAGTATTACATGGGTGCGCCCTATCTGGGGAAAATTTAAAACTGAAAGTTTTAGGAAGGGAGTTTGAGGGAGAACCCTTTTTCAAAAGGGTTTCCCTCAATAACTAACATATAACTGCTATATAAGTATCACACATATGACCGGGAAGTTTTTTGATCAAAGCGGTCTGAAGTCTTTGGGGTCAAGTGAGGGGAACATATTCAGCAGCCACTTCTGGATATACAGTGCGTCCTGTGGAGTAACTCCGCTGGTGGAATTCTCATAGACATTAGCATTCTTCTTTCCTTCTTCTGTGATATGGCCCTTTTCGTTGGAATCAACGCCATATCTGTCAGCGTTCGAGATAGACTGCATGATAAGCACTGCATCGTTCATCTTTACTAAACCGTCACAGTCAGCATCTCCCCATACCCTGTTAGTATCCGGAGGAGTTGTTGTAGTGGTGGTAGTTGTAGTTGTGGACGATGAAGTTGTTGTTGTAGTCGTTGTAATATCGCTGCCGTTATCAGCCTCATATACAGCGGTAACATTGACATCCGATGAGAGTTTGAATGTCAGGACAGGTGAATTTGTATCGATACCTGCAAGATCTCCGCCGCTTATATCCCAGGTCTTGAACTTATATCCTTCCTTGGGCTGGGCAGTGATAGTCATTGTCTGCTCGTCATAGTACTTACCTGTATACTTCTGATCGTCGTCAGTGAGCTTTATGGTATTTACCTTCACCATGCCCTTGTCAGTCTGGTTATTGACTGTAAGAGTATTTGTGTTGCCGGTAAGGGATGTAGCCTGTCTCATGTGCTGCTGGATATTCTGCGCACGCTGGCTGTAGAAATTCTGTACAGTTCTGAGGGCGCTGCTGTAGGTCTGCTCAGGGCTTCCGCCTCCGAATGAGGACTTGCCTATACTGAAGCGCTCAAAGGTATCGAGGATCTGCTGACGGAAATTCTGATCGAAATAGTTTATGACAGCCTGAGCCTTTTCGTTGTCGAAGTTATAGTTGATGAGATCCATCATAGTCAGGTTGAACTGCTCACGGAACTTCTGATTCTTGAGCAGATTTATGAACATCTTGCTCTCATTGTCGTTATTTCTCTGGATACGTGTGAAGGCGTTGTCTCCTGCACCTGTATTCATATTGTAAAGACCCGTGGAATACTCTGTATCGAAGAGGAACATTCTCCACTTTCCGTCTGCATAGGGGGTGCTCTCATCGATAGAAGCAGAGCGCCATACCGCATAGTTATTCTGCGGCCAGTCAGCATTATTCCAGTAGATCTGAGCTGCAAAGTAGTCGATATAGCTCTGTATATCCAGCTTTTCGCAAAGCTGGTCATACATCTGGTCATTGCTCATATCAGCGGAAGCATATGTCTGGGCAAGCTGATTCCAGTCCTGGAGATCCTGATCTGTACCCTCTTCAAGCTCGCCGTTCTTTACGATAACAGCATCGTTCTTCTTTATGCCATAGTGGCTGTTTATGTAATCATCGCTGACTCTCTCGATAAGCTGATAGATGCCCCAGAATTCGCCGTCTATGAATACCATACACTCGCCTGTAGCCTCAACAGCCATATTTCTGTCGGCAACAAGTCTCTGGTTCACTGAATCACGGAAGAACATACCTCCGTTGTCGTTTCCGCCGTTACGGATAGTGACGCCTTCATACTTCTTTATGGTCTTGCCGTTCTTGGCCTTGGTTGCTCTTCCATCGAAGAAATCATACTCAAGCTCACTCTTGCCGTAGTCCATACGTGCATAGAGATTGAAGCTCTTCTGCGGAGTATTTCGTGAAGCAGCACCCTTTATACGGATGCCGACATTCTGCGAAAGGACGCTCTGACCGTTGTCAAAGACCTCAATGGACGCAGGTCTTTCCCATTCACGGCCGTGCTGGGTATAGTTGGCTTCTCTTTCCCACGAATTAACCATGCCTATGCCCCAGTCACCAAAATCTCCCCAGTCTCCGATGTTGCCCCAGTCGCCCCAATTACCGGGGCCGCCGGGATTCTGCTGGCCGCCAGGATTCTGCTGACCTCCGGGGTTCTGCTGACCGCCGGGATTACCTGGACCGCCCGGATTCTGAGTGCCGTATTTATCGTCATAGATCTTGCCCTTTACATAGATACCTTTCTCATAATCGAAAAGGTTATCGGGATCTGTAACAAGGGAGATCACCTTCATATTCTTGTAGTAGGAGCCGTTTGTAGTTCCTACGAAATAAGTCTTTGTAACTATATCGCTGACTCTGCCCTGTCCGTCCACTGCAACAGCTCTTACTATCATTGCCTTATCCACATTATTTGCCGGAGCAGTTACATTGTCTGCACTTATATCTGTACGTGCGCTGTAGACATTTGGTTCATCAGTCTTGTCGTATACACGGATCGCTCCGGAGTATCTCTCGGAGGCTGTTGTAGGATCGCTTCCGTCTGTGGTGTAGTAAACAGTAGTGCCCTGTGGAGCATTGATAGTGAGCTGGAACTCGTTTCCGTAGAAGCCGCTCTCTGCTGAAAACTCCGGTAGTCTTACTGCATTTGAGCCCTCAGGAGCTGCATTAGCAGCGTTCGGAGTAGTTCTCAGAGTGAAGAACTCTCCGCTTCCGTCAGGATACTGACCACAGGATGTGTCAGTAGCCAGGGATTCAAATGTGACAGTACTGACGGCATTTCCTGAAGTATCTGTAAGTGTAAGAGTCTCTCCTGAGGTAGAGAGGCCGAAGGGAACTATTGAGGCATTTGTCTCACCTGCTGTTCCGTCACAGAATACTGTCAGACGCTGACCTGCGCCGATAACTGTTCCGGAAGGGAAGGTGTAGCGATAGGGCTTTGTGTCCTTGTCGCTGAGTCCCCAGCCGCTGATATCGACTGAACTTCCGGAGCTGTTGTAGAGCTCCACCCAATCGTATAGACCGCCGTCAGGAGCAGGGTAAGTTGTGTTCTTCGGGCAGACCTCGTTTATGGTCACGCCCTGTGCAGCCGCCTCCGCAACAGGGGCAGCGTTGAAGCCGGCTGAAGTGAGAGTCAGTGCAAGGCTCATGATACCAGCCGCAGTACGCCTATAGAATCGTTTCATAATGTCCTCCGTAATACAATAAATTAATATCAGTGAACAGAATATGCTGACCGGAGACCCTTTCTTTCCCCTGCACGCTTATGCGACAATTTCTATTTATATATCAGCCATTCATATATTGTTCACTTATATTTTATATCAGTATACCATTCATATAATATTTTGTCAACTATATTGTATAATTATAGCAATTTTTGAAACCAATTTTTTCCATTTCACAACCTGTAACTTAAGATTATTTTAAGCTTATTTTAAGGATGTAAATATGGACAAAAAACGAGATAACGATTTGTTATTTTCTCCCAAAATTTTAAAAATCGTATAATATTTCAAGGGAATTTTTAAGAAAGTGTTGATTTTTTCTACTGTTTGGGGTATAATATATGTACATTTATATGTCCCGCACTAAGCGCAGTCACGTCAATCTCCTCATATTCACAAAGGCTGCACACGACATTGTTGCGTGGATCTTGGGAAATCGGCGGCCGCAGCCGTAAAGCGGAACTCACCCCCACCGGTGAGGGATGGAGACTTTTATGGATATTACACTCGTAACAGCTTCGTTCAATGATGAAGTACACGGCACTTGCGATGAAAAGAAAACAGGCTGCGGTATCAACCTGCTCAAGCCTGAGAATGTGACAAAATACCGCAGAGGCAGCACAATGACTGACCTTAAGGAGATCACCTGCGACAAGTGCAAGGAAAAGTTGGCTAAGCTCATCATAAAAGCCGATAAAAAAGAAATGTCACGTATCCTCAAGGAGGAAAAAGCAAGAGCAAAGCGTGGCCTTGATGAAGAGGGTATAGTTCCCCTCGGAAATACTACCGCAAAAATCACAAAAACACCTGAAGAGAAAAGGCGTGAAGAGGAAAGAGCTCAGGCAGAAGCACGCAGAAGAGCTGAAGAAGAGGCAAGAACTGTCAGAGAAGCTGCTGAAGCTGCAAAGGCCGCCGCTGAGGAAGAGGCAAGAAAAGCCGCAGAAGAAGCAGAAAGACTTGCCAATCTCCAGACTATCCCCGGCACAAGCGTTCCTATGGATAACGACCTCGCCGCATTCGCTATAAATGTTCCTAAGGACGAGGCTCAGCAGGAAGACGATTTCCTTGCTCAGTTCGCCGTTCAGAAGCCGGAGGATGACGTTGACGTTCCGGCTGCATCCGCTCCTGTACAGGATGATTTTCTCGCTCAGTTCGCTATACCTGCCCCCGGTCAGCCGGTTCAGGAAGAGCAGTACGCTCCTCAGCAGCCTGTTTATGCAGAACAGGAGGAAATGGCAGATATCGGTCTTGGCGGAAAGAACGTCCAGACAGAAGAGGACATTATGAAGATGTTCGCTATCAATCAACCTCAGCAGGAAGCTGCACCGGCTTACAACAGCTACGAGCAGCCCGCCGTTATAGATGTTGAGGAGAGCGAGCTCTCGTCCATTCAGAATCCTTACATGGCTGCTCATAATCCTTTCGCACAGGCTCCGTATTCACCGCAGGAAGCTCCTGCGTATGAGTCACAGCCCTCATATGAGCACCAGCCTGTATACAATGCTCCAAACAACTATGCTCCTCAGCCGGGCTATGAAGTACCGCCGGTATATGCACAGGATCAGCCTGCTCCCGGCCATACAGAGCAGTGGAACAACGTTGCAAATCAGCTGTTTACCGGAAACGGTCAGTACGCTTCTTCTGAGACAGAAGTTCTCAGCACTCCCAACTATGGTGAGACTGAAGTCCTCAGCGCTCCAAACTATGGCGAGACCGAAGTCCTAAGCACTCCCAACTATGGTGAGACTGAAGTGCTCAGTGCTCCCAACTATGGCGAAACCGAAGTTCTCGGAACTCCGGCTGCATATTCTGATGATGAATATGATGAAGAAGAGACCACTGTGCTCAACTCTTACGAGGCATTCGGCATAGAGCCTGAGCCTGTAAGCAATTCTTTCCCAGCTCCCACGATGCCCGCAGAAATGGACGAACTCCCTCTTCCTGGTTCTGTGGACGCATCTGCCCCCGTTATCGGGGATATAACTCCTCCCGTACTGGACGATATTGCTCCGTCAGCAGCTCCCTTGCTTGACGATATCACTCAGGTCGCAGAGGAAACTGCTCCTGTCATTGAAGAGGCAGCTCCCCTTGTTCAGGAAGAATTCGTTTCTCCTGTCATCGAGGATATTGCTCCGTCAGCAGCAGCTCAGCCCGCTTTCGAGGAACTTGCTCCAATAGCTCCTCAGAGCATCGAACCCGTTGGCTCAGCTCCTGTTGAGCCTGTTATCAACGAGTCGGTATACACTGCCGCTCCAGTCGAAAATAATGAGGTAATTATGGATAATACGATTCCCAATCAGGCAGCTCCTGCAAATGCAGCTGCTGCAAGACCTGCCGCTGCTCCGGTACAGCCGCAGATCATCAATGTTCCACAGTTTGCCGGATACGATCAGAAGGGTCAGCCTGTATATACATACATCCAGATGCAGATGACAGGCATCGACCAGAACGGACAGCCTATATTCGCTCCCATCCAGGGACAGAAGCTGCCCACACCTCCTATGGCCGCCGCTGCTCCGAAGCCGGTGGCTCCGGTACAGCCTCAGGCAGCTCCGGCTCCCGCTGTAAGACCCGCAGCTCCCGTTCAGCCTCAGGCAGCTCCTGTTCAGGCTCAGGCTGCTCCGGCACAGGCCGCTCCTATGCAGGCACAGGCCGCTCCTATGCAGGCACAGGCTGCTCCTGTTCAGCAGACAGCCGGCGTGCAGAGATCAGCTCCTCAGCACACCTACGTTCCAAGGAAGCCAAAGACTCCCGATCCGAACGCACCATACCAGACTCCTACAGCAAATATCTCCAAGATAGCTGTAAATCCGCACTCTGTTTCAACTTCACAGTCCTTCATAAACGCTATCGCAAGCTCAAAGAACTATGCAGATAAGAACCTCATAGAGACTCAGGGACTCAAGGCTAACTCCCCGATCCTTACCTCTGTTGAGGATGTTCTCTCCAAGATGGGCGATAGCTCCGTAAAGGAGGCAAATGCAAGGAAAGCTGCACAGTCCGCACAGAATGTTTCCGGATTCAGTGAGTACAAAGGCCCCACAAACAGCAGACCTATGTCCCGCCCGTCATCAGCAATGCCGTCAGCTCCGGCCGAGAAGGATATCCGCTTCATGACCAAGACAGAGCTTAAGGCTAAGAAAAAGCAGGATAAGATCGACGCCAAGTTCAAGAAGGACATGGCAAAGAGAGGTTTCTGAATAACGTCTTTCACTTCCCTGTAATACCGTTAACCAATGCACTGGCAGCAATCGGCTGTCAGTGCGTTGGCCGTTTATCAGCACAGTGCCGTCAAATATAGCATGGCACTGTATAGCCGCCGGCCTCTCAGACCGGCAGAAAACATGAAAATGAAATGAGGAATCACCCATGGCATACAAAGAGATATATGACGAACTGAAGGCAAGAATGACCGATGACAGAGCTGCTAATGAGGCTATGCTCAGAAAAGAGGTCGAGCGCTTCATCAAGGAAGAGAACCATGAAGGCATAGATGCTGCCGGAGCTCTTATCATGGAGAATATGCCCGAGGAAAAGCGTAACGAGATCATCCGTATCACTCATATCGACGGCGAGAGAATGGATAACATCTATAAGAAGATCGATGATTATCTAAACAATAAGAACGTCAATGAGGCTAAAAAGCTGGCTGAAAAGCTCTACAAGAAGATCACTGTTGAGTTCAAGGAAGGCGAAAAGGCAAAATTTGTTTCTCTCCGCAATCCATTTGAGGACGAGCTCTATCAGTTCCTCTACAAGCCGGAGAAAACTCTCAACAGAACTCCCTTCGACTTCTGTCAGTACATCAGCACCTACGCCTATATCCTCGTTGAGACAGGCGACCCGCTGTCAGCTATCCCTGTACTTGAACAGGCTCAGGATTTCAACCCTGTTGATGTGGGACCAAAGTTTGAAATGGCTGAGGTCTATAAGCTCATACATAACAAGGCAAAGCTTATCGAGATCTCCCGTGAGACCATGAAGGTCGCTTCATCACCTGTCGCTATCGCACGTATCTATGCCAATGTAGGATATATCCTCACAGAATTCGGCGAGTACGAGGACGCAGTTGCTTTCTATACTGCAAGCGCCATGATGGCTCCGAGCCCGGTTATCCCGAGAGAGATGCAGCACCTTGCTGACCTTAAAGGCTCCCCTGTCACATACATCGGTAAGGATAAGGTAAAGGAGATACTTGAAGAGAAGTATGACATCCACTTCGGCCCTGATCCGGATGTTATCCGTGTCGCAAGCGAGCTTGCTGCTGTTTTCATCACAAAGCAGGATCTGCCTAACGCTCTTCAGGCTCTTAAGCTCACCTATAACCTTACACTTGACGAGAACATCAAGAAGATGATCCTCAAGTATGATCCGACAGCCGCTATGGCTTTCGCAAAACAGGAACAGCAGGCCGGTCAGAAGCCTGATATACAGCAGACTGTCAACAATAATGACGAAGAATAAACTGAAAGGACGCTTTATGCGTCCTTTTTTATGAAAAAAATTTCCTCAAACCATTGCAGTACGCAGCAAAATGTGATATAATATTATTTGTATAGCGTTTATTTCAACATTAAGGCTCTAAGAAAGGATATGAACCTATGATAATTTTAGACGACCTCAGGGTCGAGATGACCGGCTACCGCAAGGAAATGACCGAGCTCGCCGATGTTCTCAATATAAAAGCCGCTAAGGAAAGAGTTGCCGAGCTGGCTGAGGAAACTGCAAAAGAAGGCTTCTGGGATGACCTGGAGAATTCTCAGAAGGTCCTCAAGGAACAGAAGACCCTTGAAAAGAAAATAGATAAGTACAATAAGCTCAACGCCTCCCTGGAGGATCTCATTACCCTCATAGAGCTTTCTATTGAGGAGGAGGACGACTCTTCCATTGAAGAGATAAAGTCTGAGGCAGAGGTATTTAAGCGCAAACTGGAAGAGGAAAAGCTCTCTACTCTCCTCACAGGCGAATATGATAACTCAAATGCTATCCTCACCTTCCATGCCGGAGCAGGCGGAACCGAGG
>Ga0123334_1004047_pt1 | contig 15231 bp, 10 predicted proteins | sample BiotimSIPDNA_FD_89706 | JGI IMG/M metagenome (GOLD analysis project Ga0123334, IMG submission 89706) | Anaerobic biogas reactor microbial communites from Washington, USA - Biogas_R1 time_0 SIP DNA | ecosystem: Engineered > Bioreactor > Anaerobic > Unclassified | place: Washington, USA... | reverse complement strand
TTTCCATGATATTTTCCAGGCATCTCTGCCAGGGAGAAGTAATTGAGAAATCATGAGATAAGTTGTTCGCCAACATGTTATCCACATTTCCTTAAACTGACAAGTGATTGTGTGAAACGGATACATTACAACAAATGAGCAGTTTCGTCCGCAAGTGGGGTAGAACGTTTAAGATACTGAATGTGAAGTGTTTATGCAACTTGACAAGTCCTATACTTTGCAACGTTCAGGAGGTTATTAATATGTTATTAACAAGCTCTCCACTACTTATCAACACTAAGTTATCCACATATCAAAACGATGCCGTTGCTCGTGCAATCAATATAATTTTCCTATGTGGAAACTCAAAGGAAAAATTCGGAAATTATTAAAAAATATAGGACAAATAATAAAAAGTGATCCCTCTGCAGATCAATATATACCGCACTAAAAAAGTCAAGTTATTTGTGAATGGAAAAAGGGTCGCAACTGCTTCCTATAAATCGGTTGGCACAAGAAATTCCTATCCAAAGCAGTCGCTTTTTTCTGGTTACCAGGGTAGCGCTTTTTCGGTTTAAGGCTGGGTTGAGGCTGGTTTCTTATGGCGTCCGGAAAAACGGATAGGGACACGCAATCCCTCTACTTCCAGTTCATCGATAATCTGGGCGGCTTTATTCAGCTCATTTTGCAAGGTCTTCAATTTCTGACTCCAGATTAAAAGGTCGGGAGCTTTGAGCTGTTCAGTAGCTATGACAGATCGGTCTGAAATCGATTTCAACTGGTTTAGCAGTTGATTACTCTGTACTATGATATTTTCAACTTTTTGCAGAAACGATGGCAGTATCTCAGAAATCCTCATGGTAACATCTGTAGATACTTTTAAAAATTCCACTATGGAGTCCAGCTTTTGTTCTGTTTCCCTTTGAAGAGTTTCGGTTATCGAGGAAATAGAAATGCTCAGGGAATCAAATGTTTCCAGACCTTGCCAAAAACCGGTTATGAGCGATTTATTCTCGATGGTGCCATTTTTCAGCCTGGCCATTAGTTCTGATAATTGATCTATTTTGGAGCGAAGTTTTCCCACATAACTGATTGCCTCTGCTGGTCCAATACAAAAGGTGCCATTGAGTGTGTCTGTAGCCAATAGATGGCCGGAAGCGGTTGTACCTGGTTCTATTTCCAGGTAATGTTCTCCCATTATTCCTTTAGGAATAACTGATATCGAATAATCGTTGTAAAAACGCAGTTTTTCTCTGGTCTCGATGGTTGCGTACACTTTCTGATTAACGTTAACAACACGGCGGACCTGGCCGCTCTCTACTCCTTTTATATATACCGGATCCTGGAAATTAAGAAAGCTGATACTATTAAAGGGAGCAAATTCTATTGTATATGAATAGACCGGCAACACTGTTTTCCATATCAGGAAGGAAACCGGCAAAATAAGGAATATAAACAGAGTAGTAATTACGATGTAACCAAGTAAGCGATCGTTCATGTTTTATTAAAAGCATTCCTTTTTTCTCCCGGACAGAAAACATCTCCTAAACCCCGGGAACTTATTTTTATTCAGGAAATATAATTTGGGAGCCGGTAAACTATCATTAATTAAAGGATTTGATCATCTTGTATTCCAAATCATAAGTTTAGGTATCGATCAGAGCTACCGATGTATTTTTAGGCCATGATAAATCTAAACAGAAATGCGCTGCACCATTTTTTCATTTATGTCGTTTTTTTTCTGACTTCCGGAAGCTTCGGAGAACCAATAGTAATAAAAGGTTTTTCGGTAAAGGAATTATTGGGAACACCAATAGAGAAGATCCGATTTTGTACCCGGGATTACCAGCCGGTAGTATTTCAGATAGATGAGATGACTGAGGATGGAGAGTATGTGTGCTCTCAGGGTGAAAACCCAAACAGCGATTCAGGTAATGGGATACTTGATTCTCTTGATGAACTGGTGTTTTTATGGGAGGACTGTCAGCCATTAAATACGCAGGACAGTCTGTATTCCGATAATAAACTGCTCAGGCTCAGGGTAAGCAGGGCAAAAGAGATCCGGGAGATTTGTATATGTAAAGATGGGTCGGTTCCTGTTTCATCCAAACGTTATATATACTATGATCATGAGAGTAGAATGCTTAGAACACCCTGGTATTATGCAGAGTTTGGTTTGGACCGGTTCCATTTTGTCAAAGCTGGAGTTAAAAAGGAGGATGGCGACAGGTATGTAGACCTTACCAATGAATTGCGGATAGAAATTCTTCTGAGGGCATTATGGGGTCTGATACCGATTCGTTATAGTGAAGACAATATGGTTTGTCTGGTAAAGAGATTCAAGACCGGGCCACTGCGACTGATTCGCAGAGGTGATTTTCATCTTAATCTTGGCCTGGGATTACGGGGCAGTCGTGCGATTGTTAATCAGATCTGTTATCCCCAGATAATTAAAGTACCGGTTTATGTGCATGCACCTGTTCGTTTTGGATCATTTTTTCGTGATGCATATATCGAGATGACTCCGGTTCTTAAAGATGTACCTGGTTTCAGCTTCAGAATCCCTCAGGCTGAGTTTTCAAGAAAAATCGGCGGCGAGCAGCAATTGGATACAATGATTTATCTGATGCCCAATCATCAGTTTATGGCAGTCAGTGATGACAACATGGGCTATGGATGGGTGTTGAAAGCAGAAATTGAGGATCAATACCTTAAGAACAGCAGCTTTATTTACAGAAAACCTTCTTTGCGCCTCGGTTCAGTTGATTGTGGCTTCAGATTAAACATCCATAATCTGCCTAGAGGTTATTATGAAATTACTAATTGGGTGTTTTTTCAGTCTGGTGATTTTGCTTCTTTTAAAGATGAGTTTAGATCGGTTATAGAGCCGGCTATTGTTACTGCTGCTGATGGCGATTATCAAAATGAGCTTAGCGCTTCTGGGGTTCATAAAAAACTATCAGACTGAAAGTACGACCATCCCACATAGGTGCTTTTTAGCAAAATCCCCCTAGCGCCCCGCTCCCGCCCCCTAAATCCCCCCGATGGGGGACTTCAGGATCGCATAATGTGACTATGTAGCTTGATTTGTGGGTCTTAGTTCCCCCTTTGGGGGTTAGGGGGCTCCATTCTGAGGGACTTAAGAACGGAAAAGATCTTTGGATCAAGTTCACAGTTGCATTATGCGATCTTAAAGTCTCCCGATGTACATCGGGAGATTAGGGGGCAGGATGATACTGGATTGAAATGAAATTAACCACTCAAATCCGATTTTTTTGAAATAATCTGTGCGGGAATAATTTCGTTTGACTTTACAGCTTCCTTCAAAGTATCATAATTATAAGTGTTCCAGTGAATCTCTTGCTTTATGACAAGGAAGAAATTTCCAGACTGATAAATTTCTGATAGTTTACAAAATCGTATTACTGTCAAACGGAGGTGTATACAGATGAACAACCAGGTACCTCAAAAGAAACCGTTGTCTCAGCCGATGCATCAATCCGTGAAGAAATTCTGTGTTGATGAACAGGAGAAAGTGCTCTCTCTGGACGAACTTTGTAAACTGGTTACTTCCTGCACCTGTTCCTATGAGGATCTTGCAGAGCAGATTGAAGACAGGGCTTATGAGGCAGCCGGGCAGGGAAAACTGGAACATGCACTGAAAAACCTGAAAAAGATTACCGCTTTTTTTGAAAAACTGAAATTTAAAAACGAAGAGATCACCCGTGATCTGGCTGACGTTTATCTGCTGATCGGACAGATATATCAATATTTTGACAATCTGGAGGAAAGCATTAACTGGTTTACCAAGGCAATTGTGGCCGATGATCAGTATTCGGTTCCTTACCATAGTTGTGCAATTTCCTATCTGAAGTTGGGGAGACATTCTGATGCAATCCGGTGTCTCGAACAGGAAATATTGCTGTCTCCTGGGAATTATTATGCCTACCTTACTCTGGCAGATCTTTATAAAGAGCTGAATATGGAAAAAATGCTCGAAAGTACCTTGAAACGGTTGCTTGAGAGGGATCCGGGAAATATTCAGGGATTACATCGGCTTATAACCTATTATGAGCAGTCGGATCCTGCGGTGGAAGTGCAAATGCTCAGACGACGCCTGCTGGGAGCAAAAAGCCAGTTTAATCGCATCGAGATGCTTATCCGTGCATATCATCTGTGTAAGGAAAAACGCTATCATGATGCCCTGGATTTTATTGAGCAGTGGCACTGCAGCATGCCTCAGATAAGCACTGTATATTTGGTAAAAGCCTATATTTTTGGAGAACTGGGGCAGTATACCAGAAAGCGTCTGGAGCTGACTGAGTTCAAAGAGAAAAACCAGGGAAAAGAAGAAATCATGCAGCCTGAGTTACAGGAATTCGGTTTAATCTTCGGGAAAAATGCCCAGAAAAGATTATCTCATCGTCTCAATTATATTTTCCCAAATTACTGATTTATAACTATTTAAGGTAGTCAATTTTCTGTGGCTCTGATCATATTCAGACCCACATTCACTCTGGTATGTAGTATCTTTTTATCATCGATTCGGAAGTCCCATAATCTACTGCCTTCTAAATCACCTAAAGGAGGATTTCGGAGCCCCCTAATCCCCCAAAGTGGGACTTAGGACCGAAAAGGGGACAAAGACCGGTATCGTCATCCACTGCCACTAAGAGCTCTTAAAGTCCCCCTTCGGGGGGATTTAGAGGGCGAAAGATTAGGGGGCAGGGTAATTTAAAGGGTAGTTGGCCTTAGGAAACAGGATCTGGTATACATTATTACCACAAAAACGGTTGAAAATAAAGAGGACTCTTGCAATCCAGAAAACTGCTCAACATAGCATCAATTTGTTTCATTCTGGTCTTTTTTAATGGCTGCTATCTTATAAAGCAAGGGGTTTATCTCATCAGGTACAATTCCAGAGCCAGGCCCGTTGAAGCCATCCTGAAAGATCCTGATACTGAAGAGAAAATCCGGTCATTTCTGAAGCTGGCTCAGGAGATCCGATCATTCGCCATAGATTCTGTGGGCCTGGTGAATAATAGAAATTATTCCCGTATGGTGAAAATTAACAACGATTATATTGCAACCTTTGTATCTGCTGCACAAAAGTTGAGTTTTGAACAGTATAAATGGTGCTTTCCTATTCTGGGATGTATCCCATATAAAGGTTTTTTCGAACTGGAAGATGCAAAGAAAGAAGCAGGGAAACTCTCCAGGAAAGGTTACGATGTCGATATAAGTAAAGTGGATGCTTTCAGTACACTGGGTTTTTTTTCCGACCCACTTTACAGTTATATGGCTGATTATAAAGTGTTTTCTCTGGCATCACTTATAATTCATGAACAGACTCATGCGACTATCTACTTAAAGGGGCAGGCACAGTTCAACGAGGAACTTGCTACTTATATCGGAAACAGGGGGGCGCTGGAGTTTATAAAAAGTAAATATGGTGAAGATTCCGAAGAATACCGTAATGCAATTAGTGCTTCCAGAGATCGCCAGACCTATGGCTCAGTCATGAAAAAACTGGTGGGCGATCTTGACCAGATATACAAAAGTGAAGAATCTCCGGAGTCAAAACTGGAAAAAAAACATCAGACAATCGATACTTTCAGACAAAATATAAAAGACAATTATGACAGTATCTTTGAAACTACAAATTACCGTAACCTCGCGAACATGAAGATAAATAATGCTTCTCTTGCAGTCTGGATGACCTATACATACGATGTGGATCTTTTTGAACAGCTCTACAGAAAAAAGGGAAGCAGTCTGAGGAATATGATGGATTACATTAAAACGTTGAAGAAATGTAAAGGAGATCCCAAAGCTCATATCAGGGAAATTCTTGATAAAGGCTCATAGGGAAAGTTGACTGGAGGCCCCCTAATCCCCCGAAGGGGGACTTTAGGATCGCATAATGTGACCAAGTAGCTTGATTTGTGGGCCTTAGTTCTAGGGGGCTCAGTTCGGGGGATTTAGGACCGGAAAGGGGACCAGGACTGGTATCGCCACCCAGTGGCTTTAAGGGATCTTAAAGTCCCCCTTCGGGGGATTTAGGGGGCAGGGATTTAGGGGATCTAGGGATCAGGGAAAAGTTTTCAAACTGATTCGGACGATTATTGGATGTGATTTTTTTATACGGGATGATGGGATCTAATAAAGAAAAGAAATAAAGGAGAATATTGTGACATTCAGATGGATTCTAATTTGTACATTCACAATCATATCTATATCCGGTGTTTCAGGTTCACAAAATCGATTACTTGACAGCGCCTGGACAATGCTTCTGGGCAATGAGCCACTTGCGGCACGGGAAATCTTTCGAAACATGACAGTTGAGAAGGATCCCCAAATATCAGCCCAGGCTTATCGGGGGCTTGGAGTAGTGGAGTCTTTTTTAGGCAACAACAGCCTTTCCGGCCTCTGTTTTATCGATGCTTTTCGCAGTGACAAGGATCTGCTGAGGTTTTCTGCAAGACCTGATTTTTATCTCTCAGAAGGTAATTTTCTAAATCCGGAGTATAAAAAGCGGGATGAGGTCCTGCTGAAGCTGGCTTCCTCCAATGGCCTGTTCAATGGATGGTATCAGGATGCCCTTTTGCAGAGGTATTTGAATGAGGGAGAGCTTAAGAAGGCTCAAAAGATGTTAAAAAAAATGGGAGTAATCACCCAATGGCAGTTCATCGGTCCCTTTGAGAATGTCTCTAATTGCGGAATTACCAAAAAATACGCACCGGAAATCCAGAGAGATTACAGCAAAGAATATGAGGGGAAAAACGGAAATTCTGTAAAATGGCATAAGCTTCAGATGTTAACCCCGAACGGATGGATATTTATTAAGAATCATGGGACAGAAGAGAATGCAATTTACTACTTTCATTGCACCATTAACAGCCCTCAGACTCAGGAAGTCTTTCTTTCATTCGGGGCTTCCGGTGTCTTTGAGGTCTTTCTTAATGGAAATACTGTACTTCTGGACCCTGTCTTCAGAAATACCGGTATAGATACCTATCTGCAGAAAGTCAAACTGTATAAGGGTTCAAACGATCTTCTGGTAAAAATCGGTCACGAAACGGTCTATGCTGGCAGTACAAACTCCCGCTATTCCAATTTTATGTTGCGATTTCTTGATAAATCTTATAACCCTCTGACCAATATCGAGGCTCTTTCAAAAGTCTCTTCCTATAAACCTGACTCTACAGTGTTCCAGAATCTTGCTCCTTCACCTGTGCTTGATTCAATCTGTAATGTCCTTAAAAAATCGCTGAAAGAGGATAGTACCAATTTTGATGCACTATTTTCACTGGTTGCGCTCTTTAATATTTATGAACGTACCAATGAAGCTCAGCTAATGGTGCAACAATATTTGAAAAAATATCCAAACAGTTCAATACTCCATTCTCTTCTTGCAGAATCTCTGGTCAGGGCACAGAAAAACACTGAATATGAGGTTGCCATGAAGAAGGCTTTTGATTTGTGTAAACTCAATCGTTCTGCCTGGGAGAGACAATTAAGGTTGGAGATGGCAAAAGGCAATCCCCGTTCCCTGAACGACTTTTTGAGCAACTCTCATGAAGAGTTCAAAAAGACACCGCAGGCAGCCATTGCACATCTGACTGCTGCGATTCAGCAAAAAAATGGTTCTGAAATTCTCAATCGCATGACAGAACTTAAAACCTTTTATGGAGATAATCCGGAAGTAATGAGTCTGCTGGTAAACATATATGTATCTCAGGGTAATTTGCAGAAAGCTTCAAACCTGCTCTCAGATTACATTTCTGTTCACCGTAAAGCCACCGATGCATTTATTCAGGTTGCACAATTGGAAATTAAACAGGGAAACATAAAAAAGGGAATGGAAATATTTCAAAATGCAATTAAATACAATCCATCCGAACCTCTTCCATATCTGCAACTAAGTAATCTCTATTATAACCAGAAGAAATATTCCGAAGCGCTTTCCTGGGTTGAAAAGTGCCTCAGGATAATTCCCACCAGCTCTATTGTTTTAAATCTTAAGGGGAACATCCTTGCATCACTTAACAGGAAAGAGGATGCTGTTGAGACGTTTTTACAGACCGTAAAATATACCTCCGATGATTTTACCGCCTGGGAGAGCATACGGGAGCTGAGAAAACAGAAAAGCTTTGAGAAAATGACTCCTCTGCCGGATGTCGATTCATTGATAGAAGCATCTGCTCAATGGTTAAAGACTGTACCGGAGAAAGCGGCCCTTATTTCCTGTATAGAGGATGTCTACCTCTACCCAAGCCGCTCTTCTGCAAGCAGGGTGTTCTTTGTGATGCATCTTCCAAATCAGAATCAGATCGATATATGGAAAGAATATCAGATCCCGTTTAATCCTAATTATCAGCAGTTAAATATCGAAAGGGCTGTCAGCCGTAAAAGAGATGGTTCTGAGATCTCGGCCGACTATCAATCTAACTATGTTGTCTTTAAATCGCTGGAGCCGGGTGACTGTATAATCCTTGAATACAATCTCAAAGATTATTATGAAGGAGTAATGGCAGGAAAGGTCTATGGAAAGCAGGAGTTTTATCAGGGACTTCCATCTTTTAATACACGGATAAGGCTCGTAGCTCCTTCAGATGATACTATTCCATTTAAAATTATTGGAGATTCGATAAAGATTGAGACCACCCAGGATCAGGATTACAGAATCACTACTATCAGTTCTAAACCTTATGCATCGGATAACACGGAATCATTCTGTCCTGCCGAGCATCCATCTTTCTCCAAGGCGTTTTATTCCAACTTCAATGATTGGAGGCAGATAAGTGACTGGTATTATGAACTGAGCCGTCATAAGCAGAATCAGACTATTGAATTGAAGAGTCTTGCGGATTCTCTTTTTGAAAATACCACCAGCGACTGGGAGAAAGCTTTAAAGATTCATGAGTTCATAACTAAAAACGTCAACTATAGCTTTGTCCCGTTCAGGCAATCCGGATGGGTGCCTCAAGCTGCAAAAGATGTGCTTGCTACACGTATCGGAGATTGTAAAGATATGGCTTCACTGGGGAAATGCCTTATGGATATTGCAGGTATAAAATCCTGGCTGGTACTGGTCAACACAGGGATACACTATTTTACAGATCATGCTTTTATCGGTCCAAACTTTGACCATTGTATTCTTCAGTTTGAAACAGGAGATAAAACTACCTATGTCGATTTTACCGATAGAAACACGGCTCTTGGAAGGCTTCCTTCGGCTGATCAGGGAGCGATGGCTCTGGTGATAAAACCTGGAAACAGGGATATCTCTGTATTGCCCATTGATACACCGGAAGATCGGCTGATTCGCAGAGACATTGTCATGCAACTTGACAGCAGTGGTACCCTCAGGCAGACCATGAAAACGCTGCGCAGGGGTATTTTTTCCTCGCAATTGCGTTCCGTTTATCGTTTCCAGAATGAGAATGAACGCAAAACCGACCTGCATCGGGTGATAAGCAATGAACATCCGGATGTTACCATTGATACGATGTGGTTTGATAACCTCGAAAGTGTTGTTGATTCCATAGGTTTCAACTATTCCATCACTGCCAGAAATGCAGCCAATGTCAATGGCTCCACTATCATTTACAGTTTAAAACTGCCTGATATTCTTGGTTCCGGATACTATCCGGTTGAACAGAACCGGAAAAACCCGGTTGACCTGTCTTCTTCATTTATCGGAATAGTGAAACTGGAATCCGATGTTGAACTGAGCATACCGGAGAGCTGGAAACTGATTGATGAACCGAAGGATGTGGCCATCAAAACCGATAATATGGACTATTCGCTTCAGTTTAAACTGGAGAAAGGAAAAATCAGAGTCTCAAGAAGGCTCACATGTAATTATAACCGGGTATTTGCAAACGATGAATTTGCACCTGAGCAGAATGCTTTGATGCAGGTAGCAAAATCTGATGATGTTAAACTTATTTTCAACCGGAAATAAGCAGAAATAATAATTAATCAAATAAGCCCTGAAAAAAGGGGTTTTCTTAATTCCTTTTCTTCAGTTTTGATATTTTTCCGGGTTACTTTCTGATTAGATATTGTTTTGATATTTCTTATTTTTTTTCCGATTTGATATTCTTTATCGTTGTTTTATAATATAGGATGGTTGTATAAATAAATGATTCTTCAGGCAGTTGTGTTTGATTTTGACGGTGTAATAATCGATACAGAAAAAGCCAGGTATCAAGCCATGCAGGAGATTTTTGCCGCTTATGGTCAGAAGCTTCCTCTTCAGATCTGGATCGAGAGTGTAGGTCGTGCGGCTTATGCCATAGATCCTTTCGATTACCTGGAAAGTATTACAGGTGAAAACCTGGATAGAGACATGCTGAAGTCCACCCATAAAAAAATAGAGATGGAGATGGCTGATGCACTTCCGCTTCTGCCTGGAGTTGCAGAGAGGCTGGAAGAGGTCAGAAACAGCGGGGGACTTCTGGCAGTGGCATCCAGTTCCTCCAGAGCCTGGGTTGAAGGGCATCTGAAGAAGAGGGGCTTAATCAAATACTTTAGTGCTGTTGTGTGCAGGGATGATACAATCAGGCACAAACCGCATCCGGAGCCTTACAGCACAGCATTGAAATTACTGAACAGTTTGCCGGAAAATTCATTTGCTGTCGAAGATTCTCCTTTAGGTATTGCGTCTGCAAAAGCAGCAGGTTTAAAATGTATTGCAGTAGGATGCAGTCTGACCAGAGACATGGATCTCAGTGGTGCGCATTATGTTTTTAACAGCCTTGACGAAGTTAGTTTTTCTGAGTTATGTAAAAGCTTTTAAAGCCCCCTAAATCCCCCGAAGGGGGACTTTAAGATCTCATGATGTAACTGTGAACTTGACCATAGGGTTTTATAAAATGTTGCTTTGGACGCTCTTAAGTCCCCCTTCGGGGGATTTAGGGGGCAGGATTTAGGGGGCATGGAGGCAACCGGACACTACTGACAAATGATTTGAAAAACAAAATGAAAATACTCTACATTTCCAGCGAATATCCTCCGCAAACCGGATTTGGAGGAATTGCCACATATACCAGGTACATGGCCGAAGCCTTGGCTTCCATGGGACATCAGGTTCATGTACTTTGTCGGTCAATTGATAAAGAAATTCATTCTGTTCAGGATGGAGTAAACATTCACAGAGTCCGATGCGGAGCTTATCCTCTGCCTGAAGGTTCGTTGTGGTATCCATTGAGAAAATTGTCCTATAAGACAATCTTACAATCGCTGAACCGTCTTGCCTGGGCCCGAACTGTATACAAAGAATATATCCGGTTGAGCGAAGAAAACGCCTTTGATATCATAGAATATCCTGAATGTGGAGCAGAAGGGTATTATTTGACATTCAAAAGAAATCTTCCCCTTGTCGTACGGCTTCATACACCCTGGACTATAGTGCGGCAGTTGAATCAAATAAAAGAACATCCGCTTGATTGCTGGTTGCAAAAGTATCTGGAACGGCGCTCCATTACACATGCAAAAGCGGTTACATCACCCGGTAGTGCACTGGCAGCTATGCTAAAGAAAGAATGGCATATTAAGGATGCTGTGGTATTTCCAAACCCTTTGCCGGCAAACCGGTTTATATCCGGAAAGACCGATTCACAGTGGATTTACACTGGAAGACTGGAGTACAGAAAAGGGGTTCATCTTTTGGTAAAAGCGTATCAGATAGTTTGCAAGACCCATAATCCTCCCCGATTATTGCTTGTTGGAAGAGGGTTCGGTGATATGCCTGATGGAAAACCATATAAGCAATACATAAAAGATCTGATCTCAGAGTTCGGCCTGGAAGAGAGAATCCGCATAATTGAAGGGGTTGATCAATCGGAAATTCCTGGATTTTTGCAAACCAGCACAGTTGCTTTTTTCCCCTCACTGTGGGAGAATTATCCCTATAGTTGTCTTGAAGCCATGGCTGCAAAGACTGCAGTATGTGGTTCCAACTGTGGAGGTTTCCCGGAGATAATTGAAGACGGGAAGAATGGGGTTCTGTTTAACTGCAACGATTATTATTCGCTTGCAGAGAAGATGAAGTGGTTCCTGGAGAACAAGGGGGCAACACAGGATTTGGCAAACCAGGCTCAGCAGCATATCATCGATAATTGTAATCCCGAACAGATATGCAAAAGCGCGCTGCAGGTTTACCAGAGTATCCGGGTTTGATCAATCTGATTGAACGCCGGTTCCGGTATATTCTTCTTTCTCTTCACGCATGTGTAGGTCATTATAAAGGATATTCGCTTCACTGGCTGAGGCAGGACGAAATTTTTCCAGTTTTTCCAGCTCGGTTGAAGGCAGATTCTGTTCGAGGGCTTTCTTGTATTCATCGGAGAAAAAATGATCGATAGAATCGAAAGCTGGACGGCCATTGAACCTTAAGGACATCAGGGTGTTGATCTCTTTCATGCGAAGAGGGCGGCTCATAACTGATTGTCTGGCCTTTTCAATTTTAGCATACTGTTTTGGAAAAATGGCTTTAGCGAAAGAATCTGACATTTTGACCTCTTTATTTAAAGATATTTCAGATCTGGTTTAGTGAGAAAAATATACAAAAGAACGCCCTTTTTGCTCAAGTGTTTCCGCTGTCCATTACTCCGATCCCTTTATCAGCCCTGAAAGGGTGTACTAGCCTAGCACAGGGCTGGTAAGAACGCCCCTCCCGAATTTTTGATTTTCTGACAGTGTAACTTATTTTCATACCGGGCGTTTTTACAGGAAAACCATATTCTCCAAAAATCATATCCTCTATAAAAGGATTTATACTTATGTCACCCAAAATGTTCCACTCTCATAAGGGTCCGTTAATAATTGCTGGTGCAGTACTCATTTTTATTGTTCCATTCCTGGTAATTAGTGGGATTGTGATTTCAAAGACATATAAGCGTATTCGATTGAACAATATCTGTGTGGATTACTATACAGAGCAATATGCCTGGGTAGTGGATAAAAACGGTAAAGGAATCGATTCGGTATCGGTTACATTGAAAGATAATGCTAATTTCAATCTAATTTACAGGACTTTTACAGACAGTACCGGTAAATTTGTTCTCTTTAATGATTTTGGCTCTTTTGCCCTTTACAACATGCCCTTTTCCTATGAACTTCAGGTTTCTTTTAAGGGGTATAATGATACCATATTATACAAATTTCAACGCTATAGAGTCTGCCATTTTCGTAAAACAGAAGGACCGGATACAATTGTGCTGGATCTTTCGGAAAAGGCTAAAAACCGGATAGTCACTGAATATGGAAAAATGGTACCGGTTGATGAAGTGTTTGAGTATGCTCCTTTTGAAAAAATCTCACTCTCTTCATCTGTTCCATTTGGTCTCAAAAGTCCACTTCAACAGTACAGGGTTGTCAAATATGGTTCACTGAATATTGGAAAGAAGCGGGTTTTATTTGCTGTTACTGACAAGTCGGGGTTTGATGAAAACACCGGGCATCAAAAAGGAAATGTATGGTTTGTTATCGATCGGAACTTTAATAACGAGCTTGGTGATGATCCTTACAAACAATGGAATCTGGTTTCACGCAATGAAGAAGGGGATGTCGCTGATTGTGATATTCGTCAATGCTACATCAGGGATACATTACATACCGATAAAGAAATGGTGATCCTTGATCTTCAGTTGGAAGGCTTTTCTCATCCAAACACATTTCTTTACTATAGACGTGGAGATGCTTTAAAGGCAGTTATTGAGTTTCAGGGGAAAAGGGTAGGGGTGGTGCTTTGGGACCGGCTTATGACCAACTTTACTGATTTGAAAAATGTGCAGATTGGTATAGACAGAAATGGTGACAGGCGTTTTTCAGGCAAAGTCGGTGATGCTGAAATTCTGGAAACTGCTTTTTCAGGAATCAGTCTCGATAATCTGTATTATGAAATTGATAGTATTGCTCCGGATGGTTCATCAATCTTTTACTCGAAAACGACAAAAGATACAATTGCAGGATCGGGTGCATCGGTGGGAGACTGGGCCAATGATTTTAAGGGTCAATATACCGAATCGATATCACTATATAACGAGATTTCGAATCATTCACTGGTTGTACTCTGTTTTTTTGAAGGGAACTCTCAGCAATGCATGGAAACGATGGGGCTGGGAGCAGTTATCGGAATCTTAAGTAAATATATAAAGGGTGTACGGATAATAGGTATTAACAGAAAGACTTTCGGGCCGCGATACACAGGATTTCCGGTAATAGAGGAGAATATGGGTTGGAAAGGGGCGTTGGTAAGACAATTCCATAATCATCTGGAAAAGGAGGTTATCTGTATTGACAGTACAGGAACAATCATTTCCAGAGGAGCTCCTGGTAAAGCATTGATTGAATCGGTGTGGAATAGGTTAGGTAAAAAAGATCTGGCTGCGGCTTTGACGGATCTGGACAGGGCGACAGATGAGATGGCGGTGATTGGGACGGTTGGGGAGTAGTCAGGTGGAAGTGAATATCGAATATCGAATATCGAATAACGAATATCGAATATCGAAGTAAAGAGGAGCATCTGAACGCCGAACCTCTAACTCTTTAACCTATGAGAAAAACCAAAACATCTGCCTTTTCAGTTTTTCTGCAAGGAGCATTAAGAACTTCTCTTTGATGCTTCCGGGAAACAGCAGGGTGAATCATTTAATCGTTTGCCGGTGGTAATTCCAATTATTGTATACAATGGTAATACCCCCTGTAATTTTGCCAATAGTGTAAAGAAGTTATTCGAAATTTTTAAGGAGATCAAAAGGTATGTCGAGGATTTCAGGAAATGTATTCTGGATTTATCGGTATTTAACCCAGAGCTGATTAAAGACAGTCCTCCCTCTGCAGCAGATTACTGCGGTGGGCATGGTAAGTTAATAATGATGCTGTTGGCACTCAAGTATAGCAGGAGTCCAGATGTTTTAAATGTTTTGCCCCAAATTATAAGGATATCAGAGAAGATTCCAAATGGGGATTGTGATTATTTGAAAGTGGTATTACTCTATCTGGCTTCAGTGATTAACAAAGGGTTTATTGATCAGTTCTGGAAGATAGTGGCTAAAGAACACAGGTGGTGAGGTATATATGGAAACGATAGCAGATGCATTTCGTGAGGAAGAACGGTTGAAAAGAGAAAAAGCTGAGAGGGAAGTTGCAGAATTACGAAAGGAAATTAAGCAGAAGGAAGCAATGATCGAACGAAAGGATACCAAGCTTGAGGAGGAACATAGCAAACTTGAGCAGAAG
>Ga0123334_1004043_pt1 | contig 15249 bp, 10 predicted proteins | sample BiotimSIPDNA_FD_89706 | JGI IMG/M metagenome (GOLD analysis project Ga0123334, IMG submission 89706) | Anaerobic biogas reactor microbial communites from Washington, USA - Biogas_R1 time_0 SIP DNA | ecosystem: Engineered > Bioreactor > Anaerobic > Unclassified | place: Washington, USA... | reverse complement strand
GGCAGGTACCGGTGGATTTCGCTGACAAGGATACTACAGATATCAGGCTCATAAGCAGCCTTGACTGCGGAAAATACAACAGTATGCACCTGGTACTCAAGTTCGCAGAGAGTGGCAGCGAGATAATCGACGGAACTATCACAAGACTTTACGACACTCTGAACGGCTATGTCGATCAGGAGAATGTGGCATATGTTCCCGAGGATGTGTTCTGCGAGGATTCACACTATTTTGCTGCATTTACAGTAACAGGAATGCCTAAGGCACTATATACCACAGAGCTTGTTGCATATGCATATATCGTTACAGAAGACGGAACTACTGTATATGGTGACGAGCTGAACTTCAGGGTATCAGATGACGTAAATTACCATGAATGATAATGTCAGACAGGGAAAAATGGTCTGAAAAAGGAGAAAAAGCAATGATAAAGTACATTACTCCTGAAATGGAGATAATAGAATTTGATGCAGAGGATGTAATACTTACATCCATTCCCGCAGGCGGTTCCGGAGACGGCGACAGCGGCAAGGGAAAATGGGGAGCCATTAACGGTTGACAGATAAAGGGCAGGGAAGACCAAGGTCTTCCCTGTTTTTTACAGCAATAACTGTTAAAATAATTAAAGTATTCTGCTAATGTTTACATATTTTTGTTGAAGATCATATGAAAAAATGATATAATAATATATATCCAATATGGAAAAACAGGGCGTTGTGACAAATATCCGGCAATGTCCTTCATTATATACAAAATAAACTGAAAGGAGAGACAGCGTGGATAATTTAAGAGCTTTTCAGATAGATCTTATGCTCATGCTGGCCGGAGCCTGTCTGGCCGGAACGATATGCGTGCTTTTTTCACATTCTTCCAGAACGAAAAAGCTGTCTCTTTTCGTTATGGGCATATTTACGGCGGCATTGATGCTGTCCGACCGTTTTGCATACATATATCAGGGAGACAAGAGCCGCTTCGGAGGAATCATGGTAAGGGCAAGCAATTTCCTGGTATTTTTCCTTACACTGGCAGTAGTGGAGACCTTCAACTGGTATCTTCGGGACCTTTGCAGGAATACCGGAGGCATAGACATGGTGCCAAAACGTCTGCGGTTAAGCTCGGTTATACTGGCAGTGGGCATGGTGCTGATAATCGTATCCCAGTTCACAGGACTCTATTATACATTTGACGACAACAATAATTACCGCCGTGCAGCAGGCTACCCCATAGCTTACCTGATACCTGTGGCAGTTTGGCTCATGGAATTCTCAGTTATAGTGCAGTACCGTGCAAAGTTTGAAAAGATGCTGTACAGAACGCTGATAGTATTCATAATATGCCCGCTGTTAGCGTCTGTGGCACAGTTTTTCCTGTACGGGCTGTCGCTGACAAATATAACCATAGTTGCAATGGCAGCGGCTCTCAGGATAATAGAGATGATAAACACCAACAATTCCCTGAATGCGGCACATGAGAGGGAGACTAATCTGCTGATAAGACAGCGTAGGGATATGCAGCGCATGGTAACGCAGTCTGCATCTGCACTTGCCACCGCTATCGATGCCAAGGACAAGTATACTCACGGTCATTCAAGACGTGTGGCAGAATATTCCAAGAAGATCGCCGAGGTCTACGGCAAGAGCGAGAATGACTGCCGGAACATATACCTTGTGGGACTGCTCCATGATGTTGGAAAGATAGGCATTCCCGACGGAATAATCAATAAGGGCGGAAGGCTCACCGAAGAGGAGTTCGCTTTGATAAAGAAGCACCCCTCCATAGGTGCGGAGATACTCAAGAATATAGATCTTGCCCCGAATATAAGCATAGGTGCTCACTACCATCATGAGCGATATGACGGAAAGGGATACCCTGAAGGACTTAAGGGTGAGAACATCCCGGAGATCGCAAGGATAATCGCTGTTGCAGATGCCTATGACGCTATGACTTCAAAGAGAAGCTATCGTGATTCGCTGCCGCAGTCCGTTGTGCGTGAGGAGATAATCAAGGGCAGCGGTACTCAGTTCGATCCGGCATTCGCAAAGATCATGATCGGACTGATAGACAGCGATACCTACTATCAGCTCCGTCAGGACGAAATATATGATCTGTGACGGGAGACGCTCAGTAAAGGAAGCTTGCTGGGCAGACAGCTTCCATGGATAAAATGCCGGAAGCGGCAGTCATTACTGCGAGTAATGGTAATCCCGCGCTGCTTGTACCGGCACATATCAGAACTGTACGGCATATCTGCCGGTCAGATAAACAATTTCAGGAGGAAAAACAATGAACGCAATGGAAAACCTACTCACCAGGAGAAGCATCAAAAAATATAAGTCAGACATGGTGCCGAAGGAGATCATCGAAAAGATAATCGAAGCAGGCACATATGCTCCTACAGGTATGAACTGGCAGTCGCCTATCATAATAGCTGTGACAAATAAAGAGGTCAGAGACAGGCTTTCAGCCCTGAATGCAAAGTTCATCGGCGCAGACATCGATCCGTTCTACAATGCGCCTGTCATTCTCATAGTTCTTGCAGACAAGACCAAGCCCACATATCTTTATGACGGAAGCCTTGTTATGGGCAATCTGCTCAACGCTGCCCATGCCAGCGGAATATCAAGCTGCTGGATACACCGTGCGAAGGAGGAATTCGAGTCCGAGGAGGGCAGGGAACTGCTCAGAAGCCTTGGTATCGAGGGCGAATATGAGGGCATCGGACACTGTATTCTTGGCTATGCTGACTGCGATGAGCCGGCTGCTGCTCCGAGAAAGGATAATTACGCTTATTGGGTGGAATAACATTGTGCATAAAAGCGAAGCCTGCTGCCGGGGAGTGAGCTAATGAAGATATTTATAGATGCGGACGGCTGTCCTGTTGTGGATATTACAGTGAGGACGGCTGTGAAAAACGGTCTGGAATGTACCATTATCTGCGATACTGCACACTCTATCAACCGTGACGGTGCAGAGACTATCATCGTTGACAAGGGTGCTGACAGCGCCGACCTGCGGCTGGTGAATCTTATCGGCCAGGGCGATATCGCCGTTACCCAGGACTACGGACTGGCGGCTATGTGCCTTAGTAAAAGGGCAGTTGTCATCGATCAGGACGGAAGGATCTATTCCGATGGGAATATATCCGGACTGCTGGAGTTTCGTGCGGTTTCAGCTAAGATACGCCGCAGCGGCGGACGTACAAAGGGGAAATCCAAAAGGACTGCCCGGCAGGACAGGGATTTTGAGACCGCCCTTGCCGGACTGGTCAGTGGAAATGATAAATGACAGAGGTATGCCACTATTAGCTTTTATTCCTGCCCCGAAACTATAACACAAAAATCCCGATACAATTTGTATCGGGATTAATTTTTATTTACTTTTCAGCCGATTCGTCATCAACTGTCTGTTCTTCCAATGTCTCATCAGCGATCAGCTCGGCAGCCTCTGTAGCAGCTTCAATGATCTCTTCGTCATTTACAGCAGCCTCCGTTACAGGAGCGGTGATCTCCTCAACAGTGTTTGTATCGAGGATAGCTTCCGGAGCAGCTGCGGATTTAGCAAGCTTAACTGAACGTGTATTCTTCTTGTTTTCGATCTCTCTGATCTTTGCATTTACGCATCTTGCATATGCCTTTGCGCCTTCCTCATTTGGATGGATAGAGTATGCGCTTACGAAGCCGTTCTGCTCAAGATCCTGATCCTGCTTGGTGAGGATGATGCTGTTGATCCATGCGTTATCGGAGTATGCCTGATGTCCGCCGTCCTTATCGAATTCAGCTTCAACATCTACGAAGTAGATATTCATGCCCTGATTTCTGCACTCATTTACGATCTCTGCGATACTGTTATTGAACTTTGTAACGTTCTGATTTACGATCGTTGCTTCCTTCTCACTGATAAGAACGCCCTTGCCTTCCTTATCAAGAAGCTTCGGATAGCCGGCAACTATGATATTAGCCTGAGCACCTGCTTTAGCCTTGATATCATTATAAACAGATTTTATATTTGCTCTTGTTGTTGCATATCCTGCCCAGATCTCGTCGATCTGTTTTTCAAGCTTGAGCTTTCCGCTTCCGAAATGCAGGTATGTACTGCCTGTTGCACAGGTTGTAATTACATCGACAAATTGCATATCGTTTCCGCCGATAGTCAGTGTAACATAGTCAACATCATCGCTGATCTTGTTGAAAATATCGAGCTGCTTCGGAAGATATGATGTAGTTTTGAGTGTCTTGAACAGGGAAAGTCTCTTGTAGGTATCCTTTCTCTGAGTTGACTTGCTGAAATGCTTTGTCTCAGCACCGGATACAGCACCGAAATACCACTTGCATTTTGAAGTATTAGTCTTCTTTACATTGTAGCTGTTAAGCTTTCCGCTTACATTCGGGATCTCGATCAGACCCGGCCAGCTCTTTGTGGATCTGTGTGCAAGCCAGTCTTCATCGTAAACTCTCTGCTCCCATGCTTTTTCCTGTCCGTAGAATGCAGGGATACCTTCTCCGGATGAATATGAATCACCAAGAGATACTACGACGACTGAATCGTCACTTGCTGCTACTGCATTTGTCGGCAATAAAGACAACAGCATTGTTGCCGCAAGTGCTTTTGATACAAACCTTTTCATTAGACCTTTTTTCATACAATTACCTCCTTAAAAAGTTAGATCGTTAAGCTTTTGGCTTGTTATTTGATCTACGATCTTTAATATGACCGCAGATTCTTTCGGAATAGTGGTGTAAAGCTTGTTGCCCATTTCAGTATAGCTTGTAAGCGTTTCTGTTTCCGATACAAGCACCTGAGCTCCATTATCTGACTCCAGATTGTAAGAAGCAGGGTTTGCTGCAATAGTACGGCCTACGATGAAGATTGACCAGACTGATCCGTCTTCAGCAACAAAATAGGTCTGATACATAGGATGCTTTTCGTCTGAATCAGCAGAAGCTTCTGCTTCATCGGTATAGGTACCGTCCATGTTATAATCATAGGTCACGGGATAATCTGTGAATCCTCTTCCTGCCAGGAACTCTATTACCTCTTTTTCACTGAAGACATCTTCCGTTTCCTGGATCTCCTCAACGGAAACTATTTCTTCGGAATTGTTTGAGTAATACTCCTCAACGACTGCCTGCATATCTTCTGTCTGAACAGTATACTTAACTGTCGCTGTCAGTTCATACGTTTCGCCGTCTACAGTTACTTCCTCTGTCACTGACATGGTGAGATCCTCTTCATCAGCCTTTGCCTGTATCGGATCCAATGCACCTGCCGCCGTGATACAAAGCAGGATCATTATTCCTGTTTTACTGCCTTTCTTTTTGAGGATGATAACTATGGCAACTGCTGCCGGAATAGCGATACCTCCGATAATGCCAAGTACAAGAGGGAGACTGTTTCCTTTCTTATCACTTTTTTCTTCACTTACCGCAGTGGAAGTGCCTGTAGTGCTGCTTGTCTGAGAAACGGCAGTTGCAGTTGTTAGTTTCTGAACATTATCATTAGCAGCTTCAGTAGATGTAACAGTTTCTTTTTCTGTTGTTTCAGTTTCTGTCTTGTCAGGTATGAAAACGAGTTCAGATCTGATCGAATTGCCTGACATTATATATGTTGATCTCATAACGGAGCTTTTGCCATCTTCAAGGTGATAACCTTCGGGAACTGTGCCTTCCACAGAGATATCAGTTATGTCATTGCTGCTGTTATTCTCCAGGCTTATCTCGGCAACTATCTTATCGCCGGCGGCATAAGCCGGCTTGTCTGTGGTTACGGACAGCTTTACGCCGTCCTGTATATTTTCTGCGGCATGAGCCTTGATCCCGGGGAAGCAGAAGCATAGGGCTGATGCGAGAAGAAATGCTGATATTCTTTTTGAGTCCAATTTATCCATACCCCTTTATTATGAGCACTAAAGAAAACAAAAAAATACATTTATTTTTGCAATAATTGATTATATTAATAATGTATCATATTAGCAGCATATTGTCAAGAGGATTTTAGGATTAAATATTTAAAAAACTTTGAATCTTTGCTCCACGCTTTTTAATGATACAAAAAATACCGCCCGGTATCAGGCCTGATACCGGGCAGTATAATTCTGTATTGAATTTAGGATCTGAGAGAAGAATTGATGACCTCGAATCGTTTGATGAGGAAGTCAACGACAGAGATATTGCCGCTTCCGAAGAAGCCACCGCCTCCTCCGAAGCCTCCACCCCAGCCGAAGTTCCAACCGAAACCATTGTTGTTATTATTGACCTGGAGGCCTTCTGCACTCTTTGAAGTGCTCTTGTTGAACTGATCAATCGTGAAGCCTGCAAGCGGATCAGCCTGAACGTGTGAGCGGATCCTGTCGGCATAATTTGCAACATATCTCTCGGGATCGTTGTAGAGTTTCATTATGTCATTCACATAGCCAACGTACATATTATAGTACTCAGGAATCTGGAGAAGCTTAGCAAACGGACGTTTATCAACTGTAGCCTGATAGAGGCTTGTTTTAATGTCGGAGTTTACAGCGCTGGCACCGTCTGTGAAGTTTCCGAGGCAGAGGTTGTAGTCCCAGCCTACGAAATAGTGCTTGCCGCCTGTATACATAAGGTAGTAGTTATGAGCCAGTGAGCCGTTGTAGCTGTCGTAGTTGCACATTACTGAGTTGACTGCAAATCCCTTCAGGAAGCTTGGAACGTCCATTATATCCTCAATGAACTTGTAGTTTGAAGTGCTTACCTGGTTTATAGCAGTTTTCAGCTCTTCGAGATGCTTGAGCTGTTCGTCGTCGCCGAATTTAAGATCGAGATTGCTTACCGGCATTTTCTGAGTGAATGTGCTGTAACTGTCTCCGTCTCCGCCGAACAATCCGCCGCCCTGCTCGCTTCTCTCTGTAGCCTTGTACAGATTAGAGTCGTCATCGATAGCATAGCGCTCTGCAAGAGTTGTGCCCGGCTGTTCAGCGATCATGTAGAAGCTGTAGAGCTTGCCGTTCAGAAGGACATCTGAATGTGCTGAAAGGGGAGCGACACCGTCTATGGCATACATTGCGTTATAGCAGAGGACATCTCTCATGCAAGAATTATCAGAGTACATATTGTTGATACAGAATTCGGTAAGTCCGTGGTAGTTAGTGTACTTGTCATACTTATCGAGCTTGAAGCGGAAGCTGTATTTGCCGTTCTGCACCATCATAAGTGAGCTGTTGCCTTTGGTTCTGATACCAACATTCTTTAATTCTTCACCGTCGATAACAACATCGCAGGGATGCCATTCTTCCTTCTGTGCTGAAGCTAAGAATGAGCTCCAGTCGTTGCTTGGCATCTTTATGTCAACAGTGTGGATTATATTCTGATCGAAGAGAGTGCTGTAGAGCTGCTCCTCATTGTCCATATCGTTGTTTACATCCTTGTATCCGGCAGGTGAGCCGCCCTTGAATGTGCTGCCGGTGCTGTGCTTCATCTTTATACCGCCTGCAAACACTTTGTATTCAGTGCCGCTGTTTATATCGGGGGATGAGATGAGAGCGAATTTGTACTTTCTGAGCGCATTTTGCTCAATGATAACATTATTGGAAAGATCGGTCAGAGTAACAGGATTGTTCTTTGACCATTCCTTTGTGAAGTCCAGCGTCATTGACGGCTGAGATGTGGAGGAAAGGTTCTCGCACTGGTTATCATAAGCTGTTGCGATGAGGTTTCCGCCGGTGATATCGATAGTTCCCGGACAGGTCAGGCCTCTGTCGCCGAATGCTGCTATATCTCCGCCGGAGATAAGGAGCGAGGTCTCAGCCTGGATAGCGTCCTTGCTGCTCTTTATTATGAGTTCGCCGCCTTCGATATCAACATTGCCCTTTGATGATTTCAGACCGTCTCCCTCAGCAATTATCTCAAGCTTTCCGCCTTTGACAGTTACGGAGGTCTTGCCCTTGACCGCACAGTTGCCATCGGTCTTATTAGCGGCATTGATACTGATATTTCCGCCTGTGATCTTTATATCGTTATTACATGAAACAGCAGGCTGAACAAATGCATTTATTGTAAGAACACCGGTGCCTTCCTTGCCGCCCTTGAAGGTGATATCGTCCTTGGCCTCGATGACTGCATTTTCGGCCTGTTCGCCGGGATAAGCATTTTCTGTGTCAGAGATAATGTTTTCAGTACCGTCTGCCACGGTTATGGAAGTCTTGTCTGCGTTTTTCACAAAGATCGCCGGAGCGCTTTTTCCGGTTATATCCACGCCGTTGAGAACAAGCTTTACTGTATCCGGATCAGCCTTGTCATCGGGGACCTCTACGTATATCTGTCCGTCTCTGAGAGTACCCTCAATGGTATAGGTTCCGGAATGTGATATAGTTACCTTGCTTCCGTCAACAACAGCATATTTTCCGTCAACAGAGATACTATAACCGTTCATGCGTATTTTTGTATCAACCTCTTCCTTCGGAAGTGTTACAACAGGTTCTGTGGTAGTTGTAGTAGTGGTATATATGATCGGTGCTGTGGTGGTAGTAGTTGTATAGTATTCGGGTGAATACGATTCCGGCAGATTCTTTACTATTCCAAGCAGATACTTCTGGATAGCAAGGGCGTCGTTTGCTGTTATTCCGTTTCCTCGAGCTGCAACGTCGCCACGGTCTGAACCTTCTTCTGTGATGTGTGTAGGATCTGTTCCGTCCAGGCCGAATTTTTCTCCGTTGGAAAGTGACTGCATAATCAGGACAGCATCTGCCATCTGCACTGAGCCGTCACAGTTAGCATCGCCGTATACAAAATCTCCGGAAGCGGCTGAAGCTGTTGCTGAGATGGCCGCAGCAGTACCGATCAGACAAGCGGTCATGGCACTGGCCAGTATACGTTTGAATCTCATTTTTTATCATCCTCCTTATCGTAATAGAAGCTTCCTTTAATTGATGTTTTCATAATAATAAGTAATTCTTAAATTAGTCTTAAAGTTATCTTAAATACGTTCCCATTTATTGCGGTATTTTGTTGGATATATCAAATTATGTGCTAATAATGAAAAAGATATTTGATATTACCCGGATCACGGGGGTGAAGAAAGCTTCTTCGGTGAGCAGTTATTTTTTTCACTGTTTGTCTTGATGAAAGGGGAGGATTATGTTATAATGGTAATAACTTGATCATTCACGGTACATGATGTCACCGGAGGAGAGGATGCCCGGATGTGTGATACTCTTGAGATGCAGAATGTCATTATGATGCGGACAACTGGATATGCTGCAATTTGCCGGGCTTACCGTGATTTCTGACAGAACCGTTTTACAGCTATGCTAAGGTATTCAGAAAGAGGTGGATTTATGCTTGAGATCATGGGTGTTATTATAATTATTGCAGTTATTGCTTTTATTCTGACAAATAAAAAGAATAACTGGGTTAATACAGAAGAATTTGAAAAACGGAAAAATGCGCTGAAGCTTCATTGTTCTGAACAAGAGTTCAATGAATTCTTCGATTTTCTTAAACGGTATGAAGGCGGATACATTCGCCGCAGAAACGGACAGATCGTACATCGTGAGTATCTGAATCGTGAAAAAGGCGATCTGAAAGGGATTTTTTTCAATATTATTATGCCTGATCCTAATCTCCATTCATACCAGAAAGAAGACTTCCGCAAGTTTTTATGTTCGATCGGTGTCACAGGTGTAGGATCAAGACCAAATTACGAAACAAGAGATAATTCTCTGCGAAACAGAGAAACTGATCTGAAGGCTTATCAGCGAAAAGAAGTAGGAAATGCCGGAGAAGAACTGGTCAGGACAGTGCTGAAGGAATTGGAAAAATCCGGCTATTCTGTTATCAATGGTGCAAAACTCAAATATGGTGATACAGTAAAAGAATACGATCATATCGTAGTCAGCCTGCACGGCGTTTTTGTAATTGAAACAAAAGCCTTCGGAATGACAGGCGGCAAGGCAGCAAAATGCGGAATATACATTGATCCGGGTGACCGTTGGATCCTGCGTAAAAATCAAACGAACAAAGAATTGCAGTCGCCAACAGAACAGGTCTCAGCGGAAGTGCAGCATCTTTCAGGTATTCTGCAAAGTTGTATGTTCCAGGTCCATGGAATGATCGTACTCAGCAATGAAAATGCATTTATCAAACAGAATATCGACCTTCCCTATCAGGTCATCAGGATAGATTCCCTTACAGAGACACTTCGCTCAGCTCACGATCATCTGAATGAAACAGATATCAGAACTGTGTTACACGCAATAGATGAAAGCAGAGTAAATTAAAATGATATAAATATGTTTGTATGTCATTTAAGTCGCATAAGAGATGTTTTCATATGAGAGATATTATTGCTGAACGGATGAATATGATAATATAATACGTTACAGCGTTCAATGAATGCGGCAAACTGAGAAGAAATAGTGAAAATTCAAATCTGACTGGAGATGATACTATTTGTCAAAGCTTAAGAAATACCTGCTCTTTGTCTTCATTATTACATGGATATTAGCTTACTACGGCTGCTATGAACATAATCACGGAGGCATAGCAGGACGGAAAACCTTTCATAATTTACTGGCGCTGAGTATGTTTGTACCAACACTGGGAGTATTATTTGCAAAAGCTGATATTAAGGAAATGGGGTGGAGGCTAAGACTTGATAAGAACTGGAAATACATAGCCTTTGCCTGGCTGGCTCCTACAGTATTTCAGATCATCGGGGCAGTATTCTACTTCATGGTTTTTCCGGAAGACTTTACACCTGATGAGACGCTTAAGCGCTTGATGGTAGCCGAATCTTATCAGGAGTACCAAAAGAACGGCAGCAACTATTGGTCAGTCATTGCAGAGGAGATATTCTATTCGCTGACCTCCTTCGGTAAAGTGACCGGCACGGTTCTCGGACTTGGTGAGGAGATAGGTTGGAGAGGATTCATGTACCCTGAACTGAAAAACAAGCATGGCAGGACAAAGGGACTTCTCATCGGCGGTGTGATACACGGAGCGTGGCACTTCCCGGTAATGATCGGAGTTGGCTATGAGTACGGCAAGGAGTACATTGGCGCACCGGTGCTTGGGCTTGTGGTATTCTGTTTGTTTACCGTATCTATGGGCATAGTTGCGGATTTCCTCTATGTTAAGTCGGGAAGTATATGGCTACCTGCGATATTTCATGCAACGATAAACGGAGCACCCAGCCCGGGAATACTCCTGAGCGACAGCCACCCGGAGAGATCTATATTCGGCCCCTTCGACATAGGGTTAATAAGTATGATCCCCATGGCAGTTTGTGCGGTGTTCCTGCTCTGGTATCAGTACAATCGTGAGCAGATGGAGCTGGATGAACTGTTTGACGACAATAGTTTTTCTCTATAAAAAATCCTGAAAGCACTTGCAAAAAGATGAATTTGATACATTGCAGTTATACCGATACAGTAACATGGATCAGCTATAAATTACGGAGGCGACCTCTGATATGGGGCATATACCGGGAGATGAGAAATCAGGCTTCAGGTCAATAAAAATGATAGTAATTCCGCCCCCCTTTAAAGCTTGTAAGTTATTGACTTTTCCCTCTCGATATGATAGAATAAATGTATCGACCTGACAGAGGTCAAAGGGTGGAAGGAGTTGATAGTTATGAAGCGTTCAGGCTGCATATATGCTGATAACAGATCAACTCTGCCAGATTCAAAAACAAATACGGTAATACAAGCGTACTCTTTAGGATAATTGCGTCCTGTGGAGTGCGCTTTTATTGTATATGAAGGAGGAAAATGGATGAAAAATTTCTGGAAAAAGACGGCGGTTGGACTGCTTGCTCTGCTTATAGTTGCGGGAGCTTCGCCTGTTGTGCCGGTCACAAAGACAGCTCAGAATGCGGCTATTACGGCGAGTGCGATACAGGCTTCTGTAACCTACATTGACGCAGACGGTACAGAGCAGTCAATCAGCGAATATACTGTTCTTGATGAAAACACAACAGAGCTTACAGAAGGCTGGTATGTTGTGAATTCCACGTTCACGAACCCGAATTCTCTGAAACCGAGCGGGGACGTAAACATCATACTTGTAGATGATTGCACTATGACGATAGAGAGTGGTGATAAAGTTCCAATCACCAATTATGGAACAGGCTCAACAACAAACCTTACAATCTACGGACAAATCGAGGGAACGGGAAATATAAGTTTAATTAGCGATACATATGGCACATCTGGAGTAATTGAAGGCACTCTTACAATAAATGGCGGAGTATTATTCTGGAACGAATCCCTTTATATATCCGGAACAGATCCCACTCAGGAGATCTTTACGCTCAACGCTGGAAGAATTGTTCGTGATAGTGACAGTGATTCTTATCATACATTGGAATTATGCAAAGGTAAAGTAAGTATCAAAGGCGGACAGGCAGATCTGAGCATATTATATATTCGTCCTGCTATAGAATTGTACAACTCCGAATTGACATTAGGCTATACCAAAGCCACTGATTCCATCAGAATTGACGCCGGCAGTTTAATTGATAACTATAATGACAATTCGGTTAGCATCGCCGATGGTATGGTCTTTACAGACGGTACGAATACATATGATTCCAGCACGCCTTCTGCCACGTTGAAAGCTCTCAGCGGTGTTACACTCATTCCTGCGAATGCTCGCAATGTTGATGTGACCGATACGGAAAACGGTAAGGTGAATGTTCCTGCAAAGGCTTTCGCCGGCGATACGGTAACGCTGAACGTTGCTCCTGCCGAAGGTTACGTACTTAAATCCCTGACCGTTAAAGACGCAGACGAGAATACGATCGCAGTAACAAAGAATCAGTTTACCATGCCCGATGGCGATGTTACCGTTACGGCTGAATTTAAGGCTCTGCCCGTATTCCCGGCTGACGGAATGCTGACTATAGGCGAAGAATACGCTTTCACGCCTGATGAAGACGGCGTATACAACTTTAAAATAACCAATGGAACAGCATCACAGGCACTGCTTATCAAGGGAGCAGACGGTGTGATCGCTGATATACAGTCAGCGCATCTCAAAGCGGGTGAAACTTACATTATCCGTGTTAATGCTTTGCCGACTATAGGCGATCCGGGACAGGCTGAAGTTACCTGGGAAAAGCTTACAGCATATAATATAAACCTCCCGGATTCTGTTGAAAACGGAGCTCTCAAACTTTACAGAGTGAACTATACCGCTCTTTACAATACAACTGACACTCTTGCTTTAGCAGGCGAAGAAATGGCTATCGTTCCAACCGCCGAGGACGGCTGCGCTTTGAGTGAGCTTACAGTCACAGCCGGAGGAAATCCTGTTGAGCTTACGAAAAAAGAATCCGAAACAAATCAGGGAACTATCGCTTACTATTCATTCATCATGCCTGAGGAGGATGTTACAGTTTCCGCAGGATTTGCAGAAAAAGCATTCAGCGGTGCTTCACTTACCCTCGGCGATGATCTCGGACTGAACTTCTATTCAGACCTGATAACAGACGAAAATTATGGCGAATACACTGTGAAGTTCTCCGGCAAGTGCGTTGATAAATCAAGCGGCTTCACCGAAAAGGACGGTCAGTACCGTGCTTCTGCACACATCTATGCAAAGGATATCAACGCCGAGATCACAGCTACTCTCTTCAAGGGTGATGAGCAGATCGGCGCACCGCTGACATATTCTGCGGCAAAGTATCTTGAGGTCCTCGACGCCAATACAGACATCAACGATAAGCAGACACATGAACTTATAACAGCAACAGTTAATTTCGGAAATGTTTCAGAGGAGTATTTCTACGGTACAGAAGCACATTCAATTAATGCGATCGACGATCAGTTATATGGACTGCTTGGAATACAGAATATTGATATGTTGAAGGAAGAGCTCGCTGCTTACGCTGCGGACTTCACTTCCGATGAAGCAAAGCTCTCTCTCGTCCTCGATTCCAAGACAGCTATCCGTCTCTACGTCAAGGATATGCCGGCAGGAACTCAGGACGATTCCGGAAAGTATACTTCTGTTTCCGGTGCGAACAGCACAGAGGATTACCCCTCGTATTTCGAGATAGACGGACTTCTTCCGCAGGATTTTGCCGAGCAGCAGACTATTACTGCGAACGGCAAGATATATACATTCTCGGCACTCTCATGGGCTGAACGTATTGTAAATCAGGAAAGCCCTTCCCAGAGAAACATGACCATGGCAAAGGCTGTAACGGCTTATTACATTGCTGCAAGAGAATATATGACGGTAGATCTTTCCAAACTTACAGGCGATTTCGTTGCAAAGAACGGTCAGATCCTCACAGGCAAACTCATAAAACGCGTCAAAATATCCGTTGCTGACGGCGCATCAGTAACGCTGAAAGACGTAACCATAGACGGCGTAAATGATGAATCATATAAGTGGGCTGGTATTAGCTGCGACGGCGACGCTAAGCTCATTCTTAAAGGAATAAATAATGTCAAGGGATTCTATGCAGAATATCCAGGCGTTTATATCGCACAGGACAAGACTCTGACCATTGACGGAACAGGTACTCTCAATGCAAGCAGCAACGAGGCTGGAGCTGGTATAGGCGGAAATAAATGCGGTAATATTGTTGTTGACGGCGGCGTAATTAATGCGACCGGTGGGAACAGTGCAGCCGGAATAGGAAACGGATATGGCGGCAATTGCGGCTATATCATTATAAACGGCGGCACTATAATAGCAAACGGCGGAAATAGTGCAGCCGGAATAGGAAGCGGACATGACGGCAATTGTGAGAATATAACTATAAACGGCGGTACTGTAACAGCCAACGGCGGGGAAAGTGCAGCCGGAATAGGAAGCGGATACCATGGCTATTGCGGCAAGATTACTATCAGTAATTCAGTTACAAAGGTAACAGCAATCAAGGGCGAGTATGCTCCGAACAGCATTGGCGCTGGCGATGAAGGATCTTGCGGAATTGTTACTATCGCTGACGGCGCAAATGTTGTACAGAACTAAGCATTGGAGGTAATATAAATGGAGAAATATTCAACTCCTGAGGTGGAGATAATCGAATTCGCTGCCGAGGACGTTATCACAACAAGTCCCGTCCGTGGCAACGAAACAGATATTGCATAAGCATAAAAACAGGCGGCATATGTGTGATACTCATATAGTAGTATAAGTTAGATATTGAGGGAAACCCTTTTGAAAAAGGGTTCCTCTGACAGAGGCGGTCCCCTCTGTCACTGCGTGACATCTCCCCGCACTGCGGGGAGTCACCCTCAAACTCCCTTCCTAAAACTTTCAG
>Ga0123334_1004034_pt1 | contig 15292 bp, 13 predicted proteins | sample BiotimSIPDNA_FD_89706 | JGI IMG/M metagenome (GOLD analysis project Ga0123334, IMG submission 89706) | Anaerobic biogas reactor microbial communites from Washington, USA - Biogas_R1 time_0 SIP DNA | ecosystem: Engineered > Bioreactor > Anaerobic > Unclassified | place: Washington, USA... | reverse complement strand
TGGGATTTATTGAATGCGTATTCTGCAAAGCTTTCCATCTGGCCAAAGATCGCTTCAGCGGCTCTCTCGGGAATGCCGTTGCGGATACAGCCTTTGATTTCGATTGTCCCGGAATCATCCTCCTTGCCGTAAATGAAGTACTGCTTTTCCTGCTCCATTACATCCCGCTTTTTCTTGCTCATCGCTCTGCGAACCAGATCGCTGCGGCCGTAAGTATATCCCGCCAGATCACGTACGATCTGCATGACTTGCTCCTGGTAGACCATGCATCCGTAGGTAACAGACAGAATGGGCTCCAGGCTCTTATGAATGTATTTTATATGCTGCGGTTTCTTTTTATTCTCAATGTAAGTGGGTATGGAAGCCATTGGCCCCGGGCGGTATAAGGAAATGCCGGCTACGATATCTTCAAAACAGTCCGGCCGCAGGTTCATCATGAACTGTCGCATTCCGGAACTCTCAAGTTGAAAGACTCCCAGCGTGTTGCCGCTGCTTATGAGCTCGTAGACCGCAGGATCATCGTAATCCATTTTTGAAAAGTCTATTTTTACCCCATGATTTGCTTCTATCATTTTCAGTGCATCCCGGATGACTGTCAGATTTCTCAGGCCCAGAAAGTCCATCTTTAGCAGGCCCAGCTCCTCTATGGTCCCCATGGTAAACTGGGTAGAAATACCTTTCTCCGCAAGATACAGAGGGACATATTCATCGATGCTCTTCTTTGTGATCACGACTCCGGCTGCATGGGTCGAGGCGTGACGGGATTTCCCCTCCAAAGCTCTTGCCGTATCGATCAATGAACGAACCTGTTTATCGTTGTCATAATCTGCCCGCAGATCTGCGTTCATCTCCAGAGCTCTGTCTATGGTCATAGCGAGATCAAAGGGAATTTTCTTGGCAATGGCATCAACTTCACCGTAGCTCATGTTCATGGCTCTGCCCACATCCCGAATAGCCTGCTTTGCCTTCATGGTGCCAAAGGTGATTATCTGAGCGACCTTATCCGCCCCGTACTTTTCTACTACATAATCAATGACTTCTCCCCGCCGTTCATAGCAAAAGTCGATGTCAATATCCGGCATACTTATCCGCTCCGGGTTTAAAAAACGCTCGAAGATCAGACCGTATTTGATCGGATCAATGTCTGTAATATGAAGGCAGTAGGCTACAATGCTACCGGCGGCGGAGCCCCGGCCTGGTCCCACCATGATTCCGTTTTTCTTTGCATAGTTGATGAAATCCCATACGATGAGGAAATACTCCACATACCCCATGGATTCGATGGTAGAAAGTTCATACTCCAGCCGTTGCAGCAAAAATTCATCGGGTTGGCCATACCGGTCTTTTATACCGTCCATGCAGAGCTCTCTGAGGTAAGCCCTGTTGTCCTTACCCTCCGGAGCCTGGAATTCGGGAAGGTGGAGTTCCCCGAACTTAAAGTCCACATTGCATGCTTCGGCGATGTGCCTTGTGTTCTCTATGGCCTCAGGGATGTCCGAAAAAAGCTGCAGCATTTCCTCTTCCGATTTCAGATAGAACTGATCGTTTGGAAATCTCATCCGGTCCTGATCGTCCACGGTCCGTGCTGTCTGTATGCACAGCAAGATGTCATGGGCGGCAGCATCCTCCTGTTTCACATAATGAACGTCATTGGTGGCTACAAATGGGATACCCGTTTCCTGACGGAGCTGCTTCATATAGGGCAGAATCTTATATTCCTCCTCAAGACCCTGGTCCTGAAGTTCCAGATAAAAATTTCCTTCTCCAAAAATATCCAAAAGCTCCAGAGCCTCCGCTTTCGCTCCGGCATAATCGTCATTCAGAAGCTTAGACTGAATGTCCCCCGCGAGGCAGGCAGATAGCGCAATAAGGCCGTTGCTGTATTTACGAAGCAACTCTTTATCTACTCTGGGCTTGTAATAAAACCCTTCTGTATAACCGGCAGAAACGATCTTCATCAGATTTTGGTAGCCCCGCTGATCCTTTGCTAGCAAAACCAAATGCCCCTGCTGCTTGTCCCGTTCCGGGTCCTTATCCGCCATGGATCTTGCCGCAGTATATACTTCACAGCCAATGATGGGCTTAACACCTTGCTTTTTCGCTTCTTTATAGAAATCGATGACACCGAACATGACCCCGTGATCCGTTATGGCCAGGGAATCCATGCCCAGTTCCTTTGCCCTGGTTACCAACGCTTTGATACCGGCGGCTCCATCCAAAAGACTGTATTCTGTATGAATATGTAAGTGGGTAAAGCTCATTGTCTTCTCCATGATTCGTTTATACTGCATTAATTTTATAGCATGAAAACTCGGATTGCAACCTGACGATCCAGTATTAAGCCTGCATTTGAAACTATGATAGCTTTCTGATTAAACCCGGATTTTGCAGTAGTGGATAGGCTTTCCCAGCAAGCGGAAGCGATTCTCATACTGGGTAGTGATGAGCCGTGCCGGTAAATCGCTGCGATGCAGGTCTTTCGTGCATTCTTCAACAGTCAGCCCTATCACCTGGCACTCTTCTAATGTAAAATCAAAAAGCGGCTTGCTGTCCGTCTTGAACTCAATAAAACCATCTGGTTTAAGCGCCTGCTGGTATCCTTTCAGATAATCCCGATGAGTGAGTCGTCGTTTTGCATGGCGGGCTTTAGGCCATGGATCGCTGAAATTCAGGTAAATGCCTGTAAGTTCATTCTCAGCAAAGAAACTCTCAACATTCAGAATGAATTCAGGGATAAACAGTACATTTTTCAACTCTCTGTCCCGAATGAGCTCCATCGCGCGTAGTACTACGCTGCTCCTTCCTTCTGCCCCCAGGTAAAAACGGTCCGGATTTGCCTCCCCCAAAGCCGCGAGAAAATGACCCCTGCCGCAACCTGCTTCCAGATAGATCTCTCCGGCAAAGCTTTCATTTTTTTCCTTCAGGAAATCCGCCCATCGGCCGCGAAGTTCTCCGCTATCCCGTACCTGTAAATATTCCAGAGCCGCAAGTCTCTGTTCTTCATTTTTTACCTTACGCTGACGCATAACCTCTTCCCCATATCTTCCATCTCCACCAGAGAATAAGCGGAGTACTCCCCGCTATTATCCAATATCTTTCCCGGGTTATGAAAGCGCTGCAGGTACCATGACGGCGCTCCCGGAAACTCTACTATCATACGTTCAAGATCATTTACAGAAAGTAGTTCCCTGCATACCGTAGTGCGAAATTCAAATGGGAATCCTTTATCCCGGAAAGCATCTGCCAATATCCTTACACTTTCCCTGATATCATCCAGGTTGACCGGATTACGCGCAATCCATTGGTATTTTTCTGCAGGTCCCTTAATATCCATGGCAACATAATCCACCAGATCTTTTTCGATAAGTCCTCTCAACATATTCGGATTTGTCCCGTTTGTGTCCAGTTTGACAGACATACCCAGGCCCTTTATTTCCGCCACAAGTTGCGGCAGCTCTTTGCTTAGTGTAGGCTCTCCTCCGGAGATGCATACGCCATCCAGAAAACGCTTCCTCTTTCTCAAAAAGAACATTAATTCCCGGGGATCGATTCCGTCCTCAGGTTTGTCTTGTTGCATGTGCAGGAATTCCGGATTATGACAATAACCGCATCTAAAATTGCATCCACCGAGAAAGATAACGGTGGATGCTTTTCCAGGATAATCGATCAATGATGATTTTATTATGCCGGCAATTTTCATATTATACTTCCTTCAGATCTGAGTGTTCCTAATAGACAACCTATCAGGCGGTAATCGTCTGTACCTCACTGCAGGCTTCCCGCACCGGTTCATCCGCTGCAGCATCTTTCATATTAAGGCTCACAACAACGCTAAACTCCTTGCGTTCCCTGTATTCCTCTCTTTTACCCTTGTTCCAGGACTGAACAGGACGATGGAAGCCCACGACTCTGCTCCAGACCTCTGCTTCCTTTCCGCAGGTGGGGCAGGTGAAGCTCTCACCGGCAATGTACCCATGGTCGGGGCATATAGAGAAGGTAGGTGTAATAGTGATATATGGAATGGAAGTACTCTCCATTATCTTTTTAATAAATGTCTTGCAGATCTCCGCACTATCTATTTGTTCTCCCAGGAAAGTATGGAGTACGGTCCCTCCTGTATAAGAAGTCTGTAGTTTCTCCTGGAGCTCGATGGCTTCAAAAACATCATCCGTCGCACCTACTGGCAGTTGGGTGGAGTTTGTGTAATAGGGTTCATTTACGCCTGCGGATATAATGTTAGGATAGAGTTTCTTATCAAGCCTTGCAAACCGGTAGCTGGTTCCCTCTGCCGGGGAAGCTTCTAAGTTCCATAGGTTTCCGGTCTCTTCCTGGAACAGCTGGATGATCCGGTTCATGAAATCCATAATCTCTACTGCAAATGCATTGCCCTCTTCTGTCGTGATATCCAGTCCCAAGAGATTGAGGCAGGCTTCATTCATCCCGTTGAGACCGATGGTGGAAAAATGGTTTTTAAAATATCCTCCCGTTGCTTGCTTCACACCGGAAAGGTAGAAACGGGAATAGGGATAAAGGCCGGACTCCATGTATTTCTCCAGCATTTCACGTTTTCTGTCACAAATCTCTTTCGCATATTCCATAAGTTTGCGAACCCGGCTTTTGAAATCCTGTACGTCCGAAGCCAGATAACCGATCCTGGCCATATTCAGCGTCACCACATTTATAGATCCGGTCAGAGGGTTGGCACCGAAGAGACCCCCGCCCCGATGGCGTAGTTCCCGGTTATCAAGGCGCAAGCGGCAGCACATGGATCGGATGTCTTCAGGAGACAGGTCTGAATTGACGAAGTTGGCAAAGTAGGGTGTGCCGAACTTTCTGGTCATTTCCATGATCATATGTGCAGCTTCTGATTCCCAGGGGAAATCTTTCGTGATATTAACAGTAGGGATAGGGAAGCTAAAGGCTCTGCCTGCCCCATCTCCTTCCATCATAACTTCACAATATGCAATATTGAACATGTCCATCTCTTTTTGGAATTCGCCATAGGTCTTGTCCATCATGGCTCCACCAATAATAACTCCTTGATTTTTCAGGAGCGGATGGGGTGCGATGTCCAGGGTAATGTTGGTAAAGGGAGTCTGGAAACCAACTCTTGTCGGCACATTGAGGTTATAGATGAAGCGCTGGACTGCTTTTTTCACCTGCATGTAGTCCAGTCCATCATAGTAAATGAACGGAGCAAGATATGTATCTATGCTGGATACCGCCTGAGCGCCTGCTGACTCGCCCTGCAGGGTAAAGAGCAGGTTTGCCAGCTGCATGAGAGCCGACTCAAAGTGCTTCGGGGGCTTGGATTCGATCTTGCCTTTGGCTCCTTTGAATCCCTTCATCAGGAAATCTTCCAGATCCCACCCGCAGCAATAGGGCGCGAGAAGACCCAGATCGTGGATGTGAAGATCTCCCCGTATGTGAGCGTCTCTGAGTTCCTTCCGATATACTTTATTCAGCCAGTACTTCTGTGTGATGCTTTCAACGATATGGTTGTTGAGACCTTGAAGAGAATAACCCATATTTGAGTTCTCATTGACTCGCCAATCGTCCAGAGATACGTATTCTTCAATCATCTGTTCGGCGTCCATGAACAGGTTGCCGGTGCGGAGATTCTCTCTCTCCTTTCGATAAAGGATATAGGCCTTAGCTGTTTTCGCATGGCCCTCCTCGATGAGGATCTTCTCTACAATATCCTGGATATCTTCTACACTGGGAATGCTTGCACGATAGGTCTCAGCGAGCACACCTTCAACAAGTCCTGCCAATCTCTGGGCTTCTACCTCATCCTGCCCCCCCACAGCCTGAGCCGCCGCAAAGATTGCGTTTTTGATTTTAGATAGGTTGAAATCGGTAATTTCTCCGTTGCGTTTTTGAATTTTGCTGATTCCCATACCCAAACCTCCCGTATTGTTGTGATTTCTTTGCGATTGGCTGCTTCGATTGGCCTTTGGCGCACACTTCTAAAAAGACCCGTTATATACTCTGTATAGTTGGTAATTCGTATTACGGTTACTATATATAGTATAGTAATGCAGTCTCCTTTGCAAGACTAAAAAATTATTTTTCATATCCTTCCCGGTTGGTACTTGCTTGCACTGTCAGATTTTTAAGCAGACGATTATCAGCCAGATGTGCAAAATTTCAACTTGTAAGTGGATTTTCCTTGTTATTGAATGAAATCTGTGCAGAATTTCAACTTATGCATGATAATATGGAATTAAATAACATATATCACCGCATTACTTGAAATTTTGCACAATTAATTCCTCTTAATCCCATTTGATTCCGTATTACTTGAAATTTTGCTCATACGAAGGGGGATTGTGTGTTTTATGTATTTCAGTCGATGACAATGACGATGGTCTCACCGGGAGTAAACCAGTCATAGAGAAATTTTGCATGGGAAGTATAGTTGCGAACGCACTTGTGGGAAAGGGGAACTGTCCCGATGGTCTTTGAATACTCCTGAGTGGGAGGGGTGATCAAGGTCCCGTCTGCATTATATTTATAGTTCACCGGAACACCGTGGACATAAGCCCCTCCGGCGAAGCGGATAGCAAATGGTGCATAACCCTGAATCTTTGTCGTGCCATCTTCATAATAGCGAAAATGTGGTCTGCTCTCTATGCCGAAATAGAATCCCACAGGGGTAGGCTGAGAATACCTGCCTGTAGTTCCCGTGGTAGCCTGGGTATAGGATATGAGGGTCCATTCTCCTGAGATTTTCTCATAAACCCCTTCGTTTTGATTGGTCACATCGATGACAATAGCCTTAGTCAGGTTGTGTATCCCGTGATCTTTGGGGATATATTTCAAGGGCACATAGAACCTCTCGCCGGATTTTACTTCTTCTACTCTTGCATAATCGCCGTTGGGGAACAGATAGCGTATCAAAGTGCCGTCTCCCAGATAGCGAAAGTTGTCCTTATCGTCCAGGCTCCAATATCCGGGAGCACTCTGGCTTCTGCGGTTTCCTTCCTCATCGATAGTCCCGCCCTTGTAAAGCGGCGCATAGCCCTTGCGGTTCTGGTAATTGCTGATGTAGGTGAGCCCTCCCATTTCCGCATAAGCTTCTGCTTTTTTGATCGCCTCTTCCATCTTATCAAATTGATATAGTCGTTCGGTCACGACGTTGCTGTTAACGAAACCGAAGAGAGTTTCACCATCCGCTTCCCAGGTCACATGAAACCATCGCTCTGTTTTTCCGCCCTCTGCAGCTATATAGACGGTTTCCAGGTAATCAAGCCGCTCTCCGTAACCGGCTATTCGAAGGACGGTATCTGTAATGGAGGGACCTGTACGGATGTTGACGGATTCTCTATCGACGAAAAGATAGGTATAAGTGGTGAGGTACTTATCGTACTTCAAAGAAACGGGAAAAGCAGGCTCCAGCAAATTCTCCTCCACAGCCAGTACTTCTCCGGGAGTTACTGCAGGTACATATACTTCCGTTCCCTGGCTATTACCCTCTTCCACTATCGTGGGTGGAATGTTTCCTGAAGCAGGCTGAGGTTCCCGTTGGTCCAGCAGAACTGAGAGCATGAAAACGATCCCGGCTAAAATCACAATCATTAAGATCAGCCAGCGATTTCCCCTCACAATAATCTACCTGAATATGGACTTTCGCTTACTCATGTATTTCAGCAGAGGAAGACCGATCCCGTAGCAGGCTATGGCTTCCCCCAGTGCGACCCAGAGAATGCAGGCCCATAGCGGAACAGGTACCGCGTAGACGTAATAGAGCATAGGGCCAATGATCAGTCCGTTTGCCAGCACGGGGGGCAAGGGTACCAACAATGGCCGACTTCGCAATTTATAAGAGGTAATGGCCGCCAAAAGCGTAGCACTGCTTCCCAGAACCATATCGATCATCCCATTGGGTCCAAGCATATTGGCAATAAAACAGCCTAAGAACAATCCGGGTATGGCCGCCGGAGTCAGCGCAGGAAGAACCGTCAGAGCCTCGGATATGCGAATCTGCATGACTCCGTAAGAAAGGGGCATTAAGAGAAGGGTAAGTGCCGTATATACAGCGGCTATCGCCGCACCGTGAACTAAATACTTTGCTTTCACTTTATGATCTCCTGACTGCTAAAGAACATAGGCCTGCAATAGGATCACCGCAATAAAACTGATCATGGCAAAGGATGCCACTCCATCACGCCAATGGAGGCGCATAGCATTCATGCGTGTCCGGGCATCTCCTCCCCGGTAACATCTCGCCTCCATAGCCATTGCGAGATCCTGAGCTATGCGAAAAGCGCTGATAAACAGCGGAACCAGCAAAGGGATCAGACTCTTGGCACGACGGAGGAGGTTACCCGTCTCAAAATCGGCACCTCTGGCCATCTGCGCTTTCATGATCTTGTCTGTCTCCTCTAAAAGGGTGGGTATAAACCGTAGTGCAATAGTCATCATCATAGACAATTCATGTGCCGGCACTCCAATTCTTCGAAATGGCGAAAGCAGGCGCTCGATGCCATCGGTGAGATTAATGGGTTTCGTTGTCAGAGTCAGCAGGGAGGAACCGATGATGAGAAGCACAAGCCTAAGACCCATGAAGAAGGCATTATAAAGCCCTTCCCTCGTAATGGTCAAAAACCATATTTCCACGAGGGTCTCTCCCTTCGTCATGAACATATTCACTGTAAAGGTAAATATGATAATGAAAAAAATCGGTTTTAACCCTTTAAAAATAAATTGAAGGGGTACCTTGGAGAGGGATATCGTAAAGCCCAGGAAAGCCACGGTTATAGCAAACCCCAAAAAATCCCTGACTAAGAAGAGAGAGATGATGTAAGCGAAGGTGCATATGATCTTCGTCCTCGGGTCCAATCTATGAATTTTGGAATCTCCCGGATAGTATTGTCCTAATGTAATATCCCGAATCATTTTTGTTTTCCAATCCAGCCTGCGATTTCCCGTTCCGCCTCTTCAATGGTCAAAGGCAGGCCTGCAAGGTTGATCCCCCGGCACTTCAGAGACTCTGTAAACTTTGAAGGCGGAGGAAGCTCCAGTCCCATACCGGTCAACTGTTCTGCCTTTGAAAACACCTCTCTCGGTGTACCTTCCATGACCATGCGGCCTTTGTGCATAACCAGCACCTTATCTGTCAAGGCAGCTATATCTCCCATATTGTGAGAGACTAAAATAATCGTATTTCGTTCCTCCCGGTGAACGGTCCGAATCAGCCGCAGGATCTCTTTGTGCGCTTTTGGATCAAGCCCTGCCGTAGGTTCATCGAGGATGAGCACCTTTGGTCTCATTGCGATGACACCTGCAATGGCCACCCGCCTCTTCTGTCCGCCTGAAAGATCAAAGGGAGATCGCTGCCCGATTTCCTCGTAGGAAAGTCCCACAAGCTCCAGTGCCTCCTTTACCCGCTCTGTCGTCTCTTCTTCCGACAGACCAAGGTTCTGAGGTCCAAAGGCCACATCCTTTTCTACTGTTTCTTCGAAGAGCTGGTATTCAGGATACTGAAAGACCAGACCGATGGCCTGACGGATGTCTCTCAGGTTCACGGAAGGATCCGTTATATCCAGCCCATCCACCAGTATAGTGCCGGATTTTGGCTTCAAAAGACCATTCAAATGCTGGATCAGAGTGGATTTCCCTGAGCCTGTGTGGCCGATAATGCCCACAAAGCTTCCGTCCGGGATCTCAAAGCTGATATTCTCCAGAGCCACCGTTTGATATGGCATACCCTCGCTGTATATATGTGTCAGATTCTTGACTTGTATTGGCATAGAAAATCCACCATTTCTTCATCTGTTATCATGTCTGCGGGAACAGGGATGCCTCTGCTCCGCAACCGGTCCGCCAGATCCACGGCAAAGGGTACATCCAGATCCATGCTCCGGATCTCCTCCACCCTGGAAAAAATATCTTTCGGAGGTCCATCCAGCATAACTTTGCCTTTGTCCATGATGATGACCCGCTCAGCTTTTGCTGCCTCCTCCATAAAGTGGGTGATCAGCACGATGGTGATCCCCTCCTTATGAAGCTTTTGGATGATCTCCATAACTTCCTGCCTGCCGTGAGGATCCAGCATGGCAGTCGGTTCATCAAAAATGATGCATTCCGGCCGCATGGCCACTACTCCGGCTATGGCAATCCTCTGCTTCTGTCCTCCGGAAAGCAGATGAGGAGCTTTTTTCCTCTCTTCATACATATTCACTGCGTAGAGAGATTCATCTACCCGACGTCTTATTTCCCCCGGTTCAACTCCAAGGTTCTCCGGTCCAAAAGCTACATCATCCTCTACTATGGAGGACACCAGTTGATTGTCCGGATTTTGAAACACCATGCCGGCAGACTGGCGTATCTCCCAGATTTTATCAGGATCCTTCGTATCCCAGCCTTTAACATAAACCCAGCCCGCCGTAGGTATGAGCAGGCCGTTGATATTCTTGGCGAGAGTAGACTTTCCCGATCCGTTTCTTCCGATGATGGCATTAAAACTACCGGGGCGGAATTGCAGACTCACATGATCTACCGCAGGCTCTTCAGGTACAAGATCCTCTCTCTTATATTGGAACACCAGATCTTCTATGGAAATAATGGGGTCCATCTATTCTTTCACTCTCTTTTCCGCTTCTGCAACCAGCCAGTCGCAGGTGTCGAAAAACACCTTACTCATGGTGCTGTCGTTGAAGTCCAGCTTAAACTCTATGCTGCTTAAGTAGGTAAAGTACTCTTTCAGAACCCAGGTCATCGTTGTATCCGGTTCTGCCAGAAGGAAGTTCTGATAAGCTGTTCTGGCTGCTTGAGAAAACTCTTTCGTTGTATAATCGAACACAGGCGTGTTGGTGGTTCCCATCAACATGGTATTCAGGTGGCTCGTATAGATCCACATAGCATGCCCTACCAGGCGTTCATTGTCCGGATTAGCTTTTATAAGCTTCTCCGCCTCAAGTGTTCTGGCCAACAGCTCTTCCCAGCTTATAGCTAACGTGGCGTTTTCTGAAGTGGGTTTGTCGATCAGCTCTGCTGAGAGTTGGAAAAGTTCCTTCAGGGGTTCCGAGATATACTCACCGTACTTTTCAATAAGCATCGGATAATCCACTCTCAGTACCGGTGCACCCTCGTAAACCCGTATCGTGAGGCAACCGGCTTTGATATTGTCATAGTATGATTTGAGCTCGCTGTTCTGGATCTTTTCCTCGTCGATAAGACCTGTTTCGGTACTGAGATAAACACTCAGTTCCTGTATCGTTGTCTTATCCTTGTTTTGTGTAATATAATCCAACAGGTATTCCCGGTAGGCCTCAACCATATCCGTTGCAACGTCTTTGCTAACGTTTGCAATGTTGGTATCTAAAAATTCAGCATTTTCACGTATGTTCTCTGCAGTAGCTGTATTGGTAATCAGAATGGCAAACTCCGACTGGATTGTTTCCTTGTCCGCACCGCAACCGGAAGCAATGAGACTCATTACAAGAGCAATTAATAAAACTGCTGCGGTTTTATACATCCGGCAGTCCTCCTATGTCATGAATATTGGGATTCGATAGTATTTAATTATACCCTATTAGGAATTGGAATTCAAGGAAAAGGAATGGTATGTGCAAATGGCAGCACAGCCCACATAATCAAAGAGCAAACCAAAGGTAATCATCATCACTCAATGACATCTCCGGCAATTCATCACCTGATGGTGTAAAGCGTAATATGTTATTATCCTGGTCCACCCGTACTCCATCCGGTGCATATCCGGTTATAACGTAGAAAAGCAGTAAGTCTTTCGTCGCCTCGTCGATCAAAGACTTATGAACTAAAAAACGAATATTCACTTCCTCAAAGTACAAGTCGTACACACAGCCGAGATACCGATGCAGTTTCATTTCATCTCATTGCTCCTCATAATATTATATGCTTACAATACTAATATTCCACTACATGCGGAACATATTACAGCCAAATTTTAATTGAATTCAGCTGTACAAGGTTTCCTTTTAGAAAATAAAACATGCGTCGCTAAGGAGGAGAGCCTCCGCAATGCGGAGGCTCCTCTCTGTAATGTTTCTTAATCAATATGATTCGTGATGCAATTATTGCCTTCACTCTTTTTATCAGCCAAGTACCTTTTTGATCACATCCAGGTCTTTATTCTGGAATATGCCCGAAAGGATCGGCTCCTTGCTTGCTGCGCCGTTTTGCTTCCTGGTAGCTTCAATGCTCTGATCCAGCATGGATATGGTATTTTCCTCCGGTTCGCTTTTCCCGTTCTTAAAAAATGCCAATGATCTGTAATAACCTTTGTACTTGACTGGATTTATCAGCAAACTGGCACCTTCAGAAGCAATGCGTTTTCCCTCTTGCAGAACGTCCATTCCGGAAGCATTTTCCAGGTAAACAACTTCCACCTTGTCAGAGTACTGTGCACTGACCTTCTTATTATTTGTAACAACGATCCTTTTCATATTCCTATCCCCTTTCATACTCAATTTTGAAACTGTAACCTCTTATCTTGATTACATACTACGCGGTGTACCATGATTGACGGCAACACACAAAAACAAAAAAAGGTGAAGTGGGGTTCATCTTTTTCAAAAATTGACAAAAAACTGAAGGGTGGTTATACTGAAGCTGAGACAGATTGGCTTTCTATCCGGAGGGAAGGACAATGAAAATTGGTACCTTTGCGAAAAAATTCAATCTAAATACCAGTACCGTAAGATTTTATATTAATAACGGGCTCTTGACACCTGATCGTGAAGGGGGTCAATATACATTCGATAAAGAATGCGTTTCCAATATGGAAAAGATCCTCAAGTATAAGAGGTACTATTTTACTTTAGAGGAGATACAACTCCTGTTCTTTTTGGAAAAGGCATCCCGCTTTCAGGATGAGATCGTGTTGGAAGTCTGTGCGGATATGATGCGCAGCAAGAGAAACCATCTGATCGAGGAAAGAGACAATCTGGCTAATTTCATCCGTGAGATCGATAAGGAAATCGAAGAACTCCAGACCCATGCTCCAAGTGACAACACTCCTTGCGGTGTCCCTTTTCTCTTTATTCCCTACTTGTACTGCCCACGATGCCATATACCTCTGCGTCTGGATTCCGCCAGCCTGTCAAAGGGAAATATCCAACAGGGTATCCTGTCCTGTGAATGTTCCTATTCTGCTACCATAAGCGATGGTATTATCCTTTGTCAGGACATCACAGAGGAAACACCCTTTCGGGCCTTTGAAAATGTGGAATCCGTTATGGCCATGAAGGACCAGTTCAGCCCGGCCTACAGAAAATTGATCACAAAAGCCTATGTATGGATGTATCATCGTATAACCAGCTCTTTGCATGATGGGAACTGCTTTATGACCGGTCCTTTTACCTTTAATTTCGTGCTGGAATATATGAGCAAACTGGGCAAAAACAATACCTTCATCATACTGGATCCCTCACTCAAACGGATCCACAAATTGAAAAAGTATCTGTCCTTCCGTGATTCCAATTTTGTTTTTATCGTGGGCAAGCCCGAAGACCTTCCTGTAAAAACAGGCACAGTGGATTTCTTCATCGATGATTACTCAACGGTGAATTCGCTCTTTACATACAACAACTTTGCCACAGAGATGATTTCTCCGCTTCTCAAACCCGGCGGTGAAGTAGTGGGGATATTCACATCTTATCAGAGAGCGCCAAGAAGTATTTGCAACTTTAAAAAAGATCATCCTGATTTCAAGCCGGAGAAGATGACATTTGCAGGCCTCAAGCAGCAATGGTCCTGTAGCGGAGTTAAAATAACAGAAGTAAAAAGCTCCGGTACAACAACACCCGGGGAGCTTCATTTTCCTCAGAATGCACAAGGCGAAGTGATAGAAGTATTCGGTTATCATGGAAAAAAGAGCAAATAGAAATCTATTTGCTCTTTAATTCGTCCATGAGTTCTTTTACGAGTTCTTTAACAGGTACTATTTTCTTGATTCTATGCACGTTGCTCCCGGCAAAAATCAATCCTTCATCTACATTGCCCTTTACAGCATTGATTAGAGCAACCGAAATGCAATAAGGAGCTTTTTTTGGGTTGCAGCCCTTCAGGCATTGGAAGCACCCCTTTATTTCATCACCCTGTTGGCTGACTTTTTGAATAAATTTATTGTTGAGTGCCCGCCCCGGCATACCCACCGGACTCTCGATGATGACGACATCGCTTTCTTCTGCATTGACATAAGCCTCTTTAAACCTTATATCCGCATCGCATTCATCGGTGGTGACAAAACGTGTTGCCATCTGAACCCCGCTGGCCCCTGCCTTCAGGCAATCTGCGATATCAGCACCTGTAAAGATTCCCCCCGCAGCGATGACCGGTATCTGACCGATCACTTCTCTTACAATAGAAAGCACCGAAGGTTTATTCTCTGATGTGAGGTCTTTGCGGGAAAACCCAAGATGGCCACCTGCTTCTGGTCCCTCTACTATCATGAGATCCGCCGCTCTGCCATAATGCTGGTCCCAGTACTTCGTTATGAGCTTTGCCGCCTTAGCGGAGGAGACAATGGGTGCAATACGCGTTTTGCTTCCTTCTACAAACTTAGGCAGATCAAGAGGAAGACCTGCACCGGAAATGATGAGATCAATGCCTTCCTGTACGGCAGCACGGGCCATTTCTTCATAATTGTTCACGGCCACCATGAGATTGACTCCGATTATTCCTTTTGGTGCCAGTTGCCTTGCTTTTCTTATTTCATTCTTCAGTGCACGTAAATTCGCTTTTAATGTATCCCGGATGAAATCCGGTTCTCTGTAGCCAATATCAACACCTGCGATGACACCAACGCCACCTTCATTTGCAACAGCGGCTGCAAGCCGGGACCCGGAGATGCCCACACCCATACCACCCTGTATAATCGGGATATCTGCAATCAAGCCACCAATATTCAGCTTTGGAATCTTCATTATATACCTCTGTTTCTATGTCTTGCCCATCAATTAACGGATCCGATTTCCATTAATAAGGTCTTTTCATCGTAGCACAAAAGATACTACTATACAAACATAATATTAGCCCTGGTGCGTCTGCTGTAGTATAATTGATTGTACTTTAGCAATCAACTGTTAAAAGGAGCCTCTCACTTGCAAACAAGAGTAAACACCAATAATGGCGATGACCTGTCTGTTTTAGGTTTTGGCTGTATGCGGTTTCCGACAAAAAATGGCATCATCGACGAAGAACGATCCATAGCTATGATACGGGACGCCGTTGATAAGGGCGTGAATTATTTTGATACCGCTTACATTTATCACAATGGGAAAAGTGAGTCCCTGTTAGGGAAAGC
>Ga0123334_1004033_pt1 | contig 15299 bp, 15 predicted proteins | sample BiotimSIPDNA_FD_89706 | JGI IMG/M metagenome (GOLD analysis project Ga0123334, IMG submission 89706) | Anaerobic biogas reactor microbial communites from Washington, USA - Biogas_R1 time_0 SIP DNA | ecosystem: Engineered > Bioreactor > Anaerobic > Unclassified | place: Washington, USA... | reverse complement strand
CAAACTGTTCAGCTATCCCACCCTTATTGGTAAAAATCAAATCCTTTGTCTGTACTGGTTTTACCGATGACAAACCAAGCTGTGCAGAAATCAGGCCGACATCAAGCATGGGCGCCTTGAAAAATTTTTCATTGGATTAAGCGAAGGTTATTATGTTCTGCAAAAGCACGTACCAGTCATGTCTTTCCTGTCTGACGCGCCCCACGAATTACCAGGGGTTTCCGGTTGTGACTCCCAAGCCATGCATTAAGTATAGTTGATGCAAAACGATCCATGTTTTACTTTATATACCTTAATTTAATATCAGCAAAATAACTATCTCGATTTATTATGAAAATTGTAATAAAATAACGCGTTGATTTTGTCAATTGTTAATATTTTAACGCTATGTATTGGTAGTCAGACGAGCAGATTTCCGGGCCTTTGCCTTTGCTTTTCTGTTTACATAAAAAATAAGTATCCTTATTATGGCAAACCCGGCAATAAAGGGGACAAAAAACAGGACAGGGTTTTTTGTGCGCATATAGGTAATCCCGCCGACAAGAAAAGTTGCGCCTATAATCACAGACCCTATGTAATCATAAACCTTAAAATCAAAATCACCCGGCTTTTTTACAAACGAAATAAAACGCATAATTCTAAAGCGTCTTGAAATCAATATAATCAGGGCGCCTATAAGGGTGGAAACAAGAGATATGATCTTCACATGTTCAAACCTTGCCTCTAGTATCATGGGGAAAAGTATCCCCACAATACCTACAAAAATAATAAGCACTATTGTTATGCTGATTAAAAAACTTATTATCTTACTGACCATCCGGTTTTCTAACAGGTTTTTCATTGCTGACGCCCCGTATAAAGTATTTTACCTCATGTTTTTAGGGATTTTACACCTATTTTTTGTATATAACCAGAAGAATAAACTCATGATGCCAAGCAGCATATTGATAACACCAAGCACTACAATCCGGTTGCTCCAGTCCATGGAGATAATCACAAGGCCGATACTGCCCAGGGTACCCATGAAGCAGAACATAAGGGATGAGGCAGAGCCGGTATTTTTATCCTGCTGTTCAATCAGAAGATTCATTGATGGAGGTCTCTGAAGCGCAAACGCAGCGCTGCCCACAGCTATTGATCCAAGGAACAGCATTGGGTGTAACCCGCCAAAAAGTATGGTGAGTATACCGCTTGCAATACTCAATGCAAAACTCCCTGTAATAATTGTAAGCGGCTTTATGAACTGAGAAATGCGTATATATGCTATGGCAACAAGAACGCTTATTGCTGCATTGGTTGCAAAATAGTAGCTGTATGCCTGCTCGCTTAAACCGAATGTCTGCTGAAAGATAAAGGATGATATGCCTACAAATGCCATCATACCCAGCGGGGCAAATGAGAACAATAAAACAAGTCTTGCAAAGGATGGGTTAAAAAGCACAACAAACAGCTTCCCAAGCGAGGCCGGGATGCTGTCTTTTGATAGATCAGTATTGGTCTCTTTGTAGAAAAGGCCGAAAATCAGGGTGATAACCCCCAGAAAAGCGAGCACTACAAATGCCCCCCGCCATGAGGTGAATTTCAGTATCCATGCGCCAAGTATAGGGGCTGTTACAGGCACAAACCCTGTTAATGCCCCTATAATGGCAAAGGCCTTTTCCTTTTTTTCAGGCGGGAAAAAGTCCTTAATGATTGCAGTTGAAACTGCCATGCCCCCTGCGCAGCCTATTGCCTGAAAGAGCCTTGAGATAATCAGAAAATATATTGTTGTACTGATTGCACAGGCAGCACTTGCGGCTACATAGAGTGTAAGAGATACCATAATAACGGGTTTACGGCCGAACCTGTCAGACAGGGAACCGAAAAACAGCCCGCTGATACTGATGACAAAAAAGAACCCTGACATTGTGAGGTTAACCAGCTCAATGGTGGTGTTCAATTGATCTTTGATAGAGGGAAGGGCAGGCATATACATATCTGTGGCCATCATGGGAAAGGCAGTGAGTATCGATACAAATACCATCATGACACCAACACTCAACTGTCCTGAATTTATCTCATTCTGATTAATGGATATATTTTCATTACTCATATTTAACTCCGAAAAAACAAGCCGACCTGTTATTAAAAGTGCTGCCGGAGTATCTGTATTTATTTTTTTGATAATGCATTAACAGCGGGTTAGCATAAAAATAAAGATGTAAAACAAAAACTCTTAATATGGAAACACCCTTTATAGAAATGATACTCTTTATCGGTTGTTATTTACTCTAAATTATTAATAAAACTCAAAATACCGGGCAGGAGTATATGTGATACGCGGGAAGGTGTCAACAGGGAACAATTGCCAGTATTTCCACTGTTAATTTTTCTTCCTTATTTTTTAAAAGAAAGATTGCTTAAGATATCATCAAAAATAGACAAAACCCGATATTTTGGTTATTATTCAATCCTCAATTAGTTATACAACAGATAATACATTTATTGTAATATGTCATGGGGTCGCTCTATGCGGCTATTCTGACAGGGTAGATTTTAAAGTTTAACAACGGAGACATATCATGAAAAAAGCTATTAGGATTATGACCCTTTTTCTGTTTCTTTTATTACCCTTATACACCTTTGCGCAGGGAGGATTTGAGATGGATACGATAAAGACATCACAGGGAAATCTGGAAATCACATTTATCGGTCATGGCACCCTTATGTTTTCGTTCGATGGCAGGATCATTCATGTGGACCCCTGGACCGAATTCACGGATTATGAGGATATGCCCAAGGCAGATATAATACTTGTTACCCATGACCACTATGATCACCTTGATAAAAAGGCGATAGCAGCCCTCAAAAAGGATGGGACACAGATCATTTTAAATGAGGCAGGTAATAAACAGCTTGGTGAAGGGACCATAATGAAAAATGGTGATGTTAAAATCCTGTCAGGTTTGAAGATAGAGGCGGTGCCGGCCTATAATATAGTGCATAAAAGGGATGCAAATAATCCATTTCACCCAAAGGGGGTAGGCAATGGTTACGTAATTACTTTTGGTGACAAAAGGGTATATGTGGCTGGTGACACTGAAAATACACCTGAAATGAAGGCGATAAAGGGCATTGATATTGCATTTCTGCCCATGAACCTGCCCTATACCATGACACCAGAAATGGTTGCGGATGCGGCAAAGGTATTGAAACCAGCTATCCTCTACCCATATCATTATGGAGAGACAGACACCTCAAAGCTCATTGATCTATTGAAGGATGAAAAAGGGATAGAGGTCAGGATAAGGAAGATGAAATAAAAACGGGGCGAAAGGCTCAGGGCACAGGGCGCAAGGAAAAGCAATAAAAACACTTACCATGAAGAGAATCCGCCTTTCCATCCTCCATAGCAGGCTACTGCGGCGGACGGGCGCTAAAAGCCACGGTGGGACAGGGGGCTCAAGGCACAGGGAAGAAAGACCTTGAACCTTGTGCCCTGAGCCTTGAGCCAGTCTGTTATGTAGAGGTTAACCCTCCATTAAGTCTAAACTCTTCTTTTCCAAGTATATCATGGAGGTGCAGGATGCCCCTGAGCCGCTTTTCATGGTCAATGATCACAAGGTGTGTTATCTGATAAAGCTCCATTATACCTAAAGCCTCTGCGGCTGATATGTTTTCATCGATTGACCTGGGCGAAGGGGTCATGATCTCATCCACAGTAAGAGAATAGATATTTTCCTGCCTCATTAAGGCCCTTCTCAAATCACCATCAGTCAGTATGCCTGCAACACGCATCTCTTCATCCACAACTACTGTAACACCGATATTCTTTGAATCTATCTCAACTATGGCATCATAAACCGATGTACCTGTTTTTACTGTTGGCACACTATCTCCTGTGAACATGACCTCTTTCACCTTTGTGCCCAGCCTTTCACCAAGAGTTCCTCCAGGGTGAAACCGCTTAAAATCCTTTTGCCCGAACCTCCTCATCTTCATCAGGACAACGGCCATTGCGTCCCCCATAGCAACTGCTGCTGTTGTGCTGGTTGTTGGCGCCATTGTTTCAGGGCATGCCTCCCTTGCAACCTTTACATCTATAACAACATCGCTCATGTGCGCCATTGGCGATTCAGTATCGCCTGTAAGACATATTATCTTAGCACCCATATCCTTTTTTATCATGGGTAATATCTTGTTTATCTCATGGGTATGTCCACTGTTTGATATGGCGAGTACAACGTCATCCCTTGTTACCATACCCAGATCGCCATGAAGAGCCTCTGCCGGATGCATAAAAATGGAGGGTGTGCCTGTGCTGCTCAGGGTTGACGATATCTTTCTGCCTACCAGCCCTGACTTACCAATTCCTGTAATTATCACCCTTCCCTTTGACTTTACCATTAACTGTACTGCCTTTTCAAACTCAGGGCCAACCTTGTCTATAAGGTCAAGTATACCCTGGGCCTCTATTTTCAGCACATCTTTTGCCTGTTCAATTATTGTATCCATCTTTTCCTTCTAAAATATACTCCGTTTTCAACAGGTTACATCAAGTGCAACCAGGATGAAATCTTTATCATGATAACCTGCGCTTCACAAGGTTTAATTTAAAGGGGTAGTTTGCTTACAATAACACATGCAGAGACAAGGCATGCCGTGTCTCTACATCCATGCTACCTTTGTTTTCTTGATCAACACAGGCTATTCCCCGATCCAGAATCTTTCCAGCGCTCTTTCCAGTTCTTCCTTTGTTTTTACTTTTACAGGTTGCCAGTTCACAGGGAAAAGGGATTTGTATCTGTGCTCCCTGTACCTCTCATCCACAAGGATCACCACACCCCTGTCTGTTTCAGAGCGGATTACCCTGCCAGCAGCCTGCAACACCCTGTTTATACCGGGGTAAAGGTATGCATATTCATAACCTGCCTGATCTGTCTCATTGAAATAATCACGAATAATATCCCTTTCAGGCGAGATACCTGGTAGACCTACGCCATAAATTACAGCCCCTGAAAGCCTTTCTCCAGCCAGATCAATCCCCTCCCCAAATATCCCCCCCATAACAGCAAAACCTAAAAGGGCGTTTTCATTACAGACTGAAAAGCGACTCAAAAAATTGTCCCGCTCCTCCCCTGTCATGCCCTGGTTCTGGATAATGATCTCAAAACCCTTATCTTCAGCCTCAAAAAGCGAGATGATCATCTGCATGTAGGCATATGATGGAAAAAAGAGGAGATAATTTCCCTTTCGTGTATCAATAACAGGGTTAATAAGGGCTGCGGCGTTCGTCTTTGTGGACTCCCTGTTTTTGAACAGGGTCGAGATACCGCTGTAAATAATAAGACAGAGGTTTTCGGGAGGAAAGGGCGAGGCTATCTCCAGGTTTCTTGTGTTTGCCGCACAGCCGAAGAGCCTTTTAAAATAGCCTGAAGGAGACATGGTAGCGGAAAAAAATACAGCGGCCCTGTTTTTGCTGAATGTCCTCTCAAGCCTCTTTGAAGGGTCTATGCAGAAGAGCTTTACCCTGAAATCCTTATCCATGATCTCAAATATGGTTCTGTAGGTTTCATCATATTCCTCGAGTATCCTGGCAAATGTCCTTACATTAAAATAGAGATCAAGAATGGTATCCTTTGATGGAGACTCTATATTGAGTGCAAACCACTCTTCACACTCCTTGATAAGGCCCCTTATGGAAGGCACAAGGGAAACGGGCGCATCTGTCTCTACAATCAACTTTTTCCCATTTTCATCGCACCTTTTCTTGAGTTTATTGAGGGCTGTATTTATGCCACCTATCTTTTTATAAATAGCGGGCAGTTCTTCCCTGTTTATCTCCTTTCTCGTATCGAGGAAGGTCTGTTTGAATATCTCAGCGGAAAACATCTCACGTGACCTGTCCACCAGATTATGGGCCTCATCCACAAGAAGGATAAAGTCGTTTTCCTCCTCCAGAAAAAATCTTCTCAGGTACACCCGCGGGTCAAATACATAATTATAATCGCATATGATGACATCCGCTATGAGCGATAGACCAAGGCTGAACTCAAATGGGCACACCTTATTTTCTTCTGCTATTCTTGCAATAACATCCCCTGTGAAATCGTCCTCATGAAAAAATCTCTCCTCTGCCTCATCAACCCTGTCAAAATATCCCTTTGCATATTCGCACTCATCCGGAGAGCATGCTGCATCAGGCTTGAAACAGATCTTGTCCTTTGTGGTTATCACAAGGGTCTTGATCCTTAACCCCTTTTCCCTCATTTCATTGATGGCTGCACAGGCTGAATCCTTTCCGGTGCTCCTTGCTGTAAGATAAAAGAGCTTTGATGAAAGGCCTTCGGCCATGGCCTTGATTGCAGGAAACAGGGTTGACATGGTCTTCCCTATGCCGGTTGCAGCCTGAATAAGTATTTCCCTTTTCTGATGGATTGCCCTGTAAACCTCAACTGCCATCTCCCTCTGGCCCGGCCTGTAATTCGCAAATGGGAATTCAAGCGCCTTTATTGAACTGTTCCTAATCTCCCACCATTTTTCAAGGTCGGTTATCCGCTTCAGATAATGGGAAATCAGCTTACAAAAAAAGTCTTCAAGCTCTTTCCGGTTAAATAGATTTATGATCTCTTTTTGTTTTCCTGAATCGAGCTGGTAATAGGTAAGCTGGCCTGATATCTCATTAAGCCCTTCCTGCATGAGCCAGATGTAGCAGTATATCTTAAGCTGGGCCCAGTGGGTGGGATTAGTGAATTCCTCATAATACTCCAGCCCTCTTGTGGTGGTTTTTATCTCCTCAATTATTATCCGGTCTGTGTACCGGAATATGCCATCCATACGGCCTGTTACCTCAAGGATATGGTTCTCGGTTTCAAATTCTCTTTTTATTGAAACCTCACCTGTGTACTCGGCTGGTCTTGATTTCTGTATCTTCTGGTGGGCGCGTATTGCATCAACCGGGTTGATCTGCGCAAATGTATCAAAGGAGAGGTCTCCTCCCCTGTATGAATATTCAACAAGGTTCCTTACTGATACACTTATCTTTTTTTTCAATTGATTTCCTCTGTCTGACCTTAAATCCTGGATCATAGGTGATTTCTGATTCGGAATATCTCATATCCCGAAAAAGAATCAACCCCTTGTATTAAAAAAGTCTTTCGGCTATTATGCCGCTTTAATCTCAATAAAAGGACTTTAATATGAAAATAAGCCAGTTACCAGAAGATATACGAAAATATATAATGCCATCCCCAAACGGCGCCATGTCATACAGGTGCCTTGGATGCAATAACCATTTTGGAATAGACGAACTGCTCTATACCTGCCCTGAATGCGGCACGGTTCTAATGCTTGAGGATACCTCCTTTGACCGCTACAAGGAGATAAGCGGTGAGATGTGGAGGAAGATATTTGACTACAGGTCAATGATATGTGACCCGCCCCTTAAAGGCATCTTCAGGTTTTATGAGTTCATAGCGCCTGTCATACCGCTTGATAAAATAGTATACCTTGGAGAAGGTCACACGCCTGTAGTAAAGGCAAACAGCAGACTCAGGGATATTGTGGGCAGGAATTTTTTTTTCAAGGATGACGGCCTCAACCCCAGCGCCTCTTTTAAAGACAGGGGCATGGCCTGTGCCATGAGTTATATTAACTATTTTGCATCAAAGAACAATGTAGACAAGATACTTGCCATATGCGCATCCACCGGTGATACTTCCGCTGCTGCTGCCCTTTATGCAAGCTACATGGGTGAATTCTTAAAATCAGCAGTTATTCTGCCCCAGGGAAAGGTCACACCGCAGCAGCTTGCACAACCACTTGGCGCAGGCGCAAAGGTGCTGGAGATCCCCGGTGTGTTTGACGACTGCATGAAGGTGGTTGAGGCCCTTGCCGAGAACTATCATGTTGCGCTTCTTAACTCCAAAAACAGTTGGCGCATACTGGGGCAGGAATCATACTCATATGAGATAGCCCAGGCATTTGACTATGAGGTGGGTGACAAGGTGATTGTCCTTCCTATTGGTAATGCCGGAAACATTACGGCTGTCATGAGCGGATTTTTAAAATTTTATAAAGCAGGCGTTATAAAAAATCTTCCAAAGATAATAGGCGTTCAGTCAGAACATGCTGACCCGGTCTACAGATATTATCTGGAAGGGAACCCTGATAAAAGGGTGTTTAAAGCTGTGAATGTAAAGGCCAGCGTTGCACAGGCCGCCATGATTGGTAACCCTGTCTCAATGCCCAGGGTAATAGAGGTGGCAAATGCATACAATAATGCAACCCCTGAAAGAAAGGTGTTTGTCGTTCAGGTAAAAGAGCAGGAGATAATGGACTCAATGATCATGGCAAACAGAAACGGCAATGTGGTCTGTACCCAGGGAGGCGAATCCATGGCCGGTATGAAAAGGGCAGTGGAGCTCGGGATCGTGAAAAAGGATGAGATAGGCATCCTTGATTCAACTGCACATATGTTAAAATTTTTAAGTTTTCAGGAAAAGTATTTTAATGATTCATTTGAACCTGAATTCAATGTGAAACCTGTTCAGGAGCTGAAAAATTTCCCAATGTTCGTAAAACCCTCTACCCTTGAGATATTCCCTTCACCTGGAAGGCCTCTTTCAGGAAAGGAGATGGATAAATTCGTTGACAGTATGAGCACTGAAATAGCCGGTATTCTCGGACTGGAAAAGAGATAGATGAATATCCTCTTTGTATGTACCGGTAACATAAGCAGGAGCTTTCTGGCAAAGGCCATCCTGCTTGATGAGGTCAGAAAAAACAGTATAAAGGGTGTGGAAATCTCCTCTGCCGGTACGGGTGCCTTTCCGGGCACGCCGGCAGACCCTGAAATGGTAAAATTCCTCATAGATAAAAAAATCCCTGTGCCCGGGCATGCCTCTAAACTTGTAACCTATGAAGATATAAAATGGGCGGACATGATCCTTGTCATGGATAGAACCCACTATAACCATATAATAAAAACATGGCCTGAATCAGCCGGAAAGATGGAAATGCTGGGCAAGTATATCTCCCCTGACCACCCTGATGATGAGATAATAGACCCCTATGGCAGGTCTCCCTACCATTACAGGCTTGTGCAGTCACAGATCCTGCTTGCAGTATCCAATCTGGTCAAGGCCATTACACAGAGGAAACAATCGTGATCAGGTTCAATTTTATAATGGTGGACCGGACAAGGGCATCATATATCAGGGAAGGGGAGGAGGAGTACCTTAAGCGCCTTAAACGATTCGTTAGTTATAAATGGACAGAGGTGAGGCCTGTAAAAATCACCAGGGGCATCTCAGATGAGGAGGTTATCCGCAAAGAGGGTGACCATATCATTGAAAAGATCGAACATGGCGATTACCTGATAGCCCTGGATAAAGGGGGTAAGCAATACAGTTCCGAGGGGTTTGCCTCTCTGATAAAGAAACTGTCTGATGAAAACAGGGGCCAGGTCTGTTTTATAATAGGCGGCCCTCTGGGATTATCAGAAGATGTTAAAAAAAGGGCTGATCAGACTCTCTCTCTATCTGAATTGACCCTTACCCATGAGATGGTCAGGCTGATCCTTACTGAACAGATTTACAGGGCATTTACAATATTGGAGAGGCACAAATACCATAAATAGAAAAACAGGATCGTTATCGATCTTTTATATGGCTGAACTTGCCTCAAGGGCCAGTTTTATCTTGTTCTTAAGCTCTGTCAGATCAAAGGATTTGATGACATAAAAATCCGCGGCAATGGATTTCATGTCTTCCTTGAATGTATCGTATGCTGTACAGAGTATGACAGGCAGTTCATAAAATTTATTACGTATATCCTGAAGCAGATCAAGCCCGTTATAGTCCACCATTTTTATATCAAGCACAACAAGGTCAGGTTTTTCAGACTCTATCTTTTCCAGCAGCATATACCCGCTGTCAGCAGTGGTAATTTCATAGCCTGCCTCTGCCAGCTCTTCTGAGTAGAGAAAGCGGATATGCTCTTCATCATCAACTATCAGTATCTTGGCCATCGAATCCTCCCTTACAAAGCAGTAATAATGGGATCACATGAGAACAGACTGTTTAAATTATACATCTGGAAAACAGGAGAATCTAAAAAGTACTGCATTTTTACCATATTTTCCCGGATGATGCAAATAATTTCATTGTCCTGTAATAAAAGGTCAACCCGGAAGCAGGTTAAGTCCTCAATTTACTTAAGTCCCTTGCCCCAATTTATACTTTCCTCCAGTCAGATAGGCAGTTCACCAGTTCATACGGACCTTTATTCCCCTCTCTGAGAGATATTCCTTTATTTCTCTTATTGTATACTCATTAAAATGGGTCATGGATGCTATCAGTGCCGCATCAGCCCTGTCATCATCAAGCACCTGAAAAATATGTTCGGGGGTGCCTGCGCCGCCCGAAGCAATTACCGGGATGCCTACATTTGAAGATATGAGACTGTTCAGCTCAAGCTCATAACCCTCCTTCGTACCGTCTGCATCTATGGAATTAAGGCATATTTCACCGGCACCAAGGCCTTCACCTTTTTTTGCCCAGAGAAGTGCATCAAGTCCCATATGTCTTCTGCCGCCGTTTATGACAACCTCATACCCGCTGGGGATATTTTCGGAGACAGGCACCTTTTTGACATCCATTCCAAGTACGATACACTGACTTCCAAAGGCATCAGCCCCCTGTGAGATAATCTCAGGATTCTGCACTGCAGCGGAATTAACGCTGATCTTTTCAGCGCCTGCAAGCAGAACTCTTCTCATCTCTTCAACTGTTTTTATACCCCCTCCCACTGAAAAGGGTATAAAGATTTTTTCGGCCACCTTTTTTACTGTCTCTATCATGATATCGCGGCCCTCACTTGAGGCGGTAATATCATAAAAGACTATTTCATCAGCCCCGTGCAGGTAATACTGGTAGGCTGTTTCTACCGGATCACCTATATCGACATTGCCCTTGAATTTTACACCCTTTGTAAGCCTTCCATCCTTTACATCCAGGCAGGAGATTATCCTTTTACTCAACATTTTATTTCCCGCTCCACTTGCAAAAATTTTCAAGGATTTTAAGCCCCGGTCTGCCGCTCTTCTCAGGGTGAAATTGCACTGCAACAAGATTGCCAGAGGTTAATACAGAGGTGAATCGGATCCCGTATAAGGTCTCACCTAAGATATTATCAGGGGATGAAGGCGCAGGGTAATATGAGTGGACAAAATAGAACTCAATATCCTCCGCCACCCCGTCAAATAGAGGATGAGGCTTTTTTAATTTTATACTGTTCCACCCCATATGAGGCACCTTCAGTTTTCTACCTTCAGTGTCCTTGAGGTCATCCGGGAATTTCAGCACATCCCCTTTTACAAGTGAAAGACACCGGGTATTATTCTCCTGGCTTGATTCGAGTATGATCTGAGTGCCAAGGCAGATGCCAAGCACCGGTTTACCTGACTCAAATACCTCTTTTAATGCAATATCGAGCCTGTTTGCCTTCAGGTCACTGATGGCCTTTCCTGCTGCCCCGACACCGGGGAAAATAACCCTGTCTGCATCCAGAATTTTTTTAAAGTCGGATGTAATTAAGGAACTCACACCAATGAAATCAAGTGCCCTTTTTACACTTGTCAGATTTCCGGCATTATAATCAATAATCGCTATCATCTATGCCACACTCCATAGCTTAACTTTATCAGGTATAAATGTATTTCTTGTCAATGCTTTTATGATTTTTTCAAATCAAAGGGAAATGAATCAGTACAGACTAAAGACTAAAACAACCCGGGATGTTTTTTTATCTCCTGTTCCACCTTTTTGGGATCAGAGGCATTATAAAGGGCAATGCTGTGCAGATGGTCAAGGCTCTCAGGGTCTATCTTTGTAAACACAATAGCAGATGTTACATCATCAATCCTTACTATCTTGCCTTCTACCGAAACAACAGGGGCCTCATCATTATCCCCGAGCATTATTTTCAGGAGACATTTATCCCCGGTATTTGCGTTGACGCTTGTGGGGAGCAGACACCCTCCTATACTGAGATTTATCAACTCTTCTATCATGTATGTACAACCGTTGACAGATAATTCAGACTTCATTCTATAGTAAAAACGTGTAAACTTTCTATTTTCAGAGCCCATATCTCTCCCTGTCCATTTGAATTTAACACTGTTTCAGGCAGCCATTTCAGTATAATTTTAAAAGTTCTATTTACTTCATAAATGCAATATGTTAACAGAAATATCATATTCTTGCCCTAACAGTAAAGAACATAGTTTAAAAATATCAGAAAGAATAACAGTGCGAATTTCAGGAGAAGAGATGTCATTAACAAAAACAGAGATTGTGGAGAATCTGGTTAAAATTGGTTTTAATCGTAAAAAGGCAGTACAGATGCTTGAAAACCTTTTGGAGATCATAAAAAGAGATCTGGAAAACGGTGAAGATGTGCTGATTTCAGGTTTTGGCAAATTCAGCATAAAAAATAAAAAAGAGCGCAGAGGCAGGAACCCGGCAACAGGCGATGACCTGATTCTGGGAAAAAGAAAGGTTATAACCTTTAACTGCTCTTCGGTTTTAAGGGAGAGGTTTAATAAATAGGGTCAGCTCAAAATTCGTTTTTCAATGCCCCGCAGCTCAATCAGATATTTATAAAATCTTATAACGGCTTCGGGGCTGTTTATTTTATGAGTGATGCCATGCAAGTGAAACAGATGATAAGCCAGGCCAGAAAGACCATATCAAAATACAATATGATCCGAAAGGGAGATCGTATCGTAGTTGCCGTTTCAGGAGGGGCGGACTCCATATGTCTTTTGGACATACTGGCCGCTCTTTCAAATGAACTGGATCTAACTCTTATAACAGCCCATTTTGAACATGACTTCAGACCTCTGGAAGACCCTTTTGAAACCGCACTTACAGAGGAACATTCAAGATCATTAAATCTACCCTTTGAGACAGAAAAGGCATCGGGCCTTGATTTAAGCGCCTCTTCCCTTGAAGAAAAGGCAAGGGAACTCAGATATGATTTTTTTGAAAGGGTAAGGAAAAGATATAATGCTGACCTGATTGCGATGGGGCATAACCTCAATGATCAGGCCGAAACCGTGTTGATGAGACTATTAAGGGGGAGCGGCATTGCAGGGCTTTCAGGAATACCCCCGGTAAGAGATAATATCATTATCCGGCCACTTATAGAGACCAGCAGGGAGGATATCTTAAGGTATCTTGAGGAAAGGCAGCTCAGATATGCTGTTGACAGCTCCAACAAAGACATCCGGTTTACAAGGAACAGGATTAGACAGATATTGATACCGGAGATGATCAAATATCAGCCTGAATTGATTGAGATGCTCGGGCGTCTTTCAGATCATCTCAGGGAAGAAAACCGCCTTGTTGAAACATGGGCCGATGAATGGATTAATAACAACCTTAAAAAAAATCAGAATAATGCATACCTCGTTGATATCAAGTCAGTTAAGACTCTCCACCATGCCCTTATTAAAAGGATAATCAGGGGTATTGTGAAAAGCTATAATAACAGCACGTATAGCATTGAATCGGATCATGTACAGGAGATATTTGATCTCCTCTACAACCCAAAACCCAATATAACTATTAATCTGCCTGGAAACCTTATTGCCCGCAAGGAGTATAACTCCCTGATTTTTACATACCGGGGCTCCTGCCCTGATTCATTCTGTTATGAGTTGAAATCCAGTGGAGAGACCAGTATCAAGGAGATCGGAAGGACAATTTTCATAGAGGAAACAGTTAACAGACCTGGTATCATTAAGGCGAATGCAGATATTGCCCTTCTTGATAAAGAACTGCTTTCATACCCTCTTACTGTAAGGAATTTCATGCCTGGCGACAGATTCGTTCCACTCGGAATGAAAGGACACAGAAAGCTAAAGGATTTTTTTATAGACCTAAAAATTCCATCTCAGAAAAGGAAAGAGATCCCTGTTTTTTTAAAGAAAAACCAAGTAATCTGGGTAGGAGGATACCGGATTGATGACCGTTTCAAGGTGACAACGGAAACAAAGGAGATATTAAAGATCTCCCTCATATGACCTTTTCTATATATTCTTAAAAGATGGAATCCTATCTTGCCAGTTTTATAGTCGCAGATGTGACCACACCCCATATCCAGTTATAGACAAGCACAAAGACAGGGGTAAGAAGCCCCAGCTCTATGCCTGCCATGCCATTACCGGTTCTATAAGGAAAGATATAAAAAAGCTGAACAAGGGTCGGAAACAGGCTGATAAGAGTCCCCCTGGAAAAAGTCTTTAGCCCTAGTATGGGAACAAGAAACAGAAAACCCCAGATACCTCCCCATACTATGCGCTGATAAAGCCAGGGACTGGCAAGCGCCGGTGCTATGCGTACACCAAGCAAACCGGTAATGCCATAATGACCGGCTGCCCACACTGCAAGACTCATTATAAGCCCACCAAAACTCCCCGCAGCAAAACAGATCAATAGTTTTTTCATGTTAGCTCCTGTTTATGGTTAACGTCAGGCAAGATACCATGCTTTTAATATCTCTATCTGAAATACCTTGATGACCCCTTTATTACCTCCCACCCTGCTTCATTAAAAATTTTACAGCAGCTTTCTACTGTCTCGCCTCTTCCCTCTTCAGTCTTTTTTTCAGTATCTCTGGGGTTTGCACCGACCTCTGCCCAGAAGAGGTTTGCGCCTGCTACAGCGCCAAGTGCACATGGTTCATGGGTACAGTTACCAGGGACTCTCTCTGGAGTACCAAGCCTTGTAGCTGCCAATATCTGGGCCATCCTTAATTCAGATATCATGCCCCTTTTTGCCATTTCTGTACCGGGTATAGGTATCCTTCTTGCAGCGCCGCTGAATGAAGGCGCAAATGTGGTGATCAGCGCTATCATAGTGGCAAGTTCTTCATTGGTATGTTCAGGCCCAACAGGTTCAACACATGTGCCTACCTTAAGGCCCGCTTCTTTGAAATTATTGATACTCCTTATCCTCTGATCAACAGGTATCCCTGTATCAATCCCTTCCCTTAAACGTACCGCATGATATACCCCTGTGAATCCGGTATCTTTAAGTTTCATCGCATTTTCCAGACCCTGATCACCAATATTGGCCAGCATGATTGTTTCAGGCTTCAGGTTTCTTCTGACCTCAACGGATATTTCAATAAAACGTTCAAAGGAAAACTTTGCATTGGACATCATGTAAATAGCATTTGCGCCATTATCCTCAAACATTTTAGCGTAATCCACTGCGGTTTTATGTGTGATTTCAGTCTCATCACTAAATATT
>Ga0123334_1004032_pt1 | contig 15305 bp, 8 predicted proteins | sample BiotimSIPDNA_FD_89706 | JGI IMG/M metagenome (GOLD analysis project Ga0123334, IMG submission 89706) | Anaerobic biogas reactor microbial communites from Washington, USA - Biogas_R1 time_0 SIP DNA | ecosystem: Engineered > Bioreactor > Anaerobic > Unclassified | place: Washington, USA | collected... | reverse complement strand
TCAGGACGTCATACAGCCGTGCAACGAGGAAAATGGTACCGATAGGAAAGGATATATTTTCAGTCGGCTCAATGTCATTGGTTCTTAGTTTTGTTTGCATTTTAACTCAATTCAAACATCACTAAGAACACTCTTAGTTGTTGCCAACTGGCAAAGTTGGGTTTGAGACCTTATCCAAGGCGCTGCAGCGTTCTGCCGAGATCAATAATTTGGTATATCTTTCGTCGTTTATCTTCCGGCTTAACCCTTTTTTCAACGTGCATCTTCCGCCATACTCGTTGAATCTCAATCCCATTGAGCAGGTCTGGCTGGCGATCAAGCGAGAGGTCTCGGCGACTTCGTCACGGGATATGAACACCTGATTGCCACGATTGCATGGGTATTTGAGAAACGACCGGCGAAAAGAACCTATTGGGAGAAATGGGTGAAGACACTCCAGAGTCCAAAGTATCTGCAAAGATGTTGAGCCAGTAACTATTATACTCTAGAACAGTACGTTTTGGCTTTATGTCTGATTTCAATTATCGCATATAGATTAATGGTTGTCTATTATTTTTGCGTAGGCATCACAAACAGCCTTTACAATGACCTTCGCCTCATCTGCGGTGTTATATCTGCCATAAGAAATGCGGATGGCCGACTTTGCCTGCTGTTCAGATTGCCCTAACGCAAGAAGCACATGTGACGGTTCGTCTTTGCCAGAGGTACAAGCTGAACTCGTGGACACGCAAACACCTTTCAAATCAAGTAGATGCATAAGCGACTCACCTGAAATGCCATTAAAACCAAGATTGACCGTACCGGGTAGACAGAATTTGGTATCTCCATTGACCCTAACAGAAGGTATTTTTTCTTTTATACCTTCTACTGTAACTTCAACCATTGATCTTAATCGCTTTGCCTCCTCAGCCATTTCGCTAATGCTTTCCTCGATGGCGAAACCCGCCGACACTATTCCAGCAACATTTTCTGTTCCGGCGCGAAGCCCGCGCTCTTGTTCACCACCGAATACCAACGGTGGCAAGTTTAAGCCTGATCGCTTGTACAGGATTCCCGTTCCTTTAGCCCCGTTGAACTTATGGGCAGAGGCAGTTAAGAAGTCGACTCGTAGGTCATTAACATCGACAGGAATGTGACCGACTGCTTGCACCGCATCGGTATGAAACAGGATATCTCGTCCTTTAAGGAAGGCACCAATCTGAGGAATCGGCTGAATTGTTCCAATTTCGTTATTGGCAAGCATAATCGATACCAGTTTTGTGTTATGTCTTATTGCCGCCTTAACATCCTCAACCGAAACTCGTCCCGTATTATCGACAGGCAGGAAGGTAACTTCAACGCCGCCACCTTGTTCAAGCGCACGGCAAGCGTTCAGGACAGAGTGGTGTTCAATAGTTGAGGTTATGATGTGAATCGACTCGTTATGGTAAGTTTCTGCAACACAGCGAAGTACCCAACTGTTCGCTTCCGACCCACCGGAGGTAAATGTGATTTCTGGCGGCTCTGCGCCGATGGCCGCCGCAACTTGTTTCCGAGCATGCTCTACGGCGCGTTTGGCTTTTACTCCAAACGAATACTGGCTGGATGCGTTTCCGTATTGCTCGCGCAAAAACGGAAGCATCTCCTCAAATGCTCGGTCGGAAATCCGCGTTGTCGCGGCATTATCAGCGTAGATCACGGTATCACCACCTCAGAATTGTTTGCAACCTTGCTCCTTAAATTCCTCAACCTTGGCGAGCAAGAACTCAGTGTCAACTTCCAAATATTCAGCAAGGCAATCAAGGCAATAGAATCTCTTGGATTTCATATCGAGTAACTTTTTGGTTAGCCCGATTTCGTTTTTGTTCAGGGCTTCTTTTCCGCATACATAACAGTTTTTCTTTTCCACACAATTACCCCACTTCTTCAGGGTCAGGTCTGACGCTGAACGCAGGGATGTCTTTCCCGCGATACTCCACGTCAAGCAGTCCCAACTGGTATTTAATCGTATCTCGCATCTTTCGCGCTCTGTCGAGGCAATAACGCTTGAACTCGCGGGCAGTTATGTCATTTGCGCTACGAACATGCGGGAACAGCAATTTTAAATATGCCGTAGCAATGCGCTTGACCGCCTCAGTATCGCGGGTATCTGCCGCTTCAGGAACCTCGATAAGCTCATCTACGATGGCGCGATAGCTCATATCGTCACGCAGTTCGTGCATAATCGAGCAGAAGTATTCAGAATTCAACGCCCACCCAGCAATCTTGAGATCGTCGTTCATTCGTGGAATATTCCAGCCCTTAATAAAGCCATGGAAACGCTCTATCAAAGCTGATTCGTGGAAGACGGACGGCAGTTCCTCAAACATATTGCCGAAGCCGTCCTCATCCATCGTTTCTTTTTTGATGTTGCCGCAGAGGATTATGCCCGCCTCAGCAGTCCCCTCATAGTTGCCGACGGTGAAAATTCCCGATTCAAGGTAACCTTTCAAAGCGGCGCGCATTTCGTCCACATTTGTGAATGAAATAGTTTGCACTTCATCAAGTGTTATGAAGTCGTTGCCGAACACCAAGCCCTCAGCACGCTTATTCTGGTCGTAGAACATTTTCGCGCGGCTCATAACGCCACCGCTCGAAAGCCATCCGAAGCGGCTAACGCGACCGAACAGATATGACTTACCAGTTCCTTTCGGGGCAAGTTCGATGAGGTTCAGCCTCTTTTCAACGAACGGCAGCAAGCGGGTAAGCATCGTGAGTTTCTTTTCCTCATCCCCGAGATAACCGCTTGCATTATAGTCTACTGCGCCAAGCAGGACATCAATCCACTCCGCCGTGGTAAACTCACGTCGCGCGTCCTTGTAGTAGTCGATATCAATCGTGTAGGGGCAAAAGGCATTAAAAGCCGTCAGCTTGATTTTGCCCCTGTTTGCGCCCTTTGCCTTGTTTTTTGAAAACTCCATGTCGTAGTCATCGGGTGGACGATAGCCAATTTCGACCATTCCCCAAGTCTCGCGGCTATGCACCAAGTCATCCTTACAGGTTTGCCAAACGGAGTCCTCGATGATGGTGTCCTTGCTCGTCAGCCCGAAATCGGGCAAAGCAAACGACACCCCGCCTGTCTTGATGTCGATATCAACCGACACCTTGGCAAGGAACTTCACCCGTTCGTGTTCAATAACCACTTGATTCTTTATAGCAGTCCAGTCATCTTTGCGCGGTAAGTAAGTCCGCACAAAGCGAACCAACTCGTCGGAGTCGAAGTGACCGTTCTCGTCCTCGAATTTCTTTAAGAGCCAGTCACGCATAAAAGAAGGCAGGCTCAGAGCGGAGAAGAAGTTGCTTTTTTTGAGGTCCTTATATACGACCATCTCGTCAAAGCAATTTCTCAGTTTCTCAATCATCTATCGCACCTTCTAAAACAAGTCATCAAAAGCGTCATTGACTTTGCCGCTCTTGCCTTGCGCCTTAATCATAATTTTGCCAATCAGGTTGTCGCCTGCGTAAACGTCCGCAGGATATTCGCCCGCCCGTTTTGTATCGGGCAGCTTTACGGAGTAGTGATTTGCGTCTATCTGCGAAGCCGAATAGGGCTTCCCATTTAAAACAACGGAAACACCCTGTACCGGCGAGTTAAAGAACAGATTAATCTCCGTGCCAGTGCGAAAATCTACGGTCACGACTTCGTCGACCAGTTTGACCGTTACGCTTCCATCTTTCAACGACAATTCGATAATAGGAACGACAACCTCTTCTAATGACGCCCCGCTGTGAACTTCCACATTCGCCGCGCGACTTCCCTTGAAGCGACCGTAATCGGCAAGTACGAGATATCCGTTCTCCTCTGCGGCAAACGGGAGGTCATAACGCCGGAACAGCTCACAGCAGCGCCCCGAATGTTCGCCTATGGTGTCGGTATCGTACTTTTCCTCTTTACGCCGCAGAACAGCAAGCCGCGATGCGCCGTGGTCGCTTACAATCAGGAAGCGTTTACAACGCCTAAGCGCAAGTTCCGTAGCCGCTTTGTCAATCATCGCTGCTATGATATCCAACTCTTTAGCAAGGTGGATAGGCAGTTCATTATTGGTGAAGTTATATCCGCCCGCGTCGCTGTGTTTAGTATCATCAAGTTCATCGTTCTTTTCCTTACGGCCTTGCCACGCATCGAAAAAGTCGCGGTTGATAGATGTTATTGTCGGCAGTTCCGCACGGGCGATATGAACCCGAATCGATAGGCCACGCTTTTGAACTAAAGATTCGATTAAGCCTAAGTATTCAACACCTAGTGCATCGAGCCAGTACAGAAAAGTGTCACTCTTATCTACACTGTCTATAATTTCGTTCCGCGTAGGCAGTCGGTTGAATTGTCGTGTGAGGGCAAGTTGATCGACTTTCTCCAAAAAGTCAGTTTCAAGCTCGTTAGACAGCTTTTGCCGTTTGTACGCCTCGAAATACTCAGTCAGCAAGTCCGCAAGTTCCGGGCATTTAAAAATGTATTTTTTCATATAAGCCGCCAACGCGGGATAAATACTATCAAGTTCCGAGATTAAGCCGTTTTGTGAAAGCCAAACGATTATTTCTTCGCGCTCCACAATTGTGCTGTCAGTCAGTTTATAAATGCTTTCAGACACTACTTGCCGATTGTTCACCACGAAGTCTGCGATATCCGACTCAGGGAACTTTTCAACTAGAACTTTACGCTCCCGATAAAAGGATGAAAACCGTTTGTCGGTGTGCGGAATTTCGATAATTGCGTTCAGGATGTTTGAAACGAAATCCTCAAAGCGACTCGTCTTATCCAGAACGAACCGAAGATAGCCGTTTTGCAATGTGTCAACCTTGCTCTTCAAACAGATAAAATAGAGCCAGTTGTAGTAGCTGCTCCCCGCAATGCGAGCGTAGAAATCAGACTCCAGATTATTGCCAAGACCATTCTTCTCGAACACCTCATCGAGCGAACCGTTGCTCTGGTTGAGTTCTGTCAGCAACTCCGCCCAACGAGCGTCGCCCCCGCAGGAACGCGCCAAAGCAAAGCCCCTTGTGGAGAATTTAATGCCATCATACGCATTGCTGATTTGGTGTACGGTGAATATTGCCTTATCGAGATTGACTGCCGTATTCACGACAACACTTCCGCACCGACCATTTTCAAGTTCCGCAAGTAATGCTTTGAAACCCGATAAAGCCGACAATCCGATGGATGGGGCGGCAAGGGTAATTGATAAGTCACACTCCGCTTTATTGACGACGCTGAACCGACGGTTATCAAAGCGAGGGTCGGTCTGTAACCCGGCAATCTGTGAGGCAAGCCCTCGCAGGAGCAACACAACTTTTGCACCGCCGATATTCAGATCTTTCAACCGCGACAGAGTACGAGAGGCTTCATCACGCCCGCGGAGTGCGAGGTATTCGCCAAGCCCCGTCACAACAAACTTTTTGCTTTTTGCGTTTACATCAACCGCTTCTATATATGTGAGCAGGCCGTCGATGTCCGGCAGTTTGTCATCGCTGCCGCAGAAACAGCTCATCTGTACAAAGTCAAGGTCCAACAGCGACAATTCATCAATGGCGGTCCTGTACTGATCGTCGCTAATAAACAGGAAATATGGCGTCTTGACGGAAGATGTCAAGTATTTCTTTACCGAATCGATTTGCATTCTATTTCCTGCTTCCATTCGCCAGTATTTCAATGCCGACCGTAATGCTGTCCTTGACAAGCCGTTTGAGATATTGCTTTAACAGGGCATCGTCCATCTCATCGATTTTCAGGAGGACCCGGTCGCTGCCGCCCGCGTTGTACTCGGCTTCGGCAAGTCGCTTCACCTTGCTCTTAACGCTCGGATTATCACGCCAATCGTAAGTATCGACGGAAAGGTGGTCTAGGGTATCCCTTACCTTATCAAGATCTGGAAGCAACACACTGTATTCGCCAACGAGATCCCGGTTGAATGCTGCGTTCCGCTTATCATCATCTGCAAGGACATCAAACAGAGTAGTGGATTCCAGGAAAGCAAGAGAAGCTTTGATTTCGGCATCTGTGCTTCCATTGCGGTTAAGGGTTTCAAATGCCTTTTTAGCCTTCTCAAACTCAGCCTCGGAGACACAGCATAGGATGGGCGTCCTGTAGCGACTCGACCATTCACGCGGGTTTTTCGTTCCCGTCTTGTCTTTCCACAAGCGGAAGAGTTGCGACTTCAACTGGTTCTTTCGGAATTCCTCGGCAGCCTCTCTCACTTTGACGTTACAGTCGGTTTTCGGCAATTCAAACAAGCCTGTTCCCAGGTTGCTCTTAACATTGGCGATATCGTTATCACTAAGGTCTTCAAGGTACGGCTCATAAACCTCAGCAAAGACGCGCCTGTCGTTGTTCAACAGTTCCCTGATTTCCGCACCATGCGCCACAAGTTCTGAATGGAATGCCTTTAACGGCTCGGGCAATATGTCCTCTTGCTTGCAGACTTTCAAGAGTGTGTCGAGAACTTTGGCCAACTCAGGGTACTTTGCCCGCAAAGCATCGCATGAGATGCCGATAAACTTCAGCCGCTCGCGCCACTCTTTGGACGCTTCCTTCAAGGAATGGGCCGAAACGTTCAGGATGGCGTTGCTCTCCTTGACTACGCTGTACTCGGTCAGCAGTTTACGAATTTCGTCCTCACCGGTCTGTTTATCCCACAGGCATGAGTGCTTCACTTCGAACAGGCGGCGAATATCGGCAAGCACAGTGTTCTCAGCACCAATTGCCGTGGCGAGTGCCAGAACCTTACCACCTTCAAAGGAACGGAGATATTTGCGCATACCTTCCTGGCAATTTTCGCTTGTGAGCAATGCAAACAAGTTATCGGCGAGGGATGGTTTTGCAGACGCAATCTTTCCGATTTCGACTGCTTTTTTGTGAGCCTCGTTGCCTTCCTTTTGAACAAGTTCACTGTATTTCTGAACCACATCGAAGATGCCGACAGTATCCACTTCTTCAAGACACCATACAGGCAAATTCAGTCCACGCATTTTGGCGGTTACCGCAATAGCTGCCTGACCCGCAGATGAACACGAATTAGGCTGGACACCCCACGCCTTTTCGGTGAGTTCGTAAAACGCCATTTCGTCAGCAGTCATTTTTACGATATGGGTTGGTTTAGGGGATTTGCCGATGTAGTTACCCAGCATCTCTGCAAGTTTGTCCTGCGTCATCTGCTCGTGACCGCCGGATGAATCGCTGTAGCGATACGGCTCGCTGCCGTACTCTTTCAATAGAAAGCCCGCAATGAACGCCGAGAGATTGCACGGAGCAAAACCGTAGGTCCCCTCAAGGAAGTCGTAGATTTCGCCGATTGCAATTTGCCCGTCGCGGTCAAACGCACTTTTAATGTGTTTGTCGACCTCAACCTTAATTCTCGAGATCGGTAAGGAAGAAGTTGTCGGGTTTTCCCAATAATTATCGCTCTTCCATACAGTCGGCAACACATGTTTTTCAACGCCGCCAACAACACCCCTCGTGACCTGCGTAATACCTGCTTTTGCCGACTGTTTCATAGCCGGAGTTATCTTCAACTGGCTTTCCGTGAGTCCCCTTGCAAAGTCGAATGCATACGGGAATTTTGTTGTAACAATCGTCTGAAGAACGCTTGCCACACCTTGACCGTTTCCGAGTTTCTCGCCTTCCTGATTGATATAGGTGTATACGATAAACTGACCGTTGTAAATACGGTTTTTCCAGTCTTGGTCTAAAACGCGCTTTGCCTTATCAGAACTTTCCCTCGACGAGGTGTTGTTGCTCCCCTGATAGTACATCGCCATTGCAGAAAAGTCCACGTATTGCTCAAACGCTTCGGAGCCGAGTGGCGTAGAAAGCGCATCGATGAACACGATGTTTTCGTATTGCTTATCGGCGACCGCTGCTCTAAGAGTCGTTCGGAAAGTAGCTGCCTCTGCCTCATCCTTGGCAAAGGCGATAACAGCGTGGAAATTCCACCCCGTGGCTTTATCGCGGAGGCTATTGATTGTGCGCGTGAAGTCAGCGGTGGTTACGGGCGTGATTTTGCCAGTACCCGGCTCGGACTCAAACCTTAGGCGTAGGGCAGGCGAAAGCGATAAAACGGTGGAAAGCCCACCCTCGGTCACAAGTTTTGAGGTTGTGCTGTTCCGCCGTACATCTCCCTTGTAGTTATCGATTTTCGCTTGGTCGCCCGCAAGCACGGCGGCCGCATACACATAACGCCCGCTGCCTATCGGATTGTAAACGAGGATGCCTTTTTCCTTAAGCCCTCTTGCAAGGCTGGCGGACTTCGTTCCCTCTAAGTCTGGGATGCCCTCAAAGACATAGCTGAGGTTCTGCTCGGTTGCTTTTAGCAGGTCAATCGTGCCGCCCAGCCGCTGGTCAATCGCCTGCATGATTAGGATGGCTTTCAGGACAACTTTCTCATCTTCACGCAAATTCTGCTGCTGCGGAAAGGTGTCCAGTATCAGGCGAATGTCTGATGTGAGGTTGTCCCTGCCTTTCTCGTAGAAGAAGTTCCACAGCATATCCACCGTGAGAAGCGGATGGTCGTCAAAAGGACCCGTATTTTCAATGAACCATTGGAATGCCTTCACATCGTCCGTGTTTGAGGACTTGATGAAGTCAAACATACTTCTCTGGTTAGACTTGAAAGCGGAGGCTATGTTTTTGAGGAGCAATGCCGCCATCGGGTGGAGCGGCATAATATCCTTCATCACCTGTGGGTTGTCAATCTTTGCAACCCCCATAACCTTGGAACGGGAGTTTTTTACTCGGTCGTTCAGGTCGTCAGCAAGGATGTCCCATTGCGGCTTGGCGGCAGATTTTACATTGAAAGCGTGACCGATGAGGTCAAACGCGATGTTATCGGGCAGGACAATAGGTATTGATATAAAACGATCGCTTACCTTAGATTGGGTCCCCCTGTCGTTGTCCGTCACATATATTTGCTGAGGCTCGTGTGTTACTACAATGAAGTAAAAGGGCTTATTCTGTACCAGAGCAGCAACCCTTTGAAACTCCGAAAGGCTCTCGGGGTTATTCTTGAAGTAATCAGAGAATTCGTCCCAAATAAAGACAATTCTTACATTGTTGCGGTCAATAACGTCCGTCAGCCAGGCAATAAGCCTGTCTGAATCAATGGTCAACGCGGTTATACCCTCTTTATCTGCAAGACGGAAGATATTATGCACTAAAGACTTAACTTCACCATTCTTACGAAGCGTATTCAGCACTTCATCAGCGGTTGACTGGGAGAATAACGCTCTCCATTCCTTGTCAGGATTCTGCAGCAGACTGTTGAACATCAGCTTGTGGTCAGTGTCTTCAAGCCAAGCAATAATACTCTCCTTAAGCGTATTCTCGCCAAGATAAGACACGTTCTGTTGCACAAGAGCAGATTTCACACTTTCTTGTATGGCAAAGAAAAGGTCACGTGCCGACATGATGCCACCAGAGGCATACCGATGAGCCACCACGATTCCCTTTTTCTTATGGCCAATCAACTTTTCAAGCAGGTCATTTTTCTTTTTCAGCGGCTCGTACCTGTCCCAGTAGGCACAGAGTTCCGCCTCCGGCACTTCGAGAATCTTTCGCAGGGCATAGGCACACTGCGACTTCCCCGTGCCATATGCACCCTCAATCCAAAGTGTCCTGCCATTATTTTGCCGTGCCAAAGCACGCTCCATCTCGGTGAGCATATCAATGAACGTGCTGTGCGGATAGGTGTTATCCCAAGGAGCGCCGGCATTGATTGCCGCGTCGTCAATGCAGGGGAAATACCTATCGTCAATGTCAAAATATTCGCGGTATTTGTTGTTAGGCATTTGCTGCATCCTCCTTAAACAAGTCTAGTACATTTTGGGACGACTTGTCTTCCGCAAGTGTTATCTTCTCCAGGTCATGCGTGAACGACGCGGTAATGAACTCAGGGTATTTTGCTGACAGCCCTAAAAGTATGGGCGTCATATCGTCGCGGTCAAGCCCGAAGATGCGTGTAGGGCTTATACCATCGCGGTCAATGCTGTCGTTTAGGAGTGTAGCGAGCGTGAACTCTTTATAGTCGTTGCACTTCTCCGCAAATTTGAACAAGCCGTACAGCACTACGCGCGGGTCGCTCACCGAGCACTTCGTGCGAACGAGGTCGCCGTCTTCGGTGACATAGCCCCAGTGTAGGCTCGTGCCGAGCGGTGTTTCAACCAGGCGCTTGTAAGATTTGACGATTGACTTAGCATCTTTCGGCTTGACATCAACAGCTGTCAGCATGTCTTCGACGGCCTGACGTGCATAGGCTCTGCCGACATCAAAGTTATTGATATACCACTCTACCTGTGGGTTTTCGGCGACAAGGTTGATAAGAATCAAACCTTGTGCAGTGTCTGTTTCCCAGCCAATTTGTGAAATTAACTCTGCAAACGGCGTAAAGTGGTTCTTCTCATTTAAGGAAGCATCCCTAAGGAAGCGCCTAAACATATCGAACATCATCGGTCCCAGAGTATGTTCCGAAAAGAACGCATCCCTCAGTTCAAAGAATGATCGCAACCACTCCGGTTTCGGAGCGTGATCAGCGAATGAGTTTAGGCTTTTCATTGATTTTCCTCCTCCTTGTGGATGGCGTAACGAATGAAACAATAGACAGCCGCTATCGATTGCGTGACATTCATGACACCGGGTACAGTTGTCTATTCTGACTTTGCCGTTAACAAAACTTATACATCCGTTTCGGCAGTTTGTTTCACAAACTCGACAACCTTTGCAATACGAGGCTTTTCGGAACACTTGCCGGAATAACTTCCCAAATGCAGGTCTTTCTTTCAGTACAGCTTCGGGTATCGTTACAATGTATCCGTTCTTTGCTGCCTTAACGGAAAAGCGTATGCGTTCGCCGTCAAATTGGATGTAGTAATCACCTTTTTCACCGTTTAAGTCTCCAAGTGTTTTTATCCATTCCAGCCAGTCGGAATCAGGGGCTGCAATAGTTATTGTCAGAATCCCGCTTGTAGCCTTTTCAATACATCGGAGTGTATTGTTCGATAACTCACGCCCATTCTTTCTCGCGTTCCAACCGCCGTTTAGGATATACGATTCAGTGTTGCTTTTCTTTCGCTTGTCCCCGTCATAGGTGTTTTTAATCAAATTGATATAACTGTCGATCTCTGCCGGATAACTTGCTCGTCGCAAGTAGTCACTTGTGCCACCCGACATAGGGCAAAGCAAGCATCCTGCACGACCGTTGCCTTTTTTATAGGTCTCGTTAATCAACACATCGTTTGCATATATATATAACCATATCTCCGCGGATGTCCACTCAAGTATTGAGTTATGGCTAAACTGACCCTTTTGCTTTGCGCCATAGTTTTCGTATTTGTATGTACTTCGAGCAAAGCTCTCCTGCGCCCGAACCCCAACGAAATCAAGACCAATAAAATCGTTTTTACCGGTCACTTCTCTCAGCTTCAACGTTTGCGGGGTGCTTTTATGCACCGAACAACACCAACGTAATGTGCGCGATGGGGGACCAAACAGCTCCCACGACTTTTTCGGGTTAAGGTGGGACTTGGCGACGTAAAACGGTATTTTGTCCTTAACACACTCCTGTTCTGTTTTCCTGATGACCTCGTAGGTGTCTGGAAACTCCATACCGGTGTCGCCAAACACCACAACGAAACTGCCTTTGGGCAAGGCTTTCTTTACAAGGTCGAGTAGGACACAACTGTCCTTGCCACCCGAAAACGCCACGTGGAAGCAGTCGAGTTTGTTCTTATACTTGGTGTAGACGGCCAAGATTTTTTTGACCGTAGTCTGCTCGATGATTTCAAGCATCTCTCGGTTTGCTTCGACCATCGCAGCAACATTAACTGGGCGCAGGGAGTTACCGTTCGGCTCAGGGTTGACAATGCTGAACATATTGCCTTTCTTATCAATAAAAGACGGATTTTTATCGGGTGATTCGCAGAGTATCTTCTGAGTTGCCTTGCTGTTTGGAGTTTCTCTGTACTCGTTGCACGCATAAGCAAGGCGTATCTCAGGTGCAGTATAGAGATTACCGCCCTTTAACATAGCCACAAGGTTACCGCGATACCAGTAGTAATTAGACTCCGCCCACATATATGGACTGTCGGTCTGCTTGTCGTACTTCCAATACTTATCAAAACCCAGCACGTCCAATTCGGGTGCGTAAACCGGACGGGGTTCCTTTGAGAACCCGGTCGGCGAGGAATTAAGGAGTATTCCGCCCGTTTTCTTGTCGTAGGTATACGAATACATCTTCAATCCCTCCTTTGTTGTATAACTTTCACTTTACCTATGATTTCGCCAACTTTGGCGGTTGTACTTCTGCCTGTGTACCCGCTCTCGTACAGGAACTTACCGACGAAGGTGTTCTTTAATGGGATGTCAGCATTCGCCACAGCGTCGGTCATAATCTCCGTGTAGTTCAGCCCGCAGCTTTTGCGGATGACCACTCCGGCATTCCGCGAGTTGACCGATGGGGTATCAAAGCGAAACCTCCGGCTGAAGCGTCGGCAGTAGCTTTCAAGCAGGAACAAGTTCCACTTCTGCCCGCAGTCGGGGAATGCCCCAAAGGTCGTGAATGATTTAAGCGGAAGATAGTCTCCCTTAACAAACAACTCGATAGTTTCATCGATTATGTCGACGTTAAAGTGAACGTACCTGTCTGCAACATAGGTGTCTTTATTGATACGAACCAGAATGGCGTTTCCCGCCTCCATAGGCATCCAACGGCGAACCTCGCCTGTCAGTTCCTTCCCGATGTTCAGCAAGTCGTCGAGTGAACATTTGTCGATGGTTCGGCAGTATTCTTTCATGATGCTCAGCGCGTCAAAAACATCGCCTTTGCGCGTGACGATTTTGCCTTTCTTGTCGAACTTATCCGACAGACAGAGGCGGTAAGCAGCGTTATGAACCGCCGTAATGGATAGTTCATAGTTACGCCCCTCGATTTCCCCGAAAGGCAAGTCTGTAATTGGAACATAACCGTAAGCGTTGCATTTTCTCACGGCGGCTTCTCGGATTGCTCCCCGCTCCTCGTCGGTGATGTCGATTCGGCTGACGTGCGAGAAGGTCTCTACGCTACTCCAGATGAAGTTGCCATTCTGACCAAGGGCGGATTTTATCCGGTCAAGAGGTATGTACTGTAACCGTTCGGCGAGTTGCTTATAGGTCAGCAGTATATCGTCGCCCCACACGCGGAGGATCTCACTCTCAAGAACGGCAAAAATGGAAGCATCTATATAGCCGAAATAGGTCTGCGTGAACGACAACTTTGGGAACAGCATACGGAGTATGCCAATAAGCATATCTTTGGAGACCACGCTTGCCCCGAACAGCCAGTTCTCGTTCTTGGCATAAAACTCAGCAAAGAATATGGCTTGTGCACCGTCGGCGAAGTATTTCTCCACCAGTTCCCTGATTCGTTCTTTTGTCTGAGCCGACACAGCGTAGACTTTGCCATCGAAGGTAGTTCCGCAACCCGCGATATAACTTTTCAGTTCCTCGTCGGGCAGCAAGATTTTCTCGCCCAGATCTTCCGCAGCAAAAGACCTAAAACGCGCCAACTCAATCGGAGAGTTAATCCGAAGCCCATTTGCAAAGCGCTTTGATAGGATTTGCATCAGTTTGTCGATGACTATCTGATCGAGTACGGTAACGTGCAAAACCGATGCAGACAGGGTTTCATCCGCCAGCTCAATTCGATGTGGGGATACCCGCGACACACTTCTCATATTTACGTTAGCTACCCTTACATCTTCGTTAGCACTACCAAACTTAGCAATTTTTGGCTCTACCAGATGAATCATTCGCAAATACAAGCGAACCCATTATTTTTGAAACGAACGTTCCGGACAACTCATCCACCTTGATTTGAGTGTTATATTATTGCATATTAAGGTTATGATTTCATTTAGATGATTTGCACCGAAAGTTTAAGCCATTTTAGAGCAGCCTTTCTTCACCAAGCATCCTCAACCCTGTGAGGCCCTGTCAGCGCCTGGAATGCCATTTAATTCAACATTTGCATCCTTAATGCATTTCCACATCCATGCCCTGCCTCGTAGACAGATCACCTCAACATATCGTTCACTGAGCATTTCGGTAAGGTCCTCCTCGGTGACGATGGCGTTGCATTTTCTGGGAGTGCTCGGAAAATTGCAGAAAAAGACCCCTCCGGGTTTAATGAGACTATATGTTTGATCGAGGACCCGAATGAGGTGCGGTATGGTTGGCTGCACATTCAACACGTTCGACGCGAATACGATGTCGTACTGCCTACTAAGCGCATCTGCATCATGGAGACCAGGTTGGACATTAGCCCCACAATCGTAAGCGGTAACATCAAACCCCTGCTTGCGAAGCCACAACGTATGGAGGCCATGAAATCCTGCACCGAAGTCCAGAATTTTATCAGTTTTCTTTGCAAATAAAGGCAAATACTTCGGGATAACATTATTCTGGGCACTTCGACCGCGATCGATATATGTGCTATTGATGAGCTCCTCATAGGTGGGAGAGACACCGATCTGATCAAGGACTTTCTCTTGCCAATAATCCTGTCGGCCTATTTTAAGTCGGAAATATTCATTTTTATCCGTCACAAGCGCTTTAACGACCGGGTGGTTCTCCCAGGTTTCAGACCATTTCATTGCTTCCTTTACATCGAATCCCAAATAATCATCGTCCACAAACATCCACTTGTGATGGTAGATATTGGGGATTCCTTTCTGTTTCCGATGGAATACAACGGGGCGATCACTGTAAAGATCCTTAACACCCACCATATCGCCGCAAATCGGTTCGGTTGCAGTCTTCCAGTCCCCGGAGTGAGTAAACGTCACGAGCCCCTCGCCGGCATTAATCTTCACAATGATATCAATATCAGGAGGAGGAAGGTGAATCCCCAGAATACCTAATGCCTTATTGATGAGGTTCTGTTCGCCTTCTGAAAGCAATGACAGGGCGCTACGATGAATCCACTTGTTCTTATCGATAACTTTTCCAACACCATGGGGGCCACGCTTGCACCTATAAATCCCATCTTTATCCCTCGCCATTTGGATTTCCCCAGGGACGCTATTTACTGACCTACGTCCGCATATCCATAAATGTTTTTCTTCAACCCCGAAGGTGGTGTTCAGGCAATAGTGGGACATGAGGAAGCAGTTCATGTAACTTTTCGGTACTGGCGGGATGAGCGATGTCAGGTTGACAAGGGGTCCCGGCCATCTCCTCCTCATCCCCTTCCGCCACATCCCCACCCTCTTCGAGGCGACGGACGAGGAGCAGGCCGCCCTCCTCGCCCTCGTCCGGGAGGCAAAAG
>Ga0123334_1004030_pt1 | contig 15319 bp, 13 predicted proteins | sample BiotimSIPDNA_FD_89706 | JGI IMG/M metagenome (GOLD analysis project Ga0123334, IMG submission 89706) | Anaerobic biogas reactor microbial communites from Washington, USA - Biogas_R1 time_0 SIP DNA | ecosystem: Engineered > Bioreactor > Anaerobic > Unclassified | place: Washington, USA... | reverse complement strand
CTGGTTTGTAAAAGTAATATTCAGCATCTTATTGGTGACAATTATTCCTACGGGGACATCATCCAGCATATTGGCAATTTGTTTATTTTGTATTTTTAATTGATTATAGGGATGGTGCAATGAACCAACAACTATTGCCTGGTAAAAATAAAAATAGCTAACCAATTTAAGTAAATGTCCCAGGCTAAAGTAATAGGAATAAACATCCATATAAAGCGTAAAACTTAATTCTCCAAGGATGGCCAGGATGATAGCAGTGAATAAATAATGATTAGTGATTATACTATCCTTATTTAACTGTCTTTTTAAAGAGGGCAAAGAAATCAGGAAAATAAAGATGATAAGGTATTCCATAATAAGTTTAAATGAAGTGATCCCTTTATTTATTAACAGAACGGGCATGATTTGGGGTAAACGGAAAAGTATATAGGCAACAAAAGCGGCAATTACTATCACATATAATAAACCGGTATAGCGGGAAATTTTAGCTTTATATAAGCTATTGATTGCTAAAAACAGAACTACTGCTTCAGTCAGGCGCCCTATAATCCAGTAACGTATGGTTAGATCAATTGTTCCATTAGAAATAATTCCGATATCGTTAAAAGATAAAATATGCAGAACGTCAAAAATTGCAATAAATAGAAAACCAAACCCGATAACGCGCAGATTAACAGGATTGTAATTATAGGTGTTCCAAATAATAATGAATGAAAGCAGAGCAACAAATACACTAATAGATTCAACCAAAGTATGACTGATTGGCAGATGATTAGACCATAAAACATGTGTGAAGGGAATATTTATCAACATACAACCAATAATAATGGGCACTATACGTTTGGCCATATAAATGGTAAAAGTAAAGAAGTTATCATTTAACTGAGCATCCGGACTGGAGGTCATAATAACGTATCCCTCTCAATGATATATGACGGCAGGCAAAGATGATAGCATTATACCGTCACATTTAAGCAGTTGATTTAATCATATCATCATATATCAGACTGTTCGAGGAAAATTTTCCAGATACAAATATATATTTTAAATATACGATATTCCTTGCTAAGTACGGCGCCGCTTTCGGAATTTATTTGAGGATGCTCTTCTGGTTGGTGATGATACATTTGTCGCAGTGGTGAAAGAATGAAGTTCAGTATTAGTAAAGCGATGGGCTGCGACCAGATTGGCATTGGCATCTTTTCCCCATACAGAAACCAGTACAGCTTCATTATGATCTAATCTTATTTCAACCTCGTATTGCAGTATATCGGTAATATCCAAAACATCATATTCTGAAGACAGCGGGCTTACTGTAAAAGAAGTATCTGCCAGTGGCGTCTTAGCTCCGTTAAGACTATAAAGGGTTATCTCTACCTGTACCTGTTGGGTAGGATGATTATTTAAAACTTTAATCCAGGTACTGACTGATGCATTGGCGGCAGCATTTTCAACTGGACCGGTTGAATAGATGATACTCATTTTTATCCCTCTTTCATATATAAGTTACTTTTAATTATTCTTAAGCATGAAAAAGGGTTACAACCTGCCACCATTAGTAAAAAACCATATGGCAGGAAAGATAAGTTTACAGGAGAGCTAAAGAGAAGGAAAGCATAGGCAAAAGCTATGCTTTCCCTTTAAAAAACCCTTTAATAACCGGCATTTTTTCTGTCCAACTCTTTTAGTGCTTTTCGGTCCGGTTTGCCTACCTGTGTACGCGGCAATTCATCAATAAATTCTATATACTTGGGGATTTTATAACCGGTTAACTTTTCTTTACAATAGGTGATAAACTCTTCCGCTGTGGCAGTTTCACCCGTTTTTAATACTACATAGGCTTTTGGTGACTCTCCGCGTTTTTCATCTGGAACGCCGATGCAGCAGGTTTCCAAAACTTTCGGATGGGTATATAAAACTTCATCAATATCGCGTGGATAAACATTGAAGCCTGAGCAGATGATCATATCTTTTTTTCGGTCCACAATGGTTACAAAACCATCCTCGTCCATGGTGGCGATATCACCGGTATATAACCAACCGTCCCGGATGGCATTATCAGTTTCCTCCTGATTTCGCCAATAGCCGGACATTATCTGCGGTGCTTTGGCGATTAATTCGCCCGGTTCACCCAAGGGCACATCTTCAGTACCGGTTTCCAGATCAACCAGCCGTATATCTACGTCCGGCATAGGTATTCCAACTGTACCTACTTTTCTTTTATTTAAGGTATTTACCGTTAAAACATTGGACGATTCCGATAAACCATAACCTTCAATAATGATTCCACCGGACAGTTCCTCAAACTTTCTGATTGCTTCCACAGCAATGGGGGAAGAACCGCCAATTATTATTTTAATGGAACCAATATCATAGTTGGGGGTTTCGGGATGATTATTTATACCGATTATCATGGCTGGAACACTGGCCCATACAGTAGGCTTATGCTTTTTAACCGCCTCCAGAATATTCAAAGGATTGGTGGGGTCAGGTACCAGTACCATGGAACCGCCGGAAATCAGACATACATTAAGATTGGTATTTTCTCCGTAAATATGATACAACGGTATGGCAGCCAGAGTTTTAATATCATTAAGCGGGCAGTTCGCGCTTATGGCCATAGTAGTCTGCATTGCCATAGCCAAAACATTGGCGTTACTTAAACAGCAACCTTTGGATATTCCGGTAGTTCCTCCCGTATATTGTAAAATAGCCAAATCCTCAGGCAGGACTTCTACATCCGGTTCCGAAAAATCTCCCAGGCTCTGAATGGCTTCCGCAAAATCCATGGCCGCCGAACAGGGCTTAACCTCCATAGGCATATTTTGTAGTTGTACCGTCAGTATCTTTTCAAACTTATAATCGCCCGACTCATGCAAATCGATAACATTGCCGGAAAAAGCCGCCAGAACAATAGCCACCTTGGGAGTGCTATCCCTGAAAGTATGTTGCAGTTCATGACGTGTATATTGAAAATTGGTTGGTACCAGAATGGCTCCAATAGCCAGGCAGGCATGAAAACCAACCACATATTGCGGTATGTTAGGCATCATTAGAACTACCCGGTCACCTTTTTTAACTCCTATGCTGAGCAAATAATTGGCCAACCCGTTAACCATCATATTTACCGTACCGTAACTCAATTGGATATCGTTGATGATTACATAGGGTTTATCAGGATAGTCCATAACATTTCTACGGAATAATTCTTTTAAGGGGATTTTGGGATATGTAAATGAAATTGGTACTTGCGGGTCGTAATGTTTTTGCCAGACTCTTTCTTCCATTAGTTAAAACACTCCTTTTCAGCTTTCTTAATTCAAACGCTCTCTTTTTTGAAAATTGCCAATTATCTTTATAATAACACTTTTCAAAATTCCAAGGACGGTAATTGTGGGAGATTTCTCATAAACAGGCTGAAAAACTTGCGGAATAATCTATAATAATCAGGAGGTTATAAGTTTCCTGTATACTTTTAATTAGGATAAGCCTATATTGTAAGAAGATGGTTGGCTTGTAGGGACGCTGTATTTTTTTCCACGATATTGTTATTTTTCAATGCCTAAAAGCCTGAAACCTGGGCGTTGTTTATGGCCGGGATGAATGAGCAGTTTGAGATATTAATGGAAGAACTGTACGCCATGCCGGAACTGCTGGAGAATTCAGATTACCTAAGGGAATGGTTGCTGTTATCTTCATACAGGAGTTTCAATGGACTTCCATCGGCAGCGGCACATTTGCCAATGCCAATAACGCCAGCACTACCTATACCATGCCGGCAGACCCGGCCACAATTACAGCAACCTTCACATACAATAGCTCCGGTGGAGGAAGTTCGGGAGGCAGCAGCGATAGCAGTACCATTCCTTCCAGAACCCAGGTTACATCCTCGGGTCGAACAATAAGTCAAAACGGGGTAACCCTCACTTTCCCTGCTGGAGCAGTGGAAAACAATATCAATGTAAATATCAGGCAGATAAATCAGAGCAGTGGTTTGAATATCCCTGAAGTATCACAATTACTCAGCCGTATAATGGATATCATAAAAGACAAACCCGGCAACTTTCTGAAACCGGTTACTATTACCATGTCCTTTAATAACTCTGGGATTAACCCGGATGAACTTTACCGACAGTCAAGCCATCTCTCACTGGGCCAAACCCGGTGTAGCTGCAGCCTTTGAAGGCGGATTTATCAGCGGTTGCCCTGATGGCAGCTTCAAACCCCAGAGCCATACCAGCCGGGCGGAAGCAGCGGTTATAATCAGTAAACTATTGAAGTAACATATAAATTAAATACGATATTACCCAAACGGGGTATTCCTTAAGGCAGGAATGCCCCGTAGTCTATAGAATACAAACCAATGCCACATGCATAATCCCCTTTAAAAATCCTAAACTAGCTATATCAATATAAAATGGGGTGTAAGTAATGTCTGAACCTAGATTTACCAATCAGCTGATAAACGAGAAAAGCCCCTACCTGTTGCAGCATGCACATAATCCAGTAGATTGGTACCCCTGGAGCGAAGAAGCGTTCAGCGCGGCCAAAAAGGAAGGTAAACCTATATTTTTAAGCATTGGCTATTCAACCTGCCACTGGTGTCATGTGATGGAAAGGGAGTCCTTTGAGGATACTGAGGTAGCGACTCTGCTTAACCGGGATTTTATAGCCATCAAAGTGGATCGGGAAGAGCGCCCGGATATTGATCATATCTATATGATGGTTTGTCAGGCCATGACTGGGCATGGAGGCTGGCCGCTTACTATTATAATGACCCCGGATAAACAGCCATTTTTTGCAGCTACCTATATACCTAAACATAGTCGTTACGGCTTATCGGGACTGGTTGAGTTATTGCCGCGAATTATTCATCTATGGAAAAATGAACGGGCTGCGGTTCTGGATTCCAGCCAAAAAGTCACTAACTGGCTTAACCAACCGGAGAAAAATATTGCGGATGTTATCAGTCGCGAGGTTTTTGAGCAGGCTTTTGATCAATATGAACAAAGTTTTGATAATGAATTTGGCGGATTTGGCAACCCACCCAAATTTCCAACCCCCCACAATCTGTATTTTCTGTTGCGATATCATTATCATACCGGTAATACCAAAGCTCTGCACATGGTAGAAAAAACCCTGCAGCAAATGTATCAGGGAGGTATTTATGACCATATTGGTTTTGGATTTTCTCGTTATTCAACCGACCGCGAATGGTTGGTTCCGCACTTTGAAAAAATGCTTTATGATAATGCCTTACTGGCCATAGCTTATCTGGAAACTTATCAGGTTACCGGAAATCCCTTTTATCGTCGTATTGCCGAAGAAATATTTAACTATGTATTAAGCAATATGACCTCTCTGGAAGGTGGTTTTTATTCAGCCGAAGATGCTGACTCGGAGGGCGTAGAAGGTAAGTTTTATGTTTGGACCCCGGAAGAGGTGAAAATGATACTGCCGGATGATGAAGCAGAGAAATTTTGTCAGGTTTATGATATAACTGCAGCGGGTAATTTCGAGGGTAAAAGTATTCCTAATTTAATTAACCGGGCAATTGATGAACAGGAATATGCAAAACTTGCGGGAGCACGCCAACAGTTATTTAATCAGCGCCAGAAAAGGATGGCTCCCTACAAGGATGATAAAATATTGTTGGCCTGGAACGGCTTGATGATTGCTGCGCTGGCTATCGGATATCGGGTATTGAAAAAGCCGGAGTATAGTAAGGCCTTCAGGGCCGCAATTAAATTTGTCCGGGATAAAATGTGCCGGGATGATGGCCGATTAATGGCACGCTACCGGGATAATGAGGCAGCTTATTTGGCCTATTCAGCTGATTACAGTTTTCTTATCTGGGGTCTGCTGGAATCATATCAGGCAACATATGAAACTGAATTTTTAAATCTGGCAATTAAATTTAGTGATGAACAGATAAAGTATTTCTGGGATAACGAAAATGGGGGAATGTATTTTTACGGAAGTGATGCGGAGTCGCTGTTGACCAAGCCTAAAGAATTTTATGATAGTGCTTTACCGTCAGACAATTCAGTAGCGCTAGCTAATTTATTTCAATTAGCAGCTATTACTGGTGATGATAAATGGGAGGATTATGCCCATAAATTAAAGGATACCATGAGCGGCAGGGCAGCCCTTTCTCCTCTATCCCATGCTTATTTCCTCAGTAGTGTTCTGGCTAGAGAAGGGGGAGGCCGTGAAGTAATAATTACCGGTGCGGAGAATAACCCTCTAACCGATGAAATGTTGGGATTTGTTCAGAATTCGTTTCTACCTGATACGGTAAGTATTTATTACAGTGATAATAATTCAAAGTTAAAGCATTTAATTCCCCGATTGCAGGAAATGATAACTCAACCGGATAAAACTACCGCCTATGTATGCCAAAATTTCACCTGTGAAATACCGATTACCACTCTTTCAGATTTGAAACTGGCTCTAGAGCAATCTAGTGAGTAAACCTGCGAGGGACTAGGGGCAGGGGGGCCGGAAATATAGAGACTGCTCCAAAAGTGCTCTTTTACGTACCATTCAGACGATAGTGAATAATCGCGTTAGTAGAAGGGCAAGTATTAGGTCCCAAAAGAGATCCTTTATCGCCTGCAGCTCCTCAGGATGACAATAAAGTTACGGAGGCTGAAAGCCTCCGCTCCTGGTTTACCCGTGCCTCAAAGTGCCTTCAAACTACCCAAAGAGCCACTTAGCCCTTCGATTATCTTCATGTTGGTATTTCGTATTCTTTACTAATGGGTTTAAAATGATATATAATTGCAAATAATAACCATTATCATTTAGGAGGAATTATCATGGTTGCTTTTAAGGAACAATTAGCTGCCCGTGGGTATAAGATTACTCCACAAAGGCGCCTGATCCTGGAAGCGTTAAATGATGCTGACCGTCATCTTTCCGCTGATGAAGTTGCAGCCCAGGTTAAAAAGATTGAACCCAGTATTTCATTGGCGACCATATATCGTAACCTTAATATGCTGGTTGATATACATCTGGTCAGCAGGTTGGATTTACATGAGGGGCCGGTGCGTTATGAATTAAACCGCGGGCATAACCATCATCTGGTATGTCTGGGCTGCGGTCTGGCAGTTAAACTGGATGTGTGTCCGATGCAGGGCGAGGTACAAAAAATAATCGATCAAGAAGGTTTTCAGGTGGATAGCCATCATTTTGAAATAACTGGTTATTGTCGGGATTGTAATCTGCGTACAACCAGTATAGATATTTCAGAGTAGTCGGAAGGGGTCATAAATAAATGAAAAAAAGCAGTTTTCTAATTACTATACTGCTATTACTGGGCTTAATGATGTTGACTACAAGCGGATGTAATTCAACCCGGGAAGCCAATTCCAATTCCGGACAGATTAAGGTGGCAGTTACTATTTTACCACAGGCCCAATTGGTTAATAAGATTGGCGGGGAGCGGATAGCAGTATCAGTTTTAGTTCCTCCGGGAATTGATCCCCATACTTATGAGCTTAGCCCCGGTCAGCTTAAAGATCTGTCTGAAACGGCATTGTATATTAGAATCGGCCATATTGATTTTGAAAAAAACTGGATGAACCGTATTGCCAGCACTAATAAGGAGATGGTTATTATCGATTCATCACAATCGATAGAAATTATTAATGGTGACCCTCATATCTGGTTGTCACCCCGTCTGGCAAAAATACAGGCTGAAAATATTGCCCGAGCCTTACAGGAGATTGACCCTGGACACCGAGAGGATTATGCCCAACGTCTGCAGAGCGTACAAAAAGAATTGGACCAATTGGACAGTGATATTGCGGCAACGCTTTCTCCAGTCAGCGGAAGCAAGTTTTTGGTTTTTCATCCCTCCTGGGGATATTTTGGCCGTGATTATGGATTAGAGGAAATTGCCATTGAGCGGGATGGTAAAGAACCAACCGCCAAAGAGTTGGCAGAGTTATTATCCTGGGCTAAAAACGAAGATATTAAGGTAATATTTGCTTCACCGCAACATAGTACGCGTGAGGCGGAGGCGGTAGCCCGGGAGTTAGATGGGAAAGTAGTGATAATAGACCCGCTGGCCGGGGATTACTTTGTTAATTTAAAACAGGTAGCCGACACCATGGCAACCGCATTAAAGTAAGATAACCTATTGTGCATTTAGAACTTAAAAGGATGGCGAAATAAATGACTGCAGAAGAAGTAATCAGAATTAAAAATTTGTATGTTTCGCTGGCCGGCACACCGGTGCTGGAGGATATTAATCTAACGGTTTACCAGGGAGATTTTCTGGGAATCATTGGGCCAAATGGCGGGGGGAAAAGTACTCTATTGCGGTCAATATTGGGATTAGTTAAGCCTGATAAGGGTGAAATAAGTATTGCCGGTGGTAGTGTGGAAAAGAATCATACTTTGATTGGTTATGTACCGCAATATGCCGTATTTGACCGCAGTTTCCCGGTCAAGGTGCGGGATGTTGTATTGATGGGGAGATTGGCCAAACGCCGGGGCAGATTTTATTCACGTCAGGATTATGAACAGATGGAACGTTGTTTGGAACTGGTGGAAATGCAGGAACTACGTAACCGTCCTATTGGTGATTTATCCGGCGGGGAACGTCAGAGAGTGTTGGTAGCCCGTGCTCTGGTTGCTGACCCGATTATTCTCTTGCTGGATGAACCCACCGCCAGTGTGGATAGTCATTTCCAGGCAACCTTTTATGAATTGCTGGAAAGGCTGAGCAAGACTATGACAATTGTACTGGTTTCACATGATATCACTGCTATATCTACTTATGTTTCAACTATTGCCTGTCTGAACCGTACATTGCATTATCAGCATAACAAGGAACTGACTGTTGAGATGATAGAACATGGCTATAATTGTCCGGTGGAATTAATTGCTCACGGTATACCCCACCGGGTTTTACATGCACATGATGGGGTGGTGGGCTAATTGGAATTTTTACAGTATGAATTTATCCGTAATGCTTTAATGGTAGGATTTCTGGTCAGTATCGCCTGTGGGGTAGTAGGCACTTACGTAGTGATAAAGCGCATTGCTTTTATCAGTGGCAGCATTTCCCATACTGCTTATGGGGGTATTGGCCTGGGTTATTATCTGGGCATAAATCCCATGGTCGGGGCAACATTTTTCACCTTGTTTTCAGCTCTGGCCATGGGTGAAGTCAGTCACCGCATGAAAGACCGGGAAGATACTGTAATCGGTATTATGTGGGCGATTGGAATGGCTCTGGGAGTAATATTTGTTAAGCTGTCACCGGGATACACGGCAGATTTAATGAGCTATTTATTTGGAAGCATACTTACTGTACCGCATAATGAACTAATACTGGTATTGATTCTGGATATAATAATTCTTCTGACTGTGGGTTTGTTTCATGATCAGTTCACCATGGTAGCTTTTGATGAGGAATTTGCTCAGGTAATAGGGATTTCCACCCGATTTTACAACGGACTGCTGCTTTGTCTGATTGCCCTGACCGTAGTAGTTATGATTCGGGCAGTAGGAATAATTCTGGTGATTGCTCTGCTGACCATACCTCCTTCGATTGCTGGACAGTATACGCGTAGTATGGGTTCCATGATGGGGCTGTCGATTTTGCTGGGGGCAGTTTTTACCACCGGAGGACTATATTTATCCTACCTGTTTGATTTGCCTTCGGGCGCCACCATCATATTATTGGCGGGAGCCGGGTTTTTTCTTTCACTGCTGTTAAAAAATATTACCGGTAAAATCGCAAAGGAAAAGAGCTGGGATATGTGAATATCCCCATACAGCACATGATATTGGTATAATATATATAAAAGAACTAATAAGTACTATTAACGGAGTCTTATGTGGAGGTGGGCTGATGGAAACCAGAGATTGTTTAAAAAGTCGGCGCAGTATTCGTCGCTTTACTGATCAGACTGTGACTGATGAAATGTTGTTGGAATTGTTGGAAGCGGTACGCTGGGCACCGTCCTGGGCGAATACCCAGTGCTGGGAATTAATAATTGTTCGTGAACCGGCATCAAAACAGAAACTGGCAGATTTGCTGGAAGAAAATAATCCTGCTTTCAAAGGAGTACTCGAAGCACCGGTAGTCTTTGTCATCTGTGCCCGTCGGGGTCTGGCAGGGTTTAAAAAGGGTGAAACTACAACCAATAAGGGTGACTGGTTTATGTTTGATATTGGTATTGCTGCCCAAAATCTTTGCCTGGCTGCCTGGGATCTGGGATTGGGAACCGTACATGTAGGAAACTATGATCATGCCCGGGTAGATGAATTTTTGGGTTTGCCTGCGGGAGTCGAATCCGTGGAAATAATTCCGGCAGGTTTTCCGGCTAAAGAGGGAAAAGCTCCACCGCGTAAACCGCTGGATGAGTTTGTATTTAATGAACGCTACGGGCAAAAATTGAATGGCTTGAATAGCTAAGAACACAATAATTACCAATTGTTTTGGTCATATTCGGACCACGGTAAAAATAGAATAATTAAAAAATGAAAAAGCCGTTAATGGCTTTTTCATTTTATTAATCGGAAGAATCATCTGGCAACAGGGGGGCGAGGTGTGCTTAAAAAACTGCTTATTATTACATTGGTGATTGGGGTTTTAACCGGTGACTGGGGAGGAGTGGTTTGGGCAGCAGAAAAAAATACAGGTAGTAATCCCATTATTATTGATCGGACGGATTTTCCGGTACTTTATATAAGCCAACCAAATTTACAGGGGGAAGCTGTATGGATGGCACAGGCCAGGCTTCAGGAATTAGGCTTTGAAGTGGAAAAGAATGGCCAATATAATCTGTCTACTGCCCAGGCAGTAAGATTGTTTCAAACTGCCCACGGTTTAAAAGAGGACGGTATAATAAACCGGCAGGTCTGGGAGGCGTTACAGCAGGATGAGATGGAAAAGACATGTCTGACTGCCGAGTCAAAAAATACACAAGAAAAGCGGGTAGCTATTGTAATTGATGTAGCTGAACGCACTCTGGTATTATATGAGGATTATAAGGAAGTTGCCCGCTTTCCGGTAGCGGTAGGCAAAGCATCTACTCCTACTCCGCTGGGTGACTGGAGAGTAGTTCATAAATCATTAAACTGGGGAAATGGATTTGGCACCAGATGGATGGGTTTAAATGTTCCCTGGGGAATTTTTGGAATACATGGTACCAATAAACCCGGGTCGATTGGTAGTTATGCGTCACATGGATGTATACGCATGTTCAACCGTGATGTGGAAAAATTATATCCCATGGTTCCGATGGGAACCAGCGTGAAAATCGTCAGGAATGGGAAGATAGAGGGTAGCAATTTTAAACCTGTAGCCATGAAAAAAGGTTCCAGTGGTCAAAAGGTGGTATTTGTACAGAGTAGATTAAATGATATGGGAATAATCTTTGACCGGGCTGACGGGCGTTATGGCAGTATGACAGAGCTGGCGGTAAAGTACTTTCAAGCCTGGAACCTGTTAACTGTAACTGGAGAGATGAATGATGAAACCTACCAGGCCATGGGGATGACTCCCGCCAGTTAATCTATATAAGCCAAAGTTGATAATATCAGGCAATCGGTTTGCTACGGTTGCCTGATTTTACTTTTGCCAGGTTTCTGGTTTGCAGGTTGTGATACAATTATCATGTGGTGAATGTTAAATGCAATGGCGGTCAGAAGTATACAAAATAAAAACTATTATATTTGTTATTAGTGCGTTATTATTAACTTCTGGAACTTTGAAGTTTTTCCAACCCTCAGATGGCTGTGGAATATAATGCGGCGGAGGTGAAGGCGTGGCAGTTGAAGATACCAGTTTAAGGGAACTGCTCAGTGAGCGTAATTATTCGGAAATACGGGAAGTTTTATCCCAGTATCCGGTACCTGATATAGCGGATATGTTGTTGGAAGTAGACCGTTCAGACCGGATAATATTATTTCGTCTGTTACCTCGAATGTTATCCTCAGAAGTATTTTCTTATCTTAAATCAGAGGACCAGAACGAATTATTAAAGGCGTTATCACAGGAAGAAACCCGTAACCTGCTGGTTAACCTGCGCCCTGATGACCGTACCGTATTATTTGAGGAATTACCTGGACGGGTAACCCAAAAATTACTCAATCTTTTGACTCCGGAAGAATTAAAGCAAACCAGGCAGTTGCTTGGTTATCCGGAGGAAAGTGTCGGCAGGCTCATGACGCCTGATTATGTAGCAGTTCGTCCGCAATGGACCGTAAAAGAGGCTCTTGATCATATTCGTTTAAAGTGCAGAAATACAGAGACCTTGAATTCAGTATATGTTACTGATGAAAACTGGCTTTTAATTGATACATTGGATCTACACCGCTTCATACTGGCTTCACCGGATCATAAAGTTGAGGAATTGATGGATAAAACTTTTATCAGTATAAATGCCTTTGAGGACCGGGAAGCGGCAGTTCATGCTTTGCAAAGATATGATGTCGTTGCGTTGCCGGTAGTTGATTCTGATGGGATACTGCTGGGCATAGTCACTTTTGACGATGTCATGGACGTTGCTGAGGCTGAGGCAACCGAAGACTTTCACAAGGGAGCCGCGGTTACACCTTTAAAAACCGGATATCAGGAAACCAGCGTCTGGGAATTATACAGTAAACGTATTGTATGGCTGCTGACCCTGGTTTTTGTAAATATGATTTCCATGGAGCTGATGTCCAGCTATCAGGAAGTTTTGGCTGCAACTATTGCACTGACTTTCTTTATTCCCATGCTAATCGGCAGTGGGGGTAACGCCGGGGCACAATCAGCTACTTTGATGGTTCGTGCTCTGGCAACGGGCGATATTGAAACCAATCAGTGGCTGTCTACAATGGGCAAGGAAATGGTTGTTGGAGCATCGCTGGGCTTAACCATGGGTACAGTTGGGCTATTTCTTGGTTGGTTTAAAGCTGGATGGGATATAGCTTTAATTGTAGGGTTAACCATGGTAGCAGTTGTAATTGTAGCTAACTTGATTGGAGTATTGCTGCCTTTTCTGCTGACTCGTTTAAATCTGGACCCGGCAGTAGCCAGCAATCCTTTGATTGCATCACTATCTGACGTAGTCGGTTTGCTAATTTATTTTATTATAGCCACCTGGATATTAACCTCGGTATTATAAAAAGTAGATGGTGGTTGGGAAAAGGTTATTCCCGGTCAGAAATAACTTCAAATCCTAAATCATCAATAATGTTAATAAGGGTAGTCAAATCAACCTGACTTTCATTAAAATATATTTCAACCTTACCCTCCTGATGATATGCAATGGCGTTTTTAACCCCGGTGGTATTGTTTAAAGCCGTTTCGATACTCATTTTACAATGTTGACAGCTCATACCTTCGACCTTTAGTTGTTTATGCATAAAAGTCCTCCCTGCTTATTTTTAAATATCATACCCTAAATAATAAAAAATAAAAAACATTTACTTTAAAGGATTATTTTGCGTTATGATAGAACTAATAAGAAAAAGTGAGGAAATTTATCAGATAATGTCAAAATCTTAAAGGGAGGGAGTTTTATGGCCGATGAAACCCAACTGGTCGTTTTTACGTTAAAACAAAACGATACAGTATGTGAATACGGGGTACCTATAACCAAAGTACAGGAAATAATTCCTATGGCTAATCCAACTAAGTTACCACAGGCCCCTGACTTCGTAGAAGGCATTATCAATTTACGCGGTAGAATAATTCCTATTATTGATTTAAAGAAGCGCTTTGATATGGGAGCTTCGAATATTACCGCAGAGAGTCGCAGTGTGGTCGTGGAAGTTGAAGGACAGACAGTGGGGATTATTGTTGATGAGGTAAGCGAAGTTTTGCGTTTGGCTACCGATAGTATTGAACCACCACCTGCAGTAGTAGGGGGAATTACTTCCGAATACCTGACCGGAGTTGGTAAGTTGCAGGATAGATTATTGATATTGCTGGATATGGATAAAATATTATCTGATCAGGAAAAAAGTGAGTTGGTTACGGTAGCCCAGGAACAATAAGCTAATATTGAAATGCTCTGATATCATTAACTGGTGTCAGAGCATTTTTATTTTGGGCGTATAATAGGGTAAACTGATATCATAAGAAGGTGATAGATATTGCTGATAGGAGTTGACCTGGTTGATATCAACCGCATACAGAAGGCGATCGAAAGAACGCCAAGATTTCTGGAGCGGGTGTTCACTCCTGCCGAAAGGGAGTATTGTCTGTGTAAAACCAATCCTTACCCATCCCTGGCAGTTCGTTTTGCAGCCAAAGAAGCAGTTAGAAAATTGGGAAAGGAATATTCCAAAGGAATACGATTTCATGATATCGAGATAAAAAATGATGAAGAGGGTCGTCCTTATATTTTATTGCATGGCTTGGCCTGGCAGCGTAGTCAGGAAAACAGGATTACTATAGATGTCAGTTTATCTCATTCCCGTAATCAAGCCATAGCTACGGTAATAGCAACGAGGGGAGTGTTTAAATGAAAATCGTAACGGCAGAACAAATGCGGAGCATAGACCGTAAAGCTATTACGGAGTATGGTATTCCAGGCATTGTTCTTATGGAGAATGCCGGAATTCGAACGGTAGAATTAATTGAAGAACTTTTACAAAGTCCCTCGGATAAACAGGTAATTATATTATCAGGACCGGGTAATAATGGTGGAGATGGCTTTGTCATAGCCCGCCATCTTATTAACTCTGGTGTAGAGGTTATTTTATTTTTCCGGGGAACTCCCGACCAACTTACTGATGATGCACGTATTAACTATGAGATTCTGGTTAAAATGGAAGCTACTATAGCCCCATTGCAAACCGAAGAAGACCTTAATCAGTTTACCCTGGCTTTACTTACCGGGGATTTGTTTGTAGATGCCTTATATGGTGCAGGTTTCAAAGGCAGTTTGAATGCTTTTGAAACCCAGATTGCCAGCGTAGTCAACTGGTGTAAACTCCCGGTTGTAGCTGTTGATATCCCTTCCGGGGTAGAAGCTGATAGCGGCAAAGTTAACGGAGAAGCTATACGGGCGGACTACACAGTTACCTTTGGACTGCCCAAAATGGGATTAATTATGGAGCCAGGCCGATACTATACCGGAACATTAAGTGTTGCAGATATATCTCTGCCTCCGGCATTATTGAAAGATAGCAAACTTAAAGTCAATCTTATTACTGATATGTTGATTAAACCCTTCTTAAAACCACGAATAGATGAATCTCATAAGGGAACTTACGGACATGTTCTGGTTATTGGAGGTTCAGTAGGTCTAACCGGCGCAGTAATAATGACTTCCTACGCTGCCCTGCGTACGGGAGCAGGACT
>Ga0123334_1004023_pt1 | contig 15338 bp, 11 predicted proteins | sample BiotimSIPDNA_FD_89706 | JGI IMG/M metagenome (GOLD analysis project Ga0123334, IMG submission 89706) | Anaerobic biogas reactor microbial communites from Washington, USA - Biogas_R1 time_0 SIP DNA | ecosystem: Engineered > Bioreactor > Anaerobic > Unclassified | place: Washington, USA... | reverse complement strand
TATGCGTCGCAGACTCTTCGTCGCGGCTCCACCGGGGCGGCGGTGACCGCCCTGCAGAAGGCGCTCGCGATCACCGCGGACGGCTCCTTCGGGCCCGCGACCGAGACGAAGGTGAAGGAGTACCAGAAGTCCAAGGAGCTCACCGCCGACGGTGTCGTCAACGCCAACGTGTGGAACGCGTTGATGGGCAGGACCTACACCAAGACCGCACCGGCTCCCGCGCCGGCCCCCGCCCCCACGCCGCCGCCGGCGGCCCATCCCCTGGAGCAGTATGCGTCACTCACCTTGCGCCGCGGATCCACGGGTGCCGCGGTGACCGCCCTGCAGAAGGCCCTCTCGATCACTGCCGACGGCTCGTTCGGCCCCGCGACCGAGACGAGGGTCAAGGAGTACCAGAAGTCCAAGGAGCTCATCGCCGACGGTGTCGTCACCACCAACGTGTGGAACGCGTTGATGGCCAAGACCTACACCAAGACCGCACCCGTGGCGGCTCCTCACCCGCTCGAGCAGTACGCCGGTCTCACCCTCCGGCGCGGCTCGACCGGCGCCGCCGTCACCGCCCTGCAGCGGGCTCTCGGTGGTCTCACCGCGGACGGATCGTTCGGCCCGGCCACCGAGACCAAGGTCAAGGAGTTCCAGCGCACCAAGGACCTGCTCGCCGACGGGATCGTCACCAGGGAGGTCTGGAACGCCCTCATGGGGCGCTGAGATAGCGGAGGCGGAGCCGGCCGCACGGCGTAGGCTCGCTCCGTTATGACTACCGCAGGCGAGCGGCGGACCGACCCGCGCACCGCATACCTCCTGCCCGGGCGCAGCGCCCGAGGCGGTGACGGCACGCTGTGATCCGGCCCCGCAACCTCGCCGACGTCGTCCGGCGCATCCTTCTGCTCGTCGTCATCGTCGTCGTCGGCATCGTCCTGTGGCGCAACTGGGACGAGGTCGCCCCGCAGATCTCGGCCGTCTCGCCGACCGCCTGGGTGGCCGCAGGCGCTGCGGCGCTCATCTCGCCGTTCCTCACCCTCATGGGGTGGCGACGGGTGCTCGCCGACCTCGGCTCACCGCTGTCGCCGGCGAACGCCGCAAGCGTCTTCATGGTCGGCCAGCTCGGCAAGTACGTCCCCGGCTCGTTGTGGTCGGTCCTCGTCGCGGCCGAGGTCGCGCGCCGGCTCGGGGTGCCCCGACAGCGGACTGCGGTCGTCGGCCTCATCACCCTCGCCATGGCACTGCTGACCGGCATCGGGCTGGGGGTGCCGGCGCTCCCGGCCATGGCCGACCTCGGGGAGCGGACCATGCTCATCCTGCTCGGGGTCTCCGCGGTGGTCATGATGGTCGTGCTCTACCCGGCGGTGCTCAACCGGCTCATCGACACGGGCCTACGGATGATCCGGCGCGGACCCCTCACGCACCCGCTCTCGGGGCCGGCGATCTTCCAGATGGCCCTCTGGTTCCTCCTGTCGTGGGTCGCGACCGGGGTCGCGATGTGGGTCCTCGCCCGCGAGCTCGTCGAGCCCGGCGGCGACACCGCCTATCTCGCGCTCGTCTGCATCACCGGCTTCCCGCTCGCCACCTCCCTCGGAATGCTCAGCGTCTTCATCCCGGCGGGAGCCGGCGTCCGCGAGGGTCTGCTCGTCGTCCTTCTCGTCGGGCTGCTCACCGCGCCGGCGGCCGCCGCCGTCGCCATCCTCGTCCGCTTCCTCACCGTCGTCACCGACGTCGTCTGGGCGCTGGCCGGCTGGGCGTGGGGGCGTGTCCACCGCCTCACCGGACCGGTCGAGGGATGACCGCCGAATTGTCCGACGCGTCCGACGCCCAGGAGGTCCGGCGCGTCCTCGACTTCGCCGAGCCGCGGTCGGTGGGCGCCATCCTCGCGTCGTTCCGTCGCGGAGCAGCGGATCCGACGAGCCGCTCCGAGGGTCGCTGGGGCGGCCGCTGGTGGATCGCGTGGCCGACCCCCGACGGCTCGGTCACCGGTTGCTTCGTCCAGGAGAGCGAGCGCCGGGTCACCGTCAGCGCGTGGGGGCCGGGGGCGCAGTGGCTGCTCGAGCAGGCGCCGGTCCTCCTCGGTGAGGAGGACGACCCGGACGGCTTCGTGCCGCACCACCCACTCGTCGCCGAGGCGTGGCGTCGGCATCAGGGCTGGCGCGTGCCCCGCTCCGGCCTCGTCGTCCACGCCCTCGTGCCGGCGATCATCGAGCAGAAGGTCACCGGTGCCGAGGCCTTCGGTGCCCAGCGCCGACTCGTCCGTCGCTACGGCACCCCGGCCCCCGGTCCCGGCGCCGACCTCGGCCTCGTGGTCCCGCCCGATGCCGCCACGTGGGCGCGGATCCCGTCGTGGGAGTGGCTGAGGTCGAGCGTCGACCACGCGCGCTCGACCGCGATCATGCGGGCCCTTGTCAGCCCTGGACGACTCGAGGAGTGCACCCGGCTGCCGCTGGCCGAGGCGCACCGCCGGCTCCGCTCGATCCCCGGCGTCGGCGTGTGGACCGCGGCCGAGACCGCCCAGCGAGCACTCGGCGACCCGGACGCGGTGAGCTTCGGCGACTACCACGTCGCGAAGAACATCGGCTGGGCGCTCACCGGCAGCGAGGTCGACGACGACGGCCTCGCCGAGCTCCTCGAGCCGTATGCGGGGCACCGCTACCGCGTCCAGCGCCTCCTCGAGCTGGCGGGGATCAGGCGACCCCGCAAGGGCGCGCGGATGGCGCCGCGGACGCACCTGCCGCGCTAGCGGTCGGTCACGCGCACGTCCACGACTGAGGCGTTGCGCTGCTCGTCGGTCACGACGAGGTCCTCGCTCGCCAGGGCCACGTGCAGCCGCGCGACCGCCTGACCGAGGAGGTATGCGTCGCTCGCCTCGATCCGCACCGTCACCTCGGCGGGGGTGCCTGTCACGGTCCCCGCCACGTCCGGGCGCAGTGGGTGCAGGGCAAGGTCGATGGCTCGCCGAGCCCGGGTCGGGACATCCTCCAGCGAAACCGAGCGGATCCCGATCGTCTCGGAGAGCGCGCTGCCCGCCGCCACTCCCAATGCCTCGCGGACCGCCTCGACGGGGCCGCTGCGGAACCAGTCCCCAGGGCCGGTCCGCACGAGGGTCGAGGCGCCGGGCAGCTCAGGGTCCGTGCTCGCATACGGCAGTCCGCGGACGATGGCGACCGGGAGGGCGCCGGACTTCCCCTTGACCAGGTCGGCCGCCGCGGCCATCGCGTCGGCGACCGCGATGATCGTCACGGAGAGCTCGCGGCCGTCGGCGTCGCGGCCACCCCGGTGGTCGTCGAGGACCTGCACTCCCGCACTGCCGAGCGCGAAGTCGACGACGCCACCCCGCCACGGCCGTCCGGCGGTGTCGGAGACGATGAGGCCCAGTGGCTGGTCGTCGGGCCAGGAGAGGCGTCGGCGCAGGTCGCGGAGGAGGTTGGCTGCGCGGGCGTCGGAGCCGCGCGGGAGGAGCAGGACTCCACCATCGCCGCCGACGTTCGACTCGTCCACGCCAGCGGCGGCCATGACGGGGCCTGCGGCTGCCTCGACGATGCGGGTGACCCTCTCGCCGGCCCGTCGCTCGGCGACCACGCGCACCGTCTCGGCGGCAATCGCCTCATCACGGGAGGTGTGGACGCGCAGCCCATCGGCCTTGGCGAGGATCTTGCTCGCCACGACGACGACGTCCCCTGGCGCCAGCGAGATCCCGGAGCGGACGAGAGCGTCGTGCAGGAGCTGGCCCAGGTCGTCGCCGGCGCGCACCTCGGGCACACCTGGGACGGCGAGGACGGTGAACGACGGAGGAGTGACGGGGGCGCCGGGGGAGGTGCCAGCGGAGACTCCGGAGGTGCTCCCGGCCGAAGTCACGTCAGAAGGCACGTCGCTCGTCACGCGCGAGTCAGCGCTTCCCGGCCAGGTCGAGGGCGAGATCCAGAGCCGCGTCCGCGATCCGCGCCGCCTTCTCGACCGAGGTCATGAGCAGCGCCTCGTCATAGACGGCGACCTCGGTGCCGCCCAGGGACATCCCGGCATCGGCGGGGTCGATGAGCCAGCCGTCGAGGAAGTCGGCGTAGAGCCCCGCAACCGCCGCCGAGGTTGCCTCGACGCCGATGGCCGACAGACAGGCATCCGCGTGTCCGCGCACAGGGGCGCCGCCGATGAGCGGGCTCACCCCGACGACCGGAGCGGTGGTCCCGCGCAGCGCGTCCCGAACCCCCGGCACGCCGAGGATGATGCCGATCGAGACGACCGGGTTGCTCGGCGGCAGGAGGATGACGTCGGCGTTGCGGATCGCGTCGAGGACCCCCGGTGCCGCGGTCGCCCGGTCCATCCCCGCGACGACGAAGCGCTCGACCGGCGGCTGCGCCTGCATCCGCACCCACCACTCCTGGAAGTGCACAGCCGACGGCTCATCACCGGGGAGGACCACGTGCGTCTCGACCGGGGTGTCCGTCATCGGGAGCAGCTCGATCCCGCGGTCGGGAAGGCCCCAGCGCTCGGCGAGGCGCGCGGTGACCTGGCTCAGGGTGTAGCCCTGCCCGAGCCACTGCGAGCGGATGATGTGGGTGGCCAGGTCGAGGTCACCCAGGCCGAACCAGTCCGGTGCGGCGCCGTAGGCGAGCAGCTCCTCCTGGACCCGCCGCGTGTCGCCGGCGCGGCCCCAGCCCTGCTGCTCGTGCACTGCCCCGCCGAGCGTGTAGAGGAGGGTGTCGAGGTCCGGGCAGACGCGCAACCCGAAGAGGGTGATGTCGTCGCCGGTGTTGCCGATGATGGAGAGGGTATGCGGCGGGGACTCAGCCGTCTCCCTTGCGTCAGAACCAGGACCCCCCGGGTCGGCGGACGTGTGCGGGGTGGCATCATGGACGCCTCGATCAAGGGATCGCTGGTCGAGTGCATGGCGCAGTCCGCGGAGGAACCGGGCGCCACCCACCCCGCCGGCGAGGGCTGTAATGCGCATGAGGAGTAGCCAACCATGTCGCAGGACCCGGCTGCCGAGCACCCTGTCCGAATGGACCGTTAGCAGATTCGCGCTTGACTTAGTGGGATGACACGCGTGTAATTTCAGCCATGTGACGCGCCGGACATCGGTTGCGGAGCTGCAGGGTCGAGAAGTGGGTCGAGAGGGAGAGGGCATGTTCGAGCTCTACTTGAACGAGGGGAGTGATCCGTCGGAGCTGTCGTGGCAGGAGCGATCACTCTGCGCACAGACGGATCCGGAGGCGTTCTTCCCTGAGAAGGGTGGCTCCACCCGCGAGGCCAAGAAGGTCTGCGTCGGGTGCGAGGTCCGCGCCGAGTGCCTCGAGTACGCGCTGGCGAACGACGAGCGCTTCGGCATCTGGGGCGGACTCTCTGAGCGTGAGCGCCGCAAGCTCAAGAAGCGCGCGGTCTAGCCCGATTCACTCGTTCATCACGGGGCCCACGCCCCACGTGCGCGCCTGCCCGACCCACCCCTGCCCACCCTGCACCCGCCCGGCGCTTTCCCGATGACTGCCACACCGGCCACCTCCTCCCACCCCCACACCGCTGGCGGCCCAGCGGGTGAGGACCCGACTCTTCGCGACCGGGTGAGCGACGACCCCGCCACCGATCGGGAGCACACCGAGCCAGGCTCCCCAGACACTGAGACCGCCGAGCCGGCCGGCACGAACGCCGAGAGCACCGACCCCGAGTCCCAGTCCGACCTCGCGTCCGACGCCCAGAGGGACATCGACGCCACCCCCCTTGCCGACGATGTCGTGGCCGTCGTGGCCACGAGCCGCCCCGATCAGCTCACGGGGGTCCTCGACGCCATCGCAGCCGGAGAGCTCATCCCCGGGCATCTCGTCATCATCGCCGCCGAGCAGGCCCCGGACCTCGGCCCGTCGCTCGCGGCCCATCGCCTCCCGAGGCTGCTGACCTCCACCCGGGTCAAGCGGATCAAGGGCGAGCTCTCGCCCCAGCTGACGACGAGCGCCGCGTTGAGCCATGTGCCCGATGACAGCTCGCTGCGCTACCTCTGGCCCCTCACCGAGGACTCCCGCCCCGCTCCGGCCGCGCTGGCCCGACTGCACCGCGCTGCCCTCGACTCCCGCAGCGCCGCGGTCATTGCGCCCAAGGTCCGCACGACCGCGCGCCCGCCCGAGCTGCTCTCCGTGGGCTACCCGATCACCCGGGCCGGACGGTGGGTCCAGCAGCCGCGGGTGGGTGAGGCCGACCAAGGCCAGTACGACGACCGCTCCGACGTCCTCGCCACGTCGAGCGTCGGTGCGCTCATCGACATCGACGCACTCAAGCAGGTCAACGGCTGGGCGCCGAAGCTGCGTGGCTCGGCCGACGCCGTCGCCGCAGACATCGACCTCGGCTGGCGCCTGCACCGCCACGGCCGACGGGTCCTCATCGAGCCACGGGCCGTCGTCGAGATCGAGACCCGCCACGCGAGCGAGGACGCGGATCTGCCCACCGCCGCCAGCCCGATCCGGCTCACCGCCGGTGCCCGGCGCTCGCTGCGCGCAATCGCCCTTGGCGCGATGCCGCTCGCCGGCTGGATCATCCGGATCCCCGCGGTGCTCATCACGGCGCTCGCGACCGCCTTCCTCATGGTCCTCGCCAAGCGCCCTGGGGCCGCCGCACGCGAGCTCGTCGACGGCCTGGCCGTGCTCCGGCTGGGCCGCGCCTGGTCGGCGCACCGTCGCTTCGCTCCCGCGAAGGCCGTGTCGCGTCGCGCCCTCAGGCAGCTCTTCGTCACCCGGGACCAGGCCCGCCACGCCACCTACGACGAGATCATTCCCGAGCGCCGCCACCGTGAGGCCCTCTCGCAGCAGGACCTGGAGCTGCGCGGCCAGCGCCCACAGGCGGTCGCGCACCCAGCGTTCCTCGCGGTCCTCGTCGGGCTGGCACTCGTCCTCGTCCAGGGCCGCGACCTCGGCGGATCCCTCACCGGCCGGCTCGGCTGGGGGGTCACCGGCGGTGAGGTGGTCGGGTCCACTGCGACTGGCGAGAGCCTCTGGCGCACCGCCGTCGACGCCTGGGGCGGCCCTGGTCTCGGCGCCGAGCCGGCCTGGTCCCCGGCACTCGCAGTCCTCGCGGTCGCCACCAAGATCGCGGAGAACCTCCCGTTCCTCGATGCCCCCTCCGCGCCGGCGGCGACGACGGTGGCCGCACTCCTGTTCGTGGCACTCCCGCTCTCCGCGCTGACCATGTATGCCGCACTCACCTTGATCACTCCCCGCCGCTCGGTCAGGGGGCTGGGCGGGATCGCCTGGGCCGCAACGGGACTGGCGAGTGACACCATCGCCGAAGGGCGCCTCGGCGGCGCGGTCGTCCTGGTGCTGCTGCCGCTCGGTGCCGCCGCTCTGGCGCGAGCACTCAGCGCGCGGGGTCGCTCGTTCGACGCGGCACAGACGGGACTGGTCTTCGCCCTCATCGGGGCGTTCGCGCCCGCCGTCGCCGCCCTGAGCCTCGTCCTCGGAGTCCTCCTCGGGCTCGTCCCGCGCTGGTCCTTGCGCCGTGCCCTCGGTGCCGCGATCGTCCCTGTCGTCGTTCTCGCCCCCTTCGTCCGCGAGCTGTGGGAGTCACCGCAGGCTGCCTTCGGCGGCGTCGGGCTCTTCGCCTGGGGGACCGAGGTGCCGCCGGTCTGGCGGCTTGCGCTGCTCGACGTCTCGAGCCGGGACACCGAGGGCCTGGCGCCGGTCATCGCCGACGCGCTCCCGTTCGTGGCAGCCCCACTCGTCGCGCTCGCCCTGCTCGGTCTGCTCCGCGGACGCCGCCGACTTCTCAGCCTCGCCGCGATCCTTGTCGGCGCCCTCGCCCTGGCCGCTGCTGCGGTGGCCAGCCGCATCGACGTCGACACCGTGCCCCTCGGCACCGCAGGAGCCGGAGAAGCCGTCCGCCCCTGGGCCGGTGGACTCCTCGCGATCTATGCCCTCGTCGTCATCGGTCTCGCGGTCCGAGGCCTCGACCTCCTCGCCCGACTCGGCCTGCGCCGCCGTGCCTACCGCGTCCTCGTGCCGCTCGCGGGCCTCGTCGCCGTCGGCGGACTCGTCGCCGCGACCGCGTGGAGCGGCTTCGGCTCGACGCTCTCCACCTTCAAGGACCCCCGCTCCGCCGTTGCCGTCGACCACGCCGACGGGCCGCTCGCCGGACGCACCCTCCTCGTCCAGCGCCTCACGCAGGACGAAGGCGTGGAGGCGGCCACCGCATACCGTCTGCTCGCTGCCGAGGGCGGCCTGCCGGTGCGCACCCTCCCGGTCCCGGTCGAGACCAGCGAGGAACTCGACGCGTTCGTCTCCCGGCTCGACGTCGCTGCGCTGAGCGGCGGGGGAGAGGACCTGCCCGGTGGCGCGGCAGCGGTGCTGGCCCGTCACGCGGTCGGTTTCATCGCGATCACGGACGACCTGCCGGCCGAGTCTGCTCGGTCCCTCGACTCCACGGAGGGACTGCGACGCCTGCCGGACCGCGACGACCTGCGGTGGTGGCGGGTCGACTCGACGACGAGCGAGAACCCGTCTCCCGCAAGGGTCATCCTGCGCGAGGACAACGGCGACGGCGTCGCGGTCCCGAGCTGGCACCACGCCCAGACGACCGCGAAGCTCCGCTCCGGCGGGACGCTCGAGATCGCGGAGACGCGGGCCTGGGCGCGGGTCGCCAGCGTCACCCTGGACGGCGAGGACCTCGCCGCCACTGCCGAGGGGCCGACGATGACGTATGCGGTGCCCACCTCCGGCGATCTCGTCATCGAGCTCGAGCGGCCGGACCGCGAGCTGCGGCTCCTGGCCATCGTCGGGCTCGTCGTCATCGCGTACCTGGCGCTGCCGTTCGGTGGTGCCCGCTCGCGTGGCCCGCGGGCGGCGGAGAGGGGTCGGCGATGAGCAGGTGGACGCTGACGCCGCGGCGCAAGGCACGGATCCGGCGTGAGGCACTGAGCCTCGGACAGGCGGGTCTTGGGGCCCTCCTCATCGGCGGCATCGTCTGGGCGGGGACGCAGCCGCAGGTGACCGACTGGGTCGATGGCCTGTCGTTCGTCCGCGAGGAGTCGGAAGGCGTGACGCCCGGCTCGACGACGGTGGCGCTGGAGCAGGCGACGCTCATCTGTCCCGGACCGGAGCTCATCGGCCTCGAGGGAGCGCGGGAGGTCCCGCTGGCGACCTCAGCCACCGTGATCTCACCCCCACTAGACGTCCTCGGCGACATCCCCAAGCCGGCGGGGGAGTCGGCGCTCGAGCTGCTCGCCCCGACAGCGGCGGAGGTCGAGCCGGTCTCGGCTGAGGATCCCGCGACGGGGGTGACCGGTCCGCTCAGCCAGGCCACGGCATACCTCGCGGTCGGCTACGGGTCGGTGGCGCCGGGCATGGTGGCGACCCAGGAGGTCCGCGCTCAGCCGGCCGACAGCGACGCGCCAGAACCGGACCCGGCCGCAGAGGGCGACGCGGCCCCCGACGTCGAGGAGGTCGCCGGGCTGGCCTCGGTGCCGTGCCAGGCCCCGCGGTCCTCGAGCTGGGTCCTCGGTGGCGGAGGCGCCCCCGGACGTGCGGAGCGGCTCATCATCAGCAACCCCGGGAGCAATCCGGTCACAGTCGGCATCACCGCCTTCGGTGCCGAGGGGACGAGGGCGCCCGCCGGGGGCCAGGGCCTCGTCATCCCCGCGCAGGGCCGGGTCGTGCTCCTCGTCGACGGACTCGTCGAGGGTGAGGCCACGCCGGCCTTCCGGATCGACGCCGAGGGCGGTGACGTCGTCGCGGTCATGGTCGAGACGGCGATCGAGGGCACTCAGCCGATGGGCATCGACGTCGTCGCAGCCACGGCTGAGCCGTCCGAGGAGCAAGTCATCCCAGGGGTATTCGTGCCCGAAGCCGGGGCAGGCACGCTGACCCTCCGCGTCGTCAACCCGGGGGAGACAGAGGTCATCGGCACGGTCACTGCGCTCACCGCGACCGGTGAGCTTCCCCTCCCCAATGCAGTCCTCCGCGCTCCCGCCGGCTCGGTCGTCGATGTCACCCTCGAGGGGCTGCCCGCCGGCCCGACGTCACTCGCGGTCGCCGCGGACGCCCCGATCGTCGCAGCCGCCCGGACACAGCTCACCGGTGCGAGCTACGACGCGGGTTGGGCCGTGAGCCAGATGCCCGCGACCGGAGTCACCGGTGCTGCACTGCCGGCCCGCGAAGGGATTACCCGCTCGGCCGTCATCGCTGCCCGTGGTGCCGGCGCAACCGTCCGCGTCACGGAGCTCGTCGATGGCCGGGCAAACACGTCCGATGTCCTCGTCCCAACCGACGCCACGGTCGTCTTCCCGCTCACGGGCTCGGGCGTCTGGCTGGAGACGGTCAATGGCACCGGCGAGGTCTATGCCGCGGTGCTGAGCACGAACAGCGATGACACAGCAGCGATCTCATCGATGCCGGTCATCCGGCCGGAGGTCTCCGCACGTCGGTCCGAGGTCATCCCCCTCGGATGACGAGGGCGCTCCGGTAGCAGGACCGCACGTGGTCCCGCCGGGTCGGCGGTTGGCCAGCAGGACGGCAGTCGCCCGGCCGGGACGGCGGGGCACCAGAGGCGGTGTGTCAGTCCTCGGTCGGGTCGTTGACGAGTCGCACGGCCCGCAGGTGACCGCGGGAGGCCCCGGTCTCCCAACCGGCTGGAGGTGCGGGCGGCTCCTGGCGCGGCTTCGCCGGGGAGACAGCAGTGCCTCCTGGCTGCTCGCGGACCGCGTCGACGAGGGCCGACAGGTCGTCGCTCATGCAGAGTGCCCGGGTCCCGGTCGGAGCGTGCTGGGTCCCGTCGATGGAGAGTCGGACCATGTCCCAGCCGATGGGAGGGGTGAGGCGCTCCGCGTGGTCGGTGCACAGGTCGTAGGTGTGCGGCTCCGCGTAGGTCGCAAGCGGCCCGACGACGGCGGTGGAGTCGGAGTAGACGTAGGTGAGGGTGGCAACGGCAGGCTTCGAGCATGCGGTCTTGGAGCACTTGCGCATCAGCGCCTGGGGCTGCGTGGCACCCTGCGAAGTCACATCACCTGTCACGTCGCAAGACCCTAGGCGAGTCCACCGACAACGCTGAGGTGCCACGCCGGGCCGGCCCGGAATCGCCTCCGCGTCGGGGTCTACAGGCGGGGATACCATGCCCATATGGGCCCCTCCTCGTCCGATCGCGGCACACCGGCCCGGATCCCCACCCCGCGCCGACCAGCCCGCCGCGGAGGTAAACGTGACCGGCACGGCCGAGGCTTCCGTGGACCCCTCGCGTGGCCGCCCGTCCCGATCATGGCGACGCGCCGGGACCGCTTCGACGACATCGTCCGTGACGTCGCCGAGGAGCTGGACCAGGTCCTCGAGCCGCGCGGTCTCGTCGTCGAGTACGCCGCCATGGACATCCCCCTCGACCTCGGCCCGGCCTGGGCCCCGGAGGTGCCGCTCGCTCGCACCATCCCGGCGACGAAGTCGACCCCAGCCCGCGTCATCGCCTTCCGCCGACCGATGGAGGCCCGTGCCGCCAGCCAGTCCGGCCTCACCCAGCTGGTGCGGTCCGCACTGTCGGCGGAGATCTCCTCGCTCTTCGCCATCCCTATCGATGAGCTCGCCGGCCCCGAGGGCTTCGACGACGACTACTGAGTCACTCCGGCGACTCGCAGGCCGCGCCTGGGTGGTGGTCCTGGCTTCGCCTGAGCCGGAGCCCCGGACGTGCGTGGCTTCCCCGCTTCTGGGGGTTGGCTGCCTCTGACTGGGCGCGGCCGAGGATCGGCGAGGTCCTTGCAGGCCAGGCCTGATCAGGCGTCGCGGCTCTGACCAGCAGATCGTGGCTGCCCGTTCGGGCCGCTGCGACCAGGCGGACGTGTCGAGCCGGATGGACCCGATGCTCCGGAGAATCCAGATGGTCCAGATGATCCAGATGGACCCGATGCTCTAGATGGTCCAGATGGTCTAGATGCTCCCGATGCTCCGGGTGCCCGAGTCTGTCGCTCCGATGTGTTCGGGCGGGCAGGCCCAGATGACCCCGATGGCTTGGGCGGTCCAGATGGCCCTGGCGGTCGGGACTGGTCGTGACTCGACGTGCGACCCGGCGGTCTCGGTTGCCGGGCAGGTGAATTCGCGCGGCGGATCCGCAAGTGGTGGTCGTAGCTTCCCTCGGTGAGGTCCCAATGGACCGATCGACCGTGCTCATTAGGCGCATCAGTCACATGCGCCCACAGCCTCTTGCGATGGACGTGTGTGTGGTGCCGCTGGCAGAGAAGGGCGCCGTTGTCGAGGTCGGTGGGGCCGTCGTCGGCCCAGTGCTGAATGTGGTGGACCTGGGTCCACGCGGCAGGGGCGGTGCAACCGGGGAAGGTGCAACCGCGGTCCCGGAGCCAGATCGCCCGCCGCTGCGCCCTGGTGAAGAGTCGCAGGGTGGCACCGTGGTGCATCACCTCCCCGCGCTCTCCGAGGAGCGTCGGGATGAGGTCGCCGTAGCAGGCGAGCGCGCGGATGGTGGCGGTGGACAGGAGGGTGCCGTCCGCACGGGACGCGATGGCCTCGCCTGCGCCGGCCTCGGCCCGCAGGTCGTCGAGGCCGATCGTCAGGTGCAGCGCGGTGTCGGACTCGGCCGGCCCGCCCTTCGCGGCTGCGTCGAGCGACGTGGCACGGGCGACGAGCTCGAGGAGGGCCTCGACGCGACGCTGCCCGTTCGGACGCAGGTCGGGCTCGCCGGTCTCCGGGTTCGGCTGCGGCTTGGACAGCGGACCGAGTGCGGCCTCGAGGCGGGCAGCCTGGTCGGGGGCGAGGGCCATGCTGTAGCGGGTCAGGTCTCCGGACTCCGGCTGCGGGGAGGACAGGAACGCGTGCTTGCTCAGCGGTGCCTGGTCCTTGTCCGCCTCGTCCTTGAGGCCGTACTTGGCGATGAGCTCCATCTTCAGGTCACGCATCGCGGTCTGACCGAATCCGATGCCCATCGTGAGCATCCCCTCGGTCACGACAGGGATGAACTCCGGCTTGATCCGGTCCTTGAGCCGATCCATCTCCGACAGGGTCGCCAGGGCCAGGGGAGCGCCGGCAGCTCCGGCGCGGACCTTGTCCCAGATCATCGCCACCGGCGCGGCGGAGTCCACGCAGCTGTCCGGGTCGTCGTAGTCGCAACCGGCGGTGATCGACGTGCGATCCACCACCTCCTTGACGATCTTGGCCAGCTGACCGGCCCCCGCCTGCCGCAGCGAGGGGCAGTACTCGATGATCCACTCGCGGGTGTTCTTGCCCGCCTCATTCGGAATGCCCCGCCGCACGGTCTCCAGGACCACCTCGGCGCGCACCCCGGCCCCCGCCGACACCAGCTCGTCCACCTGCTCCAGGAGGGCGCCCAGCTCGGCGTTGTCCACGCCGTGCAGGAGCGCGCTCATCTCGGTCAGCGCCTGCGCGGCGGCCGTCACGGCCTGCCGGTGGGCGTCGATGCCGAGTGCTGGGTCCATGCATAGACGATACTAGAACGACAGTTCGAATCACAACCCCTATCGGCCAGTTTTCTCAATATTTCCAATGGTATTCACAATCCACAGTCGAGTCGGGCGTGTCGCGCTCAAGGATGTGCCGACCGCGCGCTCCAATGTGGATAACGCGACGGATCATCCTGCAAGGGCGGACCGAACCCGATGGCGAGAAGGGCTCGGCGGGGCGGAGGGACACCGTCGAAGGACCGCCCCCAGTCGGCGGAGGGCATCAGTGTCTGCGGGCAGGCCCACCCGCCCCCGCATGCCCACTGCCCAGCCAAGACAGAACCGCAGGCAACCCACAAGAGCCGCCCACCGCATACCCACGACCCAGCCACCACCAGAACCGCAGGCACCCCACATGACAAGAGCACCGCATACTTGAGCCCGTGACTGACGTGCCTGATCTCTCCGCGTTCATCAAGGCCTACGACGTGCGCGGGCTCGTTCCCGAGCAGCTGAGCCCGGAGGTGGCCTACGCGGTCGGGGCCGCCTTCGCGGAGGACGTCGCCAAGGCGGACGGCTCCCACGCCATCGTCATCGGTCACGACATGCGCCCCAGCTCACCCGAGCTGTCCCAGGCGTTCGCCCGAGGCGTCACCGAGCGCGGTCTCGACGTGATCCTCATCGGCCTGGCGAGCACCGACCAGCTCTACTTCGCCTCGGGCGACCTTGACCTCCCCGGCGCGATGTTCACGGCGAGCCACAACCCCGCGCAGTACAACGGCATCAAGCTCTGCCGCTCCGGCGCCCGGCCGGTCGGCCAGGACAGCGGGCTGCTCGAGATCCGCGATCTCGCCCAGGCCATGCTCGGAGGGTATGCGTCGCTCCCGCAGGTGCAGACCCCCGGCCAGGTGGGGGAGCGGGATGTCCTCGGCGCCTACGGCGCGTTCCTGCGCTCCCTCGTCGACCTGCGCGGCATCCGGCCCCTCACGGTCGTCATCGATGCCGGCAACGGGATGGCCGGCCACACCGTCCCCGCCGTGCTGGGCACCGCCGCCGGCCTGGCCCAACTCCCACTACACATCGTCCCGCTCTACTTCGAGCTCGACGGCACCTTCCCCAACCACGAGGCCAATCCGCTCGACCCGGCGAATCTCGTCGACCTCCAAGCGAGGGTGCGCGAGGAGAGAGCCGACCTCGGACTGGCCTTCGACGGCGACGCCGACCGCTGCTTCGTCGTCGACGAGCGCGGCGAGCCGGTGAGCCCGAGCGCCATCACCGCCCTCGTGGCCCGCCGCGAGATCGCCCGCGAGACTGCAGCCGGCACCGAGCCCCAGCATGTGAGGATCGTCCACAACGCCATCACCTCCAAGGTCGTCGAGGAAGAGATCAAGAACGCAGGGGCAGAGCCCGTGCGCACCCGCGTCGGTCACTCGTTCATCAAGGGCGAGATGGCCCGCACGGGAGCGGTTTTCGGCGGGGAGCACTCGGCGCACTACTACTTCCGGGACTTCTGGTTCGCCGACACCGGCATGCTCGCCGCGCTGCACGTCCTCGCCGCCCTCGGCGAGACCACCGAGCCGCTTTCCGCGATCGGTGGCCGCTTCGACCGCTACGCCGCCTCGGGCGAGATCAACTCCACTGTCGCCGACGCCGCCGCAGCCACCGCCGCCGTCCAGACATGGGCCACCGAGACACACGCCCCAATCGACACCGACACCCTCGACGGCCTCACCATCACCAAGCGCGGCGACGACGGCGAGTGGCTCTGGTGGTTCAACCTGCGCGCCTCGAACACCGAGCCCCTCCTTCGCCTCAACGCCGAGGCCCGCGACGAGGCGACGATGACCACCATCCGCGACGAGGTCCTCGGCATCGTGAGAGGATCGCTGCCATGAGCGACACCGCCCGCATCAGCCCCTGGCTCCGCGAGATCCTGCGCTGCCCGAAGTGTCACGCCGAGCTGCGTGACGACACCGGTCCGACGGGCGGCCCC
>Ga0123334_1004015_pt1 | contig 15373 bp, 12 predicted proteins | sample BiotimSIPDNA_FD_89706 | JGI IMG/M metagenome (GOLD analysis project Ga0123334, IMG submission 89706) | Anaerobic biogas reactor microbial communites from Washington, USA - Biogas_R1 time_0 SIP DNA | ecosystem: Engineered > Bioreactor > Anaerobic > Unclassified | place: Washington, USA... | reverse complement strand
AAGATCGCTTACATAACAAAAACTGCGTGTCTGTTCTCCGCTTCCGTAAATTGTTAACGGTTCCTTTCGCAGTGCCTGCTGGATAAAGTTTGGCACGCTTCTGCCATCGTCAAGCCGCATTCGGGGACCAAACGTGTTAAAAATGCGCACAATGCGTGTATCCACACGGTGAAAATTGTGATATGCCATCGTCAGTGCTTCCGCAAATCGTTTCGCCTCGTCATAAACCGAGCGAACTCCCACGGGGTCACAATTTCCCCAATATGTCTCACCCTGTGGATGTACGAGAGGGTCCCCGTAGATTTCACTTGTAGATGCCAGCAGGAACTTAGCCTTATGTTTAAGCGCCACACCAAGCCCGTTATGGGTTCCCAGTGCGCCTGCTTTCATGGTTTGGATCGGCAGGTTCGGGTATCCAAGCGGTGATAACTTGCTCGGGCTGGCAGGTGAAGCGAGGTGAAAGACGTAATCGAGGGGACCATCGATATTGATATACATGGAAACGTCCTGTTCCATCAAAGAAAAGTTGGGGTTATCCATCAAGTGTGCCAGGTTTTCCCGGTTTCCAGTGATGAAGTTATCCAACCCGATTACCTGGTGACCCTCTGCCAGAAGGCGGTCGGTAAGGTGTGATCCCAAAAAACCTGCTGCGCCTGTGATAAGAATTCTCATGATTCTCCCTTAATTTTTTCAGGACCGTTTAGAGTATAATCAAACGACCCTGAGACGGAAGAATTATAGCATGCCTGAGAATCAAATTGGATCCCAAACCGAACGTACCGCCTTGATGAAAATCGAAGCGTTGCTTTTTGTTGCTCCGGGTCTCACCAGTCTGGATCAACTTATGCAGGTTACCGGTCTCAAAAAGAAGGAAGTTGAGCAGGTTCTGCAAGAGCTGAAAACTCACTATTCAGAAATGCATGGAATTCGCCTTCAGGAAGTGAAAGGGCAATTTCAGCTGATGACCGCCCCGGAATTTGCTGTTGCTATCGAAACTTTTCTTGGACTGGAAGTTACCTCAAGGCTGACCCAGGCAGCCCTCGAAGCTTTGGCGATCGTCGCCTATAAGCAGCCCGCAACCCGCCCCGAGATAGACAGCATTCGTGGTGTTAACAGCGATGGCGTCGTGAAGAGCTTGCTTTCAAAGGGCTTAATCGAAGAATTAGGGCGCTCTGATGCCCCTGGTCGTCCAATTTTATACGGAACCACCCCCGATTTCATGCAGCATTTTGGGCTTGAAAGCATGGACCAATTACCCGAAATTGATTTTGAATCACTCTTCAGCACAGAAGCTGATGCCGAAGGTGAAGACAGAAAGTTGTTGAAAGATTAATGGCTGAAGAACGAGTACAAAAAATCCTTGCAGCTGCTGGATACGGTTCAAGACGAGCCTGTGAAAAGCTGATTGAAGCAGGCAAAGTCAAAGTCAATGGAAGGGTGATCCACCTGGGTGACCAGGCAGATGCTTCCAAAGATTCGATCTCTGTGGATGGAAAACTTATTCGCAAGACGATCGATAAAATCTATATTGCTTTGAATAAGCCAAAAGGTTATCTCTCAGACATAGATCTAAATCATCCTCGACCGACAGTCAGTGATCTTATTGGAATCTCAGAACCCTTGTTCGCGGTTGGTCGGCTCGACCTGGATAGCGAAGGTCTGATATTAATGACCAATGATGGCAAAATGGCAAACCGCCTTACCCACCCCCGTTATGAACACGAAAAGGAATATGAAGTATTCGTGATCACCGAACCAGACAGTGAACAGCTGGCGATCTGGCGCCGCGGTGTTGTCATGGAAGACGGTTACCGCACTTTGCCAGCGAAGGTGGAAGTGATGAACAATGCCAATAACGGAACCTGGCTGCGCATCACCATGAAAGAGGGCAAAAAACGCCAGATTCGCAAGGTTGGTTCCAGGATTGGGCTGCCGGTAAACAAAATTAAACGCGTGCGCATAGGTCCATTAAAACTTGGAAAACTGCGCTCCGGTGAATGGCGTTATCTCAACGACCTTGAAGTTAAAAAGCTGCTTGAATACACCAAACTAACAAAAGAAACACCCGGGAAAACTTAATAATAGTTTCCGCCAGGTGTTTCCTCTAACCAAACGAATTAAAAAAGGACGGGATCTCATAACCCGTCCTTCGCTATTTTATCTAATCAACAGCAACGGTCGAAAGTGCCTTTGTCAATTTTTCAGCGTCTTCTTTACTAATTTCTTTCTCGCAGTTCTCCCTGTCTTCTCGTCGGATGAACCGTTTAAGTTCCGGCAAAGGAACCACCGGATAGGGCGCTCCTTCGAGGTCTCCCAACTTGGTTGATGCCAGGAGTATGATCAGAATTGGATGTAACTTTGGTTGTTCTTCGACCGGAATACCCGCTTTTGTCAGCTGTTTGTGGATGTCATTTGAAGCATCAGCAACCTCGCTTTCGGGGTTAACCGTTGACTCCTGCCCGAGAAAACGTTTAATCAATCCAACGCCAGAGTGTTTCCATTTCCCATTCTCATATGAAATCGTCCCAGAGCTGGTAACAAGGATTGGCAACCACAGACGGCAGGGACCCAAAAGCAGATAGGGCACAGGGCTTGAATACGCAAAAAAAGTATACTCATGTCTGAGTTTACCAAACACATCTGCGAGAACCTCATCGTAACGCGGATCCCTTCCAAAGCGGTTCATGTAATACATACTGATTCTCGTAAGAGAAAAGCCTACAAACATTCCAAGCCAGGAATAAAGCACCTTGGTCATATCTCCAGTTAATGCAAAATAGGCAGACACACCTAATACTGCGATGGTGGAAATGAATAATGCCATACCGATGTTCTTGTTTTTCTTTATGTACTTCTCGTTGGTAATTAACTTCATTATTAGTTACTCCGTTGGATGCAAAGCATCTCGTAAATTTTTTAACAGGTCTGATTGTACTGCATTGTAGGCTCGTTCTATCGAACTCACCACCGCCCGGGCATCTGAGCGCCCATGCCCGACGAATACCAAGCCGTTTAGTCCCAAAAGCGGTGCCGAACCGACTTCCGCAGGGTCCATCATTTTTCGCACTTCGTCAAACGCCGGTTTGGCTAACAAAGCGCCCAACTTTGTACGGGTGCTCGAAAGCAATTCCGTCTTTAATGTACCCATCAACATCTTGGCAACAGCTTCGACTGATTTTAATAGCACATTACCCGTGAAACCGTCTGTAATAGCTACATCTACCTCGCCACCAAACAGCTCCTTGCCCTCAATGTTGCCAACAAAATTGGGCACCCCGGCTGCCATCAACGGTCCTGCTTGCTTGGTTAGTTCGTTGCCTTTCCCTTCCTCTTCGCCGTTGGAGATCAACCCAACTTTGGGGTTTGCCACCCCGAGCATATACCGGGAATATACGCTCGCCATGCGCCCAAATTGCACCAAAAATTCAGGGCGTACCTCGGCATTCGCCCCAATGTCAGCGATCACACACTTGCCTCCCTCCACCGGGAAAACCACCGTCAGACATGGACGATCAACTCCCTCCAGCATGCCGAAAGCTTTGATCCCGAAATACATCGCCATGCCGGTGTTGCCAGCGGTCACGAAGGCATCTGCTTTCCCTTCTTTGACCAGGTTCATGCCCACAAGCATGCTGTTTTCTCTTTTTGCCCTGGCTTCACGGATATGGTCTTCCATCTCCAGCACTTCCGGGGCATGATGGATCGAAATCCTGCTCTTGTCGCCTTCCATGCTGGCGAGAGCCTCGCTTAGTTTTTTCTGATCACCGGTCAAAATGATGTCGATACCAAATCTCTCAGCAGCAATAATTGCCGCTTCCAGCTCTGAGTTGGGGCGCTTGTCGCTGCCCATTGCGTCGAGGACGATTGTTGTTTTCATAGCTTCTCCAAAAGCGGCTTTGCTTGACAAAGATCGCAGAATCGTTATAATCTATTCTTACGTTTGCGCTGGTGCTGGAATTGGCAGACAGGCCTGGTTGAGGGCCAGGTGCCGCAAGGCGTGAGGGTTCAACTCCCTCTCAGCGCATGCAAAAAGAGCAACTTAGGTTGCTCTTTTTTATTTACGGAAATGCCCGGCGCAGCCAGGTCAGGGGGTTGACTGGCGTGCCGTGTATATCAACTTCAAAGTGCAAATGTGGGCCGGTCGAACGTCCGGTAGTCCCAATAATTCCGATTAACTGCCCTGGCTGAACCACCTCGCCAATCTCGACCAAAATTTCATTCAGGTGCATATAAACCGTATACACTCCCAAACCATGGTCGATTACGATGCAGTTTCCACGCACAACCAGGTCTGGTAAGACCCTTGCCACCGTACCAACTGCTGGAGCATAAACATCAGTGCCGGCACAGTAACCCAGGTCCAGACCGGTGTGATAAAACAATCCTGGGTCGTCGTTATAGGTCCTGCGGCTGCCAAAGCGGGAAATAATGCAGTCTGCGTCTTGTGCCGGCGAATACCACAGCCCGCTCCATTGCTGCACAGGTGTAACCGGCTTGATAACTTCCTTGAACATGGTATTCTCAGCCGCCTCTTCCGGGGTGCCAATCGTCGCTGGGTCTACCACCAGTGGCTTATCGGTCTCATAGTTACCCGAATTGATCATCACATACTGATCAAAGCGGTAGGTTTCACCGTTGTTGTTCGTAAATTCCATCGTCAGGGGATACACGCCAATATCTGTCAGCGCATGGATCCCGCCATATGCCATTTGTACACCGCCGCCCATATCCACAAAAACCGGTTCAACCCCTGCCAGTGTCGCCTTCACGTTTACTGGCTCGTCGCTTCTCACTTTGATTAAAAAGGTGTCGCCCTGGATCAAGGGCAGGTTATCCAAAACAATTTCTTTAACTCCGGGGATCGCCAGGTTGCTGGGCGAGTCGACCTCAGACGTTTTGAAATAGGTATCCATTGGCAAACCGCGTGTGGGGTTTTCCAGTCGGTTCAGTCGCGAGAGTTCCCAGGTGTTCACCCCGGCAAGAATCGACGATTCAAAAAAAGATTGACCCTCTTTGATCGAAGCCATCGTTTCCATCCCCTGGCTGCCTTCAGCGCGCGTCATCACGATTTCGCGCCCGATAAAAAGTTCAGAAGGGCTGGTGAGTTTATTCGCCTTGATCAGGTCAGCTGGTTCTGCCTGGCTGCGCCGGCTCAGGCTCGTCAGGCTCGACCCAAGCGGAACAAATTCCGTCGTCAAAATGCCCTGCATACCCGCCAGGGTCGGTATTTTTAACCGATCCCCAGGTCGCAGCCCGGTGTCTGCCCCAAGCCCGTTCAGAGACTGGATGTCTTCAACGGTTGTGTCAAAGCGCAGCGCGATCCACGAAAGTGTGTCGCCATATACCACGACATACTCAGGGTAAGTGATCGTCTGTCCAGACACCCTGCTGGGGGTCGGGCTTACTGTCAAAAGGACTATCAGGCAAATCAGCCCCACACATAAACGATTTTGGATTGAAGGGTTGGTATAATCTTTCATATTCAGTAAATAAGTTTACCATTATTTGAAAGGATGACCAAAAAGATGAGGATTACCACCTGGAACGTCAACGGAATCAGAGCGATTGTCAACAAGGAAGGGTTTGGTTGGTTGGATGAGATCAAACCGGATGTTTTGGGGCTCCAGGAGATAAAAGCCAAGCCAGAACAGGTTCCCGAGCTGTTAACGAAACACCCCGAATATGAAGGTTTCTGGCATTCTGCCGAACGCCCCGGTTACAGCGGCACGGCGGTCCTCTTCAAACAAGAACCTCTCTCCATCCAAACCGGTTTGGGCATGGAGGAATTTGATGACGAAGGGCGCACCATTCGCGTTGAATATGACGGCTTTTTCCTCTACAATATCTATTTCCCCAACGGAGGTCCAAATAACTGGCGCGTGCCGTTTAAACTCGGTTTTTATGCCCGTCTGCTCGAACTGTGCGACGAGCACCACCGACGGGGTGAAAACGTCATCCTCACAGGGGATTTCAACACCGCCCACCGCGAGATCGACCTGGCAAACCCGAAGTCGAATGAAAAACGGACCGGTTTTTTGCCCGAAGAGCGCGCCTGGGTCGATAAATATCTCGAACACAATTTTGTGGATGCCTTCCGCGTCCTTTACCCTGAGAGAGTGGCATACACCTGGTGGGATTACCGCACCAACGCCCGCCCGCGCAACGTCGGCTGGCGCCTGGATTATTTTCTGGTCAGCTCCCAGCTGATGGACCGCGTGAAAGATGTTGAAATCCACGACGAGATCATGGGCTCCGACCACTGCCCGGTCAGTTTGATCTTGAAATAATAATGAACGCTCACCACCCCCTCTCTTACCACCCCCTCTATAAGAGGGGGGTAGGAGGGTGAGTAGTCGTAGGCTTGGGCAAGCTTCAAGCCCTGCGAGTTGTTATTGTGATCACGATCGCAGCCAAACCGCGCATATTTATTTTGTCATTCTGAACGGAGTGAAGAATCTGGCCTCTGGAAATTCAAGATCCTTCGTTCCTCAGGATGACAATTACTTTTACCGTCGTTGCGAGTGAGCGCACCAAAGCTCTTGATATACCAAAATTGGCAAGCGTTCTCATTCCGAACTAAGACTTCTGACAAAAGCATATGTTCTATCAGCCATGTTTTTCTCGCACAAAATTATCCAATGGTGATAAGGCGATTAAACGCCGCAACCAGGCTTTCATCAGACAGTGGTTCGAGTGGACTTCCTGCTGACTGTTCATCAGTGTCATCAACCACACCACGTAATACCTCCTCAAGTTGGTCAGGTTGAGAGTAAAAATACTCCTTCAATTGTGGTATCACCTGGTAATTCCAGACATCTTGCATAAAAGACAGTTTATCCAAATTGTCTTCCATCGACCGTAACGGAATAAAGAAACTATGACCAATTTGGTAATCCCTACCCCGATATTTCAGGACCCTTCGGTTGAGTACCTCAAGAAATGTCCCAACATTCAACACGTCCTCATCGGGGACGGATATGGTGACATCTGACAACAATTCGCTATCTGGCATTAACTCAAAGAAAGCAAACCTTCTTCGTAAAGCAACATCCAATAGAGCAATGCTTCGATCCGCTGTATTCATTGTGCCAATAATGAACAAGTTTGTTGGCACAGTGAACTCCTCTTTGCTATAAGGCAGTGCTACCGAAAGCTTTCCTCTTTTATCTGTTTCGATGAGTGATATCAATTCGCCAAAGATCTTGGCGATATTTCCGCGGTTAATTTCATCAATGATCAGAACATATTGATTTTTAGGATCAGCTTCTGCTTTGTTACAGATATCCCGAAATGCACCTTGCTTCAACTCGAAGGTCAAGTTTGTTCCGTCAGCCTGGTCGACTTTCGGTCTCAAGCCTTCGACAAAATCTTCATAAGCATAAGATTGATGGAAAGTCACACTTTTCCAAAAGTCACCAACCGGAGGTCTGTCTAATTGGGATTGGATCATTTCATTTTTGAGCAGATGAGCCCAATATGTCTTCCCTGTTCCGGGAGGTCCAAAGTAGATCAGGTTTTTGTATCGTTTCAAAAGCCGGGATGATTCTTTAAGGACTCTGGATTTTTCCGGTGGTGGTGGAGGTGTTGGTGGCGAGACAGGTCCGCTATTTTTCCACAAATGATCCAGATCATCGTAGAAATCGAAGTCTGCGCCATAAGTTTTTGACAACTCATTCCGCACCATCAATAAACGCTTGTCCAAATCGATGTTCTCACTAAGTTCCGAACCGAACCTGGCAACCATTCTTTCTTTATCCATTGTGCTGATCGAGCGTTCAAACTCATCCGGGAACATCAAATAAAGTAACGCATCCCGCATATCACCCCCCCGATCTTTTTTGACTTCCACTTTTTCAAGCAAAGCATTTAGCAACTCTTTAGTACTGTTAGATTTATCAAGGATTAAGCTTGCATTATCTTTGTCTTTAATTGCCAGTGCAAATTCAGTTATCAAAGAATATTGAGGATATCGCAAGTGGTACCTGAGTCCAGTGGAGGTGAATCCGATCTTTAATGGATCCCAGAATGGATCACCCTTCGTCGGAATTGGCAAATTGCCATTAACAGCACGTTTCTCAATATCACCATATTTTGTTTCAAATTTAAATGAATCCGAAGGGATAAAATAAACATAACTGATCTCTGCGACTAAACCAAGGACATAAGGTGATGCGCCTTGCAGTTGAAGTTCGAGTTTTTGTTTGAATGAAAGATCAGATCCAAACAATGGGTTATCGATGAACCTTTCCCTCCAATCGAGAAGGTTTTCTTTTGTCCAAATTGGCAAACCTGGCCAAAGGATAGAACGGTTCTGCAATAGACATTGCTCCTTAAACACTTGGATTGCATCGTACATGGGTTGGTATTTTTCTCTTCTAGCCATTTTTCCTCCAGAGTTCATCGGTAAACGAAATGCCGTTGAGTATTTCTTTGATTTCTTTTTTTAATGGTGTTATTTTATGGAGCGATTGGTGTAAGTTTATAGTTGCAATATGGATAATGATGTCTTTTGAAACTGTTTTGAAACATGCACGAATGGGGACTCCTTGATTTCGAGTGCTCGGATACAAAAGTAGGAAGTTTGAGCAATCAAATCTGTGAGCGTAAGCCAGCATTTGGTAAATGTCTGATTCTGCCACACCAAGATTAACCTGATTTTCGATTAAAACTTTGTTCTTCGCATCGATAATCAACCTGGTCAACCCATCTTTTTTAAACATTATGTCTGGTTTCAAATCGAAAATATCATGACTGCCCAAATCCAGTCGTTGGATCAAGTTTTTAACTGGTTTACCGCCCTGTATCTCCACCTCACAACACTTAAGATTCGATGGGAGAGCGTTACTAGACCGGTCAGTCATAAATTTTGTCACCAAATCTTCGAACAATTTATCCATGTTGAACATAATGCTATAGGCTTGTTGCCTGCCGGCAAAAAGTTGAACCGACAAACCTTTTAGAAACATTTCAGCCATTCTGAAGGCCGGCTTGAATCGCTCATTTAGTCTGCTAAACTCAAAACAATCGAGGTCTTCATTACTAATGTCGGGGATCAGGGTCACTTCATGAAGCCAATTATCAATATCAAGCAACCCCCTGAGGTTGGTGGGATCTTTAGTAATCCTTTTGAGACGATGAACTGTTAATTTGAAAACCCTGTTAAGCGGGGTATCTGGCAAATAATCATCGAAGGAAACATCCAACCCTTCTGTGAGCAGCGGTTTGGTTGAAAATTGCCGAGTGATATTCCACCTACCGCGGATGTAAGGCAAGTAATCATCTTTCCGAACGTAATCCTGGTTAAACCCTCGTCCCAATTCAGTCAGGAGCAATTCAATAAACAACCGTGTGAGGTTTTCTAGCCAAGTGCTGTTCGCTCTGTAAAGCGTGACGACACCTTGCGGTGATAAGGACAGTGTATTAAGATGGTTGATTAGGTAGAAGAAATTTTTAGCTGCAGAACGTTTTCTATCTGATTCAGATTGTTGATACGAAACTGGCTCATCAACCATCTCGAAGTCGATTTTGGGTAATACCTCAATAATCCAATCCCCAACCTGCACTACTCCGACGTAGTTAGTAGCCCTGAACTGATCCCGCTCTAAGGAAAAAATCCTTCCACCATCAGCCGTTCGTACATTGTCCAGGGCAAGCAGGAATAGGTCATCGGCTTTAATTCCAAGTGATAAATATGATATCGATTGGTATTCAAAAAGTGTAATTATTTGAGGTTTCATCGGATTAATCATTTGATTTCATCCTGTTTTTCGGTGGCGGGGGTGGAGCGCCATTTGCGCTGGAAGGCGATGGCTCGGGTTTCGATCTCGGTCCAGGTGAGCATGTGATAATTATAGCTTATTGCGGGTAGGTAGGAGCTGATTGGGAAAGAAAGATCCTTTAATTCTTTGTACATTCCTATAAACTTCAGATCGCCGCGCTTCGCTCGCGATGACGGAGTTTAGGTTTTTCTTGATAAATAGAACAAACGTGCTATAATAATGCTGAAAGGTTTTATTTGAAGGTTTGCACGTTAACATGGATGGGGTTTTTGCAGTGGACACGTGGGTTGCACTATCAAAAAACACTGCAAAAAGGGTAAAAAGGGTAAAAAGGTCTTAGCAGAGAGCAGAAAAAAAAGGCTCAGAAAGTTTCCAATCTGAGCCTTGACAGGACTTTTAGATCTACACCTGAATTCCGGGCCAGTCGTCTCCGACGTAGCAGCACAAGACCAGGTCTTTGGCAGCTTTGAGCTCATCGGCGCGGCGGACGGGGGTGTTATGGGGGGCGTCGTGAAGCAACTGGGGATCGGTGCGGGCTTCTTCGGCGATCTTGAGCATCGCATCCACAAACTTGTCCAGCGTTTCGAGGGTTTCAGTCTCGGTCGGCTCGATCATCAGGGCTTCCTTGACAATCAGTGGGAAGTAGTTTGTCGGCGGATGGAAGTTATAGTCCATCAGGCGTTTGGCGATATCCAACGCGTGGATATCCGGCACGTCCTTCCAAATGCCTTCGAGCACAAATTCGTGCATGCATTTGCGATCGTAGGGCAGGGTGTAGGTACTCTTGAGCTTTTCCTGGAGGTAATTGGCGTTCAGAACGGCTTTTTCGGCGATGTCACGCAGACCTTCCTGACCGAGCATGGCGATATAGGTGAACGCGCGGATGTGCATCCCAAAATGACCGTAAAAGGCTTTGATTCGACCAATTGATTTCTCGGGATGAATGAAGCCATACAGCGGTGCGTTTTCTTCATCGCCCTCATCTATGATCCCAACGACGGGATCGGGCAGGTAATCGACGAGGTGCTGTTGAACTGCAACCGGACCAGAACCAGGACCACCACCGCCGTGCGGGGTTGAGAAGGTTTTGTGGAGGTTGAAGTGCAAAATGTCGATGCCGACATCACCGGGGCGGAAGACGCCCAACAGCGCGTTCATGTTGGCACCGTCGCCATAGACCAGCCCACCGGCCTCGTGGACGATTTTGACAACTTCGCAGACATTTTCGTCAAACAACCCGAGGGTGTTGGGGTTTGTGAACATCAGACCCGCCAGGCGCTCGTCGCAAAGCTCTTTGAGCGCTTCGAGGTCTACGTTGCCGCGTTCATCTGAAGGCAAGGGGACAACATCGAACCCGAGCATCGCGGAAGAAGCGGGGTTGGTGCCGTGAGCAGAATCTGGGATGAGAATTCGCGTTCGGGCGTGGTCACCGCGATCGGCGTGATATTTGTGGATGATCAGCGTGCCAACCAGCTCGCCCTGGGCTCCAGCTGCAGGCTGAAGGGTGACAGCGGCAAAGCCAGCGATCTCTTTGAGCATCTCCTGCAGCGAATACATCAGGTAGAGGTTGCCCTGGACGCTGTCATTCGGCTGGAGTGGGTGGGTTGCGCCAAAACCGGGCAAGCGGCTGACCGATTCGTTGATCTTGGGGTTGTATTTCATGGTACACGAACCGAGTGGGTAGAAGCCCAGATCGATCGCGTAATTTTTCTGTGAGAGCCTGGTGAAGTGGCGCACAGCCTCGAGCTCAGAGATCTCGGGAAGCTGCAGTTTTTCACGCAGGAAACCCTGGGGAAGCGCGGTTTCGGGCACGTCCGGTTCGGGGAAGGTGACGCCTGTGCGTCCGGGGACAGAAATATCGTATAAGGTTGGTTCAGTCATGCGGTTCCTCCTGGAGGACGTCACAAAGATAATCGATATCTTCCCGCCTGATTTTTTCGGTTACAGCGAGCATCAGACAGTTTTCCAATTCCGGATAATCCTGACCGAGATCATAGCCGCCAAAAATATCATGTACAAGCAGGTGAGCGAGGACTTCGTCGACCGGTTTTTTGCTTTTGACCACGAATTCATGGAAGAAGGGAGTGTGGTCATCAAGCTGCTGGAAGCCATCGATCTGGTTGAGCTGGTCGGCAGCGTAGTGGGCTTTTTGATAGCAGAGGTTGGAAACCTGCTGAAAGCCGGTTTTGCCGAGAATTGCGAGGTAGATCGTGGCTGCAAGTGTCATCAGACCCTGGTTGCTGCAGATGTTTGAGGTGGCTTTTTCGCGGCGGATGTGCTGCTCGCGGGGTGAGGGTAAGCACATAGGCAAGTTTGCCTTCAATGTCTTCAGTCTCGCCAACCAAACGTCCGGCTAACTTGCGCAGGAGGGCGTCTTTGACGGCAAAGAAACCAAGGTATGGACCACCAAACGAGAGCGAAATGCCAAGCGGCTGTCCTTCGCCGAGGGCGATATCGGCACCCAACTCGCCCGGTGGGGTCAGGAGACCGAGCGCAGTCGGGTTGACGACCATAGCAACCAAGGCACCGTATTGGTGGGCTGTGTCGATAACTTCTTTGTAATCGATGACGCGACCGAAGAAATCGGGATATTGCACCATGACGAGGGCTGTATCGTGATCTATTTGGGAGATGAAATTTTTCATATCCGGGTTGATGCCGGTTTCAATATCATCTCCGACGATCTGAAGGTCAGGATCTCCCTGCATATAGGTGCGGATTACCTGGCGATATTGAGGGTTGACCGCACGGGAGATCAACATCTTTGGGCGCTTACCGCGGAAATGGCTGCTGGCGAGGATGACTGCCTCAGCCGCGGCGGTAGCACCGTCGTAGTGGGAGGCGTTGCTCACGTCCATGCCAGTCAGCTTGCAGATCAGGCTTTGAAACTCAAAGATCGCCTGGAGGGTTCCCTGGGAAATTTCGGGCTGGTAGGGGGTATAGGCGGTATAGAACTCACCGCGCTGAAGAAGGTTATCTACAGCAGCAGGAACGTAGTGGTCATATGCGCCGGCACCCAAAAAGCTGAGAAATTCACGGGTGGTGGCGTTTGCAGAGGCAATGCTGCTGAGCTCTTCGGCTGCTTCCATTTCGGTGAGCCGGGGTGCCAGGTTTAGATGTGGATATCGAAACTCGGCAGGGATCTCAGAGAAGAGATCCTCGATCTTTTCGAGACCAATCGATTTTAGCATCACCTCCACATCGTTTTTCGTGTGGGGTGTAAACATAATTTAACGGTCCTGGCAGTAAACTTCGTAAGCAGCTGCGTCCATCAGGTTGTCGAGTTCAGATTCATCTGATGCCTGGATTTTGACCAGCCAGCCCTTTTCGTAGGGGCTTTCGTTCAAAAGTTCAGGTGTATCAATCAGAGCCTGGTTGATCTCGATGACCTTACCACTGACGGGGAAAACAACTTCTGCTGCGGCTTTGACGGATTCGATGGTTGCCATGCTGCCACCGGCGCTGACCTCATCATCTACATCGACATCAAATTCGATAAAGACAACGTCTGAAAGTGAATCCTGGGCATAATCGGTGATACCGACCGTGGCGACACCATCTGCGATTTTCACCCATTCATCGGTTTTTTGGTATTTGAGTTCATCAGGTATTAACATTGTTGCTCCTTTTTTATTCTGTATATCGGAAGGGTTTTAAGGACCCTTCACATTGTATCTATTCTAACAGTCATTGGCTCATTCCGGTTGAATTGTTGGCTGCTTGATTATGCACTTCTGGCGATGCTGCCTCCACCCAAAACCTGGTCTCCAGTGTAGAAAACAGCAGTTTGTCCGGGTGTGATGTCCTTGAGGGGTTCGTCTAATTGAACCTGGAGCGTTCCAGTTGGGTCAGGCTGCAGGCAAGCTGAAACCGGAGTTGAGCGGTAACGAATTTTGACTGAAGTGCGCAGGGGAAATTCTGGTTGTGTGCCGCTGATCCAGTTTACCCGGCTGACGAAAAACCTGTCTTTACCCAGCTCGCTTGCTGTTCCGACGAGCAGTGTGTTAGTTGTGGGGTTTTTATCGAGGACAAAGAGTGCCTCGGTATAAGCCGGTAAGCCTTTACGCTGCCCGATGGTGTAGTGAGCCAAGCCATGATGTTGACCGAGCAGTTCGCCTTTTAGGTTTCTGACCTCGCCGGCTTGAGTCATTTCAGGTACGTTTTCTTCAAGAAAATCATGGTAACTGTCGCGATTGACAAAACAGAGGTCCTGGCTGTCTTCCCGTTCAGAAACGGCTAAGTCAGATTCTTTTGCAATTTGGCGAACTTCCTGCTTGGTCAGATCGCCAAGGGGGAAGATGGTGCGGCTCAGTTCTGCCTGGGTAAGCTGGCTGAGCATATAACTCTGGTCTTTGGAATAATCCCGGGCACGCCAAAGCCCAATAAGACCGCTATCGGCAGGCAGCAGGCGTGCGTAATGACCGGTAGCGACAAACCGAGACTCGTTTTGATCAGCAAATTCGAGCAATTTATTCCACTTGACCACGCGGTTGCAATAAACGCAGGGATTGGGGGTCTCACAATCAAGGTGGCTTTGCAAGAAAGCGTGGACAACCTCCTGCCTAAAAGCTTCCCGGGCGTCAACTACGTGAAGGGGGATGCCGATCGAACTGGCAACAAGCTTTGCGGAATCCAACCCGCTTTGTTCGCTTGTGTTTGCATGCCACATCCGGAGGGTGAGCCCTTCAACAGCGAAGCCTTGCTTTTGAAGCAGTAATGCAGCGATGGCACTATCCACTCCGCCGCTCATTGCGACAATCACTTTAGGTTTGGATTGGTTCATAGATTAATTATAGAGGATTTGCTGAGTTTAAAAAATCTTGTTTACGTTTTTGGAGCAGCTCACCGGTTTCTTCGATGTATTCGATCGATTGATGCCGGAAATAAGTGTTGTAGAGATTGGCATAATGACCACTGGTTGCCAGCAGGGTGTCGTGTGTGCCTTCCTCGATGATCTTACCGTGGTCGACAACAATGATCCGGTCGGCGGATTTTACTGTTGAGAGGCGGTGAGCAATCAGGATGCTGGTTGATTGAGAGAGAATCAGACCGAGCGCTTGCTGAATTTGTTGTTCTGTGAAGGGGTCGATACTGGCTGTGGCTTCATCGAGGATAAAGATTGCGGGACGGCGAACCAAAACCCTCATCAGGGCGACGAGCTGACGTTGACCCATTGAAATGTGCGCACCGCGTTCTCCGACCTGTGTTTCGAGCCCATTGGAAAAAGTCTCCAACCATTCGCCGTTGCCAATGGTTTTTGCAAGGTTGAGAATCTCCTGGCGGGATGTTTCAGGTTTAGCGAAACGGATATTTTCTTCAATCGTTCCTTCAAACAAGAAGGGGACCTGGTTGACGATACCCATCTGGTTGCGAAGGTTTGTGAGGTCAAATTTACGGATATCAATATCATCAATGAGCAGTTCGCCTTCCTGGAATTCATAAAAGCGGGAGACGAGCCTGGCGATTGAGGATTTGCCAGCACCTGTATGTCCGACAATGGCTACATTCTCACCTGGAGCGATATGCAGGTCAAAATCTTCAAGGATGGGGATGCTGGAGCTATAACCAAATTTGAGATGTGTAAAGTCAATTTT
>Ga0123334_1004007_pt1 | contig 15395 bp, 4 predicted proteins | sample BiotimSIPDNA_FD_89706 | JGI IMG/M metagenome (GOLD analysis project Ga0123334, IMG submission 89706) | Anaerobic biogas reactor microbial communites from Washington, USA - Biogas_R1 time_0 SIP DNA | ecosystem: Engineered > Bioreactor > Anaerobic > Unclassified | place: Washington, USA | collected... | reverse complement strand
GCGATTCAGCACAATGCGTTGCCAGCGTTCCGCCAACGCTTCCGGGATGTTGACGTCCTGCTGGTGGATGACGTTCAGTTCTTCGGTACGAAAACAGGCTTCCAAGAGGAATTCTTCCATACGTTCAATGCAATGCATTCGAACCATCGGCAAATCGTCTTGGCGTCCGATAGACCTCCGCAGGAAATCAATGGACTGGAAAAACGACTGGTCTCAAGGTTCGAATGGGGATTGACGACGGAAATCCAGGCGCCCGACCTGGAAACCCGAATCGCAATCATCCGCAAGAAGCAGGAAGAACAGACCGTCAAGCTGAGTGACGATGTCATAAATTACCTTGCGGCCAGGCTAAAGTCAAGCGTGAGGCGCCTGGAAGGAGCGGTTTTCAGCCTTGTCTCCAACTCTTGCCTGACCGGACAAAGCGTGACGCTCGATATGGTCGAGCAAACCTTGAAAAATATTTTCCTGGAAGAGGCTGACACGCAGGTCACCGTGGATCACATCCAACGGTTGGTCGCAGAACACTATGATATCCGCCTGGCTGATATGACCAGCACGAAACGACCCGCCAGCATCGCGTGGCCAAGGCAAATCGCCATGTACTTCGCTAGAAAACTAACCGATCTATCCTATCCTGCCATCGCAGAACATTTCAGGCGTAGCCATGCAACCGTCCTGCACGCCTTCTCAACAGTCGAGAAGAAAATCTATTCCAACCAGGACTTCAGACGTGAAATCGAAGTGCTGGAACGAAAACTCAAAAGCTGACCAATAATACAATCCCTTTACATTGGGCGTCTCCCGACTTTTTCACGGAGACGCCTTTTTTTTGTCTAAAAAACACCCCGGAATCACCCCGAAAATTCATCTCTTTCGTACTCAAAATCCATATGACATGCCCTTTGGTGGCGGGGGTTGGGGATTTGGGTGCTTGGAGCTATGGGACTGGGACTGTGACTTATGAGACAAATGAGACGAATGTGACCCATGGGACTGGGACTTGGGTCTGGGACTATGGGACGTTGGCTTGGGTTTTGTGGTTTTTTGTTGCGAGGAACGACGACGCGAAGGTTTGCGGATGTGCCTTTTTTTGCCTTAAAAACCTCTCGGAAACCAACCCGAAAAATCATCGGTTTCGTACTCAAAATCCATGTGACATGCCCTTTGGTGGCGGGGTTGGAGATTTGGGCGCTTGGAGCTATGGGACTGGGACTATGGGACGAATGTGACCCATGGGACGAATGTGACCCATGGGACTGGGAACATGGGTCTGGGACTATGGGACATTGGCTTGGGTTTTGTGGTTTTTTGTTGCGAGGAACGACGACGCGAAGGTTTGCGGAGGTGCCTTTTTTTGCCTTAAAACCCCTCGGAAGCCAAGCCGAAAAATCATCGGTTTCGTACTCAAAATCCATGTGACATGCCCTTTGGTGGCGGGGTTGGGGATTTGGGTGCTTGGAGCTATGGGACTGGGACTATGGGACGACTGAGACGAATGTGACCCATGGGACTGGGACATGGGTCTGGGACTTGGGTCTGGGACTATGGGACGTTGGCTTGGGTTTTGTGGTTATTTGTTGCGAGGAACAAGGTTTTTCCCCATGAAACCAAGCCGAAAAATCATCAGTTTCGTACTCAAAATCCATGTGACATGCCCTTTCGAAGTGGAGAATTAGGTTTGTAAAAGTCCTTTGGTGTGAATAAATCATAATAAATCATAATAAATCATAAAGAATATTTAAATAAAATTCAAATATATGTATTCATAAAATTTTCTATTGAATGAAATTGCATGAATAAGAAGGGTAATTTATAGGATTTTTGATGAAAAATCATGTATTGATCTAAAGTGTCATGTGATTGGCTTTTTTTTAAAATCAAAAAAATACTAAAAAATTATAAAAAATGAAAATAAATAATTTGCAATTTTATTTCATAGATGTAGATTTATGCTGTTGACTGAGTGAAGGGCTTGGAATTTGTCGAGGTGATTTGTGAATCGATTGGTCATTGCTGTAGTTTTTGTGTTGTGCGTGGGGTTGCGCGGCGGGGTGGCGTGGTTGGGATCTCATTTGGGTTCCGGCGATGGGTTGTATGGGAAGTTGCACGGGATTGTTGTACTGGATCGGTATGGCGATGCTGTTGGGCGGAGCCGTGGGCTGCTTGTTCGCGGGGGCATGTTGTTGTCAGGATATGACCTTAGTCCTGATGTGTCCGGATGTTTGTCTCGGATGGTTTGCAGTGGCGATCGTGGGATGTTGGACGAGTTGTCCGTTGATGGCGGTGGTTGGTGTTGCGAGGTCGGTGGATGTTTTGATTTTCATTCGAGCTTGGGGATTATGCGTTTCGGGCTTGACTTGTCGCTTCTGCATCGCGAGGAATTTTTGCGTGCCCTAGGCGCTGTTGAATCTGAGCTTTGTATTGGGGAGAATGATCTTCGTTTAGCATGTCAGTTGTTGGAGATATATGGCTTGGGGCGTGCGAGTGGTTTTGTGTCCTTGATTGAACTGCATGGGCGTGTCAATGGGGTGCGCGAGTTCTTTTTGGGTTGCGTTGACGAGAATGGGTTGTTGAGCCGTGATGGTGTTTCCAGCGTTTACGACACTGCGTTGGTTGTTCGCGGGCTGTGCCTGCTGGGATATCGGGAAGATTGCCCGGCAATGGTGGCGGGATTGATCAGGCAGCGGCAGGACGATGGTCGCTGGGAAGATGCTACCGTCGGTGACGATGCCTTGGTGACCAGTGTCGTGGTGGAGGCGTTGGCGGGATATGATGGATATGGGGCGGGAATTGAGGTGGAACTTGATGATTCGATGCTTGGGGCTGATGGGTTCGTAGAGGTTCGGGTTACAGGGGATGTGGAAGGAATTTTGGGCATGGAGGTGAGCCGAGGCGGGGAGTTGATTGATGTGGTGCAATGTGCTGGTGACGATGGAGTGCTGCGGTGGTTTCAGGGGACGCATCCCAGTGGCGAGTATCACTTGAATGTGGTTGTTTGGTCGAATGAAGGATTTCATTGCCTGTTTGAGGAGCGACTTTCGGTCACTGTCGAAGGTAAGTATGTGGTTGAGAGACTGCAATGGGAAGGGGCGGCTCTTGAGCGGATGGTATTTTCGGGGAGGTGGCAAGGCGGAATGTGGCTGGCTTGGGAGCAATGGGGGAATTGTGTTCGGGATGGCACTGTGGGCTGGGAGTTGGAGACCGAGGAGGGGATGGTTGTGTGTTCGTCGTCTAGCGAGATTCGGATGGAAGCGGGGACTCGCACGGGGCGTTTTCCGGTTGACCTGAAGGATGACAGTGTGGATCTTGATGCCGGCAACTACCTGTTGCACGGATATTTGAAGGTTGGCGAAGACAGCAGGTCCTGCGTTTGTTCGTTGGTTGTGGTCGATGGAATTGCCCTTGAAGTTGAGAATCTTGTGGAGAGTCCCAGGATACCTGTTGGAGCAAGCGAGGTTGGCACGATATTGCGGATTCGACGTCGAGAAGGCAGCATGATTGGAGGACGCGTGCCGGTAGGATTTACAGTTCCTGGCGGGATGAGTCGGGTCGAGGATTCTACGAGGGGTTGGGTGCCGATTGAGTTTGATGGTGTTGTCGATGCTTTGGGGATGCTTGTGAAGAACGGCTGGCTGATCGTTCAGGGGCATTATGGTTCTGCCGAAGCCGATGTTGAGTTTTCCGGTGGTGGTGGAGGTTTTGCATGCGGGGTTGAGATCCGTGAAGGGCGTGGGGAGATGTTGTATTGCGGGGAAGGTTCCGGAGTGATCGGGACGGTGGTGTTGAGTGTTTATCAGGGGTATGAAAGTGAAGGGGTGCTTTGTCGAGGAAGGCGTCTCGGGGTGGTAGAGGTTGCGTTGTCGGAGGCATGCCATTGAAGAGAATAATAGTTTTTTTGTCGTTGCTTTCAGTTATTTTACATGGTGGCGATTTGATTGTTTTCATGCCATTGGAGGAGTTGTTTCCTGGCGAGGAGGTTGAGATATGGTGCTGTTTGGGGGATCGATTTGGTCGCGATGTCAGCGATTTGGATCTGTGCTATTCGTTAGAATACAGCCTTGGTTCTGGAATCGTTCGAGATGAGAGGAAGGTAGTTGGCGAGATTCGTGAGTTGGTTGACGGATGGGATTTGAGTGACATCCAACGATTTGATTTGGCAGAAGGATGTGATTCCAGTGTGATCACTGCGACTGTCCGTGTGTTTGATGCTGATGGTGGCGAGATTGTGGAGGCTTGCGAATTTGACTTGAATTGGCGTCCCGGATGGAATGATGTTGCTGGGGTTGACCGTTTGCGTCGTCAGGCTGTTGTTCGAGGTTTGCGTTGGTTGCAGCTTCGTCAAGGGCTGGATGGGAGCTGGTGTGAAGGGGGGAAGCTGAGTTACGAGCAGAGCGCGTCAACTGCTTTGGCGTTATGGGCGTTTGGCAATCATGGATTTGGTTTAAGCAATCGAGATGGCAATCCGTTTTTTTCATGCGTTCGGTTGGGGTTGGAGCGGTTGTGCTCGCGATCCGAGCGCGAGCGGTTGCGTGTGGGATTGCCAAACGACTTCCATCGTGATGGATATGGAGTTTTGATTGGTGGTTCCAATGGGGTTTCCAGCTATGTGCATCCGATAGGGATATGTGCGCTGATGTCATGCGATGCTGACGACCTGGCGGTGGCGGTGCGAAGCGATGTGGGTGACGAGGTGGTGGAGACGACGGTAGGAGCAGTGATCGGCAATGGACTCGATCTGGTGGAAAGCGATTTCCTAAGCTTCGGAAAGAACTCGTGGCCGTATGGAAGGTGGAATCAGGATACGGGATTTGACCTGTCCATTTCAGGATGGAATTACGTGGTGCTCCTGGTGGCAAGTCGGCAAGGGCGAAACGTTGATCCAAGGGTCATTGCGGGAGTGAACGATTTTTTGTCGGAAGTCTATGATTTTGCGCATCGGGAGTTCATCTATTTGCCCGTGGAATACTACACGAATACAAACACTTTGGATTCGTCTGGGATTGTTGGCATGCTGTTGGGAAGTGAGGAAGGATTTGGATCACATCGTGGATTTACGCGGTATGGCTTGGGGTATGGCGAGGTTCTGGTTGAAACGAGCAGGAAGTTGGTGGATTGGATTCGGCGCGCTCAATACTCTGGGGACAGTTACAGTTGGTGGAGCGTAGTCAGGGGATTGACGTTGCTGGGAGTGACGCATTGGTTGGTCGATGACGGGATTTACGATTGGCGATATGGCTTTGTCGACGGCAATGAGGTTCGTGGAGAAGGCGTTTGGCGGAAAGTGATCAAAGGGCAGGGCGAGCCGGGCAATTGGGCTGAGCCGCGCATTTGGCTGGGAAGCTGGCAGGTGACGATGGAGACAAGCTTGGCGCTGCTGGCATTGTCCGATGACGTGGTTCGCGCCCGCAACGACGACATTGGCGACATGTCGGTTGCTGTTGTTTTGCCATCAGGTGTTTCTGCCGGATTGGTTTCACGGCATTTGGGCGAAGGGGTAGCTTGTGGCGAAGGTTATGTCCGGCACGAACTGTCGATTCCCATGCCGAAGAGCGGGGAGATGGTTGACCTGGGTTATCGGTATTGGCTTGAATCCGTGGCGAATCCATGCCGGGAAGAGGTTCAGCATGGTGGTGAGATTGAATGGGATGCTGGGGGTGGGACAATTGCTAGTGAGCCTTTGGGTACGTTGTATGTCGAACGATGCCGCGATGGATATGGGATTGATGTGTCGTGTCCGGCTCTTTTGAACGTAGGCGAAGAGTTGCCGGTTGACGTGGTGACGGTCTTTCCCCGTGGCGAGGCGAGGCATTGCGTTCATTGGGAAGGAGAGGATTCTGAAGGTTGGGTCGAGTTGAGTTGGGGAGGTACTGCACTTTCCTTGTTGGGCTTGGAAGGCGAGGTTAATTTTCGTGGTTGCCGGATTCAGGTTTTGCCTGATATCCGCCTGAGCAAGTGGGTTGAGGTCGATTATGAGTTGTGCCCATGGGGCATTCGCCTGGTTGATTTCGTCCGCGGGGTAAAGCTTCGGATCTTTGGGTTGGGCGAGAAGTCCAATGGTTTGATTGTGTGCGGGAAGTCGTCTGAGTTTTTAGTTCGGGTGAGTTTGATTGACCCGGGTGGTGATGTTGTTGCGATTCAGGAGTGGGATGCAGGAGCTTCCGAGTTTGGACGGGATCAATCACGCTCCTTGGATTTTGCGAGCATGGGATTGGTTGGTGGCGGATACTGCATTCTAGGTGAAATACTTCGAGGGGCTGAAGAGGTAGTAGCCTCTAGCGGCGTTGAGGTAGAGCTGTTGGCTGGTGAGCATGGTCTCCCCGATGGTGTGGTCAGGACGGATCGTTCATGGTATTGCGTTGGTGACGAGGCAGTTGTCATCTCAGAAGTGATGAGTCTTGGGCATGATGTGTGCGAGGTGTCGGTGGAGGTCTTTGGTGAGTCTGCGATTGGTTCTTGGCAATGGGGATTCGATGGGAAAAGCGTGAATGGCAAGCTGTTTCGGGAGTATAGGGTCGATTTGCGCGATATTGCCTGCGGCGACTACGATGTTGTCCAGATTGTGACCTTGGAGGATGGTCGGCAAGTTGTATCCCAATATTCCTTTGAGGTAGTTGAAGTCGCGGAAGAGCTGAGCGGTTGGTTTGAGGAAAGTCGATATGAGGTTGAGAATGGCGGGGATGCAGAAATTGCTTTTGAGGTTGATGGATACGCTGGCGAGGGCTTGGGGATGTCCGTGTACGATAGTGGCGGCGAGTCATTGCACGTTAAGTGGCAATGCGATGACGCGGGACTGGAGCTGATTGAACCCGGGAGTTATCGTGGCGGTCTCTTGATGCGTGGCGGGATTGACGTGGACGTCGGTGAATACCTTGTCTTGTTGCTTTCTGGGCGTGATGTCGAAGGCGAGCCAAGAGTTCTCGATCTGGCCAAGCTAAGCGTGACGGAGTCCGATGAAGCGATGCTGGAAGATCCTGATGATGACCTCGATCCCGATATTGTTATCGTTGATCCTGACGATGACCTTGATGACCTCGACCCCGATGTGGTTGTCGTTGAGCCTGATGTTGACCTTGATGGCCTCGACCCTGATGTTGTTATCGTTGATCCTGACGATGACCTTGATGCCCCTGAACCTGAACTCCCAGGACACGATGACAAGCAGAAGCCTAGTTATGGAGGCGGCGGCAGACGGATAATCATGGCAGAAGACGGTGACAAGGCGAAAGGCGGGATAGAAGCCATTGAAGAGGCGGCGGTAGTCGATAAGACGAATCAAGCCGATGAGGTCTTGTCGGTTGTTGCCTTGCCTAGAGCCGAGAGGCGACATGAAGTAAGGTGGGTAAAAGGCGAGTGGGGCGGCGAACTGGGAATTCGATTTGGACGGATCGTGACTAAAGATGGTCCGTACTTGTGGGAGCGCCATGCCAAGACGATTGATTGGATGTGTGAGGCTTGCAAGTCTGATGCATTTAGACCATGCAGAGCTGCCTCATCGTCAGGTGGCGATTGCCTGTACGAGCGATTGATAAGACGATTTTGGGTGGTTTTCGAGTAGGATGGCGAAAGGGAGAGTTGCGGATGAAGAAAGAATTGGTCTTTGCGTTATGCTTGTTGAGGTTGATCTTGGTTGGTGGCGAGCTTTTGGACTCATTGTCTTATCACCGTTCCGAGAAGTCATTTTTAGCTGGCCGTGGTTTGTGTCGCGGAGTCGGTCAAGTCGAAAGCGAGAGATGCGGAACGCAATTGGATCTGGCGGTGGCTTTTCGCGAGGCTTTGTCATGCCTGGGGATTGAGAGCGAGTTCGTCTTTGGACGCGTGTCAATGAACGAGGAGCAGGTGACTGGCTGGCTTGGATTCATGCCGACGAGGATTTACTATAAATTTGACGACTTTGGAGGAGGGCTGTCTGGACTTCAGAACTCATCTGGCGAGTATGAGTTTGACATGGTTTGGTTGCGGTGCCTGGTCGGGCATTCACCTGGTTTCGGAATGTATGATGGAGTTGGTCGAGAAAGTTGGATTGATGTCTTTCCGGCATTGCTTGGAAGCAAGCGGCTGGTTGAGTTTGAGAAGGTGGATTTGGGAAGGGATATTGCTCGGCTTCGGGAAGGTATCCAGCTTTTGGATGATGGGCGATATCGGTGTGGCGACGATTTTGTCAACTTGATTCGGAAGGCTGTTTTGAGATGTGAGGCGGATTGCTCCAACGCAAACCATGGGAATTGGCTAAGGCAAGTGGCGTTCTTGGGATATGGTTCGTCGATGGTTCTGAACACGCGTCCAGTGAGCATCGTGGAGGAGTATTGGCGTGGTGGCGAGGTGCCTGAACGGTATGTGAGTTGGGTTGAGGTTGAGGTGAGTCGTGGAGGGGAAGTCATTGCCGTGGTGCGTCGTCGAATGGATGAAATCAATTTAGGTGTTTTTCGGATTGACTGGAGTGACGATTTTGGGGAAGGATGGGTTGCAGTTCCTGGCCGTGGGGTTGTTGGGGAACGAGTTCGTTTGCGTTGCGGCTTTGAAGGCGAAGATTCAGGGGGCAATAGGAGTGACTTTGAGATTGGCGAACCGTATCGGGTCGATTTTCTTCATTATGTAGGTAGTGATTGTGTTGGTCGATTGGTGGATTATTGCATTGCTGGAGACGTGGTTTTGTACTGCGTGTCCAGTGGAAGCGGTTCGGCGACATCGGTTGTTGGCCATGGTGATTCTAGGCTGTGCCAGGTTGCCAGGGTTAGGCACGATATGGCATCTGGGATGCTTGGTTTGCTGAAGTCTGGTGGTCGCACGAGCTCGTTGCAAGTGAGCAAGGTTGTGCGTGGGATGCGATATGATCGGCTGTTTGGTGAACCGATACGCATCTTGGGCAGTTATGTTGGAATTGGGGAATTGGGTGAGGCATATGGATATGATATGGGGTTTGATGCGTTCCAGTGCGTTGAGTCGAGCGAATTGTTGCGTCGTTTCGTAGGCAGGGGCGATGTTTTGTCGCCATGGTCTGAAATTGGCGAATTGGGGAGGATAGGCTTGGTTGAGGGGCGCAATGAAACTCGTTTTGGTGAGTTTGGTGGATTTGATGCTGCGTATTTGGTTGGCAAGGGGCTGATAGGTGATGGAGGGTACTGGACAGGATTGAGTTCTGGCGAGCGTTTGTGGCGGAGCTGTGTGATAGAAGATGGCGGCGAGGCTTTGGACGGCGATATTGGCGGGTTTGACGCTCTGAAGCTTGGCGGGTTACGTGTGCTTTCAGGATTTAGCGGCGATCAATTGTCCCAGTTGCTTGGGCTTGGCGTGTGTGTCGGCGTTTTAGATCAACTTCGCCAGAGTCGTCCAAGAATTGTGCGTTTTGGAGACGGCAGACCAGTCGTTGGAGTGGGGCGATATGATGTGGAATTTTGCGGTGAAGGCGGAGAATCGTGGACAATTCAGGTACTTGACGAGCATGGTTTGGTTGTCCTTGAGTATGGATTTTCAGGAGATTCAGGAAGCCTGGGTTGGGAATGGGAAGAGTTGGGGTGTGGCGATGGGCTATACGATGTTATTGGAACCTATGCAAGAGGAGATGTTTGCGTTACTAGCTGTTATCAGGTTGAACTGGATGGAAGCGGACCTGGAATGGCTATGGTCTGTTGGCAAGAGGCCGATGGCAGCCGGCAGATAATTGTCGAATACTCCGGAGACGTTCTGGGTTTTGCGGGTGGGGAATTGTTGCTGTGTTCTTCAAGAACAGGCGACGTGCTTGATTCGATTGACTTATCGAATCCGATTGGTCGACATGAGTTTTCGTATCCTGTTGGTCATTCCGGTGGTTTGGAGTGTGTGGTTTTGAGTTGGGATCAGCTTGGGAATGTGGCTGAATGCCGGCGTGGCGTTGTCAGTGAGGCTGGGAGCAGCTTTGTCGATGATATCTTCAATGGTTCAGATGATGTCGTTGCCGGGATGAGTTGCGAGTTGACAAGTCCCCAGGATGGCGAGCAGATTTTGACGACTGTTGTTGGGGTGCATGGAAGCGCGTCCAGTGATTGCGGAGAATCATCCTACACGGTATTGCTGCGTGATTCGTCGGGTCGTTTGTTGAGCTGTTTTGGCGAGGAGCGGTCTACTGGATGGTTGTTGACGTATGTTCAGGGGGATTTGGCGCGTGACGAAGAAACGATGTCCAATCCGTTTCGGCAGATGTCCGTTGACGATGGGCTGCTTTGCGAGTTGGACTTGAGTGGCTTGTCGAATGGTCTGTACTCCTTGGAGTTGCTTGTTCGTTGCGCTTGCGGTACGAGTCGGAGCAATCGTGATTTGGTCTTGTCCAAGGGGCGAGTATTGGGGGCATTTGAGGTTGGCGAGCGTGACGGGATCGTGTCGATAGGGGGCTTGTGTCTTGAGTTGATGCGTCATTATTCCAGCGGGAACCCTGTTTTTGGCGAGTTTGGTGTAGGGTGGAGTGGTGGTTTGGGGCGATTAGTCGGTGAGTTTTCCGAGGCTCGCGAGGATGTCGTGACAATTGAAGGCGGGATTTGTTCTGTACGATGCGGTGGGAGTCGCGATGTGACATTGGATTTGCCTGATGGTAGGCGCGGTGTGTTTCGCTTTGAGCTTGAGGGCGGTGGCATGGGATTCAGCTATGTTGGCAAGTGGGTGCCACCGGCTGGGTTTTCATGCGAGTTGCATCCCTTGGTATCCAGCGAGCTTGTTCTGCTGCCGGGGCTTTCTCCCTATTGGGTGTCTGGAGGCGTTGGCTGCCCTTGGGAACGATTTGATTTTCCTGGGTTTGTCTTGCGAATGTCCGATGGGAATTCGTATTTCTATGAGCGTGAGTACTTGGGCGAAGTATCGTTTTTGGATGAAGGGATAGGGGTTTCGCTATTGGATTGCTACGGGGAAATGCGCTTGACTCGGATCGAAGGGGCGAATGGGATGACGTGGCATTTGTCCGAGGATGGGATATTCGGGCGGCGACGTGGTGGTGAAATGGTTGCGGTCGTCCGGTACGAGCGGGACAATCGCGGTCGTGTGGTTCGTGGGGAGTTGTGCGATGGTAGCGGGACAAGGCTGGAATATGGATATGGAGCTTTAGGGCAGCTGGTTTCCTTTAGGCGGCTAAGCGGTGGCGTAAAGCAAGTTTCGACTCGATATTTGTACGAGGATTCTCGCTTCCCATGCCACTTGACTGGGATAGAACGCAATGGAATCAGAGTTTTGGAGGTCAGGTACGATGATCGAGGGGGATACTGTGGCGTGTCGGATGGAACTGGGGGTGAGGCATCGTTCAAGCGCGATGCCCATGAACGGTACGAGGTGGTCACGGATGCCCAGGGGATAGAAACTGTTCGTTTGCTGGACGACTTGGGGCGAATGACCGAAGTGATAAGTGCAGATGGATCAAGACAAGCCTGCGAGTACGATGCGAATGGATTTCTGAGCCGAACCATCGATGGCTTGGGCAGGCAAAATAAGTTCACATACGATTGCGAAGGGCGGTTGTTGAGAAGAATCGATCCGGAAGGATATTCCATCAACTACAATTACGGAGGAGATGGACGAAGTGTGACGATGACTGACGAGGAAGGAAGGAAGACAAAGGTCGAGTATGACATCAATGGAAAACAGCAGAAAATCCTGCTTCCAAGCGGCGTGACGTTGCGACGTGAACTGTCTTCTACAGGACTGCCCGTGAAACTTTATCGTGGCGATGATGACGAAGTTTTGGCTTGGCTTGAGTACAACAGTCAGGGGCTTGTGTCTTCGATGACATGTGATGGCGGATATCGCGTTGAGTACGAGTATGGGTTGAACGGAGAGTTGCGTCAACAAGTCCAAAGGTATTTCCATCCTGTCAGTGGGGAAGAGACAGTTGTCGAGACGCTGGTTGAGATGGATTTGTCTGGTCGTGTGGTCGGTTCCAGCGATACGACTGGTCGTTGGGTGAAGTTCAAGTATGACGAGCATGGGAACTTATGCTGGATTCAGGATAGCAGTGGGCGTGATGAGCGCCATTTGCATGATTGTGGCGGTCGCCTTCTGGAGACGGTTGATGTTCCTCGCGGTCTAGTTTGGCGTAGGGTATACGATGCCGTCGGTCGCATCCTGTATTCATCTGAATGTGGCGAGGCATCGCTGTCTGGGGATAAATCTCCCGATGACATAAGTTTTTCTGGTGGGTATGTATTTAGGTATGACAATTTGGGGCGCATGGTAGGGAAGGAGTATGTTGTTGGGAGCGTGGTCCGTCGCCTTCATGGTCGTGATGGTTATGTCAACGCGTTGTTGGTTCGCGGGGAAGTTGCGTGGTCAAGTGGCGAGCGTTATGACTTGGGTGGGCAGGTGGTTGAGCGGAAGACTGGCCGTGGCGAGGTTTTCAAGTATGGCTATGATGGTTCAGGGCGATGTACGCGCATGGAAAATGGGAATGGGTATAGCTGCGATTTTTCTTTTGATGGGTTGGGGAATGTGACGAGCGTGTACGAATGTGGCGCTTTGGTCGAGGAACGTGAGTACGATTCTGGTGGCAGGTTGCGCCGATTCCGTCGCGGAACTGACGGAGTTGTCGAGACCGATTATTCCGGGACTGGTTGCTTGTTGAGCGAGGTTGACGGTTCAGGGCGTCGCCGTGAGTATGGCTATGACGTCAGCGGTCGCTTGGTTCGAGTCGAGTATGACGAAGGGGTTGTTGTTGCCCAGTATGGTATTGACAGTCTTGGGTTGACGAACGAGTATGTTGATGGGTTGGGTCGGGTTCGGCGATATCTTCGCGATGGTTTTGGTCGTCTTGAGGTTGAGGAAGACAGTTGTGGTGGTCGAACTCGGTATGAATATGATTTTCGTGGTTTTGGCTTGAGTTCTGTCGAGTATCCTTCTGGTCGCCGAAAGCGGATCATCTACGATATTGTTGGGAATCGTTCATGCATCGAGTATGAATCGGAGTCTGGTGAAGTAGAGCGTGTTTCCTATGGGCATGATGGCTACGGGCGAACGAGTCGAGTTTCGGATGATTCAGGTGATTGGATTGAATACGTGCGTGACGAGAATGGTCGGCTTTTGGTGGTCAAGTCCGATGATGGGCAGTGGGTTCGGTATGGGCATGGCAGATTTGATGATGTGATGTGGGTTGAATCTCCTGCTGGTCTGATCGAGTATGGTCGCGATCAGTCTGGAAGGGTTGCGTCATTGCGGAGTGGCGATGTTTGTTTTGATTTTGTTCGCGATTCCCGTGGTCTGGTACGAGGGATTGCCTTGGGAGACGATCAATGCATGGAAGCGAGTTACGATGCGTGTGGTCGCATGGTCTCATTGGCCGAAGCGGGAGTGTGGTCTTGCGAGTACCAGCTTGATTCCTCGGGGCGGTATTCGGGGGTTGCCGAACAATGTGAAGGACGAAGAGTTGCCAAAACGTGGGAATATGATGCCTTCGGACGAATGAGCCGATATGTGACTAAAGACGATAGGAACGGGGAAACGACTTGCTCCTGGAACTACGATGTTTGTGGGAACCTAGTGTCGGAAGCTGCCCAAAAGAATGGCGCAAAGGAGGAACGAATATATGAATATGATGATTGCGACCGTTTGGTTCGATTGAAGCGGAAAAATGGATCTGGGGAAAGCGTGACGGATTTCCAATGGAATGCTGACGGTGAACTGCTGGGTGTAGTTGGGCGTGGTTCTGAACGAACTGTGAGGACGTATTCCTGGGACAGTCGCGGTCGGTTGGGAAGAGTTGTTTTCGAAGCCGAGAGAATCATTGGTGAAATCAGTTATGAGTATGGTTTGAATGGATTGTTGAAGAAGCGGATTGCCCGTTGGGTCGAGAACGGGGTCGAGCATGTAGAGAGCAATGGTTTCTTGTATGATGAATTGGGATGTGGCGGACTCGGTTCGTTGCTTTCCCAAAGGATTGAGCGTGATGGCGTTGTGGAAGAGCTTTTGTACTTGCATGAAGGCGAGTGGCTGGTGGGATGCCGAATCGGAGAGGAGGTTCGGCGTTTCAGGACGAATGCGTTGGGGAACGTATGCGCCGTGGAGACGGGAGGTGATTGGCATGTGGTCGATTTTGATAGCTGGGGCGATGTGCTTGAAGGTGACTTGAGGCTGAGTGGTGGAATCGGATATTGCGGAGAATGGCAGGATCAGCTGGCTGGACTGGTGTACTTGCGAGGGCGATTCTACAGTCCCGAATGGCGAAGGTTCATCTCGCCTGACAGGCATCCAGGGGACTTTCGCCGTCCGGAAACCTTGAACAAGTACGTGTATTGCATGAATGAACCGATGAATTACCGTGATCCGACGGGGCGGTACGGGGTGCACCTAGCCTTGGCGCGGATGGCGATGTGCATTCCTGCGGGAATTCAAAGGCTCATCAGCAGATTTGTCATTGCCCTGGATATGGCGTCATTCCGTCCCAATGTCAAGGAACTTGAGGATGTGTTGTTGATGCAGTTGGTGACGCTGGGTGTAGAAAGCAGGGAGCGGACAGCGGATCGGGCATCGGTTGTCGTCCATGGGGTTTCATATCATCAGAAGGGGTATGCGGATTCGTTCATTCGGGAATTGGGGAAGCGTCGTCCTGACCATGATTGGTACGAGTTCCTGTGGAGCGGATTTGCCACTTCAGATTATCGGATGACGATTCCGCATCGTGGGAGTCACGAAGTTGCAATGATGAGCCTGATCGGGGTGTTGGTCGAATTGAAGGTCAAGGGGTACTCGACGGTGAATGTGGTTGCGCATAGTTGGGGCACTGTGCTTTCGAAAGATGCCATGAACTACTGTGCTTATGACGTAGGCTGCTGGGCGACGATGGGTTCGCCATTGGGCATGACCGAGCCGTTGTTTCCGCGCAAGTCCTGGCACAACTACTATTCGATGTCGGATCCGGTGGTTTACTTGTCGATGGTACTGTATGGTTTGGATTACACCGAGGATGTGTTGCCTCTGATTTGGCAGCAGTTGTGGCTACATCAGCACGACGTGGGTATCTTTCCCGTGTTGGAGGCGCACACTCAGTACTGGTCCAATCCAAGGGTGATCTGGATGTTAGCCAATCAACTGTAGGCAGAAATCATGGTGTTGATAACTGAGTCAAAAAGTAGGTGTTTTGTGTTCTTTGCGAAAAAGTCAGAAATTCTGCTTTGCAGTATTTGACAATCTTGGTTTTTGGTGTAATTTAATATCGTTATTGCCGGGTTAGCTCAGTCGGTAGAGCAGTGGAATCATAATCCACGTGTCATTGGTTCGAGCCCGATACCCGGTACCATTTAGGGGCAGGTCGTCAAGCAATTGGTTGACCTGCTTTTTTTGTGTGTGAATCCGGCACTGAAGTTGCCGGCACGGGCGGAGGTTTCCGGCACTGAAGTTGCCGGCACGGGCGGAGGTTTCCGGCACTGAAGTTGCCGGCACGGGCGGAGGTT
>Ga0123334_1004006_pt1 | contig 15402 bp, 14 predicted proteins | sample BiotimSIPDNA_FD_89706 | JGI IMG/M metagenome (GOLD analysis project Ga0123334, IMG submission 89706) | Anaerobic biogas reactor microbial communites from Washington, USA - Biogas_R1 time_0 SIP DNA | ecosystem: Engineered > Bioreactor > Anaerobic > Unclassified | place: Washington, USA... | reverse complement strand
TGAAACCAGCGACAGGACCTTGGCTGAGGTTCTGGAATTCCTGAAGGACAGGGCGGAAGATGCGTAAGCGGGTGTCGAGAGTTAATTTTTCAGGAAGTTAAGATAATAAGGATCTGTACATTATTTCCAAGGCGATTGAGGACCACGCCCACGAAAAATTAAGTCGCGCCGGCGCCAACAGGACAATATCGCCGAACGAGATCGGCGGACGGCGCATGGCCGCCCTGATGCTGCGGCCAACCGTCATATCGTTCCTGGACATGATCACGCACGTCGGCGATGTCATCCTCGATCTGGAAGATGTTGTCCTGGGGCCGTCCTCACCGCTGCTTGGCCAGACGCTGAGAGCGGTTAAAATACCTGAAAAGACAGGCCTGATCGTCCTGGCGATCAAAAAAGCGGCCGGGCAGATGATCTTCAACCCCGGCTCCGACGAAAAACTGCTGGTTGGGGACTCGATGATTGTCCTGGGAACAGATGAACAGATTAACGCGCTCAAGCGGCTGTCTCATGACAGCGGCGAGCGTGCCTGCCCCTGATCAGGCAGACGGAGGACCGGCTTTATTCTGGCCGCGTCCGCGCCGAAAGCCGCGTCCCTGCCCCTGGCCCATGCCGCCACGACCCAATCGCCGGCAGGCGCCCCAGCAGCTGGTCGAGTTGCATCCTGGACGCTCCATATCCTCCGGACAGCACTCCAGGTTTTCCGAATGGCATTCCGGGCAGAGGTAGCGGCCCTGGTCAGCTTCCAGCTGTTCAATCGACTCGTCCCAGGTCCAGCCGCAGTCCAGGCAGCGGATCGGGCAGATGCCGCGGGTATAATTGCCCCCCTCGATCCGGATGTCTTTGCCATAAATCAGGCTGTCGGCGATTTTTTCCCGCGCAGCGGTCAGAATACGCTGAAAAGTCGGCCGCGACACTTCCATGCGGCTGGCGCAGTCCTCCTGCTCAAGACCTTCCAGATCCTTGAGCCGGATCGCCTCCAGCTCTTCCAGCTTGAGCACATTGCCCGTAACCGCCTTGCCGGTTTGTTCGGCTGGGATGAAATGCTGGAAGCGAGGCAGATTTTCAATTCTCCGCCACTTGACTGGTCGGGCCAAAACGATACACCTCTTGTCTTATCTTGTGACATCCAACGTGAATATCAACGCAAATTCTATATCAATCGTAGCATCGGACCTGTCCGGTGTCAATGAAAGCCCACGTTCCCTTCGCCTGCAAAGTCTATTTGCTGCTCCATATCATTATTTTCCAATTTGATGTGACTTTGTTACAGATTTGTTCATATGTTCATAATATAATAGAAAATAAAGATAGCCTTTGCCGGAAACCATCTTTTCCGGACACATGCCACAGGAGGATTAACCCATGGACGAAAACATCCGCTTACCGCTGATCGGTGATCCCGCCCCCGAATTCAAGGCCAAAACAACCCAGGGTGACATAAATTTCCCCGCTGACTACAAAGGGAAATGGGTCATATTGTTCAGCCACCCGGCAGACTTCACCCCGGTTTGCACCACTGAATTCATGACGTTTGCCAGCATGCAGGAGGAATTCCGCGCGCTCAATACCGAGCTGGTCGGCTTGTCGATCGACAGCATGTACGCACACATCGCCTGGCTGCGCACGATCAAGGAAAAGATCGAGTGGAACGGCCACAAGGGCCTTGAAGTCATGTTCCCGGTCATCGAGGACATCAGCATGGAGGTCGCCAAGAAATTCGGCATGGTGCAGCCGAACGTGTCCACGACACAAGCCGTCCGCGCCGTTTTCATCATCGACCCGAAGGGTATTGTCCGCCTGATCATGTACTATCCTTCTTCGACCGGCCGCAACATGCAGGAGATCAAGCGCGCCATCCTCGCGATGCAGAAAGCGGATGCCGAAGCCATCGCCACACCGGCAAACTGGCAGCCCGGCGAAGATGTCATCGTCCCGCCTCCGGGATCCTGCGGCGCCGCCAAGGAGCGCGTCGAGCAGCATGGCGACGATGTCTATTGCCTTGACTGGTTCCTCTGCTTCCGCAAAGAGAAGAAATAAGGCTTCCCCCAAACACCTTCCGAAGAGCCGGCGCAAGCCGGCTCTTTTTATGTTAAGATGCAACCAGAAAAAGCAAAGGGATGACGCCATGCCGATCGACTGCCACACCCATCTTTTCCCCGATTCACTCGCACCGGTTGCCCTGGCCAGGCTGAGACGGGGTTCCGGCGGCCTGACGGCCTGGTCGGACGCAACCGCCAGGGGCCAGTCCAAGGTCATGGCGCGCTGCGGCCTAAAAGCCGCCTGGGTCCTTAACATCGCCACGGCACCCCGGCAGATGCGGCCGGTCAACGACTTCGCCGCCTCGATCAACAGCCCGGCCCTGGTCGCCTTCGGGTCTGTCCATCCCCTATCGCCGGACGCCTGCGACGAACTGGACCGAATGGCGGCCCTCGGCCTGAGGGGGCTGAAGCTGCATCCGTATTTCCAGCAGTTTGCCATCGACGATCCCCGCATGAAACCAATTTACCGTAAGGCGGCCGATCTGGGCCTGGTCACGGTCTTTCACATGGGGTATGACATCGGCTTTGCCGACAGCCAACAGGCTGCGCCGCGGGCCCTGGCCGCCGTGTTGGACTGCTTCGGTTCTGCCCCCGTGGTGGCCGCGCACCTGGGCGGCAGCCTGTGCTGGCAGGAAGCCTTCCGATACCTGGCCGGGCAGCCGGTTTACCTGGATACGGCGTTTTGCTCCGGCCGGATACCGCTTCCGGAAGCCTGCCGGCTCATCGCGCGCCACGGCACCAGCCGTTTGCTCTTCGGCTCGGATCTGCCCTGGAGCGATCCGCTCCAGGAGCTTGCCTTTGTCAACAGCCTTGGTCTTAGCGACGGCGAACGCCAGGCCGTGCTTGCCGGTAACGCCCGCCGGTTGCTGCCCGTTTGAAGTAACAATCTGCTGCGCACAAGCCCCGGCTTGTGATAAGATAAGCGCAAGGGCCGGCTGCGGACGCACAGGACCGGCCAGGAGGTATCTGTTGTGGAACTGTCCAACGTCCTGATCGCGTTCGGGCTGACTCTGTTTGCCGGATTGTCAACGGGCATCGGCAGCCTGCTGGCGCTGCTGACCAAGAAGACCAATCGGACCTTCCTCTCCGTGACTCTCGGCTTCTCGGCCGGCGTGATGATCTATGTTTCCATGATTGAGATTTTCGTCAAAGCCCAGGATGCCCTGACCGGTGCTATGGGTGCCAAGCCTGGCAGCTGGCTGACGGTCGCCTCTTTTTTCGGCGGCATGTTCCTGATCGCCCTGATCGACCGTTTCGTGCCGGCGGGTGAAAACCCGCACGAAACACGTGTGGTCGAAGAAATGAATCCTGCGCATAAACACCCGCATGATCATGGCAAGCTGATGCGGATGGGCCTGATGAGCGCGCTGGCCATCGCCATCCATAATTTTCCGGAGGGCATCGCCACCTTCACCGCCGCCCTCAAGGATCCTGCCCTGGGCATCGCCATCGCCGTCGCGGTCGCCATCCACAACATCCCTGAAGGCCTGGCCGTCGCGATCCCCATCTATTTTGCAACCGGCAGCAAGAAGCGCGCCTTCGGCCTGTCCTTCCTGTCCGGCTTGGCTGAGCCGGCCGGCGCCCTGATCGCCTACCTTATCCTGGCCCCGTTCATGAACGATGTCATTTTCGGCGTCCTGTTCGCCTCTGTCGCCGGCATCATGGTCTATATTTCCCTGGACGAGCTGCTGCCGACCGCCCGCGAATACGGCCAGCCGCATCTGTCCATCTATGGCCTGATCGGCGGCATGATGGTGATGGCGATCAGCCTGCTTTTGTTCATGTGAGCGCTGCCGCCCGGTTACATTGCCAGCGTTTCCTGCTCGGCATATAATAAAGGTACACAACGTGTTCATACCGCAGATCGCCAGGGACAGGTTCTCACCTGACTTACCGAAATGGAGGAACCGTTCATGTACCGTCTTACCGCTGCCGAATTGAATGAGATGCTGCACATCCGCCGTGAGCCTTGCGTCAGCATCTATCTGCCCGTCGAAAAAGTCGGCCAGGACACGCGCCAGGGTGCGATCCGCCTGCGCAAACTGATCAAGGCCAGCCACGAGGCCCTGCGCGAGCGCGGGCTTCGGACACCTCAGGCCGAACAGCTGCTATCCCCGGTCCAGGCCCTGGTGGAGGATGCCCTGTTTTGGGAGCACCAGGAACAAGGACTGGCCTTGTTTGCCAGCCAGGATAGCCTGAAAATCCATCAGCTCATCGAAAAATGCGCCGAGTCTGTCACGATTTCCGACCGGTTCATGGTTCTGCCGCTGCTCGCCGAATCGGAGCGCGACCAGGCTTACTACCTGCTGAGCCTAAGCCTCGACGGCACGCGCCTTTACCTGGGAACCCGCGCCAGCCTGACCGAATGCGAGCTGGCCGAACCACGTTCCGTCAAATCCGTCCGAGACACATATACACTGGAAAAACAGCTGCAGCACCACGGTTCGTCCGGTAGCGGCGGTACGGTCTACCACGGATCAGAATCGGCCCATGACAAGGACAAGCTCATGGTTGAGGAGTTCTTGCGCCAGATGTCCGCCAACCTGGCCGGCAGTCTGACGCTTCCGGATGCCCCGCTGGTGGTCGCCTGTGTCGATTACCTTTTCCCCATTTTCCGGTCGCTCTGCAAGGACTGCCGATTGCAGGACACGCATATTTCCGGCTCCCCCGACACGTTGAAAAAAGAACTTCTGACCGATAAGGGCTGGCAGATCGCCCGGCCTTTCTTTGAGCAAGGCAAACACCAGGCGATCCGGTCGTACGGCAACCTGGCCGGAACAGGAAAAACCAGCATCGGGATCGGGAATCTGCTCCCGCTGGCACTGCAGGGCCGGGTCGACACGCTGCTGCTGAGCCGCCAGCCGGTCTGGGGACGTTGGGATACCGGCAGCGGAGCTGTTCTGGAAATCCTTGAGGAGCAGGCGCAGTTCGGCGATCCCGATCTGCTCAGCGAAGCCGCGCTGCTGGTTCTCGAGCACGGGGGAACCGTGTTCCTGCTGCACGATGACGAGATGCCCGTTTCAGACAGCTGTGCCGGCCTGCTCCGGTTTTAACCTGGCCGGCTAGCCTACAGCCAGCATGGAGGACGCACGATGACAGAGCTTAACCAACAACCCGGTCAGAAGGATGTGCGCTCCCTGACGGAAAAAATGCAAGACGCCATCGTCCGGGCCGGCAACAGCTTGGCAGACTTGCCCCAGGACGGCGCGGATCTGCCGATCGACCGCCGCTCACGGCTGCTGGCCTGGACGATCCTGCTGCTTTTTTTCCTGATGCTGCTGACGCTGGCTGTCGTTTTGCTGTTCGAACGCAGTTCTTCGAGCCGTCGCCTGTTCTACGTGGCGATCCCTGTGATCTATGCCGTCCTGCTGGCGTCCGGCTTCGTCCTGAACCGCAAGCGCTGCGGCCGGCTGGCGGCCCTTGTCACAGTCTGGGGCGGCCTTGCGGCCATCTGGGCCTCGATCCTGCTCGACAGCCAGTTCCTGGAACAGCTGGACATCATCCCCCTGTTCTATATCTCCCTTTCCATACTGCTGGCTTCTTTTCTGCTCACCAGCCTGGAGACGTGCGTGATCGCGCTGGCCCAGATCGCCGGCCTCGTCTGGCTGCTCGAGCGCCAGGATGCCTGGAGTTCGCTCAACTGGCAGAGCCTTTTGACCTTCATGGCTTTCATCACCTTGCTGAGCCTGGGGATCAGCCATATCATCCGGGCCGATCTTCACCAGATCGACCAGCAGAACAAAAAGCTGATGGCCAATGAAACTGCCTTGCGCGACCTGGCCACCCGTGATTCCCTGACGGGCCTGTATAACCGGCACTATCTCGACGATACGCTGCCTCGGGAAGTCAGCCGCGTCGTGCGCCGGAACAGCACGCTGGGCATCATCATGATCGATGTCGACTTTTTCAAACAGATCAACGACCAGTACGGTCATGCCGCCGGTGACGAGTTCCTCAAACTGGTGGGGCACGTCCTGGCCGGAAAAATCCGCGATTCGGACATCGCCTGCCGTTATGGCGGCGACGAATATGTGCTGATCATGCCGGACGCTTCGCTCAAAGCGACCTTTGAACGCGCCGAGAGCATCCGCCGCGACGCCGAATCCTGGTCCTTCAAAATCGACGGCAAAACCATCGCCAGCCCGGCCATTTCCTGCGGCGTCGCCATCTTTCCGGATCACGGCTCGACCGGCGATGCAGTGCTTCAGGCGGCCGACACCGCCCTGTATGCCGCCAAAACCAGCGGCCGCAACCAGACACGCATGCCCGGGGAGCAAAAAACAGATCAGCAGCGGGTATAACGCTTGAGCTGGTCGAGAAAAAGGTCCCGACCACCAACGCCGGCGAACTGGCAAAGCCGGTCGATCCTGTAATAGACCGTACTTTCCGAAACATAAAGCTGACCGGCGATCTTTCGGCAACTGGTGCCGCAGCGCAGCGCGTCCATAATCGCCAGGTCCATCTCGTTGGCATGTGACAGGCACGCTTCCAGGCAGCTGATCGTCTTCAATTCCGGGCTGTCCGGTCTTGGAGCTGGATATTCGTCCGGGGACGGCAGGGCCAGTTGGCCTGCCGGATCGGTTCCTTCGGGCAAAAACGCCGTCGATTCGCGCACCACAAGCTGGTTGGCCACCAGGCAATTCAGGGATATCGTCCGCGGATTGCGGTGCAGGTACAGCGCGCAACCAATCGCCTGGCGGGCCAGCTCCCTCATATCCAGCGTAACCGTTGTCAGCGGCGGGCGGGCATAGCGGGCCAGGACCGAGTCGCCGAAACCGGCTACGAAAAGCTGGTCGGGCACCTGGATGCCCGATTCTGCCAGTTCGCCGAGCAAGAAGACGGCAGCCAGATCATCGACACAGACCACGCCGTCAAGCGACGATGCCTGGCGGGCAAGGATCCCGGCGCTTGTGCGCGGTTCCGGCCCGCCGACGACAAATCCTGCGCACGCCTCGTCCCGGCACGCCTGCAGGAAGGCCTCTTCGCGCCGCTTGCCGTTGGCCGATGTCGGTCGGGGATTGAACATCGCCAGATTTCTCTTGCCGTGAGATGCCAGGTAGGCGACCAGCTTGTGTGTCGATCCGACACGATCGGGCAGGACCAGGCTGGCGCCGGCGACCGGCTCTTTGGGTTCGGGACTGACAATGACCGGCTTCAGAAGGGCCTGGCGGCACAAAGCCAGCGTCTCATAGAGCCAGCCGGCCGTCGTGCCGAACAGGATCGCCAAACGCGGCTCGTCTGATTGCGCATCCGGAATGGCGCTGTCATAGACAAACGAAATATCCAGGCTGCGCCGTGATATTTCCTCTGCCAGGGACTGCTCGTAGACCTGCCACCAATGCGCCTGCCTGAAACTGGATTCAACCAGGATCAAGGCGATGGATTCCTTCATGCCGACACCTCCCGGGCACCGCCTGATGTTTCATTATACCATGCCCGGCCCGCAGCACGGTTTTCTCCGAATTCTGCCGGAAGGAACCGGCTTTATTTTGGAATCCGCCGTCCGGCACTTTGCTACAATGATGTTATGTCAGACTTTGCGCCTGTGATGCGGCAGGCGCGCCGACCAGAGAAAGCAGGTGCGATATGATCGACAAGGAAGCCATCCGCCGCTTTGCCCTCGAATCCGGCGCCGACCTATGCGGGTTCGGCGATCTCAACCGGTTTGAAGGTGTGCCCCGGGCCATGGACCCCCGCTTCGTCTTCCCGGCCGCCCGCAGCCTGATCTGCCTGGCGTTCCGGATGCCGCGCGGCGTTCAGCGGGGGATTGAGGAAGGCACCCAGTTCTACCAGTATCCGTCCCTGGCCTACGGCGGGATCAACGAAACATACGCCCCGTCCATTCTGTACGAGGTGGGCAAGTTCATCGAGGACCAGGGCTATGAGGCCATGATCTACCGCAACACCGGCGCGCGCGGCAGCGTGTCCGACATGGACGGGACGCCGGGCAACACCTTGTCGCCGGAAGAGCAGATCGTCTACCAGCAGACCGGTTCACGCACGGCCCATCACCGGACCGTCCAGACGACCCGGCCCGTCTCCCCCGAGCAGGAGGCGCCGGACCTGCAATTCCACTTCCGCCTGGCGGCCGTCGCCTGCGGGCTGGGCGAGATCGGGCTTAGCAAAATGCTGCTGACACCCCAGTTCGGCCCCATGCAGCGCTTCGCCTTCATCTTCACCGACGCGCCGATCGAGCCCGATCCGATGTACAGCGGCAAGCCCCTCTGCCTGAAGTGCAAAGCCTGTATCCGGGAGTGCCCCGGCCATTGCCTCAGCGACACGGAGACCGTCACGGTGACGGTCGGCGGCAAGCCGATGACCTGGGCCAAGCTGGACGAGTGGCGCTGCTACATCTATTACACCTATTCCGGCCGCAAGCAGGACCCGTTTGTGCCAACCGAGGTTTTCGACCAGCATCGCGACGGCAAGCTGCGCATCTACGAGCACCCGGAGGTCAAGGCCAACGAGCAGGAAGTGCTGAATGTGTATGCGACGCTGGACCCGTACTTCCCGTCCCAGGTCGGCTACAACATGGCCAAGTGCGCCGGCTGCATCGGGGCCTGTGTCAATATGCTCGAACGCGGCGGCTGCCTCAAGGGCAAGTTCAAGGAGCCGTTCCGCAAGGGGCTGCGCCGCTGGAACATCGACCGATGAGCGCTCACGACAGGAGGGCCAGGATATGCTCACAAGCCAATTAATCAAGGAAGCCGCCCGCCGGTACGGCGCCGACCTCGTCGGGATCGGGGACATACGCCATTTTGCCGGAACAGCCCCCGAACACGACCCGCGCCTCATACTGCCGACCGCCCGGACCATCATCGGCCTGGCGATGCGCATCCCCCGCGGTCTGAACCAGGTCATGCAATCCGGCACGCAGCGTTACGCGGCCAATTACCTGGGCACCAAGACGATCAGCGAAGAGCTGACCGTCCTGCTGCTGCTGAAGCTCAGCCGCCTGATCGAGGACGAGGGATACGAGGCCTGCCCGCAGCGCACCTGTCCCAACATCCGCGCGCGTGACGACGACGGCACCAACCCGGAGATCTCCGAAAACATCTCGCTGCGCCACGCGATCCCGGTCGCGCCAGGCAAACCCGCCCCCGATGTCCTGATCGACTTCACCCAGGCGGCCGTGATCTGCGGCCTTGGCTCGCCCAGCTGGCGCGGGCAGCTCCTAACGACCGCGTTCGGGCCGTTCCAGCGTTTGGCCTTCATCATCACCAACGCGCCGCTCGAAGCCGACGAACCGTTTACCGCTTCGCTCTGCGACCAGTGCGGCGCCTGCGCCGCCGCCTGCCCGGGCCAGGCCATCGGGGACAAGCCCATGGACGTCACGTATGCCGGGCAGACGTTCACCACCCGTTCGTACGACCGCTGGCAATGCAGCGTCTACTACCGGGGCGCCCATCGTGCCAACCCGCTGCAACCGCCGGATTTCCTGGCGGATCACCCGGATCGCGAGGCCATCCGGGACGGTCGGTACCGGTTCGACGAAGAGAGCGCCAAGGCCATTTACCCCAAGCTCAATTTCCTGCCCCAGGCCCAGTACGGCTATGTCGCCTGCCTGTGCGGCCGGGCCTGCGACCAGGCCTGCTACAGCCATCTCAAGGAAAAAGGACTGCTGGAGGACCGCCGGGCAGCCGCGCTGCAGGCGATCCGGGAAGGGGTGCGCCCATGAACGATCTCAAAGACGCCATCCGGCAATACGCGCTGCAGCTCGGTGCCGACCTGGTCGGCTTTTCCGGGATCGATCGCTTCGATGCGAATCATCCGCGCCAGCACCCCGCTTCGATCTATCCCGATGCGCGCACGGTGATCGGGCTGGGTTTCCGCGTCCTGCGCGGCTCGTTCCGGGGCATTGAAGAAGGATCGACCTTTTACCAATATTACACGACCGGCGTCGAGACACTCGAAGAAGTGGTCATGCCGGAAAAGCTGCTCGCCCTGGCCGGCCTGATCGAAGATTTCGGCTATGAAGCCGTGATCCAAAAACGCATCCAGACCGTGATGCCCGGTCGGGACCAGACCAATCCCGAAACGGAAGACAGCAAAATCACCAAGGGTGTCGAACAGGAGCTTCAGCTCGATTTCACCGAGGCCGCGATTTGCACCGGTCTGGGTGAGGTCGGCTTAAGCGGGGCCGTGCTGAGTGACGATTTCGGTCCGTTCCAGCGCTTTGCCTTCATCCTGACCAACGCCGAGCTGGAGCCGGATCCGGTCGTCATCCCCCACCTCTGCGACCGGTGCGGCTTGTGCCTTCTGGCCTGCCCGGGCCAGGCTTTCGCCGAGTCCCTCGTTGAGCGCGTCTATGGCGGCCAGGCCAGCCAAATCCATCCGCTCGACAGCTGGCAATGCGCCGTCTACTACAAGGGGGGCAACCGGTCGACCAACCCCTTCATGCCGGCCGACGCGCTGGACGACGTGCCCAACCGGGAAGAAATCCTCGCCGGCACAAGAAAACTCAGCGCCCGGGAGGCTCAAGCGATTCTGCCCCGGCTCGGTTTTTACCCGCCGGGCCGCCACGGGCTGACCGCTTCAATCTGCGGCCGGGCCTGTGACCGCGCCTGTTACGCCCACCTGGAGGAAAAAGGGTTGCTCAAACGCCGTTTCAGCGAACCATTCCGCAAGCATGCGCCCTGGCGCATCGAAACCGAGGGGGAGGCGCGCCGATGAATTTTGCTACCATTCACCTGTCAGACGGCAGCAGCCGTACCGTGCCGGTCAGTATAACCGACCAGGTCTCGGGTTATACCGCCCGGCTCCGCCGGGAAGCCATTTTGCCCGGTGCGGTTTCGGTCGACTTCATGCCGGATCACCTGACCGCCCGGGCCGGCGACGACGGCTACCTGGTGGTGCCGCACGGCCATCGCTGGAGCGGCAGCTTTATCAGCCTTTTCACCGAACGGCCGGACACGGAATTTGTCTCCAGCGGCTGCATCCTGCCGTTTTTTGGTATCCGGCAGGAAGGCCAGGCCGTTTTGGCGGTCATCACCGGCATGCCCTACGATTTCGAGGTTGTCGCATCTGTCACAGGAGGCCGCTACCGGATCTTTGCCCGTTTCCAGCTCGATGGGGACGCGCCCTACGAGGACCTCAGCATCCAGTATATTCTCTTGTCGGGCCAAGACGCCAACTACGCCGGCATGGCCCGCCGCTTCCGGCAGATGCAACTTGATCGGGGCATCGTCAAGCCGCTCAAGGATCGTCTCAACCCCGAGCTGGCCTATGCCGTTCAGGCGGTCGAGATCCGGATCCGGCTCGGCTGGAAACCGGTTCCCTCGCCGGTCCTGGAGCAGACCGTGACGACGGAACCGCCCATGCACGTGGCGATGACCTTCCGCCAGGTCGAGGACTTGCTCGACCAGTTGGCTGAAGCGGGCATCGACAAGGCCCAGATCTGCCTGGTCGGCTGGAACCAGAAAGGTCATGACGGCCGCTGGCCCCAGGCGTTCCCGGTCGAGGAGGCGCTCGGCGGGGAAGATGGTCTCAGGCACCTGATCGCCAAGGCACAGCAGATGGGCTACCAGATCGTCTGCCACACCAACCACTCCGACGCCTACCGCGTCGCAGACAGCTGGGACGAGCGGGACCTGATCAAGAACAAGGACGGCAGCTTGTCGAAGAACACGGTCTGGAGCGGCGGCCAGATGTACAACATTTGCCCGGCCCGCTCCGTCGAGCTGGCCAGCCAGATGCTGCCCCGGGTGGCCGAACTGGGCTTTCGCGGCCTGCATTACGTTGACGTGCTCTCGGTCGTTCACCCGCGCAAATGCCACGATCCGGCCCATCCGCAGCACCGCGGCCAGACCGTCGCCAACTTATGCCAGGTCATGGAACAGAGCCGCGAGCTGTTCGGAGGCTTCTCATCGGAAGGAACCTACTGGTTCGCGGCCGGCCATCTGGATTTCGGGCTGTATGTCACCTTCAACCTGCTGGGCAAGCAGCCCGAGATCGCCGACCGGATCGTGCCGCTCTGGCAGCTGGTTTACCACGGGATTGTCTTGAGCAACCCCTCGTCGGAGACCGTCAATGTCCCGATCAAGAGCTGGCAGGCCCAGATGGTCTTCCACGAGCACGGCGGCCGGCCCCTGATCTACCTGCAGTCGAAATTCGTCTCCGGCAACCGCGTCAACTGGATGGGCGAGCAGGACCTGACGGCCGACACGCCCGAGGCGATGGCCGCCAGTGTCGCGAAAATCAAAGAAACCTACGTCGCCTACCAAGACGCGCGCGCCCGCCAGCTGGCCTTCATGGACGAGCACGACTATCTGACCGACAAGGTTTGCCGGACGCGTTACAGCGACGGCAGCGAATTTGTCTACAACTACGGCAACACAACCTATTCGGCCGCCGGACTTGAGGTTCTGCCCCACACCTGGAGCCAGGTGAACCAATAAATGTTAGGAGATCTGCCATGAACAACCTATTGCACATCGGATTCGTCGGCTGCGGCAGCTTTGTCCAGCACTTCATCCCGCTTTTCAAGGCCCATCCCTATGTCGGGTCGGTCGCCGTCACGGACCTGATCCCCGAACGACGGATCGAGACCGCCAAAAAGCACGGTGTCACGGACATCTACGATTCCTTCGAAGACATGCTCAAGAGCAAGAAGCTGAACTGCATCGCCATTTTCACCCAGCGCCACCTGCACGGCCCGCTGGCGATCGCGGCCCTCAAAGCCGGCAAGCACGTCTACAGCGCCGTCCCGATGGCCACATCGGTCGAAGAGATCGCCCAGATCGTCGAGCTGGTCAAGCAGACCGGGCTGACCTATTCCATGGGCGAAACCGGCCATTACCGCCCCTGCAGCATTTTCTGCCGGACCAAGCTGAAAAGCGGCGAGATGGGCGAGTTTGTCTACGGCGAATCGCAGTACAACCACGACATGCGCCATTTCTACGCCTCCTACCAGCGCTCCGGCGGGCCGGACTGGAAGCGGACGGCAGCCGGCATCCCCCCGATGCTTTACCCCACCCACTCGACCGGCATGATGCTCTCCTCGACCGGATCCTACGCGCGCAAGGTGGCGGCCTTCGGTTACCGCGACCACCACGAGGACGGCATTTTCGGTGAAGGTAAAAACGACTGGGACAACCCCTTCACCAACACCAGCGCCATGCTCTACCTGGCCAACGGCGGCATCGCCCGCATCAGCGAGAACCGGCGCATCGGCTGGTACGGCCCGCAGTCCTACATCACGAACTTTTGCGGCACCGCCGGGTCGTACGAGTGCTCGATCGCCCAGCATAGCTATGTCCGCCTCTCCGGCATGGACGCCGTCTACGAGGATGTCAGCGGACTGCTCAACCCGTTCGAGATGCAAAAGCACGTCTCCGAGGAAGGGTTTGCCAACGCAGTCGTCAACAACAAGTGGTCGAGCACCTTTGCTCCGATCCAGAACACCAAGCGCCTGCCCGAAGAATTCATCGGCATGCCGGACGGCCACGGCGGCACGCATAAGTACATGTGCGACGATTTCTGTAAAGCTGCCTACACCGGCAAGCTGTCTCCGACCAATGCCTGGATCGCCGCCCGCTACAATCTGCCCGGCCTGATCGCGCACCAGTCTGCGCTCAAGGACGGCGAGTCGATAGATGTGCCGGATTTCGGCGATCCGCCGGCCGGCCAGGACATGCTCGACTCCGATAAATAACAAGCCATTCCCCAGGCAACACCACGAAACGAACCGGGGCCGTTCAGGCGGCTCCGGTTTTTTCTCTTGACATTGACGTAACGGCAAGGTTTATCATGGAGCTGTTCAACCTGCAGGAGGAAGACCATGACCTACACGATCCAGAAACTGGCCCGGCTGGCCGGGGTCAGCACCCGGACGCTCAGGCACTACGACGCCATCGGGCTGCTCTGCCCTGCCCGCGATCACAGCTCCGGCTACCGGCTTTACAGTCCGGAGGACGTCGACCGGCTCCAGCAGATCCTGTTCTACCGCGTCCTGGATCTGCCGCTGGAAGCGATCAAGGCCGTCCTGGACGCACCGGACTTTGCGGCCGCGGATGCCCTGCGGGCGCACCGGGCCGCCCTGCAGGCAAAGAAACACCAGCTTGAGCAGCTGCTCACGACGGTCGACAAGACCATCGCCATGAAGGAGGGACTTCAAAAAATGACAGACGAAGAAAAATTCGCCGGCTTCAAGCAGAAGCTGATCGACGACAACGAAACCCGCTTTGGCCGGGAAGTTCGCGACCGCTACGGCGATGACGCCATGGATGCGTCCAACGCCCGGCTCAAGGGCATGACCCAGGCCCAGTACCAGGCCAGCCAGCAGGCGAGCGAGGAATTGAACGATGTTTTAAAGCGGGCCTGCCTGGCCGGCGACCCCGACAGCGCGCTGGCCCGCGAAGCCTGCGCCAAACATAAAACCTGGCTGGGCTATTTCTGGAAAACGGTCACCCCCCAGGCCCACCTGAACCTGGTCGAGATGTACGTGGCCGACGAGCGCTTCAGCGCCTATTATGAGAATATCGCGCCGGGCTGTGCCGTCTTTCTGCGCGATGCCATGCAACGCTTTTACGGCAAGATGTGATGCCTGCGGTCAGTCCATCGGGAAGATCAGCCCGATATCCTGCCGGATTTCATCCAGCAGGTCCATAACCACAACCGACTGCTGCCAGGTCATGAGCGGGCTTTCCAGCAAGCCTTCGTCCAGGCAGCGCATCAGTTCGCGGGCCTCGAAATCAAAGCCGGTCGCGCCATTGGCCGAGTAGGGGGCCCGGATCACCTGGTCTTCCACATCGCCGCTCCGGCTGCGCACGATCGCCTGCTCCGGGTGATAGAAATCCGGCACTTCGACGGTCGCCTTTTCGCAGTAGATCGTCGCGGTGAGCCTTGTCGCCTGGATCACGCTGGAGCGCAGCACGGCCATCGCGCCGTCGCGGTACTGGAACAAGGCGGCGGTCATGCCGTCGACCCCGGTCGAGACACGGGTCGACAGCGCCTTGATCGCCGTCGGCCGCTCCCCTTTCATCCAGGTGGCATAGGAAACGCAGTAGACGCCGACATCGAGCAGGCTGCCGCCGGCCAGCTGCGGCGCGTAAATCCGGCTTTCCGGGTGGTCGACCGGGCCGTGCGGCCAGTTGCCGAAACCAAAATCCACCTCGATCAGGGTGACTGCGCCCAGCGCGCCGCTGGTGATTAGCGCCTTGACCTGCCGGTTGACCGGAAAAAAGCGCGTCCACATCGCCTCCATGAAGAACTGCCGGTTTTCAGCGGCGCTTGCAACCATCTGGCGGGCCTGGCGGCCATTGACCGCGACCGGTTTTTCGCAGAGCACGGCCTTTTTGGCTTCCAGCGCCTGCTGCACCAGCTCGGCATGCTGCGGGTGCGGTGTCGCCACGTAGACGAT
>Ga0123334_1004005_pt1 | contig 15405 bp, 13 predicted proteins | sample BiotimSIPDNA_FD_89706 | JGI IMG/M metagenome (GOLD analysis project Ga0123334, IMG submission 89706) | Anaerobic biogas reactor microbial communites from Washington, USA - Biogas_R1 time_0 SIP DNA | ecosystem: Engineered > Bioreactor > Anaerobic > Unclassified | place: Washington, USA... | reverse complement strand
GTCTGGTATTCAACGTGCGAGGTGTTGATGGTGATGCCACGCTCCTTTTCTTCGGGAGCGTTGTCGATTTCATCATACTTCTTGATATCGCCGCCGAACCTTGCGGCCTGGCACATGGTGATGGCAGCCGTCAAAGTCGTCTTGCCATGGTCAACGTGACCGATGGTTCCGATGTTAACGTGGGGCTTCGTGCGTTGGAAAGTTTCTTTTGCCATTGTTCTTTTTCCTTCTCCGTTGCGTTTGGAACACCAGGACACCTGGCAGGTATCCTGAACTCGCTTTATCCTAAATAATACGTCAATTTGAAAATCTATGAAATGGAGCCCACGACCGGAATCGAACCGGTGACCTCATCCTTACCAAGGATGCGCTCTACCAGCTGAGCTACGTGGGCATCTTTGCCAGTCCGTGACCAACAAGAAAAATCAGATAATTAATTTACTTCGCTTTTCTTGCTTGTCAAACCAGTACAATGATTTTTTTGGTTTTTTCACAGCGGAACCTTCGCCACAATTCCCATTCCTACCAAATCCCGCGAAAAAGAACCATTTAACATACACTGGTTTTAGACTTCCGCAAGCCACAAAGTGGATTTTCCCAGACCTTCCCCGGAAAAACCCACTCCTTGCCCTTTGCCTTATGCTTCGGGGGCTTCTTCCCCGGCAGCAGCCTCTTCGGCGGCTTCCTGGCTTTCCGAGATCGCCTTGTCCAGCACAGTGCCGAAATCGCCGAGTTCTTCACCAGGTTCGGTGCGGGCACCGGCACTCGCGTCATCGCTGTCAAGGTCACGCAAGCTCAAGCCGATCCTGCGGTCTTCGGGATTGATATTCTTCACGCGTGCATGGACAATATCGCCTTCCTTGACAACATCGCTCACGCGCGCGACATGGTCGTTGCTAAGCTCTGAAATGTGAATCAGGCCGTCAATGCCACCTTCCAGCTCGACGAATGCGCCGAAGGACGCCTTCTTGGTGACCTTGCCTTCAACGATGTCGCCAACCTTGTACTTGTTCTGGATCGCTTCCCATGGATCCTCGGTCAGCTTCTTCATGCTGAGGCTGATGCGCTGGTTCACTGCATCGACTTCCAGGATGACGGCTTCGACTTCCATTCCCTTGTGGAGGATTTCGCTGGGGTTGTTGACCTTGCGGATCCAGCTCATGTCCGAAACGTGGATCATGCCGTCGATATCGTCCTTGATCTGAACGAATGCGCCATAGCCAGTCATATTGCGGACAACGCCCTTGATCCTGGTTCCCGGAGGATAGTTCTCCTTGATGATTTCCCAGGGGTTCTCCTGGCATTGACGCAATCCCAAGGAGATCTTCTTGTTTTCCTTGCTGACTTCCAGCACTACTGCTTCAACTTCATCGCCTTCCTTCACAATGTCAGAAGCCTTGTTGACCTTCTTGGTCCAGGACATTTCCGAAACGTGGATCAAACCTTCGATGCCCTCTTCCAGTTCGACGAATGCGCCGTAGGGCATCACGTTCACAACGCGGCCCTTCACGCGGCTGTCTTTCGGGTACTTGACGTCAACGGTATCCCACGGATTGCCTTCAAGCTGCTTCAGCCCCAGCGAAACGCGCTGGCGAGCCTTGTCCACATCCAAAATCATCACTTCGATTTCCTGGTCCACCTGGACGACTTCGCTGGGATGGCTGATCCGCTTCCAGCTCATGTCCGTAATGTGGAGCAGCCCGTCCATGCCGTTCAGGTCGACGAATGCACCAAACTCCGTGATGTTCTTGACCTTTCCGATGCGACGGGTATTGGGAACCAACTCCTCCAACAACGCGGCGCGTTGCTCGGCACGAGCAGCTTCAAGCAACTCACGACGGCTCAAAACGATGTTGCGACGCTCGCCGTTGATCTTCAAAATCTTGAAGTCATCTTCAATGCCGAGGAAATCGTCCAAGTTGCGAACCTGACCCAAGTCAACCTGAGAACCAGGCAAGAATGCCTCGACACCAACATCGACGATCAAACCACCCTTGACGCGGTTCTTGATAGTGCCCTTGATGACGTCGCCTTCATTGTAGTTCTGCACGATCGAATCCCAGCTCTTCTGGATCTCGGCCTTGCGCAAGCTCACGGACGGGAAGTTTTCCTCGTCGTCCATCCGTTCAAGATAAACCTCAAGCTCGTCGCCAATCGAGATGGTTTCCCATTTCTCGCCAAGCTCGGCGCGGTTGATGAACGCTTCAGACTTGAAGCCAATGTCAAGCAGAACACCGTTCTCGTTCTTTGCGGCAATGCGACCTGTGACAAGCTTGTCTTCCTTGATCTCCGCGATCTCCGCGGCGGTGCCCTGGCTCAACAGATCATCCATCGAGGCCATGTTCTCTAAGTCGATGTGGTTGCTCATTGTGTGGTTGGGTTGGTTGGGTTGGTTGCTACATCTCTATAAACTACGCTCGGGCGCATTACCTTAATTATATATCAAGAATAATAGCGCAAAGAATAGAATATATCCCACAAATGCTCGCTGTCAATCCATAAACTCGAAAAAATTTTCCTTCCGAGACCGGAAAACAGGAAAGGACCCGTCCGGGAATTTCATGCCGCTTGGCGGAACCACATGCAATCGACACGGCCTCAAAAAAAAGTGCGTTCCCTTTTGTGGTGCTGGGAACGCACTTCCTTGAAAAACTATTTTATTCCAATCGGCTCACGGCTTGCGCTGCCAATCCTTTTGAAGATCGGAGTAGGCTTTCGATTCGACATGGCCATCCTGGAAGAGCGCGTTGAAACGCCCCGTGTGGATCGTGTTGATACGGCATTCGGTGTTGCTGATCGTCAGATGCGAGTCATTGTACAACTGCGGGTCGTTGCCGACCTTGCAGTCAACGATGGAAATGGTCGCGGAAGGCGTGACAAAGGCATTGGACTTGGGGCTGTCAAGGTTGCCAACTGTGCCTTGTCCGTACAGAACCTTGCCCAATGCCTGCCGGGTACGGCCGTAGTTGTTCTTGAATGAGGCATCAAGACCTATGCGGCGATCGCCCCCCCAAGATTGATTAATGTCCTTGGTTTCGGCAGCGTTGCAGACGAAGATCTTCTTGTCGCCAACATAATCCTTGATGTAATCGCAAAACCAAAAGAGGGTACCACTCCAGTTCGATGCCTGGAAGCAGTAGATCGCTGTCGTGTAGTCATCAAAGTCCTGTTCGTACATCATCAAACCAATGCCGATCTGCTTGAGGTTTGACGTGCAGGAAATGGCACGCGCCTTTTCACGCGCCTTGGACAGGGCGGGAAGCAGCATGGCTGCCAAAATCGCAATAATCGCGATGACAACCAACAACTCGATCAGCGTGAATCTCAAAATTTTCTTCATCACAATTTTCTCCGGTTTTTTAATGATGGACTCTTCTAAATAAAAATACGCCCGGGCAGTTTACCTTAATATTTACATGAAGATAATAGCGCAAAGAATTAAATATATCCCACAAAAGCACACTGTCAATCAACAAATACGAAAAATTTTCCTTCTTGTAACTGGAAAATGTAAACGCACGCTTTTTGTGCATTTAATTCTGCAAGCTGCGAGGCGTGCGTTTTCTTGTGCAATCCCAGCTCCACATTTTGGCGAATTGCGTATTCATCGGGCATGTCACATACCATTTGAGTACGAAAACAATGTATTTTCATCTTTTTTTAGCGTTGATTTTGTGGAAAGACCAATAGGGCATATCCCCTGTCCAGCTTGAATTCACGATAAAAACATGCACTTTATTGGAAGAGCGAGCTTGAGATTTCCCGCCAGTTCTTGAGAGGACTTCAGGGCATTGTTTTTCGTCATGGTTTTAAGAGAAGGCATGGGTGGTTTGATGTCATCAAAGAAAAGCGATTTGTTGTATGGCCTCGGCGAGCCTTTTGCAGCCGGGATGTTCGAGGACGAGAATGCATCGATTCCGTGGCGTTACGCCCGTGGGATCTGCCGTCATTTCGAACATGCGCCGGCATTGGTTCCTACGGGACTCCTCGGCATCGGAGGCTACCAGGCTGTCTGGAACCTGAATCATGCAAAACTAGTTCGCTACGACTACAACTCCTCGATCTCCGTAGATTGGAAAGCCTTTGAAGAAGCCATCAGCAAGACTGAAAATCCTTTTCACAAAACCCAATTGCGCCGAGCACAGACGGAACTGGCGAACTGGTTGTGCAACCCCGTTCCCCAACGATACGCCATCGGGGGAGCGGGATGGATCCACGGCATCATCCACTATGAACGAATATTGGATGAAGGATTGCTTGGGTACAAGGCGCGCATGGACAACAAGCCAGACGACGACTTCTTCGGCCCCTTGAAGGCAGTCCTGGATGCCGTCATCAGCTACTTGAAGCGTTGCCCCTACCCATTCAACCAAGTACCCTTGCATCCCGCAAGAAACTTCAAGGAAGCAATGGCTGCCTTCGCATTCTGCTGGTACCTCGATGGATGCGATTCAATAGGCCGTTTCGACAATGTCCTGGGGAAATACTATCATGGCGAACCTGAGGCTTTTGACCTGGTCAGGGAATTGTGGACCGCCTTTGACGTCAACAACGGCTGGCACGCATACCTGGACGGAACCTTGTACCCGGATTTCACCGAACTCTGCATCCGTGCGCAAAATGGGATAAGGCGTCCCAACACAGGACTCCGAATCACCAGCGGTACCCGGGACGACCTGTGGGAAGCCGTGTTTGACGCCTGGCAACAGGGAAACCCAACACCGTCGCTGTACAACGACAAAGTCTACCGAAATGCGCTTCCCGGCTTGACCGGAATTGACGGGGATGACCTGGACCATTACGCCTTCGGAGGATGCACGGAACTGATGGTCGAAGGCCGCTCGCAGGTCGGCTCGATCGACGCAGGATTGAACTTGCTCGAAATCTACCAGTCTTCAGGCTCGGAGAAGGCATTTTACGAGGCGTTGCCAACTCACGTCGACCTGGCGGTGAGAAGCGTTGTCTTGGAGCACGAGGTCGCAAAGACGTTTCGTCCCCAATTGATTCGAACTTTGCTTGTTGACGATTGCATCGAAAACGGGCGCGATTTTCGTGATTGCGGTGCGCGCTACAACGGGTCGGCAATCAATCTTGCTGGCGGCACGGACACGATCAACGCCATTGCCAAGGAACGGGGCTTAACGGGGAAATTCGGGAACGACGACGAGGCGGTGGACGCCATCGCCGCAGAAATGTACGGACGGGTCTTCGATCTGATCACCTCCAGGCGGACGTACGGTTTTTGCTTGCCATCGGTCATTCTCTTGACCACCTTTGCCCAGTTCGGACACTATGTCCCCGCCACGACGGGACGCGATGACGGAACGCCGTTGACAGACTCCGTCGGAGCACGCCAAGGCACCGATCTGAAAGGACCTACGGCATTGCTCAACTCGACCGCGAAAATTCCCTCGTCAAAGGCAGTTGGAACCTTGATTTTGAACCTGCGGTTGAATGCGGAAATGATGTCCGAGGGCAACCGACCGCGGTTGAAAGCCCTGATCCAGGGATTCTTCGCCCAAGGCGGAATGCAAGTCCAAATGACCATCATCGACCAAAAGACATTGCTCGCAGCCTATGAGAATCCCGATGCCTATCCCAACCTTCTGGTTCGAATTGGGGGCTACTCGGAGTATTTCCGGCGCTTGTCGCGAGAATTGCAGGGCGAGATACTCAAGCGAACAGAGCATAGCCTGTAATTCGCCGATCCACTGATGCAACCAAAGTCCAATATCGGCATATCAAATAAGTTGGAATAAAAGATCCAGCTTCAGGCTCAATGAGCGGCGCGGCGAATCTCCTCAAGCAATGCCTCCAACAGCTTGCCCTCCTCCAACGTGCAGACTTTTTCGCCTTTCCTGAACAAGACCCCAGTCCCCTTCCCGCCGGCAATGCCCACGTCCGCATCTCGTGCCTCGCCAGGACCATTCACCTCGCATCCCATCACCGCAACCTTGCGCAAATCGATCCGCTTCCCCAAGCTCAACAGACGTTCGATCTCTTGCTCAACCGCAGTCGCCAGCGAAACAAGATCGACTCGAGTCCTGCCACATGTGGGACAGGACACCACTTCAGGACCGTCATCAAGCATCCCACAGGCTGATAGAATCCGCCGAGCAGTACGGATTTCCTCCTCGGGTTCGCATGTCAGGCTCACACGAATCGTCTCGCCAATCCCATCAAGCAGCAACGAGCCAATCCCGATGGCCGACTTCACAACGCCACGAGAAGGCGGACCCGCCTCGGTAACTCCAAGGTGCAAAGGAATATCGCTGCGAGCGGCAAACATCCGGCAAGCCTCGACAGTCGATCTCACGTCCGATGACTTCAGGCTCACCTTCAAGAACATGCAACCTTCAGCTTCGAACAAGGAAACATACTTCATCGCACTGCGAACCATCCCTTCGGCGCCGCGCCCCAACGAAGCCTCGATCTCGGGGTCCAAGCTCCCGCAATTCACGCCAATCCGTACTACGCAACCACGATTGGCAGCGATGCGGGCAACCTGACGCATCGAATCAACATTACGCATGTTTCCAGGATTGACCCGAATCCCAGCCGCGCCCGACTCCATCGCCCCAATCGCCAGGCGATGGTCAAAGTGTATGTCCGCAACGACAGGCAACTTGCTCGAAGAACAAATCGCCGCCAAACTGGACAGGCTATCATGGGACGGAACCGCAACACGGATAATCTGGCAACCCAACGCAGCAAGCCGATCGATCTGCGCCAAGGTCCCATCGACGTCATGCCATGGCAAATTCGTCATGGACTGAATCGACACCGGCGAGCCGCCACCGATCGATACACCGCCTAAATCTATGCAACGAGTTGTACGCATCGTTACTGCCCTCGCGTCTTCACTATGCCATCATCAAACGTAATTTCCCGCAGCCTCGCCCATCTTTAGGCAATTGCCCGTCACGCGATAGGCTGCATGGGCGATATAACTACCTGAAATGCAGCGGCCTGCGACCAAAAGTCCAGTCAAGTCCTCGGGGATTAGCGACCGCATGGGAATCTCAAATCCGGCGTGTCCAAAGCACGTTTGCTTGCTTTCTTCCGGCTCGTGAATGTCAACCCCAAAACGCACCAGGCATATCCCGTCATCAAATCGGCGTCCACTACGGACATCCTCATCGGTTATGTAGTACTTCCCCAGGATCCTCCGGGTCTCTCGCACACCGATGACCGCAGGCAATTCAAGCAGGTACACATCGCCCAATACGGACTTGATGGAGCCGAAGAACTCCATCGCCTTTCGAACTTGACGACGCCCTTCAAGAATCCCCTTGCTCAAATCGTCGCCGTCACAACCGAGGCGACGTTTCACGTGAGTCCATTGGATCAACGCCTCCCCCGGCCGAGGAAGCTTGATGATCGCGGGATGGTCAAAGGGAATCTCGCTCAAGACTTGATCCTCGCCCAAAACCTTCGTCAATTCACGGAACCATCCGACAATGTCATCCCGAGGATAATCTTCCTTCACGCCCCCGATCTTGAACATCATGGTCATCGGTTGGAAGGCGCCATCTCCAGGGCGACCGATTTCGTAGCGCGCCCCGGCACGAGCCGCCACATCGCCGTCACCTGTGCAGTCAATCACCATGTCCGCCAAAATCGCCTGGCATCCCGATTTGTTTTCCACGAAGCACCCCTTTACTCGCCCGTCCTCCACAATCGGTTCCGTGAACAGCGTATGCAACAGGATGTCAACTCCGGCATCCAATGCCATCTCGTCAAGCAGCAACGTCATCTCCGTAGGATCGAAGGACATGTCCCACAAGCCTCCCCAGTGACCGCTGCCCTGCAAATGGCTCCGCAGTTCAGCATTCAGGCCATCATGGTGACGATTGTCGAAAAACGGGCTCAACAATCCCAGCGTCCACATCCCGCCCAGCTTGCATCCATACTCCACCAAGGTCACCTTGCGACCCCGACGAGCTGCCGTCACAGCAGCGCCAAAACCAGCCGGTCCGGCGCCTATCACCAAAACATCACAATGATTCCGAACTTCAACCGACTTGGATGAACGCTCAATTCGACGAACTTGCGACATGATCCCTTCTCCTGTTGCTTTCCTAGAATCCGTACTTCATGATGTCCTTTTTGCCCGGCGGATACGCCTTGAGCCCCGCCTTCGCCAAGCGACGAGCCGCCTTCCGATACCCATACCAGTCGCACAACAACGCCGAATTCAGGTAGTGGTCAAATGCATCACGCCTTTCCTTCAGACCTTGCCCGGCCATTTCAAGTCGTTTTTCCCCATAATACTCCAGGATTCTCGCAATCTCGCTCCAATCCAATTCCTCTAGCCGTACATTCTTGGGGGCACGGGGATCATCAACACCATCCCATAAACGAACCGTTAAACCGCTCAGTTCCGAACCCATCGGAATGAAGCCAGATATCTTGCGACCGTTAGCCAACGCCAACTCGCTACCCTCTTCGCGACGGTACGGCATCTTGAACAAGGAATACACATAACTCCCCATCTGCGCGACAATCCTCACCCGTTCCTTCTCCAGCTCCCGATAAGATTCCGGCAAACTCTCCATGTAGGGACGAACCTCATCGCCGGTGAAACGAAAATCACGGGGACGGGGACGGTTGCGGCGAAGCTCCTTCGGAACGCGAGGTCCCTCCCTTGACACCGATTCGTCAACCTCCTCAGTCACCTCACCCTCCAAAAATGAAACATCAACCTCAGTCAATGGCTCCATCGGAGTCTCCGAGATCACTTCGCCCGTCTTCGGATCTATCAAACGAACTCCAGAACCAGGTTCCGCGCCCGCCTTGTTCCCACCTGAAGACGTGGGTACAACCCGCATGAGAACCCAAACCCCTATCAACAACGCAAGGGCTACGCCAAAAAACACCAAAAGACGATTCACCAATCGCTCAGCCGATGACACGGAGGGGGCACTTGCAACGGAACCAGTCACTGCGGTATCCCCCGTTGAACCTCCACCAGTCTGAATGTCACCTGCCGATCGCGCCCTGCTCAATACGACCTTCGAACCGCCAATCCCAGTGGCACGACCTTCGCCGCGACGACTCATCAACGGCAACACGCCCTGAATTGCAGACAGCAAACTCGTGTACCCAGCAGGACGCTCCAATGGGGAGGCCGATAACATCCGAACTATCTGCGCCGTCACGCCGACCGGTATCCCGCCTTGACGGGACAAAACCGATGCCGCGTCAACGCCCTCGTCAGGATAATACCCCGTCAGCAGACGATAGCACCACACCCCGAAGCTGTACAAGTCGCCGCTGAATGATGCCGCACCGCCGGAGCGACGTTCAGGACTCGAATGCGGATCGTCCAATAGATGAAGCCCCAATGCAGTGTACTCGCCAAAACCAAATATCTTCAACGTCCCCTGGCCGTCCTTCACAATCGTCTCGTCCCCAAGACCTCCGTGCACAACACCGCCCTCCAACACCTTTTGCATCGCCTCGGCTGCCGCCATGATCAATGGACGGGCTTCCTTCCAAGCTACCCCATTGCCGTCAAAATCAAGGCAGCTGTCGTTGCCACAATACTGGCACGCGGAATAAACACCACCTTCATATCGACCGCAGGAGTAGATCGTCGGCAGGCCAGGATGCATAATCAGTGAAACCTTACGAAGCTCCCCTAGGTACGCCTCCAATCGATCGTCGCCATGCTCTCCGTTGCCAGTTACCTTGACCACCAAAGACTTGCGACCCAGCGAAGTCTCCAACGCACGATATCGGGATACGCTGCCGTTGCTCCACAGCTCCTCCTCCAAGACATATTGCAAAAACACCTGGGGTACCCTGACTCCATTCCCGCATACAGGACAGGGAAACTCCTCAAAGGCACGCAACTGAACATCCGTTACATCCAATTTCGCCTGGCAAGATGGACAGTATATTTTCAATTGCTCGCTTGTTGAGTCGCTCATTCAAAAAACTCCAGTTTTTTCAAGCCATTTATTTGCATTTTGAGAATTCGGGTGTAACTTATGTGTGTTGATTTTTTCGTGTCTCCATCGTCTAGTGGTTAGGACACCAGGTTTTCATCCTGGTAACATGGGTTCGACTCCCGTTGGAGATGCCAAACATCCACATGCGTCTCCATCGTCTAGTGGTTAGGACACCAGGTTTTCATCCTGGTAACATGGGTTCGACTCCCGTTGGAGATGCCATTTTAAGGCGCTTGTTCTTCCAAGAACCAGCGCCTTTTTCCTTCTGTCATAAACCACCAAAAACACCCTATACGAAAGAACGCCACGGGACACCTTGCCCCGTGGCGTTCTCTTCTATCATCTAGCTAGGCGAAAACCCATTAGCGGGCCGCACGTGCCTTTTCAACCAATTGCTTGAAAGCCTCGGGATCGGTAATCGCCAGGTCGGCCAGCCATTTGCGGTTGATTTCAATACCGCTCTTGGTCAAGCCGTCGATCAGCCAGCTGTATTTGAAATCCAACGCACGGCAAGCAGCGTTGATGCGAACCGTCCACAAGCGACGATAAACGCGCTTCTTCTGCTTGCGGCCAATGTACATGTTCGACATGGCGCGATCCGTCGCACCATAAGCCATGCGAATCAGCTTGCTACGATTTCCGCGGAAGCCGCGAGCCATTTTCAATACTCTGTTCCGGCGCTTGCGCGACGGAACAGCAAGTGTAGTCCTTGACATCTTTACTTTACTCCCTATGAAATCCAGTTCAGTAACGTCATCTGACTGACCGGATCAACCATGTATTCGCTTAATTCCAAATTCACACCAAACCCGAACGGGCACGCAAATTACAGACCGTACGGCAAAGAAGCCTTCAAACGGCTCATTTCGCTCGCCTTGACAGCTGCGGACCTGCTCAACCTGCGCTTGCGCTTCGAGCTCTTCTTCGTCAAAATGTGCCTGGCATTCGCGCGATTGTGACGGAACTTACCGGTTCCAGTCTCTTTGAAGCGCTTTGCGGCAGCCTTCCTTGTCTTCATCTTTGGCATCGTCGTCTTCCTCAATTCTTCATAGGGGCTTTCTTCGGCACCCCTTACGCGCCTACGCCTATAAACACTATAGGCTTTTCTTCCCAATTTCTGTCCTTCTATAATATTGAAGGGAACAGCTTCTGGTTCCTGCCAGAAACCGTCCCCTAATACCTAAAGCCTTAGGCTTGCAGAAAACTTAATCCTTCGATTCTTCCTCCGAAGCCCCCCTTGAACCGCCCCCCTTCCCAGACTGCGGCTTCGGAGCCACAATGCCTATGATGTTGCGACCCATAAGCTTCGGTGGCGAATCAATGACGCCGACCTCGGAAAACGCATCCATGACACGCTTCATCAGGTCGTCGCCCAATTCTGTGTGAGCCATCTCGCGACCGCGAAAAGTCACCATTATCTTTACTTTATCACCTTTTTGCAAAAATTCAATCCCGTGACGGATTTTTATGGACAGGTCATTGTCGTCAATATTCGGGTGAAGTTTGACTTCCTTGACTTTCGACTGAACCTTCTTCTTCTTTGCTTCGCGCTGTCGACGGCTCTCCTGGTACTGGAACTTCCCAAAATCCATGATTTTACAGACGGGCGGCTCCACCTTGGTCGCCATCTCAACCAAGTCCAAACCAGCGGCCGAGGCACGATTCAAGGCTTCCTCAAAACTCATCAAACCTAACTGGTCGTTCGTTTCCGACAATAAACGTACCGTCTTCCCACGATAGGTCCGATCTCCACTTTTTAGTTGGCGTGCGATGGGAGTGTCCTCCTATGATAAGTCCATATCTCTAGCCCCGGTAAACTGCACATCACTAGAAGGCAACGGGAGCTACAACTAAACTTAAAATTTAAACCATATTCCGAAAAATGCAAAACACAAATGTTGACTTTGCCGTGGCTCCCAAGTCTCCAGCGACTAGCCACGGCAAAAATCGGCTTTTCGATTCCTTATTCACGCCTTTTCGGCGATTTCCCGTTCCAGGCGGGCAATCAATTCCTCGAACTTCACGCTTCCTTCTTCGCCCTTGGCTCGACTGCGCACCGAGACCTCGCCGTCTGCCTCTTCGCGTTCGCCGACAATCAGCAGGTACGGGATACGCTGGTTGCGACCACGACGGATCTTGCCTCCGATCGGATCGGCCTCGACATCAACCGAGCAACGAATCAAATGCGAACGCAGGCGAGACTCCAGTTGACGCGCATAGCCCTCGTACTTCTCGCTGATCGGAAGGACGCGAACCTGCTCGGGGGCAAGCCACAGCGGGAACTGACCGGCGTAATGCTCAGTCAAGATGCCGAAGAAACGCTCCAGCGATCCCAGCAGCGCACGGTGCACCATGTACGGACGGTGCTTCTGACCATCCGTACCGATATATGTCATGTCAAAACGCTCGGGCAGGTTGAAGTCGAACTGAATCGTGCTGGTCTGCCATTCGCGCCCCAACGCATCCTTGATCTTGAGGTCGATCTTCGGACCATAGAACGCTCCGCCGCCTTCATCGACCTCGCAATCGACGCCTTCCGCCTTGACGGCTTTCTCAAGGGAACGCAATGCCTGTTCCCACATGGCATCGTCACCCACTGCCTTTGCGGGCCGGGTCGCCAAGTACGCCTTCACATCCTTGAAGCCGAAGCACTTCCACATGTACATGCTGAAGCGCAGCACTTCGCGGATTTCGTCCTCGATCTGCTCGGGCGTGCAAATAATGTGGGCATCGTCCTGGGTAAAGCCTCGAACACGCAGCAGGCCATGCAGCACGCCCGCCTTTTCGTAGCGGTAAACGGTACCCAGTTCAGCCCAGCGCGCCGGCAATTCGCGATAGGAACGCGGTCGGTTCTTGTAGATCATGATGTGGAACGGGCAGTTCATCGGCTTCACGTAGTACGGATCGCCGTCGATTTCCATGTGGGAGTACATACCTTCGCGATAGAAGTCCAGGTGGCCCGATGTCTGCCACAAGGCCGCGCGCCCAACGTGAGGCGTGTACATCAATTCATAGCCGTGGGCATAATGTGCTTCTTTCCAGAACGTCTCCAACGTATGTCGGATCCTGGCGCCCATCGGATGCCAGCAAACCAGGCCAGGACCGATTTCCTCATGGGTGCTGAACAGTTCCATCTCGGTACCAATCTTGCGGTGGTCGCGCTTCTTCGCTTCCTCGATCCGCGTCAAGTACTCCTGCAACTCTTCCTTGCTCGAAAACGCAGTGCCGTAAATCCGCTGCAACATCGGATTCTTCTCGTTGCCGCGGAAATACGATCCGGCCAACGACAGCAATTTCACTGCCCCAATCTGACCGCTGTGCTCCAGGTGAGGACCGCGGCAAAGGTCAACATACTCGTCGCCAGTCCAATACAAGCTGACGGTCTCGCCCTCGGGAATGTCCTCCAAGCGAGACAGCTTGAATGTCTGGCCACGTGACTCGAACAAGGAAAATGCCTCGGCACGACTCACTTCCTCGCGCCTGAAAGGAATCCTCCGGCCAAGCATCTTCTTCATCTCCTTCTCAATCTCCTTCAAATCCTCCGGTACAAGACGCTTCGGAAGGTCGAAGTCATAGTAAAATCCTTCGTCGGTGCTGGGACCGATGTCAAACTTCGCCTCGGGATACAACTTCTTAATGGCAGCAGCCATAATGTGCGCCGCACTGTGACGCATCGTGCTCAAATCTATCTCCGACATCTGTCGCTCCTACAATTCATCAAAAATTATCCATACAAAATTCCAACGCCGAAAACGTCAGGACAACGTACCCTTCGTCGAAGGTATCGAATCGCAGCCACTACGTTCAACGGCCATCCGCAAGGCACGGCCAAATGCCTTGAATATGCTCTCCAGCCCATGGTGGGACTCGCCGCAACGCAACAAGTCAACGTGCAACGTGATGCATGACGTGTTCACCAAGGCCTGGAAAAACTCACGGTACAGGCGACAACTGACGCCACCAGCCTCAGACTCGGGAAACTCAGCCTCCCACGTCAAGTGAGGACGACCGGACAAGTCAATCACAACACGGCTCAATGACTCGTCGAGCGGGACGTAGGAATGACCGAACCGAGTTATCCCGCGCTTGTCGCCCAATGCGTCACGCAACGCAAGGCCAAGCGCGAGCCCCGTGTCCTCCATGCTGTGGTGAGCGTCAACCTCCAAGTCGCCACGGCAACTCAGCGACAAGCCAAAGCCACCATGGCGGCTGAACGAATTCAGCATATGGTCGAAAAAGCCGATCCCCGATGAAATCGACACCGGTCCGCTTTCGTCAAGATTCAACAAGACCGATATCTTGGTCTCGTTCGTCTCGCGATCTATCTTGCCTGTCCGACTTGAAGATGACATCTATCAACCCCTAGCTTCTTTATGACAATTACTTACAATAATAAATTAACTTGCTAAATATAATGCCCACGGGCGAAAATAGCCAAACATGTCTGCCGATTTGATTGAGGTTTCAGAGATATTTCGCCGAGCAACCAAGCTTTTGTGTTGATTTCATGGAGGGCAAGCATCATTCCGCCCGAACCAGAAGCACCGTCACATTGTCCCGCCCACCCGAGGACAATGCAAACGACAGCAGCGCGGAACATGCGCCGGCCAATGACGATGTGCTGCCCAAAATTCGCTCGATCGTCTTGTCGTCAATCATCTTGGTCAACCCATCCGTGCACAAAAGGACAATGTCACCGCGATGCAACGGCAATTCGATCCAGTCTTCCTCGACAATGCGACCGACTCCCACCGCCCTGCTCAAAGCCTGCTGAGCCTTTGGGGACAACGATGCCAGCTCGGCCTCGCGCCCGGCGCGAATGTAGTCATTGTACACCGTATGGTCTTCCGTGACCTGAACCAGGTCGCCGTCGCGAAAATAATACGCTCGGCTGTCGCCCACGTAGCATACGGCCATCCGGCGTGGCTTCTCGGGATCGCTCACCAAGCCGACAAACGTGCTGCCCATCACATTGAACTCGTTCCGCACGGAGTATTCGAAAATCTCGTCATTCGCTTCCTCCAGGCAAGCCTGCACCAACTCCCGCCTGGACTCGAACGTCTCCTTCAAATCTGACCCCAAGGCGCCGAATCCCTTTCGCAGCGTATCGACGATCAGACCGCTGGCAATTTCCCCGGCTTCGCCACCGCCCATGCCATCTGCGACCGCAAACACGCCATGCGCGCACAAACCAATGCAATTGTCCTCGTTATTGGAACGGACAAATCCTTTCGCACCAGCAAATGCATATTCCAACGCTCCGACTTTCCCTGTCTCGGATCTCATTATTTACTCCTAATACGTCTTAATTCGCGGTAATTTCATAAACATACAACTTTGCATCAAACCTGTCAAGCAACCCGGAAGTCGCCTAAGTCACGATTCTGCACAAGAACATTCCCACGAAGCTCCTCTGCTTGGAACAAGACCAAGTCTATCTTGCGGCCAG
>Ga0123334_1003992_pt1 | contig 15461 bp, 9 predicted proteins | sample BiotimSIPDNA_FD_89706 | JGI IMG/M metagenome (GOLD analysis project Ga0123334, IMG submission 89706) | Anaerobic biogas reactor microbial communites from Washington, USA - Biogas_R1 time_0 SIP DNA | ecosystem: Engineered > Bioreactor > Anaerobic > Unclassified | place: Washington, USA | collected... | reverse complement strand
TGTGGCATGCTTCATGCAAAATGGCTTTGAGGATCATATTGATAGACTCGGAAAATATATCTTTTAGAGGTGGATCTATAATGAAGGTTGATCAAAAAATACAGGATCTTATTCGGGACAGAAACACGCAGGTGCCGACACTGCCTGTGATTGTGGAAAAAATCCTCTCAATGGCCAAAGAGGAAAACACCTCAGCAAGAATACTCGCGGAGTTAATAAGCAAAGACCCTGCAATCGCTAACAAGATTTTGAGGCTCTCCAATTCCGCATATTATGGGATGATGAAGGAGATAGATTCCATTCCAAGGGCAATCACCATTATAGGGTTTAATGAGGTGGTAAGCCTTACAATAGGGATGAGTGTTATTTCAACATTCAGCAATAAAGATGCCGGTAAAAATTTCAACATGAAGGGCCTGTGGATCCATTCACTCGGGTGTGGATTTGCCTCCCGCAATATTGCCAAAAAACTGGGTATTTTACAGTCCGAGCAGATATTCATAAGCGGGCTGCTGCATGATATGGGTAAGATTGTTTTTGCCATTTATTTCCCGGATGAATATGCCGCCGCGGTCTCCCATGCAAAGGAGAATGAGATAGATCTGTACAGGGCAGAAAGTCTTATCCTGGGTATCAATCATGCCACCCTTACCGGCATGCTGATGGAGCAGTGGAATTTTCCGGAAATGATCCATGTGCCTGCAAGGGACCATCATTCAGTAGAGGATTCCCCTTCAAAATATCAAAGGCTAGCCCTGGTTGTGGCCTTTTCTGATTATCTGAGCCAGCGGGCAGAGTTTGGTGATAACTGGACAACAAAGGCGCCTGCAATTACTCGAATAAGGGAAGAGCTTGGCATATCAAGAGATGAAGCAGACGAAATGGTTAAAAGTTTAAAGGAACAGAGAGACGAAATTGAGGCCTTTTTTGAGGTTATGAAATAGAAGGATGGAAATGGTGGAAGCGGAGCAGGAAGGTAAGAGTCTCAGTATTTTAAGGGAGCAGGTTAAAGCCATTCAGGAGAGGTACGAAAACAGAATCTCAGACCTCTCGGTTATTCATGAATTGGGCAGGGTAATAATAAATGTGCACGACTTTAAGAGGCTCTGTGAAGAGCTTCTTACGATAATTATCCGGAACACGGTTGCAGAGAACTGCTCAGTAATGTTTCAGGATAGAAAACGTGAGGGGCTGTACCTCATATGCGCCTCAGACCATAACAGGCAGAAATATGTTATTGATCCAAGAATGGTCTTTTCAAAGGAAAGGGTAATATATTCGCCTGATGCTGACAGGGGCGCAGCCGGAAAGGCATTAATGGATAACAACCCGGTGTTGATAGAAAATGCGGAAGGTTCAGGGCTGTTTTCATCTGGCCCTGAAACACAGGTGAAGATCAAAAGCCTTTTATCAGTGCCATTTTCGATTGAAGACAGGATCAGGGGGGTAATCAACCTGAGCCATTCAGAGCCAGGCATCTTTTCACAGGATCATGTAAACCTCTTCAGGGTTATTGCAGATTTTGTCGGGGTATCACTCTATTCTTCACTCAATTATCATAAACTTAAAAACAGTGAGGAGAACTTCAGGTCATTAATCGAGCATTCAAATAATGGCATCGCAATATTGCAGAATGATCTCCATGTCTATGCAAACCCGAAATACAAGGACTTGACCGGGTATTCCTCTGCTGAACTGAGCGGGCTTTCAATTGATAAACTTATGGATTTTTCATATCAGCAGGCAGATCTCAGGATGCTGTTGAATCACCTCAGGGTAAATACAGGCAATGAGCTGTTCAATGCACGCCTAATCAAGCAAAACGGGGAGTTACTTGATGTAGAGATAAGCGCATCCTCCGTGCTCTATTACGGGAGAATGACCCTTGTCGTTTCCGTGCTCGATATCTCAGACAGGAAGATACTTGAAAGACAGCTTATACATGCCCAGAAGATGCAGTCAATGGGCACCCTTGCCGGGGGTATTGCCCATAACTTCAATAATCTCCTCATGGGTATACAGGGGAATGCATCCATTGCACTCCTTGATGTGAAGGAGGAGAGCCCCACACATAAGAATCTTCTCAATATAGAGAAGCTTGTAAAAAACGGGGCCAACCTCACGAGCCAGCTTTTAGGTTATGCAAGGGAAGGCAAATTTGAGATAAAACCCATAAACCTGAACCTTGTTGTAAAGGAGACCTCTGAAACCTTTGGTGCCACCAGAAAGGATATACAGATCATACTTGACCTTGAACCAAAAATCGCAGGTGTAAAGGCGGATCAGGGGCAGATAGAGCAGACGCTCTTGAATCTCTTTATAAATGCCTCTGATGCAATGCCTCACGGCGGGACACTTACCATCAGGAGCTCAAATGTTACTGACAGGGATATAGGTGATAAGCCCTACAAGGCAAAAAAGGGCAAATATATTCTTTTATCAGTCAGGGATACAGGCATCGGTATTGCCCCAGGGGTAATAGACAGGGTTTTTGAACCCTTTTTTACTACAAAGGGGCTGGCAAAAGGGACAGGCTTAGGGCTTGCTTCTGCCTATGGCATAATTAAGGGGCACGGCGGGTACATAGATGTATCATCCGTACAGGGCAGGGAGACCACCTTCAGCATCTATCTGCCATCAACCGGGGAATATTTTATAAATGAAGATGCAACATCTGATCAGCTCTTTACCGGGGCCGGTACAATATTACTGGTTGATGATGAGGAGATCATTACCTATACTGGTGAGCAGATGCTTAAGAAACTTGGGTACAATGTGATTGTTGCTGAAAACGGTAAAAAGGCCATAGATATCTTTAGTAAAGAACATAAGAATATCAGCCTTGTTCTGCTTGATATGATTATGCCCGGGATGGGAGGCATGGAAACCTTTGACAGGCTTAAAGAGGTAGACAGTAATGTAAGGGTGCTCCTCTCAAGCGGTTACAGCCTTGACGGCCAGGCAAGGGAGATCATGGACAGGGGCTGTAACGGCTTTATACAGAAACCTTTTACACTTAATAATATCTCGCAGAAGGTAAGAGAGATAATCGGTGATTAAGAGTGTTAAGGCTAACCTTTCGTATCCTTGAGGTAATCATCAATATTTGCCCCGAGCTGTTTTGAGAGGTCCTGGGCTGCTTTAGCCACCAGCGGGCCGTATTCCTTTATCTCTTCGGTTGAAAACAGACCCAGCACCAGAAGATAACCGATCGGTTTTTTGCTGATGTCAATAACAGGTGCAGCAGCAGCATTAAGCCCCGGTGTTATCTCACCTATATCGGTTGCATAACCTGTTTCCCTGGCCAGCGCAAGCTCCTTCATCAACCGCTCTCTATCAAAATTTTCCGGGGCACCATGGAAATAGAGTTTCTCCTTTTTCAGGAGTTCATTCAGCTCATCCTCTGGTAAAAAAGCCGCTATGGCCTTTCCATGTGCGCCAAATGAGAGAGGGACATGTTTGCCCACACGGGTTGTTACAATTATCTTTTTGTCACTTTCATAGCGTGATACAACAACTACCGTATCACCATCTATAATTCCAAGCGCTGCGGTGCCGTTTACCTTGTCAGAGAGGTCTTTTATTATCGGGTCTGCAAATGCAATCACATTTATGCCATCAAGCACCTTCCTTGAAAGGGCAATAAGGCCTGTACCAAGGGAATAGCCCTTTTTCCGGCCCCTGCTCTGCACGAGGTTGAACCTCTGAAGTGTGTGGAGAATGCCAAATGCCTTGCTCTTATGAATCCCCACCTCTTCGCATATCTCGGTTAAACCCATGTGGGATGATTTTGAACCTGCAAGGCACAAAAGTACGCGTATAGCCTGGTCAACTGCAGGTACTATATATTTATTATCACTATCCTTATTTTCCATAATTGTTTCACATCCAGAACTATTGTTTTTGCGCTTTATTTAGATTAAATCAGGAGGGATGTCAAGGTATAATATCCCTGCACACAAAAATCGTTTCTGATCTCCTGCCCCCTTAATAGGATTGACAGATGAACCATGTTCCATTAGAATTTCCGATATGTTATTTTTAATAAATGGGCATATATAGATTTCAAATTTGAGATTTGAAATCTCAAATTTATTCATGAGGAGGTATTGGATGGGTGGAGCTTATACAGGCAGGATCTTATTTGTTGATCTTTTATCAGGAAAACAACGGGTTGAGGAGTTATCAGAGGAGTATGTAAAAACATATATCGGAGGGTATGGGATCGGTGCAAAGATATTATATGAACTGGTCAGGCCTGACGCCGACCCCCTTGGCCCTGATAATGCCATAGGCTTTATGTCAGGGCTTCTGAATGGAACAGGCGCACTTTTCGGTGGCCGTTATACTGTAGTATGCAAGTCACCGGTTACAAATGGGTGGAACGATGCCAACTCCGGCGGTTTTTTCGGGCCTGAGCTGAAAAAGGCTGGTTATGACGGGTTAATAGTAACAGGCGCCTCGCAAAAACCGGTATATATCTATATTAATGACGGTAAGGCGGAGATACGTGATGCATCGAATCTCTGGGGAAAAGACACTGTTCAAACCCTTGAAGGGCTCATAGAGGAGACTGGTGAAAAGAAACTCAGGGCAGCAATAATAGGTCAGGCAGGTGAGATGCTTTCGCTCATGTCATGCGTTATTAATGAAAAACACCGTGCAGCAGGCAGGGGCGGATGCGGGGCTGTTATGGGCTCAAAAAGGCTTAAGGCTATTGCTGTAAAAGGGACTGGGAAATTCAGTGTGGCAAAACCTGATGAATTTAAAGCCATATCTTCCGAAATATTACAGTCTATGAAGGATGGCCCGATGGCCGGCATGATCCAGGGGTTTGGGGCCTTTGGTACAGGGGGCGGAACAGGCGGAAACATCCTTAAGGGCGATACCCCTGTTAAGAACTGGGGCGGGGCAGGTGAAACAGATATGGGGCCATCTGAAGCGGAAAAACTCGCTACGCTGGCCTATGACGACAGGTATAATACTGGTAAATATGCCTGCGCAAACTGCCCGTTAGGTTGTGGCGCGCATTACAGCGTAAAGGATGGTAAATGGCCTGTACCGGATACAGACAGGCCTGAGTATGAGACCCTCGGGGCCTTTGGCGCCATGATGCTTAACAGCAATGCCGAATCTGTAATCAAATGCAATGATATCTGCAATAAATATGGCCTTGATACCATCTCTGCCGGGGCAACCATTGCCTGGGCAATGGAGTGTTATGAAAATGGCATTATCACAAAAGCTGAAACAGGGGATATTGCCCTCACCTGGGGCAATGCAGATGCCATTGTTGAAATGACCCAGGCCATTGCAGACCAGAAAGGTTTTGGCAGGATACTTGCTCTTGGTTCAGAGGCGGCTGCAAAAAAACTGGGAAAAGGGTTTGAGTATCTCCAGAATGCAAGGGGCATAGAGCTCCCCATGCATGACCCAAGGTTTGCACCCGGTTTTGCAAGGACATACAGGTATGACCCTACACCAGGTCGTCATGTGAAGGGTGGGTCAGGGATCATAGAGATGAATATGCCGCCTGATCTCAGGTACAATGTAAAAGATAAAGGCCAGATGGATGCCGGGAATACCTTTGAGACAGAGGTACAGAATTCTGCCGGTCTCTGTGCATTTAGCAATTTTGCTGCGCCACCCGGTGCTATGGCAAGATATATAGCTGCTGCAACAGGCTGGGATTTTAATGAAAAGGATCTTCTTGATACAGGAAAGAGGATATTCAATCTGAGGCATGCCTTTAATCTCAAGGCCGGTCAGGACCCGACAGAGGATATACTTACAAAAAGGGCAACAGGTGAACCTCCTTTAACCGAAGGTCCGCTAAAGGGCATCACAATTGACATCAAAAAACAGATAAGTCAGTTTTGCGATGTAATAGGATGGGATAAGGAGACACTTAAGCCTACAAGGGAATCCCTTGAAGAAATCGGAGGGCTTGAAAAGGTGATAGAGGATCTTTACGGCAAGTAAGCAACCTGCATGGGCTGCAAAAAATATAGAGGCCACGGGTTAAGCGCGGCCTCTATATTTTTATTCATCTGAAAACCAAAAAAAGCTGATTTTGATACCTTTATTAATCCCATCTATAGGTGGCAGTAAATGATACCTGCTCAGGGTTGCTGTTTATTCCCTTCCCATTAATGTTATTACTGTTGTTGTAGAAGTTTGCCCTTATCCCGTATGACCACCTGAGGCTCGGGGAAAAGGAGGCACTAAAAGTGGCCATGCCCCCATTTGACTGGCTGTCATAACGATACATGAACATGGTATATAATTTCAGGTTATGCCAGTAGGAACCTGCAAAAATATTCCCTGAATGGTAATTATGGCTTTTATAATCATTTTCCAGAGCATCATAATTATCTGAGCCTGTCATGTAGTTGTATCCTATACCCCAGTTTATTCCAACAGGCGAGGCAGGCAGATTAATCAGGTTTTTACCTTTGTAGGAAATCCCTGTCTGCCAACTGTAATCAGTGGCTTTATGTGACCCGGATACTTCATATGACGGCTGGCTGTCAAACCTGTAGGATGATTCTATGTTAACTGAAGGTGCCATACCCTGATGTAAAATGCTCAGGAAGGGCAGGTGATAGGATAATCTCGCTGCTACATTGCCATTCCTGGTATTGTACCTATACATATCCTGTTCAAGGGCAGAGAGTGTCAACGGGCCAAGATTATCATCTGTAGTTGCCGAAGGATAAATAGCATCCCCATACCATGCATAAAGATCAATGCTGGTATTATTAAAAGGGCCCCTGACCCTTATGCCATAATCAGGAATTTCATCACTGAAATTGATGGTCTCCAGATTATAAAGGTAAGCGCCTGTTTGTTGATGCTGCTCCCTGGCATTTAATATTGTAACTGTTTGTTCTTTATTAGCTGGTGTCTCTGATGCCTTTTCAACTACAGTTGCCGTGGTGTTTGCAGGCCCGTTTTCATCTTTGTCATCATATCCGAACCACTGGGCAACATGTTTGGCCCATTGTACCGGTTTTGAGGCCCATTTTGGCAGGTCATAGGCGCTGCTTGTCCCTGAAAAAGAAAACAGGGCTATAATAACAAGCAGTTTCATGAAAAATAAATTTGTCTTTTTCATGCCTTCCTCCAGAAAAGCCTTTTAGATCCATTAACTGTAAATCATAGAAAATGCCTCTTTTCCCCTTACTGTCTGACTGTACATCTATGATTCTCCGGCATCAAAAGATAGACCGGATATGTCTTTAGTAACTTAATAGAAGCATCTCTTATTTTATGAGTTGATACCCCCTTGCAAAACAGTATAAAGATAGATCTTTTTTAAGGTAAATACAAGAAATTTTTATGTAAATTCTACAGTCTATTCTGAAAAAATTGCCTCGGCAAAATCCTTTGCATTAAATGGCCTTAAATCATCCATTTTTTCACCAACACCAATATATTTTATTGGTATGCCAAGCTGTCTGGAAATGCCCACTACAATCCCCCCCTTGGCTGTGCCATCCAGTTTTGTCAGGATTATTCCGTTAAGGCCAAGGGTCTTGTGGAATATCTCTGCCTGTGAGATGGCATTCTGCCCGGTTGTGGCATCCAAAACAAGCCAGACCTGGTGGGGCGCACCGGGAAGCTTTTTACCTGCCACCCTGTAGATCTTGCCCAGCTCCTCCATCAGGTTTACCTTTGTATGCAGCCTTCCGGCCGTATCTATCAGCAGGATATCGATCTGCCTGCTTACAGCAGCGCTCACCGCATCATAAACCACTGCAGATGGGTCTGCCCCTTCATTCTGCCTTATTACATCCGCTCCAACCCTTTCACCCCAGATGGCGAGTTGTTCAGCCGCAGCAGCCCTGAAGGTGTCTCCTGCTGCAAGCATCACCTTTTTACCCTCATTTGTATAAAGCGCTGCCACCTTGCCGATTGTGGTGGTTTTACCCACACCGTTCACGCCAATCATCATGATAACCAGGGGTTCACCCTGTTTTGGCTCTTTTTCCTCCGGTTCAGCTATGGTAAGGAACTCTATTATCTTTTCTTTAAGTGCGGCCTTTAGCTGTGATGGGTTATCAAGGTTCTTCCTCTCCACCCCTTCTCTTATAAGCTCAATAAGCTCCTTTGATGCCTCTACCCCGAGGTCAGAAGTGAAAAGTATCTCTTCAAGCTCGTCAAGGAGTTCTGCATCTATCTCTTTTTTACCGAGAAAAAGCCGGTCAAGCCTGCCTGTAAACCCATCCCTTGTCTTTTTAAGCCCCTGTTTCAGGCGACTGAAAAAGCCCGTTTTTTCTTCAACAGGCTCTATAACTGTTTCAACCTTTTTTTTTCCGAATCCGAACATCCCTATTTCTCTTTCTGTATTGTAATAATTCTGACTGGTCATTTATATGACCCTGTGCGCTTTTATTGCACAGGGTAAGCAAATAGCATACTTTCTGTAGATGTGTACAGGTAAAACAGTTGCAGGGTATAGATGGAGATTTCAGGGTTCCGGTATTGTGAGAACCGGAATGGTTGAAAGCCTGACCACCTTTTCAGCGACTGAACCGAAAATAAACCTTCGCCACCCTGTCCAGCCATGTGTTGCCATAACTATGAGGTCAACATCTTCTTTTTCAGCGGTCTTTACTATTTGATCAGGGGCATTCCCCTCCTTTATCAATATCTTTACCTTTATCTCTTTGGGTATCTGCTTTTTTATATGTTCTTCCAGATTATTTTTTGCGATCTCCTTCATCTCCTCATAGTATTCCCTTGCATCAAACCCGGCAGGAGCAAGTGTGGAACCTCCATGGAAAACAGGGGGCACAACATGTATCAAGATAAGCTCTGCCGGGAGGGTCTCTGCTATTATAGCAGCAGCAGAAATCCCTTCATATGACGGTTCGCTAAGATCGGTGGTGCAGAGGATTTTTTTAGCCGGGAATAGAATCTTTTTAGGTCTCTTATTTTTTGTCAAAATAATCCCTCCCTTGTTAATTGTTTATGTTCCCGTTAAGGTTAACCGCAACCATCTTTGAAACGCCTGCGTTTTCCATGGTGACACCGAAAAGGCTGTCCACGATTTCCATGGAGCGGCGGTTATGGGTTATCATGAGCACCTGGGAGTACTTTCTTATCTCCTTTAAAAGGTCATTGAACCTGTCAACATTGGCCTCATCAAGGGGTGCATCCACCTCATCCAGGAGGCAGAACGGGCTTGGTTTGATGAGATAAATTGCAAAGAGCAGCGCCATTGCTACCAGTGCCTTTTCACCGCCTGAAAGCAGACCCATGTGGCTTACCTTTTTCCCGGGAGGCCGTACCTCTACCAGGACGCCGCTCTCAAGCGGGTTGGCCTCATCGGTCAGGGTCATCCATGCCTGTCCGCCGTTAAAGAGGATGGGAAATACATTTTTAAGCTGCTCGTTGATCTCTGCAAATGTGGTGGTAAACCTTTCAAGGCAGGTCCTGTTGATCTTTCTGATGGCCTGCATGATAGATTCAATAGAGGTAACGAGGTCCTCTTTCTGCTTCAGGATAAATTCGTAACGTTCACTCTGTGCCTCATGTTCCTGTATGGCCATAAGGTTTACCTCGCCTAGCTTCTCACGCTGCTCCTTCTGGTGGTCAAGCAGTTCCCTGACTGTCTGCTCATTATAGTCTTCATCAAGGTAGTCCATGTAGATTTCGGAAAGGTTAAGATTTGCCTTTTCCCTTGCCTGCTCCACCAGGTTTTCCATCCTTACATCTATCTTTGACTGCTCCATTCTTGTGATGCTTATTTTTTCTTTAAGGAGATCCAGCTCTTCCCTGATGCCTTCAAGCCTCTTTTCATTCTCGCGCATGTCAACATGAAATAGGTTTCTCTCCTGCTGGGCATTATCCACCATTTCTTTGGCATCCCTGAGCTTTTCATAGTATTTACTGATATTCTCCCTTAATACATCTTCCCTTTCAATAAATGACCTCTGTTTTGCCTGGCACTCCTTTATATCCTCTGCGATCTTGTCCAGCCTGTTCTGCGCCTCTTCATGGTAATTGTCGATCCTTTCGATCTCCCGGTTAAGCCCTTTTCCCTCTTCCACAGAGACTCTGAATTTCATCTTTGCCGCTTCGAGCTCTTCGCGGATCTCATCAAACTCCCGTTCGCATTCATCAAGCTCCCTCTTCTTCTGTAAAAGGAACTCCTCTTCCCTCTGTCTTTTCTCCCCGCACTGGATCAGTTCATTTTTATTCCTGTCGATGGCCTCGGTATGCTTTGCCTCTTCATGAAGCCTCTCTTCCAGCTCCTTGGCAAGCCTTTCTGAAAGACGTTCAAACTGATCAAGTTTATTGCTGAGCTGAAAAATCACCTTGTCCAGTTCATTGAGCTGATCCTGGCATTTGGATTTTTCTTCCCTGAGCCTTGAAAGGGCTACCTTAAGCTCTTCCTGCTGAAGCTGTATACCTTCAAGGCGCTCCTTTGCCTCTGAAACCTTTTTAGCGAGCTCCGTCACCTTTTCCTCAAGCTCGGTGATCTCCCTTTTCCTGGCCAGGAGCCCATGCGCACCGAGCTTGCCGCCGCTTATTATCCCGTGCCGGTCTACAAGGTCTCCATCCGGTGTAACAAGGGTGGTATTTCTGCCATTGCTTCTCCATGCGTCAACCGCCTGATCAAGGTTTTCTGCAAGGGCGATATCCCCCATGAGCATGTTTACAACAGGTTTGTATTTATCAGTGACATTTACCACATCCTTTAAAAGAGGGTACCCGTTGTGGCCATGCCCGTTTCCGTTTCCATTTATATCACTCACAGAGATGAAACTGCCGCGACCCCTTGCTTTATCCTTGAGGTACCTTACCGCCTCTTTGCCATCCTCCTGGTTCTCCACCAGTATGTACTGGAGCCTGTCAGAGAGAACCGCCTCTACTGCCTGTTCATATCTTGAATCAACCTTTATAACATCCGCAACAAGACCTAATACACGGCCCTCATTTTTGGCTGAAAGGTCATTTGCCTTCATGATGGTCCTGACGCCCACCTGATAACCTTCATAATTTTCATTCAGGGACTTAAGGCCGGCCAGCCTCGTCTTTACTGTGTTATATTCGTTTTCTATGGTCTTGAGTTCATTCTCTGATGACTTTCTAATGGCATCAAGCTCGTTAGTGCGCTCTTCCCTTTCACGTATGTCATTACCTATGTCGTTCAGCTTCCGGGATAGTTCTTCTCTTAATTCTCCCTTTTTTGTGGAGGTCTCCATTAGGGTCTGGATATTGGCATCCAGTTCATTTTTCTCGCCTTCAATCCTTGCCTTTCTGTCGGTAATCTCAAGTATTCTTTTGTTCAGGTAGTCAAGCTCCTTGCTTAAGCCCGCCTCTTTTGAGACGCCGGTATTAACCCTTGTGCGTGTTACCTCATACTCTTCCTTGATCTCTGTCAAAAGCTCTTTGCGGCCCTTCATCCTTCCTTCAATAACGCTGATCTCCTCCTGACATGTGCGCGCATCCTCTCTCAGCCTTATAATCTTTTCCTGGAGCAGCGCTTTTTCTTCACCAAGGGTGACAAGCCTTCTTCTGATATCCTCGATCTCCCTGTTATGGCGCTCTTCAAGCCCTGCCTGCATCTCCTTTTCTTTTGACATGGATTCAAGGGCAGATTCCTTTTTCGCAAATTCTTCCTTAAGGGAGAGGTATGTATTGTTGAGCCCTGAAATGACCTGGTCTTTGTCATCCAGCTCAAGGTTCATGCTCTCTATTCTGCCCTGCAAAACAGAGATGGTGGTCGTTAAAGTAACCTCATTTTCAATGAGGCTGTCCGCAGATTTCCTGTTTTCGCCAGAGGCATTTATAAGGTCATTGTACATATTTGCATTAAGCACAAGTTCAAGCCTGCGTATTTCAGAGCCTATCTCCTTGTACCTGATCGCCTTTCCGGCCTGCCTCTTTAATGACCTCATCTGGGTCTGGACCTCGGAAAGTATGTCCTCAACCCTGTTAAGGTTTTCCCTTGTAAGCTCAAGCTTTCTGCGGGCCTCTGCCTCCTTCTTTTTGAACCTTGTAATACCGGCTGCCTCTTCAATCATGAGCCTTGTTTCTTCCGGTTTCTGTTCAACTATAGAGCCTATGCGGCCCTGGCTGATTATAGAGTAGCTTTTGTTTCCGAGACCGGTGTCCATGAATATCTCCTGGACATCCTTGAGTCTGCACGGGACATTATTGAGCATGTATTCGCTTTCACCGGAGCGGTACAGGCGCCTTGTAACGGAGACCTCTTCCTCACCGGCAAATTCTCCTGGCAGCGACCCGTTCCCGTTTTCAAAGACAAGAGAGACCTCTGCCATTCCCAGGGGTTTGAACTCACCTGCACCGCTGAAGATAACATCCTCCATGCTGCGGCCACGCAGCTGCCTGGCGCTCTGTTCACCCATTGCCCACCTGATTGCATCGGCAATATTGCTTTTCCCGCAGCCGTTCGGCCCGACAACCGCACTTATACCAGCCGGAAAGGGTATATCAACCTTATCCTTGAATGACTTAAAACCCATGATAGAGAGCCTTTTTATTCTCATCAGGACCTCCTTAAAATTTTTTAGAGATATGGCTTGAAAATGAGGATGAAATTAGCATCTGGAATCAGGATTGTAAAGGGGAAAATACAATATAATGTGATGGGTCTGAATTTTCTGCCAACATATAGTATAATTTACACCCTAAATGAGAAAAACATTGACATACTTCAAATGAACTAAATAGAATGAAATAGTCGAAATAAATTTCTGTTTTGACTATATTATTTAAGTATGTAAACTGCCAGAAAAATCCCCTGGAGATCAAATTGATGAATAGAAAATCTGGAAAATGCCCTCTGATATCTTTTTTTGCGGTAACACTCTTTTTTGTTTTTTTCCCTTTTACCCTTGTTTCTGCTGAGGGTGAAAACGAGGAGACATATTCCATTGATCTGGTGCAAACCGCTGAGGTATCAAAGGAAATCGTTGATCTGGATGATAAAAAGGTGCTTACTGAGACCTATGTGGCAAAGGATGGAGACCATATCTGGCAGATACTGAGGAGCAGAGAGGTCTTTAATAAAAACAAGCTTGGAGATATCCTCTATGCCCTTAAAAAGCTTAATAAATCCCTAGATAATATGGATATGATCCACCCTGGCCAGAAGATAGTTATACCCCTGATCATCACACCTGTCGCAGGTAGAAAACCGCCTGTAAACAGCGAAGGTATAGAAACTATCTCAATTACTGATCTGGAAAACCCGGACCTTTATACTGTTATGCCTGGTGACAGCATTATCAGGATACTGGATAAAAAATACTCCATGCCTGAAAGCGAGTTTTATAATGAATACCTTGATCAGCTTAAAAAGCTCAACCCCAGTCTGACAGATCTGAATACCATATATCCGGGCCAGAAGGTCAGGCTGCCAATATATTCACCAAAGATCGTCAGGGGAAAGATCAGGGAAGGTGCCCCAAAAAAGGAGGAAGATAAAGAGGGCATAAATATGCAGAATAAAGAAATGGGGTATCACCTGGGCAGGATCTTCACCCTTATTGGGGAGGAGTGGCTTAATCAGGGAAAACACTATATCCCGATTAGAACAGGCGGCCAGATAGATCTGAACACAGAGACCTATCCGATAATCAGCCTCAGGAATGGGGATAAGATTATTGTGGATATATATTCGACACTCCCTGAAAAGATGGCCGAACTCATAACATCAAACTGGGAAAGCTATCGGATAATCCATATAGCCGACACAGATGATCTGGGAAAGGCATTGGATAAGGCAATAGCGGCAAGCAATTTTTCAAAGGTATATGGAAAGGATGAGAGCCTGGTGTTTGAGGATGGCTTCAGGCTTGAAATAACTGCGGACTGGATAATAAGGACTGTGCCAGAGGCCTCAGATGAAAAAATCAGTATAATATGCCTGAACCTTGGTGATAAAGGTCAAAAAAATATACCTGCCTCCCTTAACAGGTATCTTGAGGGGCATGGCATAAGGATTATCAACTACCCGGAGAAAGAGGCAGGCGAAGAAGAGACTCTCCCTGAAAAAAGTCCGGTTAGCCTTGGTAACAGCCTAAACAGGGTTATTGAAAAGATACTTGAACTGGCTGAACAACCCTTTTCAGGAAAGAGGGATATCCCTATCTATAGTGAAGAAGGGTCTGATTTTAACCTGACTATAAAGGCTGACTATATTTTTAACAGAAAGGGTAGAGAGCATATTATAGATATGAACGGCCTTGAAGAGGATGTTATTAAACTTTTAAAAGAGGGCGGTTTTTCTGTTCTCTCCCTTGCAGGTGAGACAGAGCTGTTAAAGGTCACAGGCAGGGTGCTTGGTTTTCTTGGTGAAGAATGGAGTGATACAGAACAGGGTTTTTATGCCCTGCCAAAAGAGGGGCAGGGTAATGTTAGGCTTATTATCCCGGGGGTCATCTACAGGGATATAAAGGGCAGAGTGAACCTGTTTACCTTTATCAGGCCGATTCGGGAGATTTCAGGGCTTCTGGCCGGAAATGTTGACAGCATCTTTATTTTTAGCAGGCCTGAAGAGGCGGGGGAAAATGAGCGCAAAGATACTGGTAATTGATGACGAAGAGAGCATAAGATTCACATTCAGGGCACACCTTACCCAGGAGGGTCATGAGGTGTTTACCTCGAATGATTATGCATCTGCCATTGAGGTCATAGAAAAAAACAACCTTGACCTGATCTTTGCAGATCTTATTCTGAAAGGTCATACTGGTATTGAGATCCTTGGAAAGGTAAAGGAGCTGGGGCTAACCTGCCCTGTGATCATGATGACAGGCAACCCCAGTATTGAGACAACAACAGAGGCGGTCAGGCTTGGGGCCTTTGATTATCTGTTAAAACCCATACACAAAGAGCCCCTTCTGCGTGCTACAAAGATAGCCCTGAGCCACAAGAACCTCTCTGACATGAAAAGGTCTGTAGAGGAGGAAAACGAGAGGATCAGAAACAACCTTGAGGCCATATTCAGGAGCGTCAATGACGGTATAATAACATTCACAAGTGACATGAAGGTGATTGATGCAAATGATGCGGTAGAAAAGATCTGCAAAATGGAACCAAAGGGGCTTATGGGGAAGAATATCTCACGGATGGAGACCCATTGCAGCAAGGCCTGCCAGAATATCCTTTCAGGGACCATAAAAAACCAGTCTACGATCCGTGAATCGCGCATAGAGTGCAGGCAGGCGGAACAGATCCATCAGGTGGTCTCCATAACCAGCTCGCCACTTATCAGCAGGAATGGTGAATCGATCGGCGCTGTAATGGTTATAAGGGATGAGACCAGGCTTAATGACCTTGAAAATGAACTGAGGGTACGGCACCAGTTTCATAATATAATAGGCAAAAGCAGCAGGATGCAGGAGATATACAGGCTCTTAATGGACCTTTCCCTTACAGATACCACGGTGCTAATTACAGGTGAAAGCGGCACAGGAAAGGAG
>Ga0123334_1003988_pt1 | contig 15479 bp, 10 predicted proteins | sample BiotimSIPDNA_FD_89706 | JGI IMG/M metagenome (GOLD analysis project Ga0123334, IMG submission 89706) | Anaerobic biogas reactor microbial communites from Washington, USA - Biogas_R1 time_0 SIP DNA | ecosystem: Engineered > Bioreactor > Anaerobic > Unclassified | place: Washington, USA... | reverse complement strand
TGAACCGGAGGATGAAGGTGACGGGACGGAATTGCTTTTTGCGGAAGCGGAGGATGCTCCGGAACCCGATCCGGACGCCGAGATTCCGGAGAAGCATCGAGACGATAAGCTTCAGACGACACTCCAAGCGGATCTGCTCGATACGCGGCTCCGGCGAATGTGTTCGGATGCTACGAGTGTCATTCAGGAAACAGGCAGCAATCATCTGTTCCTTGCGATGGGCTTTCTCTCCTGGAAGGAACGCGGAGATAGTACGGAAGGTTATGAGGCGCCCTTGGTTCTCGTGCCTGTGAAGATTGAGAAACCGGACCCCAACCGCAAGTCGCGACGATACAGGTACAGAATACGGTACAGCGGCGAAACCCTGGTGGGCAATCTGTCATTGCGTGAGAAACTGTATAGAGAACACGGGTTTGACCTCCCTATGTTTGATGAAGGCAGCGCCGCGGACGCGGTCGGTGATGAAGAATCCTTCGATCCGGAAGCATACTTCAGGCAGGTTGCAGAGGAAATCGGCGGGATGCCAGGCTGGGAAGTGCGTCCCAAAATGGTGATTGACTTTTTTGCGTTTGCCAAACAGCAGATGTATCGCGACCTCGACCCCCATAGTGAGGATTCAGGCATCGCAGATCACGACCTGATCCTGCGTCTCCTTGGGTACAGCGAACATCCTACCGACGGGAGCACGGAGCACGATGCAGAGGAGACGGCTGCCGACGAAATCTTGCCACTGGTTCTGGATGCGGATAGTTCTCAAACGAGGGCAATACGTCGAGCCCTCAACGGGACGAGCATGGTGATACAGGGGCCGCCAGGGACAGGCAAATCTCAAACAATCAGCAATCTTATTGCCTGCTTGCTTGCGGAGGGGAAGTCGGTTCTATTTGTGGCCGAGAAAAAGGCGGCTTTGGACGTTGTCTTCCGAAATATGGAAACAGTCGGTCTTTCCAACTTCTGTCTGGAACTGCACAGTCATAAGACCGACAAGAAGAGTGTCGTCAAGAGGCTGAGCACAGTCTACGCACAACGAGAACGCCTCAAGAGAACAGCATCGGGAGTATCCGATGGGGATCTCGCTCGATTGAGAAAGACACGTGATTCTCTCGCGGAGTATATCGAGTTAGTGAAGAAGCCCGTGGGGCCAGGAGACGAACCTGTTTTCAATGTCTTTGGCAAGGCGGAACGGCTTCGGCAGAAGCTTGAGATGAACGCATCGCAGCGGCCAAGGTTGGCAATAGAGAATGCTGAGGCCCTCGCGGCTGCGCAGATTGAGCATGCACAGGATCTGATTGAGCAGTTGTCACGCGCAGTATGTGAAATGGGGTTGCCGCGTGACTCGGCGTGGCATGGGTACGAACCCGTGGACCTGATCGGTGGCGACGAAGAAGCGGTCGCTGAGATCCTGCAGACAATGATGACCACGACCAGAGAGATTCGGGAGGATACGGCCCGCCTATTCGAGCAGATCGAAGCGTCTGTGGATACGGGAGACATGACCTGTGCTCAACTGCAGGCTATGTGCGGACTTGACCGTAAACCTGTGCCTGCCGGGCTGATGACGGATATCTCGGGAGCCATTCTGAGAAGTGGTGATGCGACACAATGGCAGGAGGCCGAGCCTTGGTGGGCACGTATCCACGATTATCGTAAAAACACTCAGGAAGCGTCGAGATTCCTCAAATGTCCGGAGGGGACAGCTTCGTCAGACATCACGGGGCTGTGCCGAGCGGCTGAGGTGGTCAAAACGAATGGGTTGGATTCTCTCGACCTTAGCGCGATCCGAGAACTTCAGGACACTATCACACGCCTTTCTTCTCTACTGAATGCATTCCAGAGGCTGATAGCACTTCCCGTGGCCGCTGGGCTGCCTGAACCACGGACAATCACGGAGGCGGCCCGGTTTGCACAACTCGAATCTCTTGTCCGCAACAGGCCGCCGCAAATCAGTAGGCAGGCGTTGAAGAAACTGCTTGCGCCGTCGTTGCGAGTCGTATTCACACGGATGGTGGAAGAGGGACAGCGATTGGCTCGCGTGCGCCAGAAACTCGATACGATCTTTGTCCTGAACGATGTTTGTGCGCCAGATGAATTGGCAGGTATTCGGCGTGCTCTCAGAGGGGCTGGCGGCTGGCTGAACAGATCATTCTCGTCAGAATACAGGCAGTCGAAGCACATGTTGCGAGGCTTCATGCGGCAGCCTTCGCAGTCAAGTCGGCCCGGCATAGTAGAACTACTCGAAGCCCTGGAAAGACTCCGGGCCGAAGAAGCGGCATTCATCGGCAATACAGATTATGTCGAGACCTTTGGCGAATCCTTCTGTGGGTTGGAGACGGACTGGGAGTATATCAGATATGTCGTGAAGTGGGTGACAGATGTTCGTGCGGTATGCAATTCGCCGACGCTGATGGAGACGATTCTCACCGTGCAGATCGACGGCCAGGAGGGATGGCCCGCTGACGGACAGGTTCTCCAGGCTGTCGAGGAGGTTGAGATAGAAGTCCAAAGATACATGGAGATCGTATCCAGCCTATCTGGTGAGGATTCGCTGACCCCTGCTAAGAGTGAAGCCATTGAGACGTTGCGCACGCGTCTGGATGAACTGGGGGGTGCGCTGACATATCTTCAGAAGTGGATTACTTCGGAGGGATTCGCGAAGAATGCCACGTTAGGCGATCTTTTGAAAGCGGTCGAATCACTTGTCGAGGCGCACGCTATTCGAACGGCGGCAGAAACCGATGAGCGTCTCAAATCGCTCGCAGGTAAGCATTTCAAGGGGGTGGAGACCGATATCGACGGGATCGCCGACAGCGCCAATTGGGCCATACAGATCCGTCAGAGTGGTTTGCCTTTGGGACTGGTGCGCCGGATGACGGAACGACCCCCACAGGAATTGATCGGGGTAATTCAACAACATGTACACGCATGGGCGGAGGATATAGATACGGTCAAGGCCGGCCTGAAGGCCCTTGCACGCTTTGGATCGTTAGACGAAACGAAGTTTCTCGGCAAGAGCCTTGAGGCGATTTCTCTTGGTGAACTTGAGGCGCAAATCGACCGGGCAGTTTCCGGCATATCCCGGTTGGTGCAGTGGGGAGATTACTGCCGATTACGGGAACGCGCGCGTCAAGCAGGGCTGGACGGGCTTGTCCAGAAGATGGAGACCGGAGAACTGGACCCTGTAAACGCCGTCGATACATACGTACATACAGTCTATGACGCCGTCGCACGCAGGGTGCTGCGAGAATACCCCCAGCTTGCGACTTTCAGCCGCATAGAGTATGAGGCAAAGAGGAAAGCATTTGCTGATCTCGATGCTCAGCTTCTAAAACAATATCAGCAAGAGATCGCATTTAAGGCGTGGCGTCGGCCGATACCGAACGGTAGTTCTGGCGCACGAGTCAGCGATTTCAGCGACTACAGATTGCTCCAAAGGGAGTTTCACAAAGAGCGGAGGTATCTTCCCATTCGCCAGCTGATTAACCGCGCAGGGGGTGCCATACGAGCCCTGACTCCGGTCTTTATGATGAGTCCGATGTCGGTGGCCCAGTTCCTTGATCCGGGCAAGCACCACTTTGATGTGGTTGTCATGGACGAAGCCTCTCAGATACAGCCGCAAGATGCACTTGGCGCGATTGTGAGAGCCGAACAGATGATCATCGTCGGTGACTCGAAACAGTTGCCACCTACAGATTTCTTCAAGAAAGTGATGGAGAACCCAGATGATGACGAAGAAGAGATGGTTTTCAACAGCTATGATGCCGATGAGTCTATATTGAAGAAGTGCGAGCAGCTTCACTTCCCAACAGAATCGTTGCTGTGGCACTATCGCAGCGAGCACGAGAGCCTGATCGCTTTCTCAAATGCCCGCTGGTATGACAACGAGCTCATCATCTTCCCTTCATCTGGCATATCATCAACCAAGCTGGGAATTTTGTACCACTATGTGGAGGGTGCGACCTATACATCGGGACGGAACGTGAATGAGGTCGAGGGCGAATACGTTGCCAAAAAGATCATCGAACATGCAAGAAGATCGCCGGAGCTGAGTCTTGGCGTCGGGACCCTTAACCTCAGGCAACGCATATTGATCGAGGACATACTGGCGCGATTGATCAAGAAAGATCCATCAGCAGAACTGTCCCTTGCAAAGCTGAACGAGGCCCATGATGGCACAGAGCCCCTGTTCATCAAGAACCTTGAGAACTTGCAGGGCGATGAGCGCGATGTCATCTTCATTTCATGCACGTTTGGACCTGATCCGGAAACGGGCATTGTCTCCATGAATTTTGGGCCTTTGGTCCGTGAGAACGGATGGCGACGGCTGAATGTTCTGACTACCCGTGCCAAGAAACGAGTGGAAGTAATCACGTCGATGAAAGCCGAGGACATAAGGGAAGAATCCGGAAAAGACAGTCGAATCGCACTGAGGGATTATCTGAAATATGCCGAAACGGGAATCTTGCCGGATTATGGGCGTCCGACGGGCAGATCGCCTGATTCGGACTTCGAATGTGCAGTGGCACAAGTGGTCAGGAACATGGGCTATGAGGCCGTACCTCAAGTGGGTGTGGCGGGTTATTTCGTCGATATTGGCGTTCGCAACCCTGTACGTCCTGGTGAGTATGTTCTGGGCATTGAGTGCGATGGTGCCCAATACCATTCTTCACTCCATGCGCGAGATCGAGACCGCTTGCGCGAGGAAGTGCTCAGGAGACGTGGTTGGGAGATTCACAGGATCTGGTCGACAGACTGGTTCAAGAATCGTGATTCGGAGATGGAACGGCTCAGGAAGAAGCTGGAGGAACTCGTTCAGAAGAGCAGTCCAAGAGTTGTTGAAGTGGCAGAATCCGAAGAGTTAAGACCGCAGGTTCCGGTCGAGTCGAGATCGCGAGTCTCAGATACTGAGCTGCGTGCACGGCTCACCAGCTACTGTCGGGAGAATATCGCACGCAGTGAAGACGCGCAAAAGATTGATGGCTTCCTGAATCCGATTGTCCTTGATGCTCTGGTGTTGTATCGAATCACAGATAAGAGCGCGTTCAAGGAGCATATTCCGGTCGAGGTGCGCGCGCTCTTCAACAACGATGATCTTCAGTATCTTGATGACATCTTCGAGATCATTGCAGGAGCGAGTTGAAGGTACGTCTGGCTTGGCCGGTAAGAGGTACTGTGGCACCATGTATGCAGGCGACATGAACATTGAGAAGATAAAGACGGCTGCAGAAAAGGGCGAGTCAAAGGCCGCGTTCGACCTGGGATGGTGCTGTTACATCGGCAGTGGTGTCCCTCGCAATACGGAGGAGGCAGGTCATTGGTATCGCGTCGCTGCTGCTGGTGGCATCAGAGAAGCGGGTGAGATCCTGCACGTGCTTGAGACTGAGGCGTCGCGAGCGGCAGAATTGGAGGTCCTACCTACCGGGTTGGAGATGCTACCCCGTCGCACTCACCGAGTCGCTTGGTGGGCAGGGGTAGCCCTCATCGGTTTGGTAGCAGCGCTGGCAGCATTTCGTCAGGATCTTCTGACGTGTTGGCTCCCCTATACGGAAAAAGGTGCCCCACACTACGAAGAGCCCATCAAACAGGCAACTACACGAGATAGTCTCCCTTCCACTATACCGCCCCTGCCGTCGGCCCCGGAAGACGCCAACAATATGATCACAGCAAGAGACGAAAAACCACCCGAAGCGAATTTGGTCGAAGCGGAGGCCAAGCCAAGTTCGTCATCGATTCCAACTACTAAGCAGCAAGAGTTCAGGGATGCCAATACTATCATCGAGTTCGCCGAGAAGTGGCTGGAGGAGCAGGAGTGAAGTCAAGGCATTGCGAGATGAACCTCGCACGGTGATTGGCCCACGCGATAGCGTGAAGGCAATCTGATTTCTGGACGTGATAACGACAGGAGGACTGGCAAGAATGTTACGAGTCAATCGAGCGAGCAAAGAATTGGTGAAACTGGACAAGCGGAGTCTGCCGGATCAGGGGATCACGGAGGCGTATGACCTGCAAAAGATGATCTGCAACAGCCCGGCGGCGTTCTTCGCCGAGCTTGACGAAGAGCTGCTGCTGATCGGCGAAGAGATTCGCCCGGCCGAGTTCGTGGATGACCGGATCGACCTTCTGGCGGTCGATCAACAGGGGGCACTGGTCGTCATCGAGTTGAAGAGGGGCAGCCACAAGCTGCACCTTTTGCAGGCCCTGGCCTATGCCGGCATGGTCTCGAAGTGGGAGCACGAACGCATCATTGCGCGGCGGCAGCAGTTCGCCGGCCTGTCGGAAGAGGAGGCGGAAGCAGAGATTGAGGATTTCCTCTTGCAGGATGCGGGGAGTCTGAACGACAGCCAGCGTGTTATCCTGATTGCCGAGGATTATGAATATGAGGTACTCGTCACGGCCGAGTGGCTGACGGAAGTATACGGCCTTGACATCCGCTGTTATCGGCTGGCGCTGTCCGTGCAGGACGATTCGGAGTTCCTCACGTGCTCTTGCGTCTACCCGCCGGCGGAAATCACCGAGCACGCACGGCGGCGAGGTGTTAAGAGTGCCACAGGAACGACGAAGTGGGCCGACTGGGATGAAGCGTTGAGCAAGATCAACAATCAGGCCCTTGTTCGGTTCGTTCGACGTGAGCTGGACGCTGGCAGAGAGAACTATCTCAGGAAACGCACCCTCTACTACAGGTTCGACGGACGCCGAGGGTTCTTTCTCGGGGCTCGCCAGAATATCGCGTACGTGTGGCAGTATCGGCGTTTTCCGGATGACCAGGAGTATTGGAAGAGGAAGATCGGCCCCCATGTCGATACAGAACCGGTCAAGGACGGCAAGTGCCTGCGGTTCCACCTGGCCAGCGAGAAGGACTTCGAAGCATTCCTCGACGCCGTGAATGGCGATCTGAAGACGGTGAAGTTCTCCGACGAGGGCGCAGCCGACGAAACCGACGCCGAGGACGAGGTGTGATGCACATGGCCAGCGGCTCGCCATGAACTGAAAGAGAGAAGACCATGATCGAGAACAATCCGACGAATGTCCAGGCGGCGTTTGAAATGCTCCTGGAGGAGATCGAGGCCGAGATTGACTTCGTCAATGGCGTCGGGTCGAAAGCCTTCGAGAAACGGGACTACGACCGGGCGAAGGATGCGCTGGAGCACGCCGGAAAGCTGACTGGCTTCCGGGACAAGGCGGTTGCCCTTAAGAAGGAGTGGGATGGCTTCGCCGTGATTGAGGTGGATGAAGAGGACCGCAAGACCGCCCAGAAGCAGCGGCAGAACTTCGGCCGGCTCAAGCGCGGTATCCGGACACGGACGGAGACGTACTACGTGCCGATTCTCCAAGTGCTTTCGCAGATGGGCGGATCGGGGAAGGTGGCCGACGTTCTTGACCGAGTTGGCAAGAAGATGAAAGGCGTGCTGAAGAAGGCCGACTACGAACCGCTGGCATCCAGCCCGGACAATCTCCGGTGGCGCAATGCCGCCCAATGGGCGCGAAACTCGATGGTCAACGAGGGTCTGCTCAAAAAGGACTCCCCACGCGGCGTCTGGGAGATCACCGAAAAGGGTACGGACTACCTGAGCCAAAATGAGTGAGCAGCGAGTGAGATTCGAATGAGGTGGTATGCCCAATGTACTTTGACTGGTGCGAAAATCCGGAAGAACTGAGGAAAGCCATCGGCGATCTCCTGAGTGGTACGACGTTTGTTCGGGCCACGGTGGCTGGGCAAGGAGCCCATGCTATCCCTATCATAGGACCGACCGAGGATGGAATCTTGAAACAGGCCTTTCTGGAAGCGAGAAGCGTCGGGGAAAAGCTTCGCAAGCGCTGCCCCTCGCTGCCGGCTCTGCCTGATACGCAGTGTGTTCCCCTGGAGGGCATGGGCAGGATGGTGGCATGGTGTCGGGAGGCCGCCGCGAAGTGGGTCGAGCCTATCCCCACGGACGTGGAAAGCTGGCAGATGGAATCCGAAGGCTTACGGGCGAAGGCGGACAAGGTACACGAACTGGTTTTGAAGGATTCTGTTCGAGAGCGATTCAGAGAGCAGGACAAGCTGTTCTACAAGAAGCTGAAATGCTGGTGGCAGGCGAACGAGGCGTACGAGGCTGCACTTAGGCCGTTTGACGAGAAGATCTACGACTGCGACGACAAGCGGCGTCGGTGTGTGGCAGAGATGGCGAAACTTCAAAAGCAAGGCTTGCGCACATCGCCCGAGTACGCACAGTTAGAGGAGGACAAGAGGCGACTGACCGAAGAGAAGGCCAAGGCCCAAGAAGCACTTGATGTCGCCAAGGGCGGACTGCAAGACCCTGGGCCGTGTCCCGCTGAATGGCTGGAACCGCCCGCCGGCGGCGACTTGGCCCCCAATGCGCGGCGCGTCCTGGAGTACATGTTCCCAGACGACGATCCGGCGATGTCGGACGAGGCCGTACGCCTGCGAGCGTATGTCCTCCTGACCATTCTCCACGATCACGCCTTGAAGGGCGAAGTGTCCCTCATCGCCGATGCGGATGTCTGGCCACGGGATGACGAAGATGTGCCAGACGACTTCGCACTGACGGCATGGAAGAACATGGAGGATAATCCGTCCTGGTCGTGCGGGGCCATCGACAGGGCCTTGCGCGTCGTGCAAGCCGACCTCGATGGGCTTAGACGCGAACCCGTAAAGACGCCGCAGCCAAGGGCAAAAAACTGGGCAGAGATATCTATCGAGATCATCGATGAAGACACGTTGAAGTACAAGGTAGAGGGCGGCGTTTGGGAGCGAGTAACCTATGCTGAGATGGGCTTTGTCGATAGACGGAAGGCTCTTCCCAATAAGCTGTGGGTAGTATTCAAGAGACTGGCGATGTACTCGACTGGCCGGAAGATCCCTGTGAAGACCCCCACTAACATATCGAAAGACATGGACCGTATCCGCTGCACCTTGCGCAGGTTCTTCGGGCTGACGGGGACACCGATTAGGTACAACAAGAGAGAGCGTACCTATGACACGAAGTTCAATCTCAAGGATGGTCGAGAGGGAACGACGCGCTGAGAATCTGAGCCAAAACGAAATTTCGTTTTGCCCTTGCTGCGAGAAACTGCTTCTTTGCACATTTCTCTGAACCCCCATACACCTGAGTATTCGGGGTCTGAATTTGGCCCCCGGAACGCCATACAGATTCAAGTGACTCCCACGTTATATCTCGGCCATCATGCCTTTGCAGACGCTTTCAGTGCCCCAAGACGAAATTTCGCCACTCAGGGGTGACAGGCAACGCAGAATGCTGCAAAGCCCGATAGTTGACCTCTTTGAGGAGTCTTAGCAATGGCTGAAATGAAACACAGGTGTGAGCGAGGTCAGAATCTGCAAATGGCCATCTCGGCGCGCGAGTTGGCCGAGACGCTCGGTATCTCACTCCGGCAGGTTTGGCGGTTGAGTTCCACCGGCAAGCTGCCCAAGCCGCTGAAGATCGGCGGAAGCGCCCGGTGGAACCGGCAGGAAATCGTGGAGTGGTTCGAGGCCGGATGTCCCGACCGTCGGACATGGCAGGCGAGGAAGGAGGTGCGACATGGCGGGTGACAGGATGGAGCGGGTCAGCCGGGCCAGACCCTGCCCTATCTGTGGCAAGCATGATTGGTGCTTGGTCGCTGCGGACGGATCGGCGGCGATCTGTCAGAGGGTCGAGGCCGGCTCCCTGAAGAGATGTGGCGATGCGGGCTTCCTTCACATCCTCGTGGACCGGCACGACGGGCACAACCGGCACAGACGCGGTGTCAGATGGCGACACGTCGCGAAGATTTCACTGGGCCAGGACGCTTCGGGTTCGGACTTTGGACGGTTGTCCGCCAAGTACCAATCGCAGTTGACGGGTGAGGGCTTCGAGGCTCTCACCCGTTCGCTCGGCCTGTCGCGTGGAGGTCTTCTGCGACTTTGGGTCGGCTGGGACGGGCGAGCCTACACGTTCCCGATGTCGGATGCGTCCGGCGATGTGATTGGCATCCGTCGTCGGTTTCCGAACGGGAAGAAGGCATCCATCGGAGGCAGTAAGAACGGGTTGTTCATACCTACCGATCTGCGCCGCGATGGGCCGCTGCTGATCTGCGAGGGGCCCACCGACACGGCGGCCGCGCTCGACGTCGGGTTTGACGCCATCGGTCGGCCGAACTGTAACTCGCTGATCGAGATGACCGTTCGAGCGGCTCGCGGCTGGGACGAGATTATCGTAATCGCCGATAACGATGTCGCAGGATGCACGGGGGCCAACAGGCTGGCCAATGCCTTGGCTCTGGGCTGCTCGTGCGTTCGAGTCGTACATCCGCCAGACGGCGTCAAGGACCTGCGGCAATGGCGGAACACCGGGCTGACCTTTGACGCCCTGCACGCAATAATCGCTGCGGAGCGACCCATCCGCGTGAAGGTAAGCTTGTCTCGCGTCAGGGCGGGTGGGAGGGCACGCTCGTGAGCGATATTCAGGTACAGATTACCTTCACGCCGGACAAGCCCGGCAGCAGCAAAGGTCTCTTGACCGCCAAGCAGGGGGATCAGATCCTGCACCATGACCGCGTGGATATTGCCAGGGATCGCCAACGTACGGCCTTTCTCAACAAGCTCAAGAAGCGGTGTCCGAGTCTGGACATTGAGGCGGCCGGGCAGCTCATGCTCGACGAAGCGTTTCGTGCTGCCCAAGCTGTGAACCAGCCTCAGCATGAGCCGCCGATGGAGTTGGATGTCAGCCGGATCGTCCGGCCGCACCTTTTCCACGTGCCGGAGGTCTCGGGGTTACTCATTCCCGTGGCTCAAGTCGAGAACAACAGCCGGGTCCAGGGCAAATGGCTGCTGTGTCTCCAGTGGGCCGACGGCCGACGGGAGTGCATCGATCTTGTAGACTTCCTCGATCTGGGCGGCGACGAGAGGCTCTGGTTCAGCCAGAGACCGCCAGCGCCGCCATCGACGACCGTTTCGCGATGGTCGCTGGAAGGGCGGACGAAGTGGCTGAGCGGACATGTACCCGATCTGAAGGACCTCTTCATATCCATCACCAATCGGTTCCTGGATCTCCTGGAGTTCCCGCCAGACGATGTGCTGGGGACGGCATCGACGCTCACGCTCTGGGTCATGCTGACCTACACCTATTCCATGTGGGGGGCGGTCCCGTACTTGTCCATCGGAGGGTCCCTCAGCAGCGGCAAGAGCAGGTTGCTTGAGGTGCTTGGTCTGCTGGCGTGCAGTCCCATTCACTCGTCGAATCTCACTGCTCCGAGCCTGTTTCGTACCCTGCACTCGCAGGGCGGGACGGTGCTTTTCGACGAGGCCGAGCGGCTGAACGACAGGACTCCCGATGCCGGCGAGGTCCGCAGTATTTTGCTTGCGGGGTACAGAAGAGGTGGCCAAGCCACTCGACTGGAGAAGATCGGAGACGGCTTCCAGCCGATGTCGTTCGAGGTGTACGGGCCAAAGGCCATTGCGGGCATATCGAGTATGCCGGCCGCCCTGGCGTCCCGATGCATTCGCATCATGATGTTCCGAGCTGGCAAAGACTCACCCGTGCCCAGACGGCGTGTGGACCCGGCCGCATCCATATGGGCGCGTCTTCGCGATGACCTGCATTGCATGGCCCTGACCTACGGGACTCAACTTACGGCGATGGCCGATTGGCAACCCAGGTCCGGGCAGCTCAACGGGCGCAACCTCGAACTGTGGCTGCCGATCCTGGCAATGGCCACACTGGTCGAAAAGGCGGGCATGGATGGGCTCGTGGAGGAAGTGCAGCGATATGCCGTCAAATCCATCGAGTCGGCGCACGAGGATGCGATCCCGGAGTTGGACGAAATGCTGCTTCGCACTCTTAAGCAGATGTTGGAGGACCGGGAATGGGGCGTTACTCCCGGCGAACTGCTACAGACCGTCAGCGCAGCGGAGCCGTCCTTGAGTGTGCGGTATACGCCGCGCAGGATCAGCACTATTCTCACGCGGTACGGCATCAAAACCGAACGCACCGGCGGCAAAAGGTTGCTCCGGGTCAGCAGCAGGCAATGGAAAGCCATCGAGGAGTCGTATGGCATCGATATGGGGCTCGACGAGGTGGATAAGACAAAAGGCGGCGACTGACGCAGACGGGCACTTGTCGTGTGCCGGTCGTGCCTGTTGTGCCTGTTCATAAGGATGTGCAGACGTAGCTGTGATACGCGCATCGCAAAAAAAGGCTTCGCAACGCTTAAGTTTCACTTGAAATATAGAGGAAGGCGGGTACAATGGCAGAATGGATTCGCGGACGAAAGACATCGAGGTGCAGTTCCGGGAGGCCATCCAGGGCTCCGGGATGAGCTGCTATGAGATTGCCAAGCGAGCTGGCGTGGTAAGCTCACAGTTGAGCCTGTTCATCAACGGGCATCGTTCTCTGACATTGACGTCAGCGGCGAAGATCGCCGGCGTCCTTGGCTTGGAACTGAGGCCGGTCAAGACGGGGCGAAAGCCCATCAGGAAGAAGAGGTAGTATCATGGCAAGCATTTTCAAACAGAAATACACCGCAAGAGACAAGAACGGCAGGAAGGTGCGGAAGCAGTCGCGGTTCTGGTACATCGACTACAAGGACGCCGATGGCGTCAGGCAGCGGGTCAAGGGCTTCAAGGACAAGGCGGCGACGGTTCAATGGGCGGCGCAATTGGAGCGCGAAGCCGAACAGGCCCAGGTCGGGATCATCGACCGGTACAAGGAACACCGCAAGAAGCCGCTGCTCGCCCATCTGGACGACTACAAGGCCAGCCTGCTCAACAAGGGCAATACGGACAAGCACGCGTGCCTCGTGTACAATCGGGCCAGGGCCGTCATCACCGCCTGCGGGTTCGCCTTCATGGCCGACGTATCCGCTTCGAAGGTCCAGGGGTATCTGGCCGACCGCCGCCGAGCAGGTTTGAGTGTTCGCACCAGCAACTTTCACCTCCAGGCGGTCAAGCAGTTCTGTCGCTGGCTTGTTGCCGACGGCAGGGCGGCCGAGAATCCGCTGGCCTACTTGCAGGGCCAGAACGTCAAGACCGACTTGCGGCATGAGCGACGGGCGTTGAGCGAAGATGAATTGCAGCGTCTCGTCGCGGCGACTCGGACCGGACAGGATCACAGCGCCATGACGGCCAAAGAACGGGCCATGCTCTACATGGTCGCTGTGAGCACTGGACTTCGGGCGAGCGAGTTGGCCTCCTTGACGTGGGGTTCGTTCAACCTGAGCGATTCTGAGCCCTCTGTGAGGGTCTTGGCGGCGTATTCGAAGCATCGGCGCGACGATGTGCTGCCGTTGCGGGCGGATCTCGCCAAGCATCTTCTGGCATGGCGGTGCGAATTGGATGCGGATCAGCGTGCGAGAGTCTTTCCCGGCTTCAATCCGAACAAGGCGGCGAAGATGCTCCGCAAGGATCTGGAGGCGGCCGGAATACCGTATGAGGATGGGGCCGGCAGAGTGGCGGATTTCCACGCTCTTCGACATACGTTCATCAGCAACCTTACGCGAGGGGGTGTTTCGCCAAAGATCGCTCAGTCTCTGGCCAGACACGGCAGCATCGGTCTGACGATGGACACCTACACCCACATCGGTCTGCACGACGAGAGGGCGGCACTGGATGCCCTGCCGTGCCTGCCGGACTCGACGACGGATCAGTGCAATTCGGCCGTGGCAAGAAAGACTGGAACGGATGATCTGCCCGTGGAGCAGGGCGAAAGCGCTTACAAACCAGCTTACAAAAAACTTACAAAAACGGCCTACTTCGATACGCTTCGGTCGTCACCGATTGTCTCTGGTGAAGGTCTACAAATGCACGCCACATCTGCCGCAGGGGATTTCGGTAACGGCTTTTCGGACAGTCACTTAGACGCCGATAGCGACGGAATGTCACCGTCTGTCACTCAACGGAGCAGGAGGGATTCGAACCCCCGGTGCCTTTCGACACAACGGTTTTCAAGACCGTCGCCTTAAGCCGCTCGGCCACTGCTCCCCATGGTTCGTTCGTCATCGCGTGCGCGGCCGATCTCGTGACGGTTGCCGGCCGGGACAACGCGTGGCGATGCGATCGCCATCACTGTACACCGAGCGGGTCGATTTGGCAAGCAGATCGCGCCGGCGGTGCGGCTCCGGAGCCAGACGATGTGGGCCGACGCAAAGGGCCCAGGCTGTGGTTGCGGGGTCGAGCCGTCGTGCCATTGTGTCGAGGCGGCTGTTGTCCGGCGCGTGCAGAGCGGGTATATTGACCGTGATACAGTCTGATTGCTGAAAGGGCCAGAAGATGAAGGACATGCACAGTCATGCAGATGCCGGCGTCGGGGCCGGCGCAGGGTCTCTGACGCGTCGTGAGGTGCTTGCCGGCGTCGCGGCCGTTGTCGGCGTCTCGTCCGGGCTGGCAGGATGGTCCCGGGCAGCACGGGGACAGGCCGGAAGAGTGGTGAAGAACGGACGGATCAAGCAGTCGATTTGCGGCGGGTGTCTGCGCGGGGCCCGGCTGGACCAGGAACAGACGGCCAAGCTGCTGGTTGAGATGGGACTGGCGGGCCGGGATCTCGTCGGCAAGAACGACTGGGACGTGCTCAGGAAGTACGATCTGGTCGCGACCATGGTGCCGGGCGCCGGGTCGATCAAGAAGGGCCTCAACGACAGGTCGATGCACGCCAGGTTCATGGACGATTTCCGTACGAACATCAAGGCGGCGGCCGAGTACAGGTGGCCCAACGTGATCTGCATGGCCGGTGACCGGGCCGGGATCGGCGAGGAAGAGGGGATGGACAACTGCCAGGCGATCCTTACCGAGGCGGTCAAGATCGCCGAGGACCAAGGCGTGACCATCTGCATGGAGATGCTCAACAGCAAGGTCGACCACCCCGGGTACATGTGCGACAACTACCCCTGGGGTTTCGAACTGTCCCGCCGCGTCAATTCGCCGCGATTCAAGATGCTCTTCGATATCTACCACATGCAGATCATGGAGGGCGACCTGATCGCGACGATTCGCAAGAACATCCAGCACATCGGCCACTTCCACACGGCCGGCGTGCCGGGCCGGCACGAACTCGACGAGAACCAGGAGATCTACTACCCCGCGGTCATGCGCGCGATCGTCGAAACCGGATACGACGGCTACGTCGCGCACGAATACACTCCGGTACGGGATTGGCGGGAATCGCTCGTGCAGGCGGTGAAGGCCTGCGACGTGTAGGCCAGGCCCGTTGCATCGCGACCGGCCCCGACGCCCCTGAGGCACTTTGATTTTTTGCGGAAAAGCAGCAAATTGTCCTTGACACCAATGGTATGTATAGCATACTATGCATTGCACAATAATGGTATCGTGGATGCTTGTGGAGGTCGTTATGCGAATCGAGAGCCAATTGTTGAAGGGGATCGCCCCCGTGGTGGTGCTGGAGATCCTCTCGCGGGGCCCGATGTACGGCTACGAGCTGAGCCAGTCGATCGAGAAGCGAAGCGCCGAGATCCTGACGTTGGGCAAGGGCACGCTCTATCCGCTGCTGTAC
>Ga0123334_1003982_pt1 | contig 15483 bp, 11 predicted proteins | sample BiotimSIPDNA_FD_89706 | JGI IMG/M metagenome (GOLD analysis project Ga0123334, IMG submission 89706) | Anaerobic biogas reactor microbial communites from Washington, USA - Biogas_R1 time_0 SIP DNA | ecosystem: Engineered > Bioreactor > Anaerobic > Unclassified | place: Washington, USA... | reverse complement strand
CTGATTGGCCTGTTCGCCATTGGCGGCGGCATGGCCACACTGCCTTTCCTGCGCGATCTGGGCGCGCGCACGCAGTGGTTTACGGCGGAACAGTTGATTGACATGGTAGCGGTGTCGGAATCCACCCCCGGCCCCATCGGCATCAACATGGCCACCTATGTAGGCTATACCACGGGGGGCATTCCCGGCTCCATACTGGCCACGCTGGCCATGGTGCTGCCCTCGCTGCTCATTGTCACGTTGATTGCCAAGGTGCTGGAAACCTACCGTGAAAGCCGGCTGGTGCAGTCGGTGTTCTATGGCATCCGCCCGGCCTCGGTGGGGCTGATTACGGCGGCAGCGCTGTCCATCTTTGTGATTGCCATCCTGCAAATCGATGTGTTCAACGCCACACGCCAGGCAATCGACCTGATCCGCCCCAAGCGCATTTTGCTGGCTGTGGCCTTGTTTTTTGCCATCCGCAAATGGAAGCCGCACCCGGTAACAACCATCGCTATTTCCGCCGTTATTGGTGCAGTGTTCCGTTTTGCCGATCCATGATGCACGAAATTGGAGCGTCCATCCGTTAGATGGGTGTACATGGCATCTATCCACAAGGAGGCAATCCATTATGATGAAACGTTCATTCAATGCCCTGATATGGCTGATGGTGTTCAGCCTGTTGATCCCCCTGGCGCTGGCCGAAAGCACGGCCACCCCTGCGCCTGAAAGCACCACAGCGTTGCCCGTCCCGTCCATTGCCACGCTGGCCCCGCAGGAGGGCGACCTGACCGAGGCGGAAGCGCTGCCCATTGCACGCGAATTGCTTGAAACGCTGGGCATTGACGCCCGGCTGCTGGAAAACGCCGCTTTTGCCGTGCGCGCAGGCTTTGGCCAGGAGGCGGCGCGCGTTGCGGTGGTGACCCTTACATCCTCCGTATCGGCCAGCATTTTTACCGTAACGATGGACGCACAAAGCGGCGTGGTGCTGTCCGCCAACGAGTTTGACGCCAACTGCCTGACCACATTGTTGTATGAAAACAACACATCCTGGGTGCCGCAGCCTATGGCCGAAGAACAGCCCGAGGAGGAGTTCCCCTACCCGGCGTTCCTGAATAACCCGGACGGCGCGGCGGTCAACCTGACGCAGATGCCCACGGACTATCACATCCCGATGGGCGCATACATGAACGGCACGCCGGCCATCGTAACGGGCATCCAAACACTGGACAGCAACAACCTGATGGATATGCAGGGCGGTGCGCAGGCCACCTGGGCACAGGTGACCATCGGCCTGCAGGGCAATTTCTCCGGCATTGCAGGCTTTGTGCCCGCCCACATGATCAGCCGTGATCTGGCCGCCACGGCGCTGGACAGCCTGCCGCGCGCGGAGCTGACCACGAAAAACCCCACCCAGCACCTGAGCCTGTACAAAGCCGGCAACAAAAGCTCGGACATATTGGGCGTCTACCGGGACGGCACCGGCGTGCAGGTAATGGGGCGGCTGCGGGATTGGTACCATGTGCGTCTGGGCAGCCTGACGGGCTTTGTGGAAGTTAACAGCCTACGTTTTGATGAAAACACCCAGGCCACAATGGCCGCCGCACTGCCCGAAACCTTTGACAGCGTGCAGCCCGGCGTGGAGGAACGCTATCAGAAATATATGACCGCCGTGGATGAGCTGTGGTTCAAGTTTGGCGATAGCAACGACTGGCCGCTGAGCATCAAGGCGCTGTACAGCCAGCTGTCCCTGGATTGGGGTTTTGCAGATGGCGCCATTAACCTGATGCCCAGTGAAAAGGATCTGACTCAAATCGAGGCAGAAGCGCTGGCGCAAGCTGCCATCGAAAAGGAATACGGCATGACCGTGCGCGACTATGCCAAGGTTAGCGTGCACTTTGCAGCACCGGCCGATGATTTGGACAAGCCAGAGTGGACGTTCCGCTTCCAAAGCATAACGTCCGAAATGCCGGACTGCGCCGTGACGCTGGACCGCGCGGGCAAGGTGCTATCCTTCTGGCAGGACAATAGCGCTGCAAAGCCCGGCGCATACGACCCGCTTTCCGACCTGTATTTGTATCAGTTCGGCGGCCAGGAGACCGAGGAAACCCCAGCTGATTTGGCGCGCCCCAGGGCCGAGGAAATTGCCATGCGCGTGTATGCGGAACAGACCGGTGAAAACCTGGACACCGTGATGACTACCGGCGTGCTGATGGCCAACGATACCATCCGCTGGTGGTATGTAACCATGACGCAGCCCGCAAGCACCAGCGCCATCAGCTTTGACGTGGTGGTGCTTTCGCCTGAGGGTACAGTGGCCGCGTATACCGCGCGGGAACAGTATTTGGCAGATGCTCCACTTCCGCTGGAGCTGCAGGAGCTGGAGGCGCTGGAGCGCGAAAAGGGGCCCTTATATACCTGGTCTTTAGAGGATAAGCAGCAATATGCCCCGGATTTCTGGGGCCTGCCCGGCGAGGAAGACATCACCCAGGACGAAGCGCTGGCCATCGCCACGAAATGCCTGGTGGATCAATTTGGCATCAAAGAAGAGGAGCTGCCCCAATGGCAGCCCTATTACAGGTTTGATATCAGCGGGAACCCACAGTGGATTGTGGAATTCTTTACCGAGGAAATCATCAACTCCGACACGTTGACGGGCTACACTATCGTCATGGACGCCAAATCCGGCGAGATTCTGGAGGCTTGGTCGCCTGAACAGCAAAACGGCTAAAGGAATATCACGCCAGGTTTAATTTCCAGGAACTGAAGAAACGCAACGCGGCATCAGCAATCAGCTGGTGCCCTTTTTCGTTGGGGTGCATACCGTCCGGGCTGTACAGCGAGGGCATGTCCCGCTGGGCCAGAAAAGCATCGCGCAGATCAAACAGCGTGGTGCTAAGCGTTCGCGCCACCCGATGCACGGCCAGCGCATACCGCTCCTGCCAGCGATATACGTTATCAATATCACCAAGGAATTCTAAGATGTTGGCTTTGTTAAGGCCGGTGGATATCCATTCAAAAAAGCGAGGCGCATGCAACGGCGGCGGCGTCACCAACAACGGGCGCAATCCGCGTTCGCGCACAGCGCTCACAAAATCGGACAGCGTTTTTTCAAACTGCGACAGCTCCACCTTGGGTGAATAGATGCCCTCGGGATTGTTGGCAATATCAGCCCAGGGCATGTTGCAGTCATTGCCGCCGTATTCAATGGCCACTACCGATGCAGAAATATCCGAAGTTGCTTCAAAATCCGCCAGCCCCTCCTCCGCAGTGGCGCCAAAGCGCGCACGATTTTCGATATCTATACTGCCTTCCCGCTCTAAAATACGGCCAAAGTAGTCGCGCAGCACCGCGTACCTGCCCCGGGATATGTCAAAGGCAACCCCCCGGCCAATAGAATCTCCCCACAGTGCAACCTTTAACATGCTGTTTCCCTCCCCTGCGTTCGGATAAACTAATTATAACACACCCAAAGTATACATATACATTAAAAAGTCGGCGATTGCATCGCCGACAAGTAAAAAACATATGATATCCATGTAAAGCGTTAGTTCGCTTTCATGTTTTGGGTTTTATTGAAAAAGTTCCTTGACCTTGTCCAGGAAGCCCTTCTGACTTTCGTATTCCTTGCCTGTCATGCTGGCATCCAGCTGACGCAGCAAATCCTTTTGCTTGTCATTCAGGCGTTTGGGGACGTCCACTCGCACGCGCAGCATCAGGTCGCCGCGCAGGCTGGAATGCAGCCGCGGAATGCCCTCGCCCTTGATGCGGAATACGGTGTCAGTCTGCGTGCCCTCCGGGATTTTGTATTTGACCGATCCCTTGAGCGTGGGCACATCAATTTCAGCGCCCAGCGCCGCCTGCGTAAAGGAAATGGGCATGTCCAGATGCAGCGTAGTCCCCTCTCGCCTGAACAGTTTGTGCGGGCGCACGGTGACGACAATCTGCAAATCCCCGTTGGGGCCGCCGTTGATGCCTGGCTCGCCCTGGCCGTTCATTACGATGACCTGATTGCTGTCGATGCCTGCCGGTATGTTAACGGTGGCGGTGCGCTTCCTGCGCACATGGCCGGAGCCCGAGCATGTGCCGCAGGGATCCTTGATCACCTTGCCGGAACCGCCGCAGGTAGAGCATGTGCGCACGCTGACCATAAAGCCGCCGGACACGCGCATCTGGCCCGAGCCTTTACAGGTGGGGCAGGTTTCGGGCTGGGTGCCGGCCTTGGACCCGCTGCCCTGGCAGGTGTCGCAATTTTCGTTGCGCATAAAATCAAAGGACTTTTTGACACCAAAGGCCGCTTCCTCGAACGTGATTTGCAGCCCGTAACGCAGGTCATTGCCCTGCATAGGGGCGTTGCGGCGCGCTGCGCCGCCCATGCCGCCGCCAAACAATTGGTCAAAGATGCTTTCAAAGCCGCCAAAGCCCGAAGCATCAAACCCGCCAAAGCCGCCGAACCCGCCGCCCATGGGGCCATCCATGCCGAACTGGTCGTACTGGGCACGCTTTTCAGGGTCGGACAATACGGCATTGGCCTCGTTCAATTCCTTGAAACGCGCCTCTGCCTCTTTATCGTTAGGGTGCAGGTCGGGATGGCTTTCCTTGGCCAGCTTACGGTAGGCAGCCTTGATTTCATCCATGCTCGCCTTGCGGTCGACGCCCAGCACCTCGTAATAATCTCTCTTCTTCGTTGTCATCTGTTCCTCACCATGGCGAAGGACTAAGCGTGTACACGCTTAGTCGCTTCGCTGTAATGCTCTATGTTATGTGCGATCAATGTACTTCGCCGTCCGCATCCACAGAGCCGTCTGGGTTCTGCTGCGGAGGCATGTCCTGAGGAGCCGCTCCAGCGGCATCCTGGCTCTGGTAGATCTTGCCAAAGATAGCATATACCTTCTGCGTCATGGCATCCATAGCGGTCTGGATCTCGGCGGCGTTGTTGCCTTCGCGCACCTTCTTAAAGGCTTCCAGCTCCTGCTCCACAGTGGCCTTGTCCTCATCGGACAGCTTGTCGCCGTTTTCCTTCAGCTGCTTTTCGATGTCATAGCTCAGGCTGTCGGCGCGGTTCAAGGTTTCTACCTCTTCCTTGCGCTTCTTGTCCTGCTCAGCATACTGCTCGGCTTCCTTTACACGCGCCTGGATTTCTTCCTCAGACAGGTTGGTGGAGGCCGTGATGGTGATGTTCTGCGTGTTGCCGGTGCCCAGATCCTTGGCGGATACGCTGACAATACCGTTCTTATCGATGGCGAACTTCACCTCGATCTGCGGCACGCCGCGCGGGGCGGCCGGGATGCCCGTCAGCTGGAAGCGGCCCAGCGTTTTGTTATCGTATGCCATGGGGCGCTCGCCCTGTAGCACGTGAATTTCCACGGTGGTCTGGCCGTCAGCCGCGGTGGAGAACACCTGCGATTTTTCAGTGGGGATGGTGGTGTTGCGCTCGATCAGGCGGGTAAAGATGTGACCCTCGGTCTCCAGGCCTAAGCTAAGCGGCGTGACATCCAGCAACAGCACGTCCTTGACATCGCCGCCCAATACGCCAGCCTGAATGGCGGCGCCGATGGCGACACACTCGTCCGGGTTGATGCCCTTGAAAGGCTCCTTGCCGGTGATGTTCTTGACAGCTTCCTGCACGGCGGGCACGCGGGTGGAGCCACCCACCAGGATGACCTTGTCAATCTGCTGCGCGGTCAGGCCGGCATCGCGCAGTGCGGTCTGCATGGGGCCGATGGTGCGCTCGACCAAATCGGCGGTCAGCTCATTGAACTTGGCGCGGGTAAGCGTCACGTCCAGGTGCTTGGGGCCGTTGGCATCCGCCGTGATAAACGGCAGGTTGATGTTGGCGCTCATCACGCCGGACAGCTCAATCTTGGCCTTTTCGGCGGCTTCCTTAAGCCGTTGACCCGCCATCTTGTCCTTGCGCAGGTCAACGCCGTTTTCCCGCTGGAAAATATCGGCCACATAATCGATAATCCTGTCGTCAAAGTCATCGCCGCCCAGCTTGGTATCGCCGTTGGTGGCCAGCACTTCAAACACGCCGTCGCCAATTTCCAGGATGGATACGTCAAACGTACCGCCGCCCAGGTCATAGACCAGGATTTTATGTGCGGCGTCCTTGTCCAGGCCATAGGCTAGAGAGGCCGCAGTGGGCTCGTTGATGATGCGCTCTACCTCCAGGCCTGCAATACGGCCGGCGTCCTTGGTGGCCTGCCGCTGGCTGTCCGAGAAGTAAGCAGGCACTGTGATAACCGCCTGGGTAACGGTTGTACCCAGATAGGCTTCTGCGTCGGCCTTCAGTTTTTGCAGGATCATAGCGCTGATGTCCTGCGGGGTATATTCCTTGCCATCGATGTGGATCTTATGGTTGCTGCCCATTTCCCGCTTGATAGATGCAATCGTGCGGTCCGGGTTGGTGATGGCCTGCCGTTTGGCAACCTGGCCCACCAGGCGCTCGCCATCCTTGGTAAAGGCTACCACCGACGGGGTGGTACGTCCACCTTCGCTGTTGGGGATGACCACCGGCTCGCCGCCTTCGATGACGGATACGCAGCTGTTGGTGGTGCCCAGGTCAATTCCGATCATTTTACTCATGGTATTCATTCCTCCGTTATATATTTTAGATTAGTTGATAAAGTTGGGTGGGGCTATATTTACGGTACCACGCGCACCATGGCATGTCGCAGTACATTGTCCCCCATTTTGTATCCTTTCAGCAGCACTTCAGCCACGGTTCCGGGTTCGCCTTCCTCAGCAGCAGCTTGCGCTACGGCATCTTCCAGCGTTGGGTCAAAGGGTTCACCGGTACGGTTGATGGCAGTCACACCGCGCTTCTCCAGCGCTTCGTTTAGCTGCCGCAGCACCAGGCTTACGCCGTCTGTCAGGGTTGCGTCGTTGGTTTGGGCGGCAAGCGCACGCTCCAGGTTGTCGCACACCGGCAGGATGGTTTTGATGAAGGCAGCCGCGCCATCTTCAAACGCTTCGGCCCGTGCGCTTTGATTGCGGCGACGGTAGTTGTCAAAATCCGCCTGCACGCGCTGCGCCATGGCCAAATATTCATCGCGCTGGGCTTCGGCCTGTATGCACTGGCTTTGCCAGTCAACAGCCGTTTCCTCCACTTCACCCTGTACCTCGGGCGTTTCCTGTGGGGTGTCGATTGCGGGCTCCTGCGCCACTGGGTCGGTCTTCTTTTGCTTCATGGAATCCTCCGGTCTATCGTTGCTATGTTTCCTCGCTTTACAGCGCGGACAGCAAGTTGGTGAGTGCATCGCCCACGGCAGTAAGCGTGGACATAATTCGGTCGTAGGGCATGCGCGTGGGGCCGATGACCCCCAGCGTGCCCACGCTGCCGCCTGCGGCCTGATAGGGGGCCAGCACAAGGCTGCAGCAAGCCATTTCAGGGATGCCGTTCTCCGGGCCAATGCGCACGTCAAACGTGCCGCCGGTACTGGTCTTCATGAGGTCCACCAGCCGTTCCTTGGCTTCCAGCAGGGTGAGCACCGAACGGGCGGTGTCCACATCGGCATACTCCGGGTAGTACAGGATGTTGTGGCTGCCGTGCACCTGCACGTTGTCCGTAGCGTTCTGCTTTTCGATTTGCTCGGCCAGCTCCATGATGCCCCTTAGCACCCTGGGATCGGCCTCGGCATGCAGCACGTACTGGTGCAGCATTTCCTGCACTTCGCCCAGCGTGCGGTTGCGGAAGCGCTCGGTCAGCATGCGGCTGATGGCGTACAGCGCATCGCTGTCCAAGCTTTCAGCCACGTTGACCATGGAATCGCGCACCATGCCGCCGTCCGTCACGATGACCACCAGCGCAGCAGAGCGCGAGATGGGCAGCATGTGCAGGCTGCGGATGCGCAGTTCCAGCTGCCGCGGCATCATCACCACCGACGCATAGCGCGTCAGCTCAGACAATACCTGGGCGGTGCTGGCGACAACATCCTCCAGCTGCTTTACATTGGCTTCAAAGTAGTTGCGGGCATGTTCGGCCACCAAAGGATCGACATGGCCGTTTTCCAGCAGCTGGTCTACATACAGGCGATACGCGCGCGCATTGGGCACGCGGCCGGCAGAGATGTGCGGCTGCTCCAGATAGCCCATTTCCTCCAGATCGCTCATCTCATTGCGGATGGTGGCGCTGGACAGCCCCATATCGTACTTGCGCGAAATGGTGCGGGAGCCTACGGGCGCCGCGGTGAGGATGTGGTCATCGATGATGGCGCGCAAAATACGCTTCTTGCGCTCATCCATTTTCAGTGCCAGCGTCCTCACCTCCCTGCCATAATCAGCCTCGCTTTTCTGTGTTGTTAGCACTCGGTCGTCGTGAGTGCTAATGCACAATATCAAGATACCATGCCTCTGCGTCCTTGTCAACACTTTGGCGGAAATTTCCGGGGTTTTCTTTCGCAAGGGCTTGACGGGCACGTTGTGGCATGATACTCTCTATAAGGCTTGAAAAAGCCTGTGCCAAAGACAGCAGGTACGCAATGCGTGTAAAGGAGTAATCCGCCCGCCGAGGTATGAGAAGCATGACAGTTGTTATGCCCTTGTGCCGTTTGCACAGGGGCATTTTCAATGAACAGCCCGAAAGAAGGTGGAACAAACAATTGAGCAAGAACTTCGAGCTGAAACAGGAGAAAGTAGCGTTAATGACCGAAAAGGTTAAGAACGCGAAAGCTATGTTGGTTGTAAGCTACAAGGGCATCACGGTGGAAGAAATTACCGCGCTGCGCGCCAAGTGCCGTGAAAACGGTGTGGAATATGTAGTTTACAAAAACAACCTGATGCTGCGTGCATTGGACAACCTGGGCGTACACGACTTGGATCACCTGCTGGTCGGCCCCTGCGCCTACGTATTTAGCGATAGCGATGCCGTGGCCCCCGCCAAGGTGCTTTCTGAGCATATCGCCCAAGCCAAGAACGACAAGATCATCATCAAGGCCGGCCTGGTCGAAGGCACCTACATGGATGCCCAAGCCGTTGATGCGCTGGCCAAGCTGCCCAGCCGCGATGTGCTGGTCTCCAAGATCATGGGCAGCCTGAACGCCCCGATCACCAACTTCGTCGGCGTGCTGAGCGCCACACTGCGTTCGCTGGTATATGCCGTGGATGCTGTACGTAAACAAAAAGCCGGGGAATAACCCCAACCATTAAAAAACACCAACAAATTTGGAGGAAAAAAACATGACCCGTCAGGAAATTCTTACCGCTATTGAATCCATGACCGTGCTGGAGCTGGCCGAACTGGTCAAAGAACTGGAAGAGAAGTTCGGCGTATCCGCCGCCGCCCCCGTCGCCGCTGCTGCTCCCGCAGCCGCCGCTGCCCCCGCTGAAGCCGCTGAAGAAAAGACCGAGTTTGACGTTGTGCTGACCAACGCCGGCAGCGAAAAGATCAAGGTCATCAAGGTTGTCCGTGAGCTGGTCACCGGCATTGGCCTCAAGGAAGCCAAGGACTTCGTTGAGAGCGTTCCGAAGACCGTCAAGGAAGGCATTGCCAAGGCAGATGCCGAAGCCATCAAGAAGCAGTTTGAAGAAGTGGGCGCTACCGTCGAAATCAAGTAAGGTTCCGCACACAACAAAAAAGAGGCAGTGCATGTGCGCCGCCTCTTTTCTGTTGCTTCTTTAGATTACTGTTCCAACATTTTCAGAAACGCTGCTTCATCCATCACTTCAATGCCCAGGGTCTGCGCCTGGGTCAATTTTTTGCCCGCGCCTTCGCCGGCCACCACCAAAGCCGTCCTACGACTGACCGATCCCGCTGCCAGCCCGCCATGGGCACGCACCAGGTCTTCGGCCTGCTGCCGGGACAGGGTGGGCAGCGTGCCGGTGATCACCACTGTTTTGCCCGCCAACCGCGTGCCTGTTTGCGCGCTGCCCACGGCATGGGGATGCACACCTGCCTGCAGTAGATCGTCTATGACGCGGTTGGTAACCTCATCTTCAAAGAATTCACGCAGCGAAGCGGCAATCACATCGCCAATTTCATCCACCTGCTGCAGCTGCTCCACACTGGCCTGGCGTATAGCCTCCAGCGTGCCAAAGGCCTGGGCCAGATCGCGCGCGGTGGCTTTGCCAATATTGGGGATGCCCACGGCTAACAGAAACGCATCCAGCGTGCATACCTTGCTGGCCGCAAGTGCCTCCAGCAGGTTGTCTGCCTTCTTGTCCTTAAAGCCTGGCAGCGTGAGCAATTGCTCCCTGGTCAGGCGATATAGGTCGGCCGGTTCGCGCACATCTAAGCGATCATAAAACAGTTCCGCCGTTTTTTCAGAAAAGGTAGTAATGTCCATGGCATCACGCGATGCAAAGTGCGTCAGCCGCGCCACCACCTGCGGCCGGCATGCCAGGCGGTTGGGGCAGAACAGATGCGCCCCAACTTCGCTCAGTTCGGTGCCGCAGGCCGGGCAATGCGTGGGCTTTTCAAACGGTTCGCCCGCCATGCCATCATCCACACAGCCGGTGATTTCCGGGATCACATCGTTCGAGCGCCGGATCCACACCGTGCAGCCCTGGGTTAGGCCTTTCCTTTGCATATCGCCCCAGTTGTTGAGCGTGGCCTTGCGCACGGTGGCACCTGCAAACTCCACATCATCCACATGGGCCAGCGGCGTCAGCTTGCCCGTGCGCCCCACCTCCCAGGTGACGCGCAGCAGCGAGGTGGTGCTTTCCTCGGCGGTAAACTTATAGGCCACCGCCCAGCGCGGAAATTTGTCCGTATATCCCAGCAGCCTGCGGGTGGCAAGGTCGGCCACCTTGATGACCGCACCATCAATCAAAAAGTCTAAGTTATGCCGCCCCTCCTCCAGGCCGGCCACAAAATCCGCCAACGCGTCCTTATCATTGGATTGCATTAATAGTTGCGATACCGGAAAACCGTTTTCTTCAATAAAAGAAAACAGCCCGGCCTGCTCCGTGTATGGAGGATTTTCGATGGTACCAATGTCATAAAAATACGTGGACAAGCGGCGGGAGGCCGTCACCCTGGGGTCCAGATTGCGCAGCGCACCGGCAGCAGCGTTGCGGGCGTTCTTCAGCTTCTCTGTGGCGTTCTGGTTGTAAGCCTTGAGCACGGACAGGCGCATGATGCACTCGCCCTGAATCTCGATCTGCCCCTGATACGGAATGGACAGCGGAATATCGTTGACAGTGCGCACCTGGGGCAGGATCATCTCCCCTACCTCACCATTGCCACGCGTGGCCGCCACGGCCAACAAGCCATTTTCATACGTTAAGTTGACGGTCAGGCCGTCAAACTTATACTCCACACAATAGGACAGCGGGGGCACGCCTTCCAGTTTTTCATGCAATGCCTCCACACGCGCAAACCAGGCCATCAATTCGGCCCGGGACTGCACCTTGTCCATGCTCCACAGGCGTGAAATATGCCGGTGCTGCACAAACGCGCTCACCGGCTCGCCCCCTACCCGTCGGGTAGGGGAGTCGGGCAAGCGGGTGCCAGTATCAGCCTCCATCTGCACCAGCTGGGCATACAATGCATCCCACTGGGCGTCCGAAATAATAGGGTTATCGTCCACATAGTAGCGCCGCGCAGTTTCATTCAGATAGTCTACCAGCGTGCGCATTGTCCATACACGTTCCGACATGGCACCTCCTGCTTGTACTGGAGTAAGATAATACTGATGTAAAACAGTAATGCATCCAAAATCTCTCGTCCTTTTGGATGCATTGCTGTTAAAAGTCCGTATTATTCTAATTTCACAATGGGGGCCACGCTGATGGCAAACTTCTTTTCGCCATAGGCCGTAAAAGCCACCGTAACCCGGCCATCACTGGGACCGCCTTCCACCAATTTCACGGTGCCTTCACCAAACTTGCGGTGCAGCACACGGTCACCCGCCTCAAAGGTAGTGGCCGGTGCGCTGCGCTTGGGCTTAGGCTTGATAAAGCCCTTGTGCACGCCGGGGATTTGATCCAGCCTTTGCCCCATGCCGGGGATGCCAAAGCTGGGTTGAGGCGGCTGAACGGCTGCCTGCCGGGTGGGAAACTCCGGCTCCTTACGATCGCCAAAATGTTTGTACATGGTGCGCGCCCAATCGTCCGACATAAGCCTGGCCGGGATTTCATCCAGAAAACGGCTGCGGTCATTGTGGCTGATCTGGTTAAACAGCGAACGGCGCTTGGCCCAGGACAGGCACAGATATTTTTTTGCGCGCGTCATGCCCACATAGCACAGCCTGCGCTCCTCCTGCAGCCGATCCTCATCATCGCGTGAGCGGCTGCTGGGGAACAACCCCTCCTCCAGCCCGGCGACAAACACTGCGTCAAACTCCAGCCCCTTGGCGGAATGCAGCGTCATAAGCGTAATAAACTGCGGAGAATCCTCCTGCCGGTCCAAATCGGTCACCAGCGCTACATTTTCCAGGAACGCGGCCAGAGTGGCTCCTTCATGCTGCTCCTCAAACTCCTTGACCGCGCCCACAAACTCCAGCACGTTTTCACGGCGCGCCAGCGCTTCTTCGTCGTTGCTTTCTTCGTCCACCGCGATCAGGCCTGTTTCCTCCAGCAGCAGCTCCACAAACTGGGTCAGCGGCATGCTTTCCTGCAGCGCCGTCAATTTGTTGATAAGGGCGACAAATTCCCCCACGCACTTGCGCGGGCGGCTGGACAGCGTATCGGGCGTGTCGATCAGCGCGCTGAACAGCGGGATGTTGTTTTCCCTGGCGTGTGTTTCCAGCGCGTTTACAGTGGCTTCACCAATGCTGCGTTTGGGCACGTTGATGATACGTTTTAAAGCCACCTCATCAAGCGGGTTAATGATAAGGCGCAAATACGCCACCACATCCCGAATTTCCTTGCGGTCATAGAAGCGGGTGCCGCCATAAACGCGGTATGGGATGCCGGCCCGCATGAGCATTTCTTCCAGCACACGGCTTTGCGCGTGCGTGCGGTACAGCACCGCAATCTCACTCAGCGGCACTTTTTCGCGCTGCTTTAATCGGCGAATGCGCTCGCATATCCAGGCGGCTTCTTCGCGCTCATCGCCGGCGCTGCACAGCTTAATCTTTTCGCCCTCGCCTATATCTGTCCACAGCGCCTTTTCCATGCGGCCGGGATTGTTGGCAATAACCTGATTGGCGGCATCCAAGATGTTGGATGTAGAGCGGTAGTTCTGCTCCAGCTTGATGACCTGAGCGTCCGGGAAGTCGCTTTGAAACTCTAAGATGTTGCGGATATCGGCGCCGCGCCAGCCGTAGATGGACTGATCATCATCACCTACGACGCACAGGTTGCGGCTTTCCTCGGTCAGCAGGCGCACCAACGAATACTGGGCAAAGTTGGTATCCTGATATTCGTCCACATGCACGTAGCGGAAGCGCTTGCGATAATATTCCAGCACCGGCGGGTGATCCACCAGCAGCTGCAACGTATGCGAAATCAGATCGTCAAAGTCCAGCGCGTCAGAATCCTTCAACTTTTTATTATAGACCACAAAGATATCGTGGAATTTCTGGCTGCGGAAATCCTTGTTGGACTCGGCAAACCATTCATCCGCCGTCAGCAGGCGGTTTTTGGCATCGGAAATGATATTGCGCGCTTCCTTGACAGGAAAACGCTTGTCATCAATGTCCAGATCGCGGTAAATGTCGCGCAGCACCCGCTGCTGGTCGTCATCGTCATAGATGACAAAGGAGCGCTTGTACCCGATTTTTTCGATATCGCGCCGCAAAATACGCACGCAGATGGAATGAAAGGTACCAATCCACGCGTCATCAGCGGCATCACCGGTCAGCCCGGCCACGCGGTTTTTCATCTCCCGGGCGGCCTTGTTGGTAAAGGTGAGTGCCATAATAGCATACGCAGGTACGCCCTGTGAGAGCAAGTTGGCGATACGGTATGTCATGGTGCGGGTCTTTCCGCTGCCGGCGCCCGCAATGATCAACAACGGTCCTTCCAGGGTTTCCGCTGCCTGTTTCTGCATGGGATTAAGCTGCTGCAAATCCATTATTTCCCTCATATTACGTATATTTGTGACGCAGAAAAATCAGCATCATCCATGTCAATTATACCACATTGACAGCTGTTTTTAAAGCCGCCGGCTTATCCGTAAATCGTCTAACTTTGGCGCTATGTGGTAGAATAATAGTGTAACTACACTGGAAGGAATGATTTGTATCTCGGAACTCAACTTTTCCCCCATTACCCTGGATGACCGCGAACGCATACTGGACGTGCTTTCACGCGGATCCCGTGCCACCAATGAATATAGCTTTGCAACGGCCTTTATGTGGCGCTATGCCTACGATCTAAGCACCTGCATCTATGCTGACCGCCTGATTGTACGTTCGGATGAAAAGGATCCTACCTATGTTTTCCCCTCCGGCGGCGGGGATATGAAAACCGTGGTGGATGCACTGCTGGAACACGAGCGCGCGCAAGGCCGCATGCTGACATTTAATATGATATTGCCGGAGGATGCAGAGCAGCTCAAAGCTCTGTACCCGGATGTGTTTGAATTTGAAGACAACCGCGATGGATATGACTACCTGTACGACACGCAAAGCCTGATTACGCTGTCCGGCCGAAAGCTGAGCAGCAAACGCAATCATATTAACCGCTTTGAAGAAATACATCCCGAATGGGTCATGGAGCCCATTACACCTGAAAACCTGGATGAAGTGCGCGCCATGAACAGGGCTTGGTGCATAGAGGCTGGTTGTGCAGACAACGAATCCCTCGCGCTGGAACACCGCGCAGTGGAGCAGGCCTTGCACCATATGCAGGAGCTGAAGCAGGATGGCGCGCTCATCCGCTCGCGCGGGCAGATCATGGCCTTTGCACTGGGCGAGCCGCTCAACGACAGCACCTATGTGGTGCACGTAGAAAAAGCGATCGCCAACGTGCAGGGTGCCTATCAGCTCATCAACCGGGAGTTTGCAGCAAAGTACGCCAAGGACTATGCGCTGATCAACCGCGAGGATGACGCAGGAGACCCGGGGCTGCGCCGCGCCAAAATGTCTTACCGACCGTCCGACTTTGTCGAAAAGCTGATTGCCCGCCAGGTTCAAGAGGTATGATCCGCTTTGCCCGACCGGGCGACCGGGCACAATTAAAGCTGCTGTGGCAGGAAGCGTTTGGCGACAGCAACGAAGATACCGCGTTCTACTTTGACCACCGGCACCGCGATGACCGCCTGCTGCTGTGGGAGCAGGACGATGTTATCGCGGGCATGCTGACGCTGCTGCCCTGTGACCTGATGATTGACGGAACGGTGTACCCCGCCCGATATATCTATGCTGTGGCCACTGCGCAGGCTTTTCGCAGGCAGGGCATCAGCACACAACTAATGCAGTATGCGCACACTTGGATGCAGCAGCAGGGTCTCGCGGCATCGGTGCTGGCCCCTGCCACACCGGAGCTGTTTGATTTTTATGCAAAACGTGGCTATACAACCGCATTCTACGTTGCCCATACCGAGGTATCTTTCCCGGCCGATGGCACGCTTGCAGCAAACACACAGGTAAGACCAGCCAGCCTGGCCACGTATACCCG
>Ga0123334_1003979_pt1 | contig 15493 bp, 10 predicted proteins | sample BiotimSIPDNA_FD_89706 | JGI IMG/M metagenome (GOLD analysis project Ga0123334, IMG submission 89706) | Anaerobic biogas reactor microbial communites from Washington, USA - Biogas_R1 time_0 SIP DNA | ecosystem: Engineered > Bioreactor > Anaerobic > Unclassified | place: Washington, USA... | reverse complement strand
CTCTGAGAGAGTATGGCATGGTCGAATCGCAAATCGACGAGTTCACAGATATGACTATAGCCAATCAGCAGAGACTCCTGGCAAACAACTACGTTTTCCTTGAAAGGGATGAGATCAGAGAGATCTTTGCAAACCTATACTAAAAAGTTGTACCGACACTATTGACTTACATAAAAGCCGGGCAGAGTGATCTTGTCCGGCTTTTTTTATTGACAGAAAGAGAAGAAACGCCTATAATTGTATACAAGAATACAATTACTGAACCAGCAGAAAGGACATTGGAATGAAGGGCACAATCACTTATAAAATACTAAAAGATCACCTGGTCAGCGGAGAACTCAAATCCGGAGAAGAGATTACGATACGCATTGATCAGACGCTCACCCAGGATTCAACGGGGACCATGGTTTATCTTCAGCTTGAAGCAATGGATGTGGATCGCATCAAGACAGAATTGTCTGTTGCATACATCGATCATAATACACTGCAGACAGGTTTTGAGAACGCAGACGATCATGCTTTTATCGAGAGTGTAGCCAAGCGTCACGGTGTTCTGTTTTCCAAGCCCGGAAACGGGATATGCCACCAGCTTCACCTGGAGAATTACGGTGTACCCGGAAAGACTCTATTGGGCTCCGACAGCCATACTCCCACGGGAGGCGGTTTAGGTATGATGGCCATAGGTGCGGGCGGCCTGGATGTAGCAGTGGCCATGGCTCAGGGAACCTATAGCCTTCAGGTGCCTCAGGTCATCGGTGTGAAACTTACGGGAAGCCTTCCCTCCTGGGTATCTGCAAAGGATGTAATTCTGCACGTCCTGCGAGTCCTGACGGTTAAAGGCGGTGTGGGTAAAGTAGTAGAGTATTTCGGTGAAGGCGTCAGCACGTTATCGGTCACAGACCGGGCTACTATCACCAATATGGGCGCCGAGCTGGGTGCAACCACTTCCATCTTCCCCAGCGATGAAAATACGAAGGCCTATCTCGCATCCCAGGGCAGGGTTGAGGACTATGTGCCTTTGTCGGCGGATCCGGAGGCTGTATATGATCAGATATTGGAAGTTGACCTTTCTCAACTGGTACCTCTGGCAGCTATGCCCCATAGCCCGGATAATGTTGCCCCTGTAGGGGAGATCGGTCCTATTGTCATTCATCAGGTAGCCATCGGAAGCTGCACTAATTCCTCCTATACGGATCTTATGAAGGTTGCGGAAATTCTAAAGGGTAAGAAGGTCCATCCTGATGTGAGCCTTGTCATTTCTCCCGGATCCAGCAGGATCCTGTCAAAGCTTGCCGAAAACGGTGCCCTGGCACAGATGATCAACGCAGGAGCACGGGTCATTGAATGCGCATGCGGGCCATGCATCGGAATGGGTCAATCTCCAAGATCCGGAGGAGTATCGCTAAGGACTTTTAACCGCAACTTCAAAGGAAGAAGCGGTACTGCTGACGCAGATGTGTATCTGGTCAGCCCTGAAACGGCAGCGATCTCAGCTATATCGGGGGTGTTGACCGACGGCAGAAAAGCCGGGTTTGACCTCCCTAAGGTAGAGGATACTGTATTTGAAAAGAATGACAATTACATGGTTTATCCGGTAGGATGCAATAAGGAGAATACTCCTTTGGATATGGGTCCCAATATTAAACCCTTCCCATTAAACGAGCCCATGAGCGATGAGATAGAAGGCAGCGTAGTCCTGGTAGGCGAGGATAATATCACCACGGATGATATCATGCCCTCAAATGCTAAGCTTCTTCCTTACAGATCCAACATTCCTCATCTGTCCAATTACTGTTTCGCTACGATTGATGAAGGTTTCCCGGCCCGGTGTCAGATAGCGGAAGATGGCGTCATTATTGCGGGAGCAAACTACGGACAGGGCAGCAGCAGAGAGCATGCGGCTCTGGCGCCCCTTTATCTGGGCATCCGATTTGTTATTGCAAAATCCTATGCCAGGATCCATAGAGCAAATCTGATAAACAGCGGGATCCTGCCCCTGGTCTTTTCCAATCCCGAGGATTACGACGATTTCTCTTTAGGGCATAGACTGCGCATTGAGAATGCCAAAGAGGAGACGGGCAAGCAGATCGTGACGGTAAAGAATCTGGATACTGGAAAAGTGTATGAGACCATAGGCAACTTTACAGCCGAAGAACATGCTATGCTGTTGGCCGGCGGAAAGATAAACATGATAAAACAGCAAGAGAATCGAGGAGAAAAAGAATGAACTACACCCATGCATTTGAGCAGATAATAGAACAACAGCTGGCCCGTATTGAGAAAATCAAGCAAAGTAGTGAGCCTGTAGACTATGGAAAGCTGGAGAAGATCGTAATAGGTATAATAGGCGGCGATGGCATAGGACCTGTCATTACAGAACAGGCAGGGCGTGTTCTCAAAGAGATATTATCTGAAGAGGTAAGCGCGGGGAAAAGTGGAGTTTCGCAGGATCGACGGCTGCACCATTGAAAACCGCGCCGCTTCCGGAAAAGCAATCCCGGATGATGTACTTGAGGAAATCAAGAAATGCCACGTACTGTTGAAAGGCCCCACGACTACGCCCAGAAAGGGAGATAAATGGGCTAATGTTGAGAGCGCCAATGTTGCCATGCGGAAGGAACTGGATCTCTTTGCCAATGTAAGACCGGTGAAGGTGCCGGAATTGGGTATCGACTGGACATTCTTCCGTGAGAATACAGAGTGCCTCTACGCTATGGGTAGCCAGGGCATTAATGTAACGGATGATCTGGCCGTAGATTTTCGTATAATCACTACGCCGGGTACCGAAAGGATCGCTCGTCTGGCTTTTGAATACGCTAAGAAGAACGGAAAAAAACGGGTCACCATCGTTACGAAGGCTAATGTGGTAAAGGCAACTGATGGCAAGTTCCTCGATATATGTAAAGCAGTGGCAGCGGAATATCCTGAAATCGAAACCGATGACTGGTACATCGATATCATGACAGCTAAGCTTCTGGATGAGAAGAGAAGAAAACAGTTCGAAGTCATGATCCTGCCTAACCTCTATGGCGACATTCTAACGGATGAAGCGGCCGAGCTGCAGGGGGGAGTGGGAACAGCAGGAAGTGCTAACCTTGGAACCCGGTATGCGATGTTTGAAGCGATCCACGGCTCAGCGCCCAGGATGGTTGAAGAGGGCCGGGCAGCTTATGCGGATCCCAGCAGTGTAATACGTGCGGGGGCAATGCTTCTTTCTCACATCGGCTATCAGAGTTATGCAGATAAATTATTCGATGCCATTGAGCAGTGTACTATGAAAGATGGAAAGCATGTGATCACCGGCCGGCCGGATGGTGCTACCGGAGCAGAGTTGGCGGATTCTATTTTGGAGAAAGTGAGAGGATAGGAGGATGAGTAGAGTGGCAAACGGTATTCGCTCCACAGGCCACCCGCTTTCGGGGAATCTTTTTACGGAGCTTCAGAGCGACATACTGCGAGGCAGGCTGAAGCAGGGCGAGAAACTATCGGAACAACAGATCTGTGATCGATATGGTCTTTCACGTACCCCTGTCAGAGAGGCTTTCCGCCAACTGGAACTGGAAGGTCTGATAGAGACTATCCCCAACCGAGGAGCTTACGTATTGGGACTGTCTGAGAGAGATCTTTCGGACCTCTTTGAGATGCGCAAGGCCTATGAAGTTTTAGCTGTAAAATGGGCCATCGAGCGAATCACTGAGGAAGAACAGGAAAAGCTGGAAGAGGCTTATGAATTCATGGAGTTTTATACCATGAAGGGTGAGGCGGATAAGATGCTGAACATCAATATGCAGTTTCATAATCTGATCTATAAGGCGTCACATAATCGCATGCTGGAGCACACCCTTTCTACTTATCAGCTTTATCTCAAGGAAACAGAAAGCAACAGTGCCTATCTGGATGGGCAGCTGGAGCAAGTTCTGATGGAGCATAAAAAGATATTCGATGCATTTGTAAGCAAGGATCCGGAAGCGGGCGCGGTTGCAGTGGCTGCCCATCTGGACAATGCGAAAGCCAGGTCTAAATAGTTGTAGCTCTAACTATGTTTAATCAGGGCCGGCGTACGCACATCTCCGTAGAAACTGTGAACCTATAAAGGATTTTATGTCCAATATTGTAAAGGGCATCAAAAATCCGTCGGTTTCCGAGGAGATGTGCGTGCGCCGGCCTGTCTAACAGGACTTTCTGAGTTCATGGCTTACCTTCACCTCGTTTATCAGCCTTGTCAATATGATAAGGAAAATGAGCAAAAAACCGAGTTGTGTGTGGATTATGGGGTGATAAACTTGAAAATTCACGTATAACTTAACATTTTGCACAGAAAAGATCGTTTTACAGCTTTCGATCCACACATAACTCCATATTTTACTCAGAATTCTGATCCCTTCGCATTTCCAAGGTCCCTCAAGCAATCAGTAGTATATCATTGCAACAATACAAGAAACTGGCAAAGAGCTCTCCTTTTGATCAGAAATTGAAATATAATCACCCACTGAAGGGCTTCGCATCTGCTAAAATTGTTCACAGATGGGATATAAATCAGAAAAATGAACTATTATAAATGAGTTTGTGATTTTTATCGATTGTTCTTGATAACCGTCCATATGTACTATATAATGGGGTACACGCAATAATAATATCTACATAATGTGGAGGATGATGAATATGAAAACAGTCGTGAAGCGGGACGGATCCGTCGTCAGCTTTAATAGCAGCAAGATTAAAAACGCAATATTAAACGCAATGCTTGAAACCAAAGAGGGGATCGACGATAAGCTTGCCGGAGACATCGCAGATGCCATTGAGAAGCAGGTTGAAAGGTCTACCAGGAAAGTCAATGTTGAAGATATCCAGGATCTTGTAGAAGATTTCCTCATGGCCAGTGAGAGAAAGGATGCAGCAAAAAAATACATCATCTACCGTTATGAACGAGACAAGACAAGAGATGCAAGAAAGCGCAGAGACGGGCGGATTATTTCCGAAGACTTTGTCAGCGTTTATAAGCATAAACCTTCACCCATGAATCAACTCGGGAGTTTTGTGTTCTATAGGACTTATTCCAGGTGGCTGCCGGATGAGCACCGCAGGGAGTATTGGTGGGAGACGGTGAGACGTGCGGTAGAATATAACTGCAGCCTTGTCCCGACTTCGAAGGAAGAAGCAGAAAAATTATATAAAAATGTCTTTGAACTCAAGCAATTCCTATCAGGCAGAACTCTATGGGTAGGAAGCACCGATGTGTCGAAGTATTATCCCATGTCCAATTTCAACTGTTCATTTCAGGTCATTGACAGCTTTGCTGCTTTCCGGGACATCTTCTACCTGCTTATGGTGGGCTCCGGTGTCGGTGTGCGGATCCTGAAGTCGGACATTGCCAAACTTCCTATGGTGCGAACGGATATAGAGATCATACACGAATCCTATACGCCTCTTTTGAAATCATTGAGGCAGGACAGTACCGCCCTGGAATTTAGCCACAACGATACGATAAAAATAACCATCGGCGACAGCAAAGAAGGCTGGGTACAGGCTCTGGACTACTTCCTGAAAGTCCATTACAGCACGGAATACCGCAAGATCAAAACGATTATACTGAACTACGACCAGGTCCGGAGCAAGGGTGAGAAATTAAGGACCTTTGGCGGAACGGCCAGCGGGCATTCCAGTATGAAGAACATGTTTATAAAGATCAGTAAAGTGATTGAAAAGGCCGCCAGCCGCACTACAGTAAACAAGGTTAAGCTCCAGCCCATAGATTGCCTTGATATAGCCAATATCATCGGTGAGAATGTAGTAGTTGGTGGTGTTCGGAGAACAGCAGAAATCGTTCTCATCGATCAGGATGACAAGGCATGTATTCAGGCAAAGAGCGAACTCTATAAAAAAGTGGATGAAAAATGGGTCATCGATTCAGAGATTGCCCATAGGCAGATGAGTAACAATTCCATTTACTACAGGAAGAAGCCTACTCGCGAGCAGCTTCACTGGCATATCGAACAGATGCGTTATTCAGGAGAGCCGGGATGGGTCAATGAGGAGGCAGGAGCCAAGCGACGGCCTGATTTCAACGGCGTCAACCCCTGCGCAGAGATTCTCTTAGATTCAAAGGGCATGTGCAATCTGACCACAATCAACGTCATGGCCTTTGTAAAGGATGGGGTTCTTGATCGGGAAGGTCTTATGGAGGCGCAGAAGCTTTCCGCAAGGGCCGCCTACCGCATGACCTGCACCGAGCTGGAGATTCCCGAATGGAATGCCGTACAACAGAGGGATAAGCTCCTGGGCTGTTCTCTTACCGGTTGGCAGGATTTGGTGAATGCTCTGTCTCTATCACGTGAGCAACAGGAAGAGCTTCTGCAGGAATTACGCAGCACTGCAAAGACGGCAGCAGCGGAATACGCCAGAGAATTAGGTCAGGGTGAGCCCATACTTGTTACAACGATCAAGCCGGAAGGAACCATAAGCTTGCTGCCGGTCGTATCCAGTGGAGTGCACTTCTCCCATGCACCTTATTTTGTAAGACGGATACGGATCAGCAGCGACGATCCTCTGGTTAAGGTATGTGAAGAATTGGGCTATCCGGTCTTCCCCGAGGTGGGTCAGGACTGGGACAGCTGTGTAACCAAGGTAGTCGAGTTTCCCGTAAAGGCACCGGCGGGTAAGCTTAAAGGTGACGTTACAGCTATTGAGCAGCTGGAAATCTATAAGATGTTCATGAGCAATTACGTGGATCACAACTGTTCCATCACTGTCCATGTGAGAGATCATGAATGGGAAGACGTAGAACAATGGGTATGGGACAACTGGGATGATACAGTGGCGCTGTCTTTCCTTTCCTATGAAGATAGCTTCTACGAACTACTCCCATTTGAAGAAATTTCCGAAGAGGAGTATAATAAAAGGGTAGGTGAAATGAAACCGTTTATCCCTTCCTTGATCTCTAAGTATGAGAAGGAGGAAGTGGAGTTTGATATAGGCAATGAAGGATGTGAGGGAGGAGTATGTCCGGTCAGATAATTATGACCATCAGCACACAGCCGGGTTGCGGAGGTGTTGAAATCGGCCAGCGCCTTGCACGGCGGATACCTGCGGTCTATGTGGATAAAAAGGCAGTGGAAAAAGCCGCCCAGGGTCTTGATGCAGTGCTGGAAAACAGTAATGATTCCAAAACAAAAAGCAAGTTTTGGGAGTTGTTAGGGCAAACGCCGATATTGACAAACCTGGAATCCTACATTCCCGAAATGAGAAGTGTAGTGAGCGATGCAGAGGTCCATGAAAAGGAAGAAGAGATACTGCTGAAGCTGGTGGGCAAAAAAACAGCTGTCGTTGTTGGCAGAGGCGGCTTCTACCGGTTTAGGGAATACCCGCGGCTGATCAGGATCTTTCTAGGAGGGGACTGGGAGTACAGGCTTGATAACTACAAGCGTTTCTATTCGCTAAACGATCAGGATGCCGAAGGATTGCTTCACACTACGGATCAGGCTACGGAGCGTTACATTCATAAAGTAACAGGTAAGGATATGTTGGATATTCGTAACTATGATTTGTCGTTCAATGTGAGCCATGTGGATTTTAATTTAATAGTTGAGTTGATCTTAGAGTATGCACATCATCGGTTTCAATGAATATGCCCCCTGCTGATAGTAGCGGAGTCAAAAAGCGGAGCCCAGAGTAAAAGGAAGCGGAAGAGTTGTTCTTCCGCTTCCTTCTTGTATAATGGTTTAAAGTAACCGTTAGAGATTTGGAGTCTTATGGCGTACCGGCTTGCACTTGACAAACTTGCCGTCGCCCTTTTTGCCTACGAATTCGCCATCTTTATAAACCAGCTTGCCTCTGCTGTAAGTAGCAACCGGATAGCCCTTAAGCTTAACGCCTTCCCAAATGGTGTGGTCATAGTCGGAGTGCATATTGTTTACGCTGACCGTGAATTCCTTTTTGGGATCATAGAGCACGATGTCAGCATCAGCGCCGGGAACCAGCATTCCTTTTTGAGGAGCACAGCCGAAGAGCTTAGCCGGGTTAGTGCAGCAGAGCTCGACCGCCTTATTGAAGGTGATCCTACCTTTATTTGCTTCAGAGAGCATATAGGGGAACATGTTTTCTATACCTGCACAGCCATTGGGGATCTTTGTGAAATCATCTTTGCCCCAATCTTTTTCATAAGACTGGAACGGGCAGTGGTCGGTAGCTATGGTAGCGATATCGCCTCTCTTGATACCTTCCCAGAGAGCGTCCTGGCTGGCTTTGCCCTTCATTGGGGGAGAGCATACGAAGTTGCGGCCATCTTCTCTTTTATAAACCTCGTTGGTAAAATAGAGATATTGGGGGCAGGTCTCAGCAAAGATAGGATAACCTTCGTCCCTGGCCTTTGTGACTTCTTCCATACCCTGGGCATTTGCCAGATGTACAATATATAAAGGAGCATTCAGGCTCTTTGCCCATTGAATGGCTCTAAAATCGGCTTCCCCTTCAACAAACTCCGGACGGCTGGCATAATGATACCAGGCAGAAGTCTTGCCTTCGGCTTTGAACTCGGCGATGAGAGTGTCAATGATTTCTTTGTTTTCTGCATGTACGCCGATGAGGGCACCTACTTCTTTAGCTTTTCTTAATACCTGGTAAAACAGACCGTCGGTAACACCGAAGTCATAAACCATGAAGACTTTGAAGCTGGAGACGCCAAATTTAACGGACTGCTCCATGCTTTCTATCAAATCTCCGGATAAATCTTTTACGCCAGTATGGAAGGCATAGTCTACACAGGCTTGTGGCGCACAGAGTGCATCTCTTCTCTTCACTGCATCTACCAGGTTTTCTCCGAAATCCTGGAGAACAAAGTCAAAGACAGTTGTAGTTCCTCCGCATGCAGCGGCCCTTGTTCCTGCTTCGTAGCTGTCGGCAGAGATCGTTCCGCCGAAGGGCATCTCCAGGTGTGTGTGTCCATCAATAGCGCCGGGAAGGACTAAAAGGCCCTTTGCATCTACAACGGTAGCTTCCTTGTGTCCTTTCGGATCCAACTTGGCTCCAATGGCTTTGATCTTGCCGTCTTTCACAGCAATATCACCCTTAAAGGTAGCCTCGGCAGTAACGATAGTACCGTTTTTAATGATTAAATCCATCTGTTCATTCCCTCCAATCATTATCTAGTACGGTTATAAGAATATGTGATAGATACAAGTAGAAGCTTTTGGTTGCCAAAAGCTTCTACTTATTAGTGACCAAAACTGATCGGTTTTATGAATAGTTGTAAATGAAAGTTATCTTTCGGTCATGGCCTCGGATTCCTCTGCAGTTACGAAGGAGTCTCTTGCAAATGAAGGCGACTTCATCAGGAGGACATAGACTACCATACCGACTACGAATGAGAAGATATAGCCGTTGGCTGAAATGTAATCCATGAGCGAAGGAGTGCCTCCATCATACAGCCATACTGTATTTCCGAGAAGCGGAAGTATGAAAGCAGCGATCCATGCTATGATGGCTGCCCAGTTGATACCGTTGTTATACCAGTATCTGCCCTTGTCACCGGCATACAGTGCAGCAACATCCAGCCTGCGTTGCTTACAGATATAGTAGTCGGCAACGAATATAGCGGCTATGGGAGCTAAGATCATGCCATAGTTGTTCATCCAGGTAAAGATATAAGCAGCACCGGAACCGAAGATCCACCAGGGCTGGAAGACGAATGTGGCGATGATACAGGCTGTAATAACGCCCTTTCTGTAGGATATCCTCTGCGGGCTCAAGTTGCTGAATCCGTTGGCCGGAGCAACCACGTTAGCGGCAACAGTAGTTGTAAGAGTAGCCAGTACAACACCGATTGCAGAAACGATTATGACCAGTTTATTATCCACATAGTAGAATACATTGGTAGGATCAAACAGAGCTTCACCCATGACGAGCTTTGTAGCCTGTGCAAAGTAAGCACCAATGAAAGCCATAGCGAACATGGGGATAGGCACACCGTAGAGTTGACCTCTGAATTGAACCTTCTGGGATTTTGCATATCTTGAGAAGTCCGGGATATTCAATGCCATGGTAGCCCAGAAAGCGATGTTTCCGGTAAGGCAGGCAGCAAAGACATAGAAGAAGCCTCCGTTTGCGTCAATTGCAGCCCAGTCTACCCCTTGCTTCATAACATCACCTACTGCATAGCCCGCATTGACTACCAGAGCGATCGACCATGCCAGCAAAAGTATCATGACCGCTACCAGAATCGGGGAACCGATATTCTGAACCCATTTGATGTTCTCAAAGCCATTGTAAGCAACCCATGCAACGAAAAGCATGAAGATGAAAAATCCGATAAGCTGCCCAACAACAACAGCGTCATTACCGGGCAGTCCGATCGTAATGCTGTTGTCTCTGAAGAAGTAAATTCCTGTTCCCAGCAATGCGGCAAAAGCACCACCGCCGACCCAGGACTGAACAGATACCCAGCCGCAGGCGACGAGGCCTCTCATGACTGACGGAACGTGAGCACCTGTTGCGCCAAAAGTCATTCTGGCAAATACGGGGAAGGGAATTCCGTATTTAGTTCCTGCATGAGAGTTGAGCTGAATAGGAATCAAGACGATAACGTTGCCGAGGACTACATTGAAAATAGCAAGCCAGGGCGATAATCCAAGGGCGATGGCAGCTGAGGCCAGTGAGAGGGATGGAATACAGATACACATACCGACCCACAGGGCGGTGATGTTGTATGTAGTCCAGGTTCTCTGAGATACAGAAGATGGTTCCAGGTCTTCGTTGTAGTACTTCGAAGATACCAGTTCTGCGCGAGCCGCATCGGTAAGTTCGTACAAACCACCTGTCTCTTTTTGAGTGTACTGTGACATTTTGCACCTCCATATAAAAAATTAGAAAACATTACGCCTTTATTATAGTATAAAGAAAAGGAAAAAGATAGTATTATTTAATTTTTTAGAATATTCCATGTTGTAAGAAAAAGACCAGCAAAATCAATGGTTTGAAGAAATTGTATAGAGAAAAGACGTGATTAAAATGAAAAAATGTAACCAGTTCAATTTGATTGAATCATTTTTTGTATAATCAATATAAGACTATAGGTTTTTTCCGACTAAACCATACAACAACATCTCTAACAGAATGTCTTCATTGTCCAAGGATCCTGCATCCTCAGTATTATCTTTCGAAGTGAGATTGCTTTCAGAAAAAAGACCACAGCGATAGCTGATATAAGCACCGATCGCGCCCATAATGGAGAATGCGGCAGCTGTGGGATCCACAGGGGCAAATTCCTTTCGTGAAACCCCTTCTTTAATAATGGAGATGAGAGTGGACAGTCGATAATGCAGCAACCGGTTCAGGCTGGCCCTTAGATCAGGATATTGATCCAAGGGAAACTCCTGGTAGAGCTGGTCGATAAAGTTTTTTCCATTGCTGAACTGCTGTGCCATTTTCATATCAAAATGGATGTAGCGCCGCAGTTGTTCCCTGCAGGTAGATTCGCCGGAAGCGATCGCCTCCTTCATACAGGCATAACGACTTACAACATGCTGCTGGAGGAGTTCGGTGAACAGAGCTTCCTTACTGCTGAAATATTCGTAGATTGTGCCTTTTCCGATTCCTGCAGCGTTTGCAATATCTATCATTTTCGTATCAATGTAACCGTTCTCGACAAAGAGCTTGAGGGCGGTATCTAAGATCAGACCCCGCTTTCCGACGGGTGGTGGAGTCACATCATTATTGGTTTTCTTCATTTAGGGCCTTCTCCTTTCTCCATTGCTCTTCCAGAATTTCAATTTCCTTTGCTCTTGCGGCCTTTCGCAGCAACCTGCGTTGCTTTGCATCATCCATTATAGCATAGAGTACCGGGACCAATACTAATGTCACCACGGTTGAACCCAACAGGCCGCCGATGATGGATACTCCCAGGGGAGACATGATTTCTCCGCCGTCGCCGAAGCCCAGGGACAAAGGTATCATTCCTACAACAGTCGTTATTGTAGTCATCAGAATCGGGCGAATCCGGTATGTACCTGCTTCAACCAAGGCTTCCTGAAGAGGCAGAACATCCTTCCGCAGCTTGATAAATTCAATGAGCAGAATGGAGTTGTTCACCACGATACCCACCAGCATTATCAGCCCGAGGAACGATGTTATAGACAGTGTTTTACCTGTCAGGAACAGAGCCAGGAAGGTTCCTGATACAGCAAAGGGAATTGCGATCATGATAATAAAAGGCTGCGTCAGGGATTCGAACTGGGAGGCCAGAACCATGTAGACAAGCAGTATCGCTACAAGTAAAGCTAGGAAAAGATCGCCGAAAGCATCTACCATCTGCTCGTACAGTCCCCCGTCTTCATAGGAATATCCCTCTGGGAAAGGATACTCATTCAGCATTGCAAATACGCCATCTGAGACTTTTGCCAGATCATTATCACCTACGGATACATTTACTGTGATGTATCTCTCTTGATTGGACCGATCTATACGGGAAGGCGAATTTCCGATTTCCAGTTCTGCGATCTGGCCCACGGGGACGGAAGCTCCGGAAGCAGTAGGAACCAGGATTTGCTGCATATTATCGATGGATGAGCCATAGGCGTCTGACAAAGAGAGATTGACTTCAATTTCCTTGCCATCAATTTTCAAATTTGTTGTGGACGTTCCTGAAAGGGAACTATCCAGTGCATTAGCCAGCTGATAGGCCGTTACTCCGTAGAAAGCTGCTGTACTCCTGCTCAGCTTGACCCGAACTTCAGGGCTGCCTTCCTGGATGCTGGTACTGGTCTCGGACACGCCTGGTACAGATAGTAGTATTTCTGCCAGATCATCGCCAATCGACCTCAGAACGCCGAGCTCGCTACCTTTAACTGTAATGGCGATATCGCTCCCGCCCATCATGGAAGTGATAGATGATGTTTCAATAATAGAGATTTCCGCTCCCGGCAAAGTGCTGAATTCCCGCCGGACATCTTCGATGATTTCCCATATGGAGCGATTCCGATCCTGCTTCGGAACCAGCATGACCCCCACTGTTGACGATTGGGATCCAAAGAAAGCGGAAGTCACACCAATGTTCATGCTGCAGTGTTCAAGCTCCGGAATAGTTAGTATATAGCTTTCGATTTGTTGCACAATCCTGTCTTTTTCTTCTAATGAAGTCCCGTAAGGAGTGTCAACCTGAATGGAAAAGGCTGCCTCATCGGACGCAGGCATAAATTCCATACCGACGACGCCTACGAGAACGCCGGATATGATGAAGACAATCAGGCAGACTACGATAGTTTTCTTACGATGCTGCAGAGCTCTTCGTATGGCTTTTCCATAATAGTCGGTCAACCAACTAATGAAACGGGTGAAATAGGGTACTAAACGGTAATTGTAATGATGCTTTCCGATGCGAAGATAATCCGTTGAAGCCTTCCGGTCCAGCAGCTTTGAACTCAACATGGGTACTACGGTTATAGCTACTACCAGAGACACTATCAAAGCGATGATAAATGTCCAGCAAAAATCCGCAAAGAGCAGAGAGGCGATTCCGCTGCTGAGGGCTATGGGCATATACACTACTACGCTGGTGAGCGTGGATGCGGAGATGGCCAGGGCGATTTGCCGGCTGCCGATGAGGGCAGCCTCTTTGGACGAACTCACATCCTCATGCTGACTCACCCGGTAGATGTTTTCCAAAGCGACAATGGAGTTATCCACCAGCATTCCTACCGCCAGGGTCAGCGCAGTCAATGTGACCAGATTCAGAGTCATACCGGTCAGGTGCATCAAAGCAAAGGTAGCAAAAAAGGAAGTTGGGATGGAGATGGCGATAATCATAGTGGCGCTCAGATTGCGAAGGAAGAGGAAAATAACCAATATCGCCAGAACAGCACCCATAAGAGCGGACTCTCCTACAGAATAGATGGAGCTCTTGATGTAGTCCGCCTGATCCATACCAATGGTAAAAGTCAGCTCCGGAAAATCTCTGCGGAGCTGCTCCAGGGTTTTTTGTATACCGTTGGATACTTCTACGGTATTCGCAGTAGATTGTTTTGTAACGGAAATTCCAATGGAGGATACACCATCGAGCCTGCTGATCGATGTTTGCTCCTGATAACCCTGCTCTATGGAAGCGATGTCCGATAAATGAATGATGCTCCGATCCATCAGTGTTATAGGAAGCTGCCGTATTTCGTCCACAGAGGAAAACTCCCCTAAGGTTCTTACGATAACTTTTGTAGAACCTTTAGAAACCTCGCCGCTGGGCATATTGATATTTTCTGCAGCAAGAAGCTGGCTTATGGTTGATAAAGACAAGCCGTAGCCTGAGAGCCTCTCCTGGTCAAATTCGATTGCTATCTCCTCCTCGATACCGCCGAAAAAGTCGACGGAAGCAACGCCTTCCGAGCGTTCCAGATAAGAGAGGATACTGTCTTCAACTTCCCGGTTTAATTCCGCAAGAGGTTTTTCAGAGGATACAAAGACTGTGGCAACAGGAGTGAAGTCCATGCTCATTTTCAGCACCATAGGATCAGTGGCGCCGGAAGGCAGGAAGCCTTCAACCATTGAGATTTTCTCCCGCATGTCCAGGGTGGCAAAATCCATATCTGTCTTCATAGCAAACTGAACCATGACAATGGATGTCCCCTCTGTAGTCATGGACATGATCTCATCCATATTTTCTACGGACGCAAGGGCTTGTTCGAGAGGTTTTGTGACCATAGTCTCAACCTCTTCGGGACCGGCGTTGGGATACTGGACGAATACGATGGCAACGGGAAACTCGATATCCGGTATCAGATCCATAGGGAGACCCATGAGCGCTACGGCTCCCACCAGAATAATGATCAGAACCATCATCGCCGTAGTGACAGGCCGATTGATTGAAATTTTAGAAACGTCCATGGAAGCCTCCTGTTACTCTACGATATTGACGGGTTCGCCATCTACAACATATTGCTGGCCGGAAACAACTATTATGTCCCCCGCCTTCAGACCGGAGATAACTTCAGCAGTGACCCCGTTGTCCAATCCTGTCGTCACTGTAGTGACAGAAGGAATATTCCCGTTCAGAACGACGACTTTAGATTCGCCGGATTTGATGAATACTGCATCGGAAGGAACGCAGATGACGCCTTCTTTCTTATCGGATACGATCTGCACTTCTGCAAACATGCCCGCTTTAATTGAGCCGGAACTGTCATCCACAGATATGGTCACCGGGTAGGTAAGTGTCCCCAGCGCAGGTGCCGGTGAAATGGCAGTGATCGTACCGGGATATGGGTCTTTTGACAGTGTCTTAATGAAGATATCGACTTTATCGCCTGTGTTTACTTTATTGATCAAGTATTCCGACAGACTGGTGTTGATCTCTAATTTGCTGACATCCGCAACGGTGATCGCGGGAGCAGCCTGGGAAGCCAGGCTCCCTGCCGAAACATTGACAGAGGTAATATATCCGTCAATGGGTGAGGTAACGGTGGTGTAGCTCAACGCTTCTGCAGCAGCGCTGAGATTTTGCTTTGCCACATTGAAT
>Ga0123334_1003978_pt1 | contig 15498 bp, 12 predicted proteins | sample BiotimSIPDNA_FD_89706 | JGI IMG/M metagenome (GOLD analysis project Ga0123334, IMG submission 89706) | Anaerobic biogas reactor microbial communites from Washington, USA - Biogas_R1 time_0 SIP DNA | ecosystem: Engineered > Bioreactor > Anaerobic > Unclassified | place: Washington, USA... | reverse complement strand
TTTTATCACCACTGATGGGTGCTGTTGCTGATGCCGGGCGGGCTAAAAAGAAATTTCTTGTTTTTTTCATGATTGTCGGAGTGTCATCATCGGGCATACTGTTTTTCATTGGTCAGGGACAATGGATCGCGGCACTGGTCATTTTTGCAATCGCAAGCGTTGCCTATAACAGCGGGAATCTGTTTTATGATTCGCTGCTTGTTGATATCTGCGAAAAAGATTCAATGGATATGGTAAGCGCACGGGGTTACGGAATAGGGTATCTCGGCTGCGGTGTCTTATTTTTGTTTAATGTCATGATGGTAAGTTATCCAGAAGCGTTTGGACTTAACAGTGTTGCTGATGCGGTAAGAATATCATTTCTGACTGCGGCACTATGGTGGCTTGTTTTTTCACAACCGATAATTTTGTTTGTTAAAGAAAAAATCTATTCTGAAACCACCGGGTTTTTACCGATACTACGCGGAAGTCTTCAGAATCTCAGGCAAACCACTCGTAAAATACTCGACAATCCAACACTGCTTCTTTTTTTAATTTCCTACTGGTTATACATCGATGGGCTTAATACTTTTGTGCTGATGTCGGTGGATTTTGGAATGGCAATTGGAATTACAACGAAGTCACTAATGATCGCATTAATATGTGTTCAGTTTGTCGCGTTTCCATCATCACTGCTGTTCGGATATTTTTCGCGTAAAGTTGGTGCATTTGTCATGATACTTGTCGGCTTAGGTATTTACATATTGGTATCTGGTGTCGGATCAATTATTCTTAAGACCGAACTTCATTTTATTATACTTGCAGCATTAAGCGGACTTGCGCAGGGTGGAATTCAGGCTTTAAGCAGATCATATTACGCAAAAATGATTCCTGCATCGGAAAGTGCGGAATATTTTGGATTTTATAATGTTATGAGCAGATTTGCGGTAATAATCGGACCAGCGGTTGTCGGTATTGTTGCGTACGTTACGCATAAGGCCGGGGTTGAGTCGACACTTGCGTCAAGAATCGGGATGTCATCAGTTTCGGTACTGTTCCTTGCTGGTGCGCTTTTACTGATTTGGGCAGAGATGAGGAAAAAATGGGTGGCAGGGGTAAACTGAAAATAGGTGACATTGAAACCACCATGATGGAGGTACGTAAATTTGATGCAGCAATAAGTATCGATGCCTATAAAGCGCTACCGAAAAATCCGTTGTATATCATACTTGATAATTTACGAAGTGCGTTCAATGTCGGTTCCATTTTCCGGTTATGTGATACCCTGAGGGTGAGTGGTCTTTTTCTGTGTGGTTACACTGCACACCCACCGCATATCAAACTCGCGAAGACATCACTGGGCACAATTGATTATGTTCCCTGGATGCATTTTGAGAAAACGGTAGATGCTGTCAAATATTTACAAAATCAAAATGTTCCGGTATGGGCTGCAGAAACAACGACGACATCAAAGATATACACTGAAACAACCTATCCATCACCGCTCGGGCTTGTTTTCGGCAACGAGGCGCTCGGAGTACATAAAGACGTACTTGATATATGTGACAATCTGATAGAGATCCCGCTTTACGGATTCAAAAACTCCATGAACGTGGCGACATCGTGTGCGGTTATTGGCTTTAAGGTGATTGAGAAGATTGGTCAGGGTGCTGCGGCCAGGCTTGACCGGTAACGGATATCATAACATCACTTTCAGATGCTCAATCCCTGAAGTCGTATCTGATAATGTATCAAATAATCTTTGTATGTATCAATTTTGTTCAAAAACACATTTCTGTAACTTCAAGCGTACCACATTCTTTCGGACATAATCTCTTTCTCAAACCCCCGAATCACTTATCACGCCCAACTTTTTTATCCTTTTTTTAAGATTCTTAGTAATCCATCACCAAGTATTAAGTATTTTCTACAGATTCAGAATGTTTCTGAACGGTGTTGTGACCCTATTAACAGCATCATTTTTTTTTTTAAATCAATTGATTATTAATAATTTATACATATTTTAATGGAGTTTGAGTTGGTGGAAACACAAGGTGATTTGAATTCAGTTGAACAGATGAATGAGCAGATGAAGATACGGCTTGAGAAGGTTTCGCAGCTTCGGGAGGCCGGATATCATCCGTATGCAGAGCGTTTTGACAGAAATTATCGTTTGGCCGAAGCTGCTGTTTTAGCTGATGGCGTCAAAGGGGTAAAAGTTGCAGGACGTATCATTTCTCTCAGGTATTTCGGGAAACTGGCATTTGGTCATCTTTATGACGTTGATGGGAAAGTGCAGTTTGCGGTTCAGAAGAATAAAATCGGGGATAAGAAGTTCGAGGAATTCAAACGTCTTATTGACCTTGGTGATTTTATCGGTATTGAAGGTGAAGTGATTACAACAAAGACCGGTGAGAAGACAATTGATATTGATAACTTTACATTTCTTACAAAGACACTTCGTCCGCTCCCGGAAAAGTGGCATGGCATTTCCGATCCTGAAATCCGTTTAAGAAAGCGCTATCTTGATCTTATTTCATCAGAGGAATCCCGGATCCGTTTTATCAAACGTACACAGATTATTCGTACAATACGAAATTATCTTGACGATAACGGATTCACGGAAATTGACACACCGGTATTGACCAATAAAGCAACCGGTGCGCTTGCGCGTCCGTTTTTAACACATCACAATGCACTTGACATCGATATTTATCTGCGAATTGCACCGGAAACGTATTTGAAACGTGCGATAGCGGGTGGGTTTGACCGCGTTTACGAATTTGCCCGTTCATTCAGAAACGAAGGTATGGATGCATCACACCTGCCTGATTTTACTCTGCTTGAATATTATTGTGCATACTGGAACTATGTGGATAATATGAACTTTACTGAAGCACTGTTCAAACATCTGCTTCAGACAGTTAACGGCGGTTTGACAGTTACCTATGAAGGTACCGGGATTGATTTCAGTGGGGAGTGGCCCCGGTATACGTTCAGAGAACTGATTATGAAAGATTGCGGTGTTGACATTGACAAATTTGATACCCGCGAAGCACTCTTGAAAGAGATTGACAGGCAGGGGATACGGTTCGAAACTGATGTCGAGATTGCAAGTGCAGGTCGTGGAACACTGATCGATCTTCTTTACAAGAAAGTATCTCGTCCGCAACTTATCAAGCCGACATTTATCACCGGACATCCGCTGGATCTGTCACCGCTCGCACGTAAAAATGATTCCAATCCGTTAACAGTAGATCGTTTTCAGCTTGTTATCAACGGCTGGGAGGTTGTAAACGCCTATTCCGAACTTGTTGATCCGGTTGATCAGACTGAGCGTTTTAAACAACAGGCTGAGGCCCGTGCACATGGCGATAAGGAAACCATGGACGTTGATAACGATTTTCTGCAGTGTATGGAATTCGGAATGCCGCCGATCAGCGGATGGGGAATGGGAATTGACAGAGTCATAGCACTGCTCACGAATGCATCAACGCTGCGTGATGTTGTACTGTTCCCGCTAATGCGTCCGGAATAATAATACGGCCTCACCCCCCCAGCCCCCCTCTCCGCAAGCGTAGAGGGGGGGGTAAGAATTTTTGCTCCCCCTCTACACTTGTGGAGAGGGGGTTGGGGGGTGAGGCACTTTTCTTCTTCACAGACAGGAAATTCTCCCGTGGCATCAATGGAATGGTTTGTAGCGCTCAGGTATCTTAGAGGTAAACGGAAAATTGGTTTTATCTCACTGATAACCTATATCTCTGCAATCGGTGTTTGTGTCGGTAGTTTTGTGCTTATTGTTGCATTATCAATTGCAAACGGATTTGAAAAAGAGGTTCGTGACCGGATTGTCGGTACATTTGCACATGCAAGCATACTGAAATATCATGGTGTTCCTGTTGAGAACTATGATTCACTCCGTGCTGAAATTCTCAAACATCCTCATGTAACCGGTGCATCACCTTTTATTACAGGTAAAGGTGGCGTTGAGCATGACAGAGTTCAGGAGGGTGTAGTCATCAACGGTATTGATGATTCTCTCGACAAAACTGTAACTGATCTGTCCAAATCGATTAAATTCGGCAAATTTGAACTTGATAGTGTGGTATCACTTCGCGAACGTAAATTCCCGGGTATTCTTATTGGTACCGGGCTTGCAAATAAAATGGGTATTCGTGAGGGATCAGAGATTGTGCTTATGAGTCTTGTTGCCGTTGATGGTCAGGATGACCCGGTGGCCAAAATGGGGCGCTTTACTGTTTCCGGCGTCTTTGAAACCGGCATGTATGAGTATGATCTTAACCTTGTTTACATTTCAATAAAGTCAGCACAGACAATGCTTAATTATAATGGTGTTGAGGGAATTCATATCCGCACTGATGACATGTTCAATGCAGATAAGATTGTAATTGATCTGCGCGAGTATCTTGGTGGATATCCATACCGGTCAATGGACTGGCAGGCGCAGAATAAATCGCTGTTTCAATGGATGAAGCTTGAAAAACTGATCATTTTTATTGTTATTTCGTTAATTATGGTTGTTGCTGCGTTTAATATTATTTCATCACTTATAATGATGATTCTTGAGAAACGCCGTGAGATTGGAATACTTATGAGCATGGGAGCCCGTTCCGGAGCGGTCATGAGAGTGTTTATGTTTAACGGAATTGTCATTGGATTTATCGGATCGACAATTGGTGTTGCACTTGGTGTACTGCTTTGTTTTATACAATATAAATATCATCTGATTCCTATACCCGGTGATCTGTATTTTATTAATACGTTACCAGTGCTTCTGAGACCGCTCGATGTTATTTCTGTTTATATTGCGGCAAATGTAATCTGCTGGGTTGCGACTATATACCCTGCATGGCGCGCATCGGTATTGCTGCCGGCAGAATCAATCCGGTATGAGTAAGAGCGGAAGGTGGAAAATTGGTATTCTTTAATACAAAAGGTGCCATTCAATGGCATCTTAAAGAAACAGGAAACAATACATGCCTGAACAAATAGTTTGTGTAGAGCATCTTAAGAAAACATTTACGGATGACAACGGGAAATTTGATGTTCTCAAGGATGTTTCCTTTGATGTCTATCGTGGTGACATGATCGCACTTGTCGGAATTAGCGGCGCTGGTAAAACAACGCTGCTGCAGATCCTGGGTGGTCTTGACAGTTTTAATGCTGGCAGCGTTTCGGTGCTTGGTAATGATCTGCGGTCAATGTCTGCGAAGAAACTTGCAGCGTTCAGAAATCAACACATTGGATTCGTTTTCCAGTTTCATCATCTGTTACCGGATTTTACCGCGCTTGAAAATGTCCTGATACCCGGGCTTATTGCCGGTAAAGACAGGGAAGCCTGCAATAAACGTGGCAGGGAGTTGCTTGATATTTTTGGATTATCAAACCGTATGGGCCATTTTCCGTCAGAGCTTAGCGGCGGGGAACGTCAGAGGATTGCGCTTGCACGGGCACTATTCAACGATCCGGCACTGATTCTTGCTGATGAACCTACCGGAAATCTTGACAAAAAGAATGGTGAGAACCTTCTTGATTATTTCAGGAAAGCAAACACAACCTTAAACCAGACTTTTGTCATTGCAACACATAATGCTCAATTGACAAACGGGCTCAACCGGGTGTTGTATCTGGAAGATGGCATGATGCAGGCTGGAAGTTATGAGAATCAGACGGTGAGTGGGTAGGGCGGACTTTGGCAAGTTAGTGGAAATAAACCGGAATAAATAAACATTATATGCGGCGGCGGAACAAAAAAGAGTAAAGGCAGTCCGTTCAAGGATGAATGGCGGCACTGGAAAATGAGAATCTAATGGGTACTAGAACAAAGCTCGACAATTACACAGTTTTTGCTAAAAGTTGCCTTTATTGATTCAAAAATCAGACCAATGAGTAATGAAAATGACTAAAAAGTCCAACTCATCAGTTAAAACGAATGCCAGTAATAAAAAAGCACCGTTGCTGACAGGTAAAATGGATTCTCTGTCGGAAGAGATAAAATCCCTTATAGCACAATCGCGACAGAATCTTGCTGTCAAGGTCAATTCAACCATAAGTATGCTTTACTGGCAGATAGGCAAACGGATCAATGAAGAGATTCTAAATGAAAAAAGAGCTGAATATGGTAAGCAGATTGTCGCTTCGCTGTCACGACAATTGACTATGGAATACGGCGAAGGTTGGGGTGTCCGACATCTCCACTTTTGTATTCGTTTTTCTGAATTGTTTCCAGATCCAAAAATTGTGAACACACTGTGTACACATTTGAGCTGGTCGCATTTCCGGTTGGTTTTCTCAATAGATGACGGAATAAAACGTGCGTTTTATATTGAATTGTGCAGGATCGAAAAGTGGAGTGTTCGTATGTTTAAGGAACGTATCAATTCAATGCTCTATGAACGGACAGCTATAAGCAAACAGCCACAGGAAACTATAAAAAATGACCTGGAATTACTTAAAAACGGGCAAAAAATGTCTCCTGAACTTGTTTTTAGGGACCCCTATTTTCTCGACTTTTTAGGGCTAAAAGGAAGTTATTCCGAAAAAGATCTCGAATCAGCAATATTGGCTGAGCTTCAGAAGTTCATAACCGAAATTGGATCTGATTTCGCGTTTCTTGCTCGCCAAAAACGAATAATTATTGACAACAGGGATTACTACATCGATCTTTTGTTTTATCATCGAAGGTTAAAATCTCTTGTGGTTATTGATCTGAAAATTGGTGAATTTGATGCCGCTTTCAAGGGAGAGATGGAACTTTATCTGGGATATCTGGAAAAATATGAAATGCGTGAAGGAGAAAATCCACCGATAGGACTTATTTTATGTACAGGGAAAAATCCTGAACATATAGAATTGTTGCAATTGCATAAAAGCAATATCAAAGTGGCGGATTACTTTACCATTCTACCTTCAAAACAGGTTTTGCTTGCTCAACTGCATAAGGCAATTGCTGTGGCTCAAAACGTTTTCAGTGATGAAGAAAATGATGCGAAATGAGTAAAACTGAATTTTTCCCTAAGCGCCCGGATGTACTGCCATCCATTTACGCCTACGAGGATACAAACCCGCAATACAAGGGCTTATTGAAGGTTGGTTACACAACGAGAAATGTTCAGGAACGGGTTGCACAACAATATCCCACCCTAAGACCAGGTGCGTTGCCTTATAAAATACTGCTTGAAGAATCAGCAATGCGCAATGATGGGAGTACCTTTACCGATCACGACGTAAACCGCTACCTGCGACAGGTAGGTGTAAAGAATCCGGATGGAGAATGGTTTGAATGTACTATAGGCAGGGTTAAATCTGCAATAATTGCAATTAAGAACTGTGAACTTGAAGAAGAATCTTGCACGCTTGATTTTGCAATGCGGCCGGAACAGGATGAAGCTTGATACAGTTAAGTGCTGCGGTTTACTTCAATACTCTGGTTTTCAACAATTAATAAAAAACAGGCAGAATTTGCAACGACTACTTAGTATTTTAGGCGCTCATATTATATTTTTACAATAAATATATCTGGATGACATCAACTGAGGTTGTGAAATGAATAATTGTGATGACTGTGGAATTAATCCAGCGAGTGTACATCTGACCCAGATCACCAATGATGAAACGCATACGTTTCATTTGTGTGAAGATTGTGCCAAAAAAAAGGGAATAAATATATCTGTCGGTGAGTCGGTTTTTGAACAGTTATCAGAGCAGGTACCACAGGTTCCTGACAAAATTTGTACAAAGTGCGGTTTAAAATATTCGGAGTTCAAGCAGAAGGGGTGGCTTGGATGTGCACAATGCTATACCGCGTTTGAAACAGAGATTGATGATTTACTGGTTCAGGTTCATGGTTCATCAGTCCATAAAGGAAAGAAATATCACGGAGCCGCTACGGTAACTGAAGTTTCTGGGCAGATAAAACGGCTTCGTCACGAACTTGCTACTGCAATCAAGAATGAGGAGTTCGAACAGGCGGCAATGTTACGTGATGCAATACATAGTCTGAAGCAGACAGCAGGGGTATGATGAATTCTGAAGCTCAGATCGTTTCCGGTGAAAAAATGAGTAAACTTCCCGCCTGGTTTGATAATCAGGGTGAGGGAACGTCGGTAATTATATCGACCAGAGCAAGGCTTGCGCGAAATATCGCTGCACACCGATTTCCATCATCGGCGTCACCAAATGAACGCAAAAAAGTGTTTGATGAAGTATCGGGTGTACTGAAAAAAGAGAGCAAATTCAGATATTTTGATGTTGTAAATTTTGCAAATATCAAACGGCTTGAACAGCAGTTTCTTGTTGAGGAGCGGGTGGTCAGTCCGGATATGCTCAATATTGATGGCGAGCGCGGTGTTGCCTACGATTCATCACGCAGAATCAATATTATGATTAATGAAGAGGATCATATTCGTATGCAATGCATGGATAGCGGTTTCCAGCCCGGTGAGGTGTGGGATGCTATCAATTCAATTGATGATCTTCTCGGTCAACGTCTTAAATTTGCTTTTGATACAAGACGGGGCTTTTTAACCTGTTGTCCGACAAACAGCGGAACCGGTTTACGTATATCTTTTTTACTGCATCTTCCGGGGCTTGTATTAACTAAAGCTGTTGATGCTGTATTGCAGGGCGCAAGCCAGATGGGCATCTCAACCAGAGGCTTTTTTGGAGAACACTCTGAAGTTCTTGGGAACCTGTTCCAGTTGTCCAATCAGGCAACGATGGGTGCTCACGAAAGTGAATTCATTAAAAATACGCAAAAAATTATCAAAGATATTGCAAATCATGAGCTTGCTGCGCGAGAAAAAATTCTTAAAGAAGCACGGCTCGAATTAACTGATAAAATTTACAGAGCCTATGGTATTCTTTTACATGCCAGAACGCTCAGTGTGGCTGAGTGCATGAATCTGACATCAGCGCTTAGAATCGGTATTGAGTGTGGTTTATTTGATGCGATTACGATTGAAGAGCTTAATCGTATCACACTGTTTGCTCTTCCTGCACATCTTCAGGTATTTTTTGGTGCAAAGATGGATGAAACAGAAATTATGATATCGAGAGCGAATCTGGTTCGGGAACAGCTTACAAAGCGAAAAAGGAAAAGAAGTACTTTACATTCATAGGATGGATATATATGCTTATATGGCATAGTTTTGCAGTTTAACGTACTACGGCTGTGTCAGGGTTGTGTATATTCACCAGAGGAAATGGATTAATGATGAATGGGATGTTTACTGATAGGGTAAAAAAGGTTATGCAGATCGCACGTGAAGAATCAGTGCGTCTGGGTAATGATTATGTCGGAACGGAACATCTGTTGCTTGGCCTGATCAAGGAAGGTGATGGAGTTGCGGTTGCGGTAATGAGAAGCATGGGTGTAGATCTTGATGAACTGACAACCAGTATCGAAAAAACGATTACATCAACGGGTGGCATGATGACTATCGGACAGATGCTTCCGTTTACACCCCGTGCAAAGAAAGTACTTGAAATTGCAGCCAATGAGGCTCGTTCAATGTCACATAAATATATTGGAACCGAACACCTGCTGCTTGCGCTTATGAAAGATACTGAGTCTGCAGCTGCCAATGCACTGGCAGCGTCAGGTCTTGAGTACGATCGTGTCAAAGAAGAGATCAGCCGTGTGCTCAGAGGTGGTGAAACTGTTGCTGGTGCTGCTGCTAAAGAGAAGAGCAAGACACCTTTTCTGGATCATTTTGGGCGGGATCTTACACAAATGGCACGGGAGGGTAAGCTTGATCCGGTTATCGGACGCGAAAAAGAGATTGAACGTGTTGTTCAGATATTAAGCCGCCGCAAGAAAAATAATCCGGTGCTTATTGGTGAACCGGGTATTGGAAAAACGGCAATTGTTGAAGGGCTTGCGCAGAAAGTTTACGAAAAGAGTATTCCTCAGGTTCTTGAAAATAAACGTGTTATCAATCTTGATATGGCATCAATGGTTGCGGGTACAAAATACCGCGGTCAATTTGAAGAACGTTTGAAAGCGCTAATGGTTGAGCTTCAGAAGAACGATAATATAATCATCTTCATTGATGAACTTCATACAATCGTCGGAGCTGGCGGTTCTGAAGGCAGTCTTGATGCGTCAAATATTTTCAAGCCGGCACTTTCACGTGGTGAAATACAGTGTATCGGTGCTACAACGCTTGATGAATACAGAAAGTATATCGAAAAAGATGGTGCACTTGCGCGCCGTTTTCAGACGATTATGGTAGATCCGCCGAGTGCGTCTGAGACGATCCAGATTCTCTCTGGCCTTCGTGTCAAATATGAAGATCATCACAAAGTCACTTATTCCGATAAAGCAATTGAATCCGCAGTGAAATTGTCAGACCGTTATGTGTCAGACAGGTTCTTACCGGATAAAGCAATTGATGTTATTGATGAAGCGGGAGCCCGTAAACGCTTGTCAAGTATGGAGATACCAACTGAAATCCGTGATATGGAAAAGGAAATCAGCGATGTTGTCCGTGAGAAGGAAAAAGCTGTTGAGCAGCAGGAATTTGAACGGGCTGCAAAACTTCGTGATAAACAGGAAAAGTTGAAAGGTTTATTGCTCGAGAAGAAGGCTCTCTGGCGTAAATCGAAAGCCGAGGAACGCTTGCTTGTTGATGAAGCGACGATTGCAGAAGTTGTCGCGACTATGACAGGTATTCCTTTGTCAAGACTTGCTGAAGAGGAGTCGAAGAAAATTCTAAATCTTGAAGAGGAACTGCGTAAACGTGTTATTGGTCAGGATCCGGCGCTTGAGGCAATTGCGCGCAGTATCCGCAGATCGCGGGCTGGTTTGCACAATACGAAACGGCCGATTGCGTCTTTTATTTTCCTTGGACCTACCGGTGTTGGAAAAACAGAACTTGCAAAGACACTGGCTCAGTCGCTTTTTGACAGTGAAGATGCGCTTGTCAGAATAGATATGTCCGAATATATGGAAAAGTTTGCGGTTTCGCGTCTTGTTGGTGCGCCTCCGGGATATGTCGGCTACGAAGAAGGCGGACAGCTCACTGAGAAAATCAGGAAAAAACCCTATTCGGTTATTCTCCTTGATGAGATAGAGAAAGCACATCCGGATGTTTTCAATATTCTGTTGCAGATACTTGATGATGGTCTGTTGACAGATTCGTATGGACGTCACGTGAATTTCCGTAACACTATTATTATTATGACATCAAATGCCGGTACCCGTGATGTAAAGAAAGCGGGAACAGTCGGTTTTGGAAAGCCTACGTTTGATACCGATTATGAATCTATGAAGTCAAAAGTAATGGATGAACTGAAAAGAATATTTAATCCGGAATTTATCAACCGTATTGATGAAACTATTGTCTTCTTTCCGTTGACAAAGAAGGAAATATCGCAGATTGTTGACATTCAGCTTAACGATCTTCAAAGCCGTCTTGTTGATAGAAATATCAAACTTCTTATCACCAAAGAGGTAAAGAACTATGTTGTTGATCAGGGATTTGATCCGATGCTCGGTGCCCGTCCACTACGTCGTTCGGTTCAGCGTTACATCGAAGATCCGCTTGCAGAAGAGTTTTTGCTTGATAAATTCCATGATGGCGATACGATAAATATTACCTTTGAAAGCAATAAGGTTCTTTTCAGCAAAGTTGAAGAGGTAAAAGCTGAAACAAAAATTGAGGCAAAAACCGAATCAAAGGCTGAAGTATCAAAAAAAGAAAAAAATGATGAACAATAACTGAAGTCAAGTTGTTTGTTTCATAACACTTCAAAAGCTCTGATTGTTGAAAAATGGTCAGAGCTTTTGTATTATGTAAACATTAACAGCTTTCAAATAGCCCAAAATCAGGTCTTTGAACAGGTTCCTGCATAAGAAATGGCCAAGTGGTCTTCTGATGTGCTCAATGATGTGAATTGCTCTGTAACCAGATCATTTCGGACGGAAGAATGCATTGATACCTGCAAGATTACAGGCGACCAGTCTGTACCCCTTTTTGTGAAGCAAGAAGCTCAAGTGATTTCAGGCTTGCGCCGTAATAACTTGAACCGTTCCACTGATGTGCAGGATTATAGCGCATTACCCATTTGAGGTCTGGGCTGTACTATCAATTTGAAGTCTTTGTTGCCTCATAGATGTAATCAACCGCACTCTGAACAGTTGTCAATGACTCTATGTCAAATTCAGGAATGGTAATGCTAAAGCGTGCTTCCCAGTCGGCTGCAAGGTCCACCATATCAGCTGATGCCGCTCCAAGATCATCTGCAAATAGTGCTTTCAGGTTGACAAACTTCTTATTAACGCCAAGCATACGTACAATTGAAACACTTAGAGTATCGTAGATAGCTTTCTTTTTGTCAGTAATCTGACTTGATGCACTTGAGACCGGAACTTTTTTGGTACTCGCTTCAGCTGTTTTGTCACAAAATGCACTGCATGCTGTTATAGCAATAACCGTGATCATTATCATCCAATTATTTCTCATGATATCTCCCTGATTTTAGTAAGAACAAACGCAATGTTATAACCTATATAATAACGATCAAAAGGTGTTGATGCAAAAAAAGTTACAATTGATGAATAAATAAATTATCAGGGATTTCTTTTAATGAAAGGATATCCTTCAAACTACTATTTCAGGGTAGATTTATTCTCATGAACCTCATTATATACGGTAACAGTGATACGTCAGTGTAATTATGAATCATGCTCCTGCTTTCCAAACAAAACGGCTTTAAGTAAATTTACTATGAGCGGTTTTTAATTTGTTCAACGTCTATATCACAGAAAAGTAAAAATATGAGTGCTACTGATAAGGAAATCAGAGATCTATATAACCGGTATGCATCAATGGTGCACTCCCGCTGTATGAGATTCCTGAAGTCGGATGATGAGGCCTGGGATGCGACTCAGGAGGTGTTTATCAAACTGATGGCATCAATGGATACGATACAGAAAAAGGAATCGATTTATTCGTGGTTATTAAGTACAAGTACTAATTATTGTTTATCACAACTCCGCAAAAAACAGGGAGTTGAATTCAATGAGGAGTACCATACATCAGAGAGTAATGGTTTGCCGCAGGAGAAGTGGATGATCGTTAGAGAAGTTTTAAAGCATTTTTTGGCACCCTGGGATGAAAAAGTCAGACAGGTGGTGATTTACACCTATTTCGACGGGTACAAACAGGATGAAATCGCCGAACTTACCGGCATGGGTGAATCGACAATCAGGCGGCATTTGACAACATTTAAGAGGAAATCGGCTTCATCGGGATTAAGACTGGAGGACATACTATGATTCATACATCACCAGAAAAACTGATTATTGAACGGTATGTTGCTGGTGAACTTGGAGAAAACAAGGCGCACGAACTGACAACACATCTGGCAGAATGCTCTGTCTGTAACGAGTATCATAAGTCTCTTACCAGGGAACGGGAGACTTTTTTACGGGTGTATCCATACGGGGAGCTTCTCAGGCGAAAAGCTTTGGTTACTGCACCGTTCAATGTTTTTGCAGGATTAAAAAAACTACTGGATATGCTTAACAAACCGATCCTGTTTCCTGTGTATGCATCATTTCTTTTTTTTGTAATTATTACCCCTATGATGTTTTCATCAAAGCAGGACACAACGCAGTTTAAGGGTGCGCATGCACTCTCATTTGCTTATCAGCGTAGTGGAAACACTATTCAGGGGACATCAGCGTACAGGCTTCAAAGCGGTGACAAAGTTCAGATATTTTTTACATCAGGCGGATATCGACATGCAAGCCTGCTGAGTGTTGACAAAAACGGAGCCGTTTCATTCTATCATCCGGATGGCTCATCACAGTACTGTTCTGTCAATGTAACCGGTGGTACTCAGGAGCCATTTCCGGGCAGTATCCTTTTTAATGATGTACAGGGTGATGAACTGGTGGTGCTTGTTTTGTCTGAAACGCCGGTAACTGTTGATCAGGCAAAAGCGTGGGTGGCAGATTCGTTCAGTAAAAATTCACAGATTTCATCACTTGGCAGAAATCTTGGTGGCAGGATACCAGGCATAAGATCAAGTGTCAACACATTACTTCTTGTGAAAGACTGAATCTGATATGATTTGCAGGGTGATTCTATTTCTTGCATTATGTTGTGTGTCTGTATTTTCTCAGACTCAGTATTTACGCTATGCAATAATTGTAGGTCAGAATGACGGGGGGGCGTCTGTCGGTAAATTACAGTATGCTGAGCGTGATGCAAGAAGAGTTGCTGACGTACTTAAAAGTATAGGAGATTTTCCAAAAGAAAATGTTATTCTTCTGACTAATCCCGATAGTCTTGACATTCTGAACAGTATTGAAAGAACCAGTTTACTGGTACGCAATAAACAGGAGCAGGAAAAAGCGCTGTTCATGTTTTATTACAGCGGTCATGCCGATATTAGTAGTTTGCTTTTAGGGAAAACACGTTTTTCACTCGAGAAAATCCAGAAAATGATAACGGCGTTTCCCGCTGCATTTAAAATTGGTGTTTTTGATGCATGTCAGAGCGGAGTGGTTACTGCGTTTAAAGGGGGAACCCGTGCTGAGCCATTTTATCTTCAGAACAATGCTGCGCTTGTAAAGGGTCAGGCGATTATTGCTTCCGCATCCGCAACTGAACGTGCCCAGGAGTCATCGACACTTAAAGGTTCGGTATTTACCTTTCACTGGATTAATGGGCTTAATGGCAGTGCTGATATTAGTGCAGATAATCAGGTCACCCTGAATGAAGCATATCAGTATGCATATCGTAAAACAATTGAGACAAGTGCCCTTGCGACCGGGGAGATTCAGCATCCGGTCTATCGTTTCAATATTGCAGGGCAGGGGGATATTGTTCTTACTAATCTTAACAAAAGTGAATCGGGAATATTTCTCGGTAACGATTGTGAGGGTAAGTTTCTGGTGTTAAGCGAGGACTTTCTTGAAGTCTATGCCGATTTTTACAAGGAAAAGTCCAGGGATATCTTCATTTCGCTGAATCATGGTAAATATACAATAGTCAATGCACGCGGCAGTGATGTCAGCACGCTTGCGCTGACGCTTAAACGTAAAATAATCACAAATGTAAAACAGAACATGTTTATTGCAAATACATTAACCGAAAGCCGGATAAAAGGACATTCAGATTCACCGGTGAATTACTCAAAAACGATGCCCCGTGGTTATCGTGATTTGTCAATAGGTGGAGGGGCAGGGTTTGTTTTGTATCCGGACTTTGATACTGATAACTGGGATCGTGATGTTTTTCTGCAGATAACATCAGGGTATTCGCTATTCAGCAATGTTTCGTTATATCTTGATGCTCAGGCCCTTTTATTTTGTAAATCAGGGCAGATACAGGCTGGCCTTGATTATGTAAAAAATAATGGTGTATCGGATCTGTTTATCGGTGCGGGTGGGGGACTGGAATATGCGTTTCATCAATTCAGCGATTTCAGTGATGCACTGAGCGGTACTGCTACGGTTCATGCAGGATTCACGACAAGCATTGG
>Ga0123334_1003965_pt1 | contig 15533 bp, 16 predicted proteins | sample BiotimSIPDNA_FD_89706 | JGI IMG/M metagenome (GOLD analysis project Ga0123334, IMG submission 89706) | Anaerobic biogas reactor microbial communites from Washington, USA - Biogas_R1 time_0 SIP DNA | ecosystem: Engineered > Bioreactor > Anaerobic > Unclassified | place: Washington, USA... | reverse complement strand
GTCTTCCGGGACGAGATCGGCTCCATGACCATGAAGGGCTTTGGAGAAGGCATCCTGGAGGAGAGCAAGGTACAGGCGAAGATCGTGAAAAACGCCGCCCGCTACCTTACCGGGGAAGCGCAGGAAGGCGCGATCGCCTTTGGCTCCACGGATAACCGGAAAACCTACAACAACAGTTCTTCCGTCAACCTGACGGGAAACAACTTCTATGTGCGGGACGAGCAGGATATCCGCTCCCTGGCTGTCGAGATTGCCACCCTGACCCGTCGTCAACAGCGCGGCAAGGGCCTCCGGATGGCATAAACTCCTTGACTTTCAACGGGTTCAGAGGATATATGTTCCTACCAAACGCAAAGGAGGAACCCCTATGTTTTCTATGAGCATCCGGCATGAAATCCTGAAGAGCATCCGGGAGAAGTATCCGCCCGGCACTGCCGTTGAGGTGGTGGAATTCCATGACCAGTACCGGGATATACCGGCAGGGACAAAGGGCCGGGTACTGGCGGTCGATGACACGGGCACGATCCACTGTGAGTTCGAGAACGGTGTATCGCTCGGAGCTCTCTGGGGGATCGACATCGTGAAGAAGATCGACTGAAACGACTGACCGGGAGGAAGCTGCCTGCGGGCGGCTTCCTCCTCTTTTTGGAGGTTATCCAATGACAGACTATTTCATCTGGAACGGCGTGGACTGCCGGACAAAAGGCATCCATGTATCGGAACTGCCGCCGATCACCATTCCGCTGGAACGAAGCAAGCAGACCAATGTCCCCGGCAGGCCTGGAAGCCTGACACAGCTGGAGGGTGATGATGTCTATGACGATATGGTCCTGACCGCTACCTGCTTTATCGCTGATCCGGCGCAGATCCCGGTGATAGCCGCATGGCTGAAGGGAAAAGGTACTGTGACCTTTGCCAACCGGACTGGCGGGCACTACAATGCCCGGATCGCCAACCAGATCCCGTTTGAGAAGGTCCTCCGGGGTAATCCGCACTGTTCCTTTGCGGTGAACTTCCGGTGCTATCCCTTCTGGTACAAGGACAATGTATCGGATGTGACAATCACCACATCTGGCGGCTCAATCACCAATCCTGGCAGCGTTTATTCCGAGCCGCTCATCACGCTGACGGGCTCTGGAGATATCACACTCATGATTGGTACCACGATCGTGGAGCTAACCGATATTACCACAGGCATTGTGCTGGATTGCTCCCTGAAAGAAGCATACCTGGGCACTGCCCTGATGAATGACCATATGTCCGGGGATTTCCCGGTACTGAAACCCGGCTTGAACGCGATCAGCTGGTCTGGGAATGTGACACAGGTGACCGTGAAGCCGAACTGGCGATATCTGTAATATGCCCATCAACTTTTTGACAAGAAAACTTGACAAAAAGTGTTGACAAGTATACTTGGCAATGATATATTATGTTCATGCCAAGTGAACTTGGCAAAGGAGGGTTGATAATGAACAAAGAAGAAATCCTGGAAAAAAGCAGGCAGGAAAATCATGGACAGGATATTGCAAACCTTGAGGTGTCCAGATCGAGCATTGTGTGTGGCTGGATCGTCGCTGTATGCATACTTGCAGTCGTTGCTGTTACTGAAGCATTGAAATATGACCGAATGAACAATGGGATATTCTTTGCCATCATGGCAGGATGTTCAGCCATCTTCATTCGCAAATACCTGAAGCTTCACAAACAACACGAGCTGATCATTTCCATCGTATATATTGTTGCCGCTATTGCGTTTCTCGTTGGCTGGATTTTGCAGTTGGTGAATTGATGAGGTGGCAGTATGGATGATCAGCTTATTCTGAAAAACAGACTCAAGGAAATCCGAGCAGAGAAGAAACTATCACAGACTGATTTAGCAGAGATGGTTGGTGTTTCACGCAACACAATCAGTTCAATTGAAACAGGTCAGTTCTGTCCCACTGCCAAATTGGCTTTAATACTTTGCATCGCTTTAGATAAAAAGTTCGAGGATGTATTTTTCTTCTGATCCTGGCCAGCACACTTTCGGCGTCGCTCAAGCAAACGAGCGGCGCTTTCATTTTGCCATCGAGGAGGTGAATTCCCATGATCTGTGTTTATCCCGCTGACTGTACCGATTTCTCTACCAATGGCAACGGTACGATTTCTCCTTTGACTGCGGAAGTCACCGAGACCCTGAATGGTGAGTATGAACTGACAGTTGTTCATCCGATCGACGATGAAGGGAAATGGCAGCGGCTGGTCGAGGGGTGTATCCTCCGTGCTCCGGTACCCGCCGCAACTACTCCCCGGGTGCACTTTTCCGCGCCGGGCGATGACAGCGGGACAGAGATCTATCGTATCCATACGGACTTTCCCGGAGCGGAAACCCGGAAAGGAACCCTGAACCTGCGATCCGGCCCCGGCAGGAACTATAAGATTCTCGCGGCCTATAAGAATACCCTGACCGTGCAGGTGATTGCGAAAACAAGTGCCTCCTGGTACGAAGTGACCGCCCCGGATGGAAAGCACGGATACATGGATACTACCTATCTGGTATTCGATCATCAGGAAGGTTCAGCTTCCGAGGCTGTTTCCTCTGTGGTAGAGGAACGGCAGCTTCGGGATCAGCCCTTCCGCATTTACCGGATCGTTCCTGAGCTGGATCAGATCACGGTATACGCACGGCATGTTTTCTATGACCTGCTGGATAACATGATCAAGTCTTACAAGCCTACATCCTCTGCGGTGGGGGCTTCTGTTGTTCAGACGGTTTCCTCTTCCTGTCTGTCGGATCATGACTTCACCTTTTATTCTGATCTGGACACCACGGCGGAGGATGTGGAGTTCGAGAATGTGAACCCCGTGGATGCCATTCTCGGAGAAGATGGTGTCGTCGAAAAGTATACTGGTGAGCTCACCCGTGACTGGTGGGATGTTTTTGTCGTCAAGCGTGTCGGGCAGGATACCAATGTGCAGATCCGGCAGGCCAAGAACCTGCTGGGCATCTCCTACGATATCGACCTGACCGACGTTGTTACCCGGATCATGCCGACCGGTGAGGACGCTGACGGGAACGTGCTGTACCTCCCGGAACTGTATATAGATAGCCCGCTGATCGATACCTATACCCATCCGAAATGGATTCATCTCCCGGTTTCCGAAGCAAAGGAAGACACGGACGGCGACGATGCGAAGACCAAGGCCGAGTGCTATACCCTCATGCGGGATGCCGCGCAGGCTCAGTTCGATGCCGGGTGTGATGTCCCGACTGTCACGCTGGACGTCAGTTTCATCAATTGTGCTGAAACAGAAGAGTATGCGGAATATGGCTTCCTGCAGAACATCTTCCTCGGGGACGCTGTCAGGGTGATCGCGCCCCGGATTGGTGTCTGGGTTTCCATGCGGATGACGCAGTATACCTACGACTGCCTGACCCGGAAATACACGCAGATGACCCTCGGCACGGTAGCGGATACCGTGGAGGGAAACACCATCTCTGCCCGGCAGCTGCCTTCTGGGATCATCACGGGGAGTAAACTGGCGATCAACTCTGTCGGCTCTGGTGCCTTGCAGAATGGTTCCGTAGGTTCCCTGCAGATCAAGATGGCGGCGATTGAAACTGCTCACATTGAAGATGCGGCAATAACCAAAGCCAAGATCGGACAGGCGGCAATCGGCACTGCCCAGATCGAAGATGCCGCTGTTACCAAGGCGAAAATCGGCAATGCCGCTATTGGTACGGCTCAGATTGAGGACGCTGCCATTACGCAGGCCAAAATCGGGCAGGCGGCGATCGGTACCGCCCAGATTGAGGACGGCACGATCACTTCAGCGAAAATCGGCTCCGGAGAGATTCAGACTGCCAACATCCATGACGGCGCGATTACTCACGCCAAAATCGGTCAAGCAGCCGTGGAGACTGCCAACATAAAAGACGCTGCTGTGGACACGGCGCAGATCAAAGACGCCGCGATCACCAATGCAAAAATCGGCGGTCTGGCCGTTGGAACAGCAAACATCCAGGACGCTGCCATTGTCGCGGCAAAGATCCTTGACGGTGAAATTGTCACAGCAAAGATCGCTCAACTGGCGGTGACGGAAGGCAAGATTGCTGACCTGGCCGTTACCACAGCGAAAATCGCTCAGGCAGCAATCACCAACGCCAAGATCGCAAATGCCGCTGTTGACACTGCCCAGATCGCTTTGGGTGCGATTACAACGGCGCTGATTGCGCAGGGTGCTATCGGTACCGCCCAGATTGCGGACGCTTCCATTACCGCCGCGAAGGTTGTCTCCCTGAACGCTGACGTCATCACCTCCGGCACGCTGGCCACAGAGCGCCTGATCATCACCGGGGCTAATGGGATCATCTACGAGATTAACGCTGAAGCATCCGGGCTTTCTGTTCAGGAACTACAGGATCAGAAATACCAGGAGCAGATCAACGGCACTGTCATCGTTGCCCGGTCGATCACAGCGCAGCAGATTGCTGCCGCCACGATCACGGCGAACGAGATCCTTGCCGCCACGATCACCGGCGATAAGATTGCCGCCGCCACGATTGAGGGCAGCAATATCAAAGCCGGAGCCATCACAACGAGCCATGTTTCTTCCAACTTTGGCCAGACGCTTGACCTGTCCAGCAATACCGGGATCAACCAGACCGTTCAGCAGATCTATACGGATATGAATGCTGCCATTGCGGCAGCGGGTGGCGGGGAGATCATTGTCGGCACACAGGTTTCCAGTACCAGCGCGTGGACCGGTGTGGCGTCTTTCTCCCAGCTTACGGACGGACAGCAGATCGTATACTGGCTGCCTGTCGCACCGACATCCTCAAACGTCACGCTGGAACTGACCCTGTCGGACAATTCCACGACCGGTGCGATCCCGGTGTATTACAGCGGCACAACCCGGCTGACGAACCATTACGCCGCAGGTAACGCCATCCGGCTGATCTATAAGGTAAACGCCCCGATTGACGGAAGCACCTATACCGGCTGGTGGGCGGATGCCAACTATGACAGCGGCAATACCTATGACCGAATCAAGTTCGGCAACTCTGTCGTCTGCAAGCAGAACATCACCTGGGCTATGCTCATCGTCGGCGATGATACCGGGTACTGGAACCTCGCTGGCGGCAGTGTTTTCAATGTTGACCATCCGATCCTGTATCCTTCCTCCAACGGAACGGCGGGATACTACCTGTCTAATGTGTATCTCTGTTATCCGACCATCAGCCTGCGGACGGTGACCGACGACAGTTCCTTTGCTGTCACAGCCCGGAAAACAGTGTACCTGGTCGGAACGCTGAGCGGAAAGATGTTCACGGTACGCGCCACCAACTGGCTGACAACGAATCCAACTGATTCTACAGAAACTCTGTCCTTCATCTCCCTTGGGTATATGTACAACACTTACCAGATGTACCTGTACCCGGAGCATCCGATCTACAGGATGAAGAATGGCGTGTTGACCGCTGTTTCCCAGATGGCCTATGAGGCATACGAAGCCATCGACAATCTGGAGATCGGCGGTAGGAACTACCTTCTGAAGTCCGGGGATGAAGCTGTCACCAGTAATGACCTGATTGCCCGTTATGCCCTTTCCGAACCCATGGTAGAAGGCGAAGTATACACACTGACTCTGTGTGCTTCTTCGTTGGATCTGTCCGAGATTGACGTCTATACGGCTGACGGGCATGTTCTGCTCGAAAGCATCAGCCTTGATACTTCAGCGACTTCGGAAATCGTCCACGCCACTTTCATGGCAGAGTACACCACAGGGTATACACCTGAGGACGATCCGAACAACGCTGATATCCTGATTAAGCGCTCTCCGACAGGGATGAGTTCTCCGGAAGACTTCACGATCCATTGGGCCAAACTGGAAAAAGGAAATCGGGCAACCGATTATACCCCTGCACCCGAGGATACGGACGAGGCGATGGAGCTGAAGCTGGCTTCTGTCCGTGCCCAGATCAGCACAGAAGCTGACAGCATCCGGCAGGAGGTTCAGGCGAATTACGCCCTTGCCAGTGATATGTCCCAGGTCAGGACACAGCTGAGCACCCTGTCCGAGCAGACGGAGGATAACTTCACCTGGTCTGTGACGAGGATCAACCAGCTGGAGGAAGACCTGCAGAACGCCCATGAGGCAACGGAAGAAGAACTCGCCATTATTCGTACCTACATGACCTTTGGGGATAACGGCCTGATTATCGGGAAAACCGGAAACCCGTTCACCTTCCGGGTCGTGAACGACAGGCTGGCATTCTACATGAATGACACCGAGGTTGCCTATCTGAGCAACAACAAACTGTACGTCACACAGGCCGAGATCCTGACGAAGCTGATCATCGGCAAGTTTGCCTTTGTCCCGCAGACAAACGGCAACATGTCTATTGTTTACAACGGTTAATACCGGGAAAGGAGATCACCATGGCAACAACCGTCAATTATTCCGCGACGCTGGTCACCCGGAAAACCAATTATTCCTCGAATGGCAGCTCCAACAGCGCGGCGCAGGAATTCTACGAAGCCGGTTCAAACAACGTTGGTATCATCTGCTTTTCCGGTATGAACCTTGCGAACAAGGTCATACAGGAGATCATTCTCACCATTACGGCAAAGAAGGCTGGTTACGGTGAAGGCAGCACGAAGACGGTTTATCTCCGGAAGGCAAACTACCAGAACAGTATTGCCTCCGGAGTGACCGGTTCTGGTTATGTCGGGGATGCGTTGGGAACCTTCACTGGGCACTTCTACGGCAATACATCGGCTTATGAACTGACCGGATCGCTGTACAACGCCATCGCGACCTATCTTGCTGCCGGGAATAATACGTTCACGATTTACAATCCCAACCCCAGCGCATCGGCACAGGGCTATTCCTATAACTATCTGTCCTGGTCGGATGTCGTTATTACGGTCACATATGAGGAGGCGGCGTCTCAGCCGAGTACCTCTGCCGCAACGGTCGCCATGGGCAGTGCGGTGACGATCTACACCAACCGCCCGAGTTCCGCTGTGACGCATACCATTTCGTACTGGTTCGGAAATACCAGCGGTGCGATCGCGACGAATGTCGGGGCATCCGTCTCCTGGACTCCGCCTTTGTCGCTGGCAAGCCAGGTCCCGAATGCTACCAGCGGCGTGTGTACGATCACCTGCAACAGCTTTGTCAACGGAACGCTGACGGGAACACGGACATGTACGATCACCCTGACGGTTCCGGCCAGTGTAGTGCCTTCCATATCCGCTGTGGCTGTGGATGATACGAACAGCACGGTCAAAACCCGGATCGGCGCTTACGTGAAGAGCCTGAGCAAACTGTCTGTAGCCATCACAGCTGCGGGTGCTCGAGGCAGTACCATTTCTTCTTACCGCACAACGCTGGACGGCGTGACCTATACGGCAGCATCCTTCACAGCAACGAAGTCGCTCTCCGCAGCCGGTTCCCTGACGCTTACGGTCACGGTTACGGATAGCCGGGGCCGGACGGCCACATACAGCACCACCATCACGGTGCTGGATTATGCGTACCCTTCGATCAGCCGGTTCACTGCTGAGCGCTGCAACAGCGGCGGTACAGCGGCACAGGTGGACGGTAACAAAGTCCGGTATAACCTAACCGGCAGTGGTTCCGCGCTGAACAACCAGAACACGCTGACCTGTACTATCTATTATAAGCTGTCCACTGCTTCCGCATGGACGCAGGCGGAGACGGTGACGCATTCCTCCTATGCTCTCAGCAAGACCAACAAGCTGATGAGCCAGACCTTCGATCCGCTGTACAGCTATAACCTGAAGGTCACCGTTGCTGACTACTTCTACTCCGTAGAGCAGATCATCAGCATCGGTACGAAACAGGTGTTGCTGGACTTCCTTTCCAATGGCAACGGCATCGGTATTGGGAAGGTCGCGGAAACCAACGGATATATTGACTGCGGCTGGCCTCTGAAGCTGAGCACCCCTCTGGCGATTGCCTATGGCGGCACAGGCTCGGTTAATGCGGATGCCGCGATTGCCAATCTGGGCGGTGTGAAGAAATCCGGGGATACAATGACGGGCAACCTGAACATTCAGGGAACCCTCTATCCATCCCTGTGCCTGCTGCCGACAAACAGCGGGCAGACCAACCGGATTGTGTTCGAGGGCAGTTATGTTGGCGCTGCGTCCTTCGCCGCATGGGAGGACAGTACCGGCAATAACCGCCGGATGCTCGAGGTTCGCACGAAGGCCTATGCGGCCAGTCTGGACAATGCGGTGATGGTCCGTGTCTGTGATGGCGGTACCTGGGGAAACTACCGGGTCTACCATGAAGGTATGGAAACCGTGATTCCGCTTTCCAAAGGTGGCACAGGCGGCACTTCCGCAGCGACAGCCCGTTCGAAAATAGGAGCCAACAACGCCAGCAACCTGACCACAGGCACACTGCCAGCAGCACGGCTGCCTTTCAAAATCCAGTATGGGCAGACGAGCGTGACAGGCGTTTCCTGGACAACGGTTACCCTGTCCGGCTTCACAAACACACCGACGATCGTTGTTTCCTACGCTGGCAATCCAACATCCAGCGGCATTGCGGTGTTGAAAACTGGAAGTGAATCCGCCAGCAGCTTCCAGGTCTGTATGGCAGGATCCTCCGGTTCCGGCACACGGAAAGTCAACTGGATCGCGATCGGTACCTGATGAACAGCCACCTTGTCCACCCAGGGTGGTTTTTTCATATCTAAAAAATAAGGAGGAACATCCAATGCGTGATTTTTCGATTGACCTGATATGGGCAAAGATTCAGGTAGCCATCACCGCTGTGGGCGGATGGATTGGCTGGTTCTTGGGAGGTGTGGACGGTATGCTGATTGCCCTGATTGTGCTCATGGCGCTGGATTATCTCTCTGGCGTCATGTGCGCCATCGCGGATAAGAAGCTATCCAGTGCCGTTGGCTTCAAAGGCATCTGCAAAAAGGTGCTGATCCTGATGCTGGTCGGTGTGGCCAACATCGTCGATACACATGTGGTCGGCAGTGGGGCTGTCCTGCGGGGTGCTGTCATCTGTTTTTACCTGAGCAATGAAGGATTGAGCCTGCTGGAGAACGCTGCTTATCTGGGACTACCGATCCCTGACAAGTTCCGGGAGATTCTTGCCCAGCTGCATGACCGAGATAAAAAGGAAGAAAAGAAAGAATCGACCGATGAGGGTGGAGGCGAATGACCTCCGCCCCTTTTTTCTGATGGGAGATGAGCATCATGCTTGATGTGAATAAACTGATTGCTTCCGTGGAAGAGTGCCTTGGTTGGCCTTACGTATCTCCCGGAACCAATGACTCCCGGGGCATTGACTGCTCCGGACTGTTCGTGAAGGCGTACCGGGATCAAGGTGCTTCCATCTACCATGGCAGCAACACGATTTACCGGAAATACTGCTCTGAAAAGGGTAAGCTGACCAGTACCGGCCAGTTGATGCCCGGCATGGCTGTTTTCAAATGGAATGCCAATACCCCTGAAAAGTTCAATGACGGCCTTGGCGACTTCCAGCATATCGGCCTGGTGACCAGCGTGAATCCACTCCGGATCGTACATGCATCTTCTGCTGCAGGCTGTGTCACGACGGATGAGAAACTGGGCAAATGGACATACTGGGGCTGGCTGAAAGACGTGAAGAAGCCGGACGGCTTGCCTGCTGACCAGCCTGCACCGACAGAAGGAGATGAAGAACCCGTGGTTGAGACTGAATTCGCCACTGTGATTGCAGAAAGCGGATCGACAGTGAATATGCGCACCAAGGCAAAGGCCAGCGCTCCGCTGGTGGAGCGTGTGCCCCTCGGTGCCCGAGTAGAGGTGCAGGGAACCTGCGGTTCCTGGACAAAGGTGAAGTTTGGTTCCCGGACTGGTTATATGATGACAAAGTTCCTGACCGCAGAAGTGGACCAGGAACCTGACGAGGATCTCACGCTCGAAGAGAGGATTACCCGCCTGGAACGGCGCGTTGCCCTGCTCGAGGCGAGTGATGGTGCAGTCGGCTGATTATTGGCTCTGTGGAGTAATTGCTCCATAGGGCCTCTTTTTTCATTTTGGGGAGAAATACGCTGCAGTATTTTTCACTTCTGATCCTGTTTTTCTGTCTTGTATACGGTTATCCTATACGCGTACCGAATGACCGGTACAAACCAAACGACTGAATGGAGGAACACACAAAATGTTGCGTCTGCTTGGAGCTCTTACCTTGGGGAACATGATCTTTGGTGGCCATCGCTGCCATTGCCATCATCATCGTCACCATGGCAGTTTCCTGGGCAGAAGCATCCTGCTCGGAACGCTGCTCGGACTGTTTGTGAGCCGTGCGAATCAGAATCGCACCGAGGAGGAGGTATAACAGTGTTTGACATGAACAAGAGCGCTGATCGCCGTCAGGTATTAACCGTGCTGGGAATTATTCTGGTACTTTCTTGCATCCCGACTTTACTGGTTCTGTTCTCTCACGTAGCCGGGAGGTTATTCCCCAGCATTCTGATCGGCATCGCCCTGTACTTTGTTTTTCTGCGGAAGAACTAACCAGCGCCCGCAATAACAGAAACGGGGATAGGCTTTCATAATATAGGCTGACGGGCAGGAAATGACCTGCCCGTTGCCGTATTTATAGGGCATGGCGGGATACCGTCATGGCATTTTATTTTTTGATTTTCTTAACCAAGAGGATTTGATATGGGAATTTTAATATGCGGACTCAACGGAACCGGAAAAAGCACTCTGGGCAGATTGCTTGCTAACCGGATGGAATACGAATTCATAGATAATGAAGATCTCTTTTTCCCGAAAGCAGATCCTTCGTACACGTTTTCAAACCCGAGAAGCAAAGAAGAGGTGATCCGGCTTCTGGAAGAAAAAATAAGCAGGAACAACCAGTTCGTCTTTGCGGCTGTAAAGGGTAATTATGGTGACAGACTGATCGCCTCACTGGATCATATTGTCCTGATCGAGGTTCCGAAGCAAATCCGCAGCAAGCGTGTGCGGGATCGCTCATATCAGAAATTCGGGGACAGAATTCTTCCGGGCGGCGATCTGTATGATACAGAGAGCAAGTGGTTTTCACTTACAGACAGCAGACCGGACACTTATGTCTCAGATTGGCTTGAGACAGTTAATTGCCCCGTGATCCGGATTGATGGGACTTTACCGGTTGAAAATAATCTGGATTACATTGTTTCAGAATTATCGGATGAGGCCAAGTGATACTCCGGAAAATCGGAAAATAACAGAGGGAGGCGCTTCCTGTGAAGCGCCTCCCATTTGCGTTGACTCGAACCGTTACCGCTGTCTCTGCTCCAGTTCCCGGTTAATCCTCTCCGCCAGCTTTTTCTGCCGGCGGTACGAGAAGACCGCAATGACCAGGGCTGTCAGGAGCATGGCGAGGATCGCCAGCAGCGCGGGAACCAGGCCCCTGTCTGTCGGGATCCAGCCGACCAGGAACGCAATCGCCAGCATCACGATGCAGCCGATCACCATGTGGATCGCGATCTGCATCGGGCGGCTCAGCTTTTCATTTGCGTAAATGATACTGGACAGACCAAAGCCAAGCCCGACTCCCAGGCTGCCCAGCGCCATCTTCGTGACCGTGTACCCGGATACTGCCCAGGCTCCGTCCCTGTTCAGATCCGTAATCAGGGCGCTGAGCAGGAAGAGAAACGAAGAGATGGCCACGGCTGTTTTCGTACGGTCTATCACAAATGCGGCATTTTCATTCTGCTTTTTCATCATAATCCCTCCTTATAAACCTAAATAACTCTTGAGATCAGGCAGGTATTTCCTGGAAACGTACTCGGAAAGGCCGTTTTTCATTTTCAGGAGCAGGCTTCCCCCGAACCCCGCTTCCACGCTCCGGATGCAGGAAAGGTTCACGGCGCACGCCTTTGAAATCTGCAGGAAGCCGTCGCCCAGCTGATCCAGAAGCTCATACAGCCGCTTCCGTGACCTGTAGCTTTCCTGCTGTGTGTAAAGCTTTGTTTCGCCGTTTTCCACACGCACCATGCAAACGTCCTGCGGCGTGAGCAAAAGAGTCCGCCCGTTCTGTTCCGCCAGAACCGGACTGTTTTTTGCCTGCAGGAAATCCAGGGCCCGCTGGATTTCCGGCGTCAGCCGGTCCGTGTAAATGACCGCCCACGGGGTCGTATGTTCCGGCGCGATCTCGATCTTGACCTGCATAAGCTTTCTTCCTTCCTGTTGAGTGCACATCAACTGATTCGCGTACAGTATAACCGGATCATTGGTTTTTGTCCCCTGTTTTGCGCTAAGAGGGCGATTTTTGAAGGTGAAATGCAAAGACCGCCGGCTGAAACGGGCGTGGCCCCGAAGGTCACGCCCGTTTCAACTCCTGTCCCCCCTGCCGTCCTCAGAGAACGGAATGACCAGTTTTCCCTCCGCGAGCAGCTCCACCGCTTCCTGATGCAGTCCTGCATCCCAGTCGTTACCGGTAACGCGCCAGTTGCCGTAGCACTCCGGGGTAATGGTACCGCCCCAGTACATGGAACCGGAACCATTGATGACGCACAGCGCGTTACTCTGCGGCGCATAGTCCTCCAGCGCATTTCAGGTCACATCCAGCGCCTTTTCCACGATGTCATACGGATACAGCGTGCCGGTATATCTGAGAAGGGTATCATGATGAAAGCAACCAATAATAATCCCAAATAGACTGGATACCCGTTGGTAAGGAATCTCGGAAGATAAAGCCACAAAGCCGGTCACTTTGGCCGACTTTTCATATGTATTTTTTGTATAAAGAACTTGGTGTTCTATTCATGATCTTAATGCCGATTTTATGCCGCTTTGACTAACGTTACTCATAAATGCGAGCACTACACACCAACGTTAATGACGAGTGGATTATTATAAACGCGTTCCGGGTAATATCGTGATGATTAAACATGATTCTTCTCCATCTATGTGCTCACAATATGCAGATCAAGGAATCATCTTGCTGAGGGGACGGGAAGATAACCGTTCCTTCTCTGCTTCAATCTCTGCTTTTAGTTGAATCATATCATTGTCAGCAGTTTTTTCATCATAGCAGCGGGAAATCAATTCACTTTGTTTGCTGATGATCGTATTCTTGATCATTCCTGAAGGTTCAAGGGTATCAATCACCTTTTTTTCGGCTTCCTGGCGCAGGCGCTCCGCCTCTGCCTTTACAGCGGCAATTCTGGCATTAATGCGGTTTGTTGTATAGATCACTTCAGGATAAGCTTCCGCAAACCGCCTGTGGAAAACAGACCGGTCTGACAGAAGCAGCCGGATCTCCCGGTTGATTTCCTCCGTATTGTCCGCTTCACTTTTCTCCACACCAATCCTGACCAGCTTCAGGATAAAATGGGTCATTACGTAATCCACGGCAAAAATCCCAAGCAAAACAATAGAGAGAATTCCCTTTGCAGTTATTGGTATTTTGCTGATTATGGAATACAGGAACGGATTGATCAGATGGATAATGGCAACTCCGCCGATTCCGAACAGGATCAGGTTTCCGATCCAGACCCGTCCGTGCAGGTTCATCGGCTTCGTACTGTAATCCCACCACCTGGCATGAAACCGTTTTTCCATGAACCAGCTTGTAAAATACTCGATCAGTCCGCACAGTAGAAAAGAAATCAAAAATGTAGTTCCGTATGCAGATTCATAAGGGGTCAGGATTTCAACCGTGATGGTAATCAGTACCGCTCCCGATCCGTAAATCGGGCAGATCGGCCCGGTAAAGAAGCCACGGTTAATAAACCGGTGGTACTGAATGAACTTGAGGATTACCTCAATACACCAGCCGGCAAAAGAATATGCGAAAAACAGAAGTACGAGCCGAATCAGGTATTCCACAGGTAATATCCCCCGTTCGATGCTTTGATCAGTCCATCAGCAAACGTAGCGCAAGCTGCAGTGAAGCAGATTCAAGCGCGTAATCCAGAGCAGGAATGTTTCCTTTTGCGATGATCTCATTTTTGACCCGTCTTTGCGTAGCTACAAAGGAACTGTACATCTCTTTCGTTTCTGTTCCACTTTCCGGATGCAGGATCTTATTCATCACATCAAGCGGCGTGGAAACTTTCATCAGGCTGATCATCAACAACTGGGCCAGCGCTTCCCGGCTGTATTTTTTCCCGGTCGGCTTGTCGATCAGGCCGGCTTTGACATAGTTGTTGATCATGCTGGACGTCAGGTCGAGCCTTCCGCTGATGCCGGGGAAAGTCCTCGCCACATAGGTTACCAGCTGATCCATATACAGGCCGAAATCCGGAAGTTCATCCCACTCCGGAAGGCGGCAACCTTCCAGCCGTTTCAGGATTTCATCATGCGTCATGGAACACATCCTCCGTCCATTTTCTCCAAGATATCACAAACGAACAAACAAATCAACAACGCCGCTTGACAAAATATTATAAACGTTATAATCTGGTATTGATAATCAGATTAAACGATATTGGAGAAAAGAACCAATGAACGGAATCTATCTTTTCGGTGATTCTGCTGCGCAGGGGATTGTCCTGGATGAATCAGAAAATTACAGGGTTTCCAGGGTAGGATGCATCCGGCTCATGAGACGCAGTGGGTATCCGATCCGCAATTACGCAGTTCACGGATACACTGTCAACCAAGGGCTGGAATCATTCCGAAACCTGAAGACTGATCCGGGAAATATCTGTGTCATCGAATTCGGAGGTAATGATTGTGATCTGGACTGGGATGCGGTTTCTCAAAATCCGGATCGCTTTCATGACGGTAAAACCCCACTGGTCGATTTCATGAATCTTCTGAAGCTATTTGTCCGGGAAGCAAAAGGTCGGGATCTTGATCCGATTCTTGTAACACCGTTGCCGCTCATGTCAAACCGGTATTACCACTGGGTTTCAAAAGGACGGGATGCAGCTCGGATTTTGAAATATCTCCGAAATGATCCGGAAAGTATTTCCAGGTGGCAGGAGCGCTACGCAATTGCTGTACGAAATGTAGCAGAAGAATGCGACTGCCGCTTAGCAGACCTTAGAGCCTGGATGCTGGAAGAACTGGATTATCCGTCTCTGATCTGTGAAGATGGGATTCATCCCAATGAAGCAGGCCATGAAATCATTGCCCGGAAAGCGATGGAGCACTTTCCTCATAAAGAATAATGCAATATGTCTTAACTATGAAAAACAATAGTAGCAGCCAACGTAGAAAAAGTCGGAACGAGTAAAGATAGAAAAGCATGCAGATATTCCCGATGATGGTTTGATGTTTCGATCACAAGGGACTCACTATGTGGTTGAAACATCAAACCGTTTTGGAGAGCCGCTGAAGCCGTTGATTTCAAAGGGTCTGCGGGTTGTAGTGGTACGCAAATTTCCCTCAAAAAGGTACGCATTTGGTTGAACGTGCTCCATTGCCCGACCATTCCGTTCACATCTCGTCGATGTGAACGGGTTGCTTGCATCGATGTGAACGATTTGCTTGCGTTGGACATAACAGGTTGCCTTCGTTCTCCGGATGACGGTATTGAGTTTTTCTGTTATGAAAATCTTTTCTCTGAAT